>JAANMW010002644.1_pt1 | contig 15707 bp, 14 predicted proteins | sample 7279671 | NCBI WGS metagenome assembly JAANMW01 (sample SAMN14094541, study PRJNA606508) | bioreactor metagenome | isolation source: A lab-scale SPAN reactor treating ammonium-rich wastewater day 247 | place: Ireland: Galway | collected 2017-09-19
GCCATACAATATGAACCGAATTTTCTGTCATTGGGGATCAATGACCTGCATCTGCCTTCCCTGCAATGCAGGCAATCTGTTTCTGATTCAATCACAATGCTGTTTGGGTCGTCATAGATCTTCCATTCGCCGTTATCATGCTTCTGGAATAATGAAATACTTTTTAATCCTATTGCTGCTGCTAGATGCCTGGGACCTGAGTTATTTACCAGGCAAATATCAGATAAAGAAAGTACAGCTCCAAGCTCTCTGATAGTATCCAGCTTTATTGCTGATATTTTATTCTTTGCAAATTGTAAAATTTCTTCCACAATGTCCCTATCATAACTGTTATAACAGATTATAACTTCAGCTGAAAGATTTTCTGAAATATAATCGGCAGCTGCTGCAAAATATTCAGGCAGCCATATCTTATGTGGCTCACTTGCACCGGGGTGAATGCACACCACCTTTTTCGCGATAACGGAACCGGCATTAAAGACTTTTAGCTTTGCTTCGGTTTTTTCTTCTTTGGTTATATAATAATGTGTTTTGGCAGAACATTCTTTTATACCAAAAGGTGTTAATAAATTATTGTAGTAATTTAATACTCCGTTTCCTTTTGCTTCAATATCCGGTTTATCTGTCAGCAGCCGGGCAAATGGCTGCCGTTTCTGTCCTATTCTTTTATTTATTCCTGCTAAAAATGACCATATAATAAGCCTGCTTTGCGGAAAAGTGCAAACTGCGGAATCAAACTTCATTTTCCTAATTTGCCTGATACACTTAAGCTCTGCTGCCAGCCGTTTAAAACCTTTAAGTTTTTTTAAAGCATTGCGGTTAAGCTCAAGAATTTCGTCAACGTCAGGGTTATTCAGCAGTACCTGGGAGGTAGTTTCAAAACGGGTGTGAAAAATCTCCGGCCCGGGCTCAGTTTGTGCAGAATAATACCGCCGGTGCATTAATAAAACCGTTATCCGGCAATCCGGAAATTTTTTCTTAAGGGCATGGAGAGCAGGGGTTAACAGAATAAGATCCCCCATCTGGCCTTCAGCCAGAAAAAGTATTTTTTCATTTCCCTGCAATTATATTATAAATGTTAGTGCTGGCACACTTCTGTTAAAACACCACCAACAGACCCGGGTTTAACAAAAGCAATCAGCATATTATCCGAACCGATACGGGGCTCTTTATTGATAAGCTCAAACCCGTTTTCATCAAGTCTTTTCAGGTCGCTTTTTACATCATCAGATTCATAAGCAACATGGTGAATTCCTTCGCCTCTTTTTTCTATGAATTTTGATATGGGTGAATCAGCTGAAGTGCCTTCAAGCAGCTCGATTGTTGACTCACCAATTTTAAACTTTATTACGTTTACCTTTTGTTCAGCAACAAATTCCATTTCTGAAGGCTCGCTGCCCAGCAGCTTCCTGTACATTTCTGATGCAGATTTCAGATCTTTTACTGCAATTCCCAAGTGAGAGATTTTATTTATCATATATAATCACTCAGTCCCTTTCTTTTTAAATAGTCAACTATTTCTTTAACTTCCTGCGAACGGTCTTTTTTGCATACAAGCAGACCGTCTTTTGTATCTATAATTATAAGGTCGTCTGCGCCTATAATTCCAACAAAACCTTTTGGGGACATAACCAGGTTGTTATGTGAGTCTTTTATAAAACTATCCCCTATTACAGCATTGTTGTTCTTATCTTTATTTTTTAACCTGAACACTTCATCCCAGCTTCCAAGATCACTCCATTTAAGATCAGCTTTAATGACAAACACATTTTTTGCTTTTTCCATAACACCGTAATCAATGGAAATCCCCTTTATCTCTGCGAACACCTGTTCAAGCACCTGTTTATATTTCTGGGTATGAATTGATTTTTCAATTTTTAAAAGCTGGTGATATAAATCCGGCAGAAGTTCGTTCATCTGCTTAAGCATAGTATCAGCCCTGAAAATGAACATACCGCTGTTCCATAAAAAATCCCCGCTTTCCAGGAATATCTTTGCGGTTTCAAGTGTTGGCTTTTCTGCAAATGTTTTAACACGGTAAATATTTACATCACTTCTGTCTGCTTTAAAAAAAGCATCTTCGATGAACTGTATATAACCGTAGCCTGTTTCCGGATGTGAAGGAACAATTCCAAGCGTAACTATTGCATCTTTTTCTTCAACAAACTTAAGCCCGGTATTCACAACTTTTGTGAACTCTTCGACATTTTCGATCAGGTGGTCAGCCGGCACAACAAACATTTTAGCTTTTTCATCATACTGTTTAAGAATTGTTGATGCCAGCCCTATGCAGGGTGCCGTGTTTCTGCCTACAGGCTCTCCTATAATATTTTCTTTGGGAATTCGCGGAAGCTGTTTTTTAACAAGATCAATATACTGTTTGTTTGTAATAATAAAAACCTGGTCCAGCGGAACAATATCCTTCAGGCGCTTTATTGTAAGCTGAAGCATAGTATCGTTAGAGTTTGAAATTGGCAGGAACTGCTTAGGCAGCTTAGACGTGCCGTAAGGCCAGAACCTTGCCCCAACTCCGCCGGCCATCACAATTGCATATGATTTCATGTTTTACCTGTAATTCTGTTAATTAATAATCAGCAAATATCTTATCAGGATTGTTTAAGTGCTGAACAAGCACATTAAAATCCTCAGGTTTCCTGCTGGTAAGCAGCATTTTAAAAGTAAAAATTATATATTTAATTATCTGCTGCACTTCAGGCTCCTGCATATCCATCCGGTAGTCTTTAACATATTTCAAAAACACATAAGTTACCTCGGCAAGTTTCAATACATCATTATTTTTAATAACAGCGGCAATTTTAGCAATTAATCTTAATGCATTATTCAGTTCGCTGATTCTTTCAAGTGCTTCAAACCTGCTGTATTCGCCTTTTAAATTGCTGATGCCGGTAAAGCTCTTCTCAAATTCTTTAATAAGATATTTCAGCCTGAAAACCGCTGATTCCATTTGTGATTTTTTCAGTTCCTGTTTTTGTGAAGAAGGGAGATAATCAGTTATTTCCGGTTTTTGTTTTAAAATAACCGGTTCGGCTTCTTCAGTATCTGCACCAGTTAATGTTTCATTTTCTACTGCTTTATCTTCTGTTATTAATTCTGTCCCTGTTTCATAATGTTCTGTTGCTTCGGACTCAATTTCTTCCTGATCTTCATTTATCACTTCAGTATATTCTTTTTCGTCTTCGCCGCTCAACTCAGCTTTCAGCAATTCAATCCTCTCAACAATACTGTCATAATTCAGGTAATCTTCCCCTTTTATCAGGCTGTTAACAAGTGCAAGCGATGAGTCGAACAATTTTATCCTGTCATCATTCAGAAGCTGCGGGCTGCTGATTGACCTGGTAAAATAAATATTCATAGTTAAAAATACATCAGCAATAAGATCAAATGAAAGCTGCCTGGAAAGACTTGAAAGCTCGCTGGTTATGCCGAGAATTTCAGTCATACACTGAAGGCATTTTTCACTAAGCTTGCCGTTATCATCTGTAATACAGTTCTTTGTAACTGTAGCCAGAAGTTTTTCAAGGATCTTTACTTCTTCAAAGAACCTGGTTTCAAATTTTATATAAGCTTCACTTGTAATGGCCTCTTCTTTAACATGTCCGTTTTCCTGAGAAGCTCCCAGGGGTTTATGAACCTCTATTTCCAGCTCGGGCAGTTCATCATCAGTTATAATTTCATCTTCAGGAATTTCTTCAGCGGTGACCGGTTTTTCTGTTTCAATTTCTGCTGCTTCATCTATTTCAGCCTTTTCTTCACCTGATTGTAACTCCTCATTGCCTGAAATTTCAACAGATTTATCTGTTTCTTCATTTTCTTCCGGCTCTTTAATAAACACTTTCTCTTCATCGGTTTCAGGGTTTTCAACTGACTGGCTTATACTTTCAAGCTCAAAAACCTCTGCTTCGCCGGAATAAGTTTCCGGGTTTTCTATCAAAGTTAAGCCGGAATCATTTTCTTCCTCAGGTTCTTCAGGAACAGCATCTTCAAGCTCTACAATTTTTGATATGCTGCTGTCTTCATCAGTTTCTATTTTTATTGTATCAGGCTTTTCAGCATCCGAAATATTCTCTTCTTTTATGCTTTCTGATTCTTCCCCGGTAATATTTTTAATAGATTCCTGTACATTTTCACTTTTATAAAGCTGAATTTTTGAGCATATCTTAGTGATGTTGATTTTATCATATTCAAAATTATCTTTAAGGTTAAAAATTGTTACCTGAGATTTATCAATTTTATCTGAAATATAAAGCAGGTATTTAAATAACAGCTCAAGCCCAGCTGTTCTGCCAATCAGGTATGTTACCTTCATTACATCATCTACAGCTATAATACTGTCTACCAGCTTATTTAAGCGGTAATTTTCCCTGAACTCGCTGTTCGGCGAATTAACAACAGTATGAAGCAGGTAATTTATGTAATCTTTTTTAAAATTCATCTTCTTAACCGTTAAGATATACTCTTTCTACCCTGTCGGCTACAGCACAAAGAATTTCATACGGAATTGTACCGCAAATTGAAGCAAGCTTATCAGCTCCAAGCCTGTTCCCGTTATCATCGCCCATAAGCAGTACATCATCGCCGATTTTAATTTTATATGTTTTCCCCAGCTGAACCATAATCCAATCCATTGTAACTGCTCCTATCTGCCTGTATAATTTTTTATTGATAGAAACTTTAACTTTATTGGTAAGCTTCCGCTGGTAACCGTCTCCATACCCTATTGGCACTGAGCCGATGAACTCCTGTTTAGCTGCAAAATATTTTCTGTTGTAACTGACACTTTCGCCTGTTTCAATTTTTTTTAAAAAAGTTACCTTTGACTTAAGGTTCATGACCGGTTTCAGCGGGATCTTATTTCGCACTCCTGTACCCGGATAATACCCGTAAAGCAAAAGGCCGGGACGCACCATATTAAAGTAGGAATCCTTAAGATCAAGAACAGCCCCGCTGTTGGCTGAATGAATAATTGGTATTTCAATACCGGATTTTTTTAGATCGGCCAGCAGCTTATTGAATCTTTTCAGCTGAAGCCGTGAAAAAGATTTATTCTTTTCTTCAGATGCTGCAAAATGTGTAAAAATACCTTCAATCTCAATATGCTTTAAAGCAGATATTTGCTGAATTGTACGGAATGCTCTTTTGTAATCAAGCCCTATTCTCCGCATCCCGGTATCAACTTCAATGTGTATCTTGAACCTGCTTTTGAACCGGCGGCTGTAATCATTCAGAAATTTTGCCGTATCAAACGAAGCCACTGTAGCAGTAAGATTATGTTTATGCAGTATAGAAACGTACCTTGCAGGCTCCAGCTTACTGTGTATAAGAGTACCAAATACAAGTATAGGCGTATTCGGTATAAGTTTTCTGAGTTTAATGGCTTCATCATAATTAGCCACTCCAAGAAAATCTATTCCAAGATCAACCAGCTTCCTGCTGATTGCTTCAAGCCCGTGCCCGTAAGCATTTGCTTTAACAACACCGCATATCTTTATCTTTCGTTTAGGATATTCGCCGTGTATATGCCGCCTTATCTGCTCTACATTAAATGCAAGTTTTGCAAAATCTATTTCTGCGCGTGTTGGGTTCAATTAATATTACAATCCCGGTTTGGTTAGTTTCATCAGGTCTAATACTTTGTTCAGCTCCTTTTCAGGCATAATATTCTTTGATATTATCACATCCATGATTGAGCGGTGAGTTTTAACTGCTTCCTTGGCAATTTCGGCTGCCCTTGCATAACCGATTATCGGGTTAAGTGCTGTAACTATACTTATAGATTTTTCCGCATATTCCCGGCATTTCTTTTCATCTGCAATAAGTCCGGCAACACATTTATCATCAAATGCCTTAAGGGCATTTTTAAGAATTTCTATCATCCAAACTATGTTAAATATCATAACAGGCATCATAACATTTAGCTCCAGCTGACCGGCCTGTGAACACATCATAACAGTATGATTGTTGCCCATTACCTGGTAAAGTACCTGGTTCATCATCTCTGCCATAGAAGGATTAACCTTGCCGGGCATAATAGATGAACCCGGCTGAACAGCAGGCATAATTATTTCCGCGAAGCCTGTTGTTGGACCTGAGGCCAGAAGGCGCAGGTCATTTGTAATTTTAGTCATATCAATTGCAAAATTATTTATAGCGCTGGATAGCTCCATAAACGGCATCATACTTTGCATTGACTCAAAATAATTTTTGGTAGGTCTAAGTTTTAAGCCGGAAACTTTTGAAAGATTCTTAGCCATAAGGTTACGGTACTTTGTATGAGTGTTCAGTCCGGTGCCAACAGCTGTTCCGCCGATACCGAGATCAGCAAGATGTTTCTGTGATGCAAGTATCAGGTCATAGTGCCTTGCAACAATTTCGGCATATCCTTCAAATTCCTGCCCAAGAGTTATAGGTGCTGCATCCTGCAGATGCGTTCTTCCGGATTTAATGACTTTTGAAAACTGTTTCGCTTTTTTCTCCAGAGTTTTCTGATAGTGTTTTATAACAGGCATTAGTCTTTGTGCCATTATCAAAGATGCCAGCCTCATTGCGGTTGGAAAAGTATCGTTGGTTGACTGCGCCATATTTACATGGTCATTGGGATTGATTATTTTGTAATCTCCGCGTTTACCTCCAAGTATCTCTATTCCGCGGTTTGCCAGAACTTCATTGGTATTCATATTATGGGAAGTACCTGCTCCTGCCTGGTATACATCAACAACAAAATGCGCTCTGTGTTTACCGCTTAACACTTCATCAGCAGCTTTAATTATGGCACCTGCAATTTTTTTATCAAGTAAGCCAAGTTCAGCATTAGTCATTGCAGCAGCTTTTTTAATATAAACATAAGAATCAACCATAACCGGGTGAGCTTTCCAGCCGCTTACCGGAAAATTTTGAACTGCTCTTTGTGTCTGTACGCCGTAATATGCTTCATAGGGTATTTCGATTGCTCCGAGTGAGTCTTTTTCAATTCTGGTTTTCATTAAAACTAATACCTTTCAGATTTAAATATATGAATATGTGAATTTATAGCAAATTTTTGCAGAAATCTACTCGATTAAAGTGATGAATTCCTGCAAAATATTAGCTAATTTAACAATTAATTATCATTAGTTATAGAGAAAAATAATTAGTTAACCATAAAATGAATAAATTATACATATTTCTTACGGCATTTTTTGCTTTATTTTCATTCACAATTTTTTCACAGGAAAATCAGGATTCAACCTTAACACCGGAAGATACTGTTACTATAACAGAAGATACCCTGCAAACAGTTGAAACTGATCCTGTTAAAATAGAGATTTCCCGTATTGTAAAAGAAGTCAATACCAGGTCAAAAGAAGTTGATAATATTATTTCTACCGGAGAGATAAAGATAAAAACTCCGAAGATAGATGAAACCGGCGATATTGAAATTCATGTGAAGAAAAAAGATGACCTTTGGTTTAAAATAGAAGGTCCGCTTGGAATAGATGCAGCAGTTGCGCATTTTAACCGTGAAAGATTTACATTTTTTGACGACTTAAATGATGTAGTTACTTCCGGCTCTACTACAATTCTTAACATCGGAACTTTAACCAAGATTCGCTGTACATTTGACGATATGCTTAATTCATTTTCGGGCACAGTCAGGATTTCGAAAGGAAAAAAGGATGAGCTTGCAATGACCGAAGAAGGGAATATGTATGTGCTTTCTTTAAAGCGCGGCACAATTACAAGAAAATACTGGGTTGATAAGGATAATTATTTTGTTTACAAATATCTATACCTCAGCAAAACCGGCAAAACTCTTATTTCTTTTGAATTTTCAAATTTCACTAACTACGGTACAAGTACTTATGCCAGAAAAGTTGAGATTAGAAGGCCAAAACAGAATGAATACTTCAGGCTGACAATGGAAAATGTAAGCCTCAATCAAAGCTATCTTGATTTTAAAGTTGACTATCCTTACGGTGATGTTAAGATCAGGAACTGGAAATAATACCTTTCGTAATACTTTATAAAATATTAAAGCCGAATTATCTAAATATAAAACAGGTGAATATTATTTCACCTGTTAAATTTTTTTTAAAAGAAAATATCATAGTCATTTATTTTTTGAACTGTAATTATTATTTTTGGCAATGGCAAAAATAAAAACTGAATGTGCATGCGGAGCAGTGCATGAATTTGAAGGAGCAGCAGCAAAGTATTTTGAAGGAAACATTCCGGAATACGTTGATTGCAGCGAGTGTCCTGTTTGCAGTCCCGAGCTTCTGGATAAACCTGAATTACATGAAGATGAGGCTTATAAAGAAGAGGTTGATATAGAAGAGCTGGAAAAAGCACTGGAAGATAATCCTATAGCAGATATTGATGAGCTGGATGAAGATTTTAATGAAGAAGAAGAATTTTAAATACCGAAAATTCCTTAATAAAATGTAATTCTGTATAATTTACAGTTCTTGTGTTTTCTCCTTTAACCACCATTCAAACTCTGAAGTTTTTATAGAATTAAATATCTTTTCCTTTTCTATTTTAGAAATTGTTGTTTTATTCAATTTGTTAACCAGAAGTATTTTTATAATTTCCGAAAATCTATATTGCCCTTCTGAATTTCTGAACCTGGTATTATTTGTCATAAAATGATTATAGCTATCAAGCAAATAATACAATTCTTCTGTATAATTTAATTCTAAGTAAGCTGCCATTTTTAATTTATAAAGATTATTTTTTTCGCTTATAGTAGGAGAGGTAATTGCATTAATGTATTCAAGTGATTTGTTAAAATCTTTCTTCATAAAGCTTAAAAATGCACTGACGTAATTATCTGCCCTTACTCTGAATTCAGGTTTTACCTTATGTAAATAATTATCAGCAAATTTCTGTAACTTATCAAAGTTTTCCACAGCAAATTTTATTTTAACAATTGAAGTAAACAAGACATCTTCAAGCGGTTCAGTTCTGCTGAATGAAAACAATCCGTTAGCAAAAATAAAATCTATTAGCAGGTTTAATTGTTTGGCGTATGAATAATAATCCTGAGTACTCATTAATTTTGTCCCGCTTTTCATAAGCCCAAGAAAATACTGCCATCTTATCATATCAGACAAACATTCAAAATTCTTTTTATAATATTCTATCAGCTCTGTATATATTTCAGGATTTTCATATAAATAAAATTGGCAGCGTTTATAGTCGTACTTTATTTTATTTATCAAACCAGAACCGTCATCTGTACATAATTCTGCAAGTTCATCAATATTCAGGCAGTCAACTGTCTTTTTTAGAAATTCATAATTTACAGGATACTCAATATGATTGCTGTATAGCTGTACTTTTATATTCGTTACAAAATAGGAAAGCGAATACATAGGTATATGCATTATTTCTTTTATAGATTTTTCTCTTTTATTTTCCTGATAATGACTTCTTGCATTTAGCCTCTGCAGTAAAATCATTTCGGGGGCATATTCTTCTCCTAATCCATCATCATACAAAATTTTTCTGCAAATACTTATTTCACTTCTGCATAAATTATTTAAATTCTTATCCAGATAAAACTGTGCCAAAGTTTTTGAATAAATGTAACTGTTATTAATACTTCTTTCTATAACTGCGAAATTTTTAGCAAGTTTAGTCAGCTCAGAAAATCTTACGTTTAACTGTGAAGATGTGTTTTTGCCGTTACTTTTTCCGGATATTTTCATCAGTTTTAATATTTTTTCATCGGTCAGTTTATCTGCTGGATAGTTCGGGTGATATTTAGTAACAGCTTTTAACAAAGGTTTCAGGTTTCTGCCTGTATTATGATAAGGAGAAGCAATAAATTTATCAAACCGTTTAAGTTCTTCCAGCGTAAATGTTTTTAATATTGTTACTAATTTAGATTTAACCATTACATCAAAACTTAATTGTTTATTAATTCTTCAATTTTTTTTAATAACCATCCTTTGTGTATAAACTTTCCTCTGGATGATATTTCAGATCGAATTTTGTTTAATTCAACAGATTCATTTCCGCTATTATATTTCATCAGCTGAATATAGCAATTAAGAAAATCTAAATTATTTTTCCTGAATAATTCCGATAAATTTTTATTTTTAGCCAGGAAATGCTTATATGAATCTATGAGCGAATTTGCCTGCTCGTTATGTTTAAGCTCGTAATATATTAAAAGCATCCAGTTTTTAACATCAACTTTAAGATAAAAGTAATCATATTTTATTTTAGAAAACAATGCCAATGCTTCTTCAAATTTACCCCTGTTAAAATTTATTACCGCAAGGCTGTAATTATACAGATTTTCCCTGTATTCCGGTGCAAGTTCTTTATAATATTTTTTTGTAAAATTTTCCAGCCAGTCATATTCTTTTAAGTTTAAGGCTGCCATTATAATATTCCTGAATTTATGAATTCTTATATAATCATATTCGTATTTATACAATCCCAGCTTTAATTCGTTTTTATAAATTTCAAAAAGTTCTTTTCTGTAATAATCTCTTCGGTCTTCATCTATATTATTATTCAGTCTTTTCCAGCAGCATGCTTCAAGGTCAACATAAAGGTCTCCTTTTACTTCATGGTCAAATAAATCAATATTGTTTTCAAATAATTCTTTAAAGCTTTTATAATATTCATCATTGTTTATATCAAGCTGAGACATCATAGAATAATAATATACTGCTATTACAGGGTAAGATTTGCTTTTACTTACTTTAAGATATTCAATTACCGGAGAAAAATTAAAGTTTTCAGATATTAATTTCATTAATGTACCCTCAATAGGTGCATTAAATACATATTCATTGGTTCTATAATGTGCCCTGTTCTTAAAAAACTCAGATAAAAAGAATAATAAAAGATACTCAGTTTGTTTTAACAGTACTTCAGATGTTTTTTGCTGATAATCTCTGTCAAGCAATAAATTACAGTATTCTTTCTGCATTAACATACTAAAAAGGAATTGACCTGAATCTGAATCATATTTTCCGGTAAATAAATTATTTAGATTTTTAAATTGTGAAGAAAATAAATTGTCAAGTTTTCTGGTATTCAGCATTTTAAGGAATCTTACTTCAGAAAATTTGTTTTCAAATTCATTTTCACCGTTTATATTTTTTAAATATTCAATTGCAAGATTTGTCAAATGAGAAATCAAAACTTTAATATATCCCCTTTTTTCTCTGTTGTTTTCTGTCCTGTACATTAATCTGTATAGTTTATCTTCAGTCAGTTTTTCACTGGGGTAATCAGGATGATATTTTTTAATTATCCTGAATAACGGCTTAACATTTCTTCCAGTGTTTAAGTAAGGAGATGAAATAAATTTTTCAAACTGTTTCAATTCTTCAAAAGAAAAAGTTTTTAGTATAGTAAACAGTTTAGATGTTTTCATTCACCATTTAGAAATTTTTAAAAAAAATTTGCATAAAATATGGTAAAAAAATAACAGTTGCAAAACCTTTTTAAATCATTGATTATATGTATGATATAGTCATGAAAAAAATATTAATTAAGGAAAAATTCAGGTAATTATTTAAAAAAACTTTCTTTGCAGCAGTGGTAAATTTAGGGTTAACTTTGCACACTAAATTTTTTTAGTGCACTAATTGTGCACAACATAAAACTGAAAAAATTTGCGGATGAATTTATTAATATACTTTTTATATGCAGCGATAATGACAAATGTTTTGATTTCTCAAACAGAAAATTTTTCTCTTCAAAATGAAATATTTAATAAAACATCTTACAATTCATTCAATAAAGGAAAACTATATTTAAAGACAAAAAGCAGTAGTGGATTATATATTGGCTTATCGCCTATTTTAAGCTTACGCAGGGAAAACAAACAAACTGTTTTTACCGGAGAAGCTGAAATATCAATTTTTTATCTTACTTCAGTAATAAGCGCAGGATTAGAATTTAGTTCAAAAGATAGTAATAATACTGCGTTAAATATTGGTGTTAAGCAATTAGTCCCTTTCTGGGGTAGTTCAGGTAAATCAGCATTTGCCGTACTGTGTGTAATGCTAGGAATAGGTTATAATTATGATTTTTATAAAAGCAGTGTCTTTTTTGATATTGGATTATCTGTTTTGGCTGGGGATAATAAAAAAGGACATGCCTTAATTCTACCAAAAATAAAAATTTACAAAGGCCTTGACGAAAATAAAACAGGTGCAGTTACTTTTGGTATTTCATATTCTTATCTATTTAAAATATGAATCTAATATTTTCAAATATATTTTAGCAACGTAACAAATTATATATGAAAAGCAGAATATTGTTAATATTTCTTTTTACCTGCAGTAAAATACTTGGGAATGATCTTCCGGAAGAGTTTACTAAACTGCTGGATAAATGTAATTTAATTTTTAATGTGCCCGGAGAAATTGATATGGCTCCGGTAATTTATGATACATTATTTGAACACTCTATAAGATATTACTCAGAAGAAAATAATATTGAATTAAAAATTCAAATTATTCCATTGGATACATCAGATAAATACAAGGACCCGAAAATTTTTTTGGCAATAAAGGATGGAACATATGAAGACTCTGATATTATTACCGAACCATTTAATTCAAAAAAAGCGGCATTGGCTGGATTTGAATTAAAAGAAGGAATTTACAATGATAAATATAAATATTGTGTAATACTATGGTTACATAAAAATAAATATGCCGGAATATACGTATGTCTTACTGGCAATGATCAATTAAAAATGCTGCAATTCAGCAAAAAATATATACTAAATAAAGATAAAGTTATTCTCAGGTTTAGATCCTGAACAAAAACAATAAAACCAGAAGAATGTGAATTATTAACTTAATATTTTAAAAATGAAAAAAATAAAAATAATTTCAGCTAGCTTTATAATGATAATATCAACTTTAACCTATACACAGGTAAAACTTACTGCTTCATGGCAGTCAACTGAAACAAATTATTATGACATTTCAGGTGATAAATTAAGTGATATATATAATAAACTGGAAGGAAAACTAGGCTCCGGAACTTGTGAAGGTTTTTTAAACTATGGGCGTGATTATAATTACAAACAAAACAATAATATTATAACAGAATTAACTATTTACCCTAAATGCATCATCACTCTTCCCAAATGGTCAAATTATTCTTCTGCCGGGCAGCAGTGTAAATCTCATTTCGATAAAGTAGTTGAAGCCTTAAAAAACCACGAAAACGGGCACTGTAAGCTTGTAAAAAAAGTAATTGGAGACCTGGAAAATTATTTAAAAAACAACCAGGTTAAAACAAATGAAATTTCAAACCTTTTAAATTCTTATGCTGAAAAATTAAATGATGAATATAAAAGTTATGATTCACAAACTGCGTTCCCGGTGGAGGTGGAAACCCTGGGGCATTGAGCGGCGTGAAGGAGAGGCTCACGGTTTGGGTAACAGCGCCGGGGGGCGCTTCAATTCGGGTCAGCGATCCCAAAGGATCAATGTACTCCAGAGCGCCACCAGCTTGCGGGTTGATTTCGCCTTCTACCTCTGGCTCCTCATACTCCGCCGCAATTGCCAATGCCCCAAACTGCTGCCCATCACCATATCCCAGAAAACCAGCCAGCGCCGGGAACAAGGTCTCTGGATCAATGACCCATAACTGACTGGATGAAGACTGCAAATCTACGGCCGTTGCATATAGTAGCCCGGTCGCATCGTCAAAGTCCAGCCCATGATGTGCGCCCACGTCAAAAGGGACCTGCACGGTTGTGACTATATTTCCCGCTGCATCAAACACCACCAACTGATTCCAATAATCATCCAGCCCATAAAACAAACCATCCAGCCCGGACGCCAGCGCCACCAGGCAAGGCACATCCATAACCACAGTAGGCGAAAACACCAGCCCCGTACTCACATCCAACTGATACAGCATAGACTCAGATGTATCGCTGCAAAAATAAAAAGATTCAGACAAATAACCCGCTGCATACATCTGTTGGCTGCTGTCGTCCCAGGTCATCCCCATCCATTGCAATGAGCTGATAGGCAGCGTATATGTAACAAACGTTGCAGCGCCGCTTGCCGTATCAAACTGGTAGAAATCACCAAACGGCAAGAACAGAAATATGCTTTGGAAAGAAGAAAAAAATATTTTCAGAATCGGAAGTTTTAATTATTCGATTAAATCTCATTTCATTGATCTTCAAACTTTTTTTATTGACCCTTTGCTGTGGATCGGGAACAACGAACTGACAAATTTTACAGGCGTTTATATTGTTCAGTGGAACCGGCAAATTAAAGAGACAACTCAAATCGTGTTTCATTCAATGGCTGAAAAGCCTCATGCTGTTGAGAAAGATATCATCATATTTCATAAGATCACAAAATCTTCAGAATACTCTCTGCTCGCTATACACATCGCTTACAATTTATTTTTGTCTGATGATACGAATATTTCATTTAAGGCAATAGAATATTTTAACAAGATACTCGACGATCCAAAAAATCTGCACTACCGCCTGGTTCTCAATCTTCTTTCAAGAACGAATCTGATATACAGCACCGACCTGAAACGAAAACAATTCACATCAATCATCAGGGGGTCTGATGAAAGAAATTTCGGCGAACTGTTCAACTCATTTTTAATTGCGGATAATTTTATTCTTAACTCTGAACTCGCACATCACATCGCCGTTAATTCAAAAGGAGAAAAAAGATTAGAGACAATCGAAAATTTTATTTCCAGTGAAGTAAATACATTAAATAAAGATGATTCGGTTGAACAAACTAATTTCGTTCATTATTTTGAATTGATAACAGCTTACGGAGTAACACATCCGCAGCTATTCAGAAGAATAAGAAGATTTTTGCTGCGTATTGCCACACTTGAAGATAACGCAGGAATAAAAAAATTTGCTGATTCAAGTCTTGACTCACTGACTGTTGGTTTCAGAGAATGGCTTGGTGCGAATAGTAAAATAGCAATCGATCTTGAAACAGGTGATGAATATAACTGGGAAGATGTAATTTCTTTTGAAGAAGGTATCGACCCGGATGACAGGCAAAGAATTAAAAATGCTCTGTCAAAAACTGCTGTTTTGAGGGAAGCAGTATTCATGTTCTCAAGAGGATTTTTAATTCGGCTCGATGATATTCTGCCGGGAGGAATATGGATTAGCAATCTGGAATCGAGATCAGATAAATCAATTTACAGAATTACTATTCAAACAAGATTTCAGGGAGCTTTTGATTTAACCATTCATCTTAGCAGAAATCTACCTCCGGCAAAAGTAAAAGAAGAAATCAAATGGCTGATACTCGCCGGAGTGAACAAAACGGGCGAAAGACTTCTTCCTCATTTTGGAGGATACTGGGAAGAATATGAAATCTGGACTGAAGCTTTTGTATCAAGAGACAGTGTTGCACGTTATCTGGAAAAAGAAAATAAAAAAAATGATGATGAGATCAGGCTGCGCGCACGGGAACTTTGGCCTTATTTTGTTTGGAATACTTCTGCTGCATACATGAATTTCTGGACAGTTACGAATTATAAAATACAACTTGCAAATCCCAAACCTGAAAATATCACTGTGCCAACACATGACTATCAAACAGGAACGCTGCTTTACTCGGTTTCAGAAAGAGTCAAATCATCATCACCAAAAGAATTTTTCATCACCATCTACAATCTTTTTATTAAAGACACTCTTGAGAAATATTCTTTTTTAG
>JAANMW010002647.1_pt1 | contig 15678 bp, 12 predicted proteins | sample 7279671 | NCBI WGS metagenome assembly JAANMW01 (sample SAMN14094541, study PRJNA606508) | bioreactor metagenome | isolation source: A lab-scale SPAN reactor treating ammonium-rich wastewater day 247 | place: Ireland: Galway | collected 2017-09-19
CCGTCAGCGACGTCTTCCCGTGATCCACGTGACCGATGGTCCCGATGTTCACGTGCGGCTTGGTACGCTCGAACTTCTCCTTCGACATGCTGCCCTCTTCGATTCCTCTGATGAATCCCTGTGGTCTACTTCTCGACCTTGCCCATCACCTTGGCGACCACCTCGTCCGACACGTTGCGCGGCGCCTCGGAGTAGCGCTCGAAGTGCATCGTGTAGGTGGCGCGGCCCTGGGTGCGGGAACGCAGGTCCGTGGAGTAGCCGAACATGTTCGACAGCGGCACGTAGGCCGTGATGATCTGGGTGCCGCCGCGCGACACCTGCCCCTCGAGCTGGGCCCTCCGGCTGGACAGGTCGCCGGTGACGGCGCCCGTGTAGTCGTCCGGGGTCACCACCTCGACCTTCATCACCGGCTCGAGCAGCACGGCCTGGGCCTTCTTGGCCGCGTCCTGCAGGGCGAGCGAGCCGGCGATCTTGAACGCCATCTCGGAGGAGTCGACGTCGTGGTAGCTGCCGTCGTACAGCCGCACCTTGATGTCGACCATCGGGTAGCCGGCCAGCGTGCCGCGCTCGAGGGCCTCGCGGACGCCGGCCTCGATCGGGCGGATGAACTCCTTGGGGATGGTGCCGCCGGTGATGTCGTTCACGAACACGAAGCCCTCGCCCGGCGCGGGCGAGATCTCGATGTTGCAGACGCCGTACTGGCCGTGGCCGCCCGACTGCTTGATGTGGCGGCCCAGCCCCTGGGCGGTCTTGCGGATCGTCTCCTTGTAGGCCACCTGCGGCTTGCCGACGTTCGCCTCGACGTTGAACTCGCGCTTCAGGCGGTCGACGATGATCTCGAGGTGCAGCTCGCCCATGCCCGAGATCTTGGTCTGGCCGGTGTCCTTGTCGGTCTCGACCTTGAACGTCGGGTCTTCCTGCATCAGCTTGGCGAGACCGGTGCCCAGCTTCTCCTGGTCGCTCTTGGTCTTCGGCTCGACCGCCAGCGCGATGACCGGCGCGGGGAACGAGATCGACTCCAGGACGACCGGGTCGGAGGCGTCGCAGATGGTGTCGCCGGTGGTCACGTTCTTCATGCCCACCGCGGCGGCGATGTCGCCGGCCCACACGTCCTTGATCTCCTCGCGCTTGTTGGCGTGCATCTTGAGGAGGCGCCCGATCCGCTCGCGGCTGCCCTTGGTCGAGTTGAGCACGCCGTCACCGGTCTTCATCGAACCCGAGTAGACGCGGATGAAGGCGAGCTGGCCGACGAACGGGTCGGTCATGATCTTGAACACGAGCGCGGAGAACGGGGCGTCGTCGGCGGCCGGCCGCGGCACCAGTTCGCCCGTGTGGGGGAGGTTCGCCATCGTGGTCGGGATGTCGAGCGGCGAGGGCAGGTAGGCCACCACGGCGTCGAGCAGCGGCTGCACGCCCTTGTTCTTGAAGGCCGAACCGCAGACCACCGGGAACAGCTTCATGGCGATGGTCGCCTTGCGGATCGCCGCCTTGATCTCGGGGATGGTGGGCGTCTCGCCGCCCACGAACTTCTCGAACAGCGTGTCGTCGCCGGCCTCGTGGGCCGCCTCCGCCACCCTCTCGATCATCTTCTCGCGGTACTCGGCCGCCTGGTCGGCGTAGGCGGCCGGGATCTCCTCGATCTCGAACTTGGCGCCCAGTTCCTCGTTGAGGTAGCGGATCGCCTTCATCTCGACCAGGTCGATGATGCCGAGGTGCTCGGACTCCTGGCCCAGCGGCAGCTGGATCGGCACCGCCATCGTCGCGTTCAGCCGCTCGTGCATCGTCTGCACGGCGTGCAGGAAGTCGGCGCCGACGCGGTCCATCTTGTTGATGAAGGCGATGCGCGGGACCTTGTACTTGTCGGCCTGGCGCCACACCGTCTCGGACTGCGGCTGCACGCCGGCCACCGCGTCGAACACCGCGACGGCGCCGTCGAGCACGCGCAGCGAGCGCTCCACCTCGGCCGTGAAGTCGACGTGGCCTGGGGTGTCGATCAGGTTGATGCGATGGTCCTTCCAGAAGCAGGTGGTCGCGGCCGAGGTGATCGTGATCCCCCGCTCCTGCTCCTGCTCCATCCAGTCCATCGTCGCGGTGCCTTCGTGCACCTCGCCGATCTTGTAGTTGACGCCCGTGTAGTAGAGGATGCGCTCGCTGGTGGTCGTCTTGCCGGCGTCGATGTGGGCCGCGATGCCGATGTTCCGGATGCGGTCGAGGGGGGTTTGCCTGGGCACTGTCCTGTCCTGACTACCAGCGGTAATGGGCGAAGGCCTTGTTGGCCTCGGCCATCTTGTGGGTGTCTTCCTTCTTCTTCACGGCGCCGCCGCGGTTGTTGGCGGCGTCGAGGATCTCGTTGGCCAGCTTCTGCACCATGCCGCGCTCGGCGCGCTTGCGCGAGAAGCTGATCAGCCAGCGCAGCGCCAGCGACGTGCGACGCTGCGGGTTGACCTCGATCGGCACCTGGTAGTTCGAGCCGCCGACGCGCCGGCTCTTGACCTCGAGCGCCGGCTTCACGTTGTCGACCGCCTTCTTGAACACCTTGAGCGGGTCGTCGCCGCTCTTCTGCTGCACGTGCGACAGGGCGCCGTACATGATGCGCTGGGAGGTGGAACGCTTCCCGCCGTACATCATCGTGTTGATGAACTTGGTGACCAGGGCGCTGTTGTACAGCGGGTCCGCGAGGACCTCCCGGCGCGCTACGGTGCCACGACGCGGCATTGTCTCGACCTCAACTCCCGGGCCGCCGTCCACCGGCGGCCCGACTACCGTCGTTTTCCCTTGGAACCGGAGGGAAGGCGGCCCGGAGACACGAAACGGACGGCGCCGGTGGGGGCGGCCACTGCGGGTGGCGCGCCTTTCGTCCTGGCGACCGTCCGAGGCTCCGTTACGATCCGCCTCGCCTCGGGGATCCTGGCCTGTCCGACGGTGGGACTGGCCCGATCTCCCCGACTCTTGTCCTTCCCGGCGATCCCGCCGGGAGCCCTGGTTCCTCTAGTCTCCTTCTTGCGCTAGCGCCCGATCACGCCTTGGGCCGCTTGGCGCCGTACTTGCTCCGTCCCCGCTTCCGTCCCTGCACGCCGACCGCGTCGAGGGTGCCGCGCACGATGTGGTACCGCACGCCCGGCAGGTCCTTCACGCGCCCGCCGCGGATCAGGACGATCGAGTGCTCCTGGAGGTTGTGCCCCACGCCCGGGATGTAGGCGGTGACCTCGATCCCGTTGGTCAGGCGCACGCGAGCGACCTTGCGCAGCGCCGAGTTCGGCTTCTTGGGCGTCTGGGTGAAGACGCGGACACAGACGCCGCGTCGCTGAGGCGAGCCCTGCAGGGCGGGCGAGTCGGTCTTCGACCGCACTCTGTCGCGTCCGACCCTGATGAGCTGACTGACCGTAGGCACGAAACCTCCTGCTTCAGAGCAACCTTGTAAGTTTCCATCAGTCCCGGGCGGCTGTCAAGCCGCCCGGGGTCGAAGGGTCTGCTAGCCCTCGGTCTCCTTGACCGGGGCGAAGCCCTGCGCGTACTCCGGCTCCACCGCGTACTCGGGCGCGTAGTCCGCGTCCAGGCCGGGGGCCGTCACCTCGATGATCTCCTCGGGGATCTTGACCCGGCGGTAGAACTCCATGCCCGTGCCGGCCGGGATCAGCCGGCCCATGATCACGTTCTCCTTGAGCCCGCGCAGGTGGTCGATGCGGCCGCTGATCGCCGCCTCGGTCAGCACCCGGGTGGTCTCCTGGAAGCTGGCGGCCGAGATGAACGAGTCGGTGCTCAGCGACGCCTTGGTGATGCCGAGCAGCAGCGGGCGCGCCGCGGCCGGCGACTTGCCCTCCGCCTCCAGCTTGCGGTTCTCGCGCAGGAAGCGGAACTTGTCGACCACCTCGTCGACCAGGAACTCGGTCTCGCCGACCTCCTCGACCTTCATCCAGCGCATCATCTGGCGGGTGATGACCTCGATGTGCTTGTCGTTGATGGTCACGCCCTGCAGCCGGTAGACCTCCTGGATCTCGTCGACCAGGTAGCGCTGCAGTTCCTTCTCGCCGCGCACGCGCAGGATGTCGTGCGGGTCGATCGGGCCGTCCATCAGCGCCTCGCCGGCGGCCACGTGCTCGCCCTCCTGGACGTTGATGTGGGCGCCGCGCGGGATCTGGTACTCGCGCTCGACGCCGTCGTCGCCGGTGACGTAGATCTTCCGGTACTGCTTCTGCACGTCGCCGTAGCGGACGACACCGTCGGTCTCGGTGATGACGGCCGGCTCCTTCGGGCGCCGCGCCTCGAACAGCTCGACGACGCGGGGCAGACCGCCGGTGATGTCCTTGGTCTTGCCCTTCTCGCGCAGCAGCTTGGCCAGCGCCTCGCCGGGCGAGACCTCGGCGCCGTCCTCGATCACCAGGTGGGCGTTGACCGGCAGCAGGTAGCGCTTGGTGGTCTTGCCCTTCTCGTCCTTGATCTCGATCCGCGGCGTCATCACCTTGCGGTCGTCGTCGGGGGCCTTGATGACGAGGGCCGCGAGGCCGGTGTTCTCGTCGAGCTCCTCGCGGACCGTCTCGCCCTCGACGATGTCCTTGAACACCGCGCGGCCGCCGTCCTCGGTGAGGATCGTGAACGTGTAGGGGTCGAACTCGGCGAGCAGGTCGCCCTTCTTGACCTCCTGGCCGTCCTTGACCTTGAGCTTGGCGCCGTACGGGATGTCGTGGCGTTCGCGCTCCAGGCCCTTGGCGTCGAGGATCACGAGAGCGCCCTGGCGGTTCATCGCCACCAGCTCGCCCTTCTTGTCCTTGACCGTGTTGACGTTGCGCAGCTTGGCCGTGCCGGAGTGCTTGGCCTCGACCGTGGTCTGCTCGCGGTGGCTGGCGGCGCCGCCGATGTGGAACGTGCGCATCGTGAGCTGGGTGCCCGGTTCGCCGATCGACTGCGCCGCGATCACGCCGACCGCCATGCCCAGCTCGACCAGCTTGCCGGTCGCCAGGTCGCGGCCGTAGCACAGCGTGCACACGCCGCGCTCGCTCTCGCAGGTCAGCACCGAGCGGATGCGGACCTTGTCGATGCCCGCGGTCTCCAGCTCGCGGGCGATCTCCTCGGAGATCTCCTCGTTGGCCTTGACCAGCACCGAGCCGCCGAACGGGTCCTTGATGTCCTCCAGGCAGACGCGGCCGACGATGCGGTCGCGCAGCGGCTCGATCACCTCGCCCGACTCGACGATGGCGCGGATCTCGATGCCGTCGGCGGTCGCGCAGTCGAACTCGCTGATGATCACGTCCTGCGAGACGTCGACCAGGCGCCGGGTCAGGTAGCCGGAGTCGGCAGTCTTCAGCGCGGTGTCGGCGAGACCCTTGCGGGCGCCGTGGGTCGAGATGAAGTACTCGAGCACCGACAACCCCTCGCGGAAGTTCGAGGTGATCGGGTTCTCGATGATCTCGCCCGAGGGACGCGCCATCAGGCCGCGCATGCCGGCGAGCTGGCGGATCTGCTGCTTGGAACCGCGCGCTCCCGAGTCGGCCATGATGAAGATCGGGTTGAACTCGTGGAACAGCGAGTCCTCCCGGCCCATGCCGCGGAACATGTCGTCGGCGACCTCCTCGGTCACGCGCGACCAGATCGAGATCACCTTGTTGTAGCGCTCGCCGTTGGTGATCACGCCGTCCTGGTACTGCTTCTCGACCTCCAGCACCTCGCCGAGGGCCTTGTCGACGGTGCGCTGCTTCGACTCCGGGATCACCAGGTCGTCGATGCCGATCGACATGCCGGCGCGGGTCGCGTAGCGGAAGCCGAGGTCCTTGACGGTGTCGAGCATCTCGACGGTGCGCTCGATGCCGAGCCGCAGGTGGCAGCTCTGCACCAGCGCCTGCAGGCCCTTCTTCTTGAGCAGGCCGTTGACGAACGGCATGCCCTTCGGCAGGTGGTCGTTGAGGATCACGCGGCCGACCGTCGTCGCGATCACCTTGTTCCTGACCTCCTGGACCTCGGCGTGGAGGACGTCCTGGTCCTCCTTCATCGTGGTCAGGTCGACCAGCTCGCCCGTGTACATCAGGCGGATCGGGGTCAGCGTCTCGACCTCGCCGGCCTCCAGCGCGATCAGCACGTCCTCGACCGCGGCGAACGAGCGGCCCTCGCCCTTCGTGCCCTTCTTCTCCTTGGTCAGGTAGTAGCAGCCGAGCACGATGTCCTGCGACGGGATCGCGATCGGCGCGCCGTTGGCGGGCGACAGGATGTTGTTCGAGGACAGCATCAGCACGCTGGCCTCGATCTGGGCCTCCGGCGACAGCGGCACGTGGACCGCCATCTGGTCGCCGTCGAAGTCGGCGTTGAACGCCGTGCAGACCAGCGGGTGGATCTTGATCGCCTTGCCCTCGACCAGGATCGGCTCGAAGGCCTGGATGCCCAGCCGGTGCAGCGTGGGCGCGCGGTTGAGCAGGACCGGGTGCTCGCGGATCACGTCCTCGAGGAAGTCCCACACCTCCGGCCGCTGCTGCTCCACCATCTCCTTGGCGGCCTTGATGGTGGTGACCAGCCCTTCCTTCTCCAGCTTGGAGTAGATGAAGGGCTTGAACAGCTCGAGCGCCATCTTCTTCGGCAGCCCGCACTGGTGCAGCTTGAGCTCGGGGCCGACGACGATCACCGAGCGGCCGGAGTAGTCGACGCGCTTGCCGAGCAGGTTCTGGCGGAAGCGGCCCTGCTTGCCCTTGAGCGTGTCGGACAGCGACTTCAGCGGCCGGTTGTTGGCGCCGCGCAGCACGCGGCCGCGGCGGCCGTTGTCGAACAGCGCGTCGACGGCCTCCTGCAGCATGCGCTTCTCGTTGCGCACGATGACGTCGGGCGCGCGCAGCTCGATCAGCTTCTTGAGCCGCGAGTTGCGGTTGATCACGCGGCGGTACAGGTCGTTGAGGTCGGAGGTCGCGAAGCGGCCGCCGTCGAGCGGCACCAGCGGCCGCAGCTCCGGCGGGATCACCGGGATCACGTCCAGGATCATCCACTCCGGCTTGTTGCCGGACTTGCGGAAGGCCTCGACCACCTTCAGCCGCTTGGCGTACTTCAGCTTCTTCTGGACCGAGGTCTCGCTGCGCATCTTCTCGCGCAGCTCGATCGCCTCCAGCTCCACGTCGACGCGGCGCAGCAGGTCCTTGATCGCCTCGGCGCCCATCGCGCAGCGCAGCTTGGGGTAGCGCTCGCGGAGCTGGCGGTAGCGCTCGTCGGAGATCAGCTCCTTGGCGCGCACCTCGGGGCAGTCACCGGGATCGATGACCACGTACGACTCGAAGTACAGCACGCGCTCGAGGTCGCGCAGGCTGATGTCGAGCAGGTGGCCGATCCGCGACGGCAGGCCCTTGAAGAACCACACGTGGCTGACCGGGCAGGCCAGCTCGATGTGGCCCATCCGCTCGCGGCGGACCTTGGACTGCGTCACCTCGACGCCGCACTTGTCGCAGATCACGCCGCGGTGCTTCATGCGCTTGTACTTGCCGCACAGGCACTCCCAGTCGGTGATCGGGCCGAAGATGCGGGCGCAGAACAGCCCGTCGCGCTCCGGCTTGAAGGTGCGGTAGTTGATCGTCTCCGGCTTGGTGACCTCGCCGTGCGACCACTGGCGGATCTTGTCCGGGCTGGCCAGGCGGATCCGGATCGCGTCGAACTCGGGCACGACGCGTCCCTGGTCGACGTTCGGCCGCATGGGCATCATCAGGCTCATCTGCTGCTCCAGTCCCGTTTCAGTGCTTGGTCTTGATCAGCTCGACGTCGAGACACAGGCTCTGCAGCTCCCGGATCAGGACGTTGAAGGACTCCGGCAGGCCGGGGGTGTAGAAGGTGTCCCCCTTGACGATCGCCTCGTAGATCTTGGCGCGGCCGTACACGTCGTCCGACTTGGCGGTCAGCAGCTCCTGCAGGATGTGGGCGGCGCCGTAGGCCTCCAGCGCCCACACCTCCATCTCGCCGAAGCGCTGGCCGCCGAACTGCGCCTTGCCGCCCAGCGGCTGCTGGGTGATCAGCGAGTACGGGCCGATCGAGCGGGCGTGGATCTTGTCGTCGACCAGGTGCGACAGCTTCAGCATGTAGATGTAGCCGACCGTCACGTGCTGCTCGAAGGGGTCGCCGGTCATGCCGTCGTACAGCACCGTCTTGCCGGCGCTCAGCAGGTTCGGCCGCAGCGGGTTGCGCTGCTTCTCCGCCTCGTTGGCCTTCACCAGGTGGCCCTTGATCTCGTCCTCGGTGGCGCCGTCGAAGACCGGGCTCGCGAAGTGGAGCCCGAGCACGCGGGCGGCCCAGCCCAGGTGGGTCTCGAGGATCTGGCCGACGTTCATGCGCGAGGGCACGCCCAGCGGGTTGAGCACGATCTCGCACGGCGTGCCGTCCGGGAGGTACGGCATGTCCTCCTCGGGCAGGATCCGCGCGATCACGCCCTTGTTGCCGTGGCGGCCGGCCATCTTGTCGCCGACCGACAGCTTGCGCTTCATGGCGACGAAGACCTTGACCAGCTTGATGACGCCGGGCGGCAGCTCGTCGCCGCGCTTGAGGCGGCTCTCCTTCTCGGCGAACAGGGCCTTCAGCACCTCGATCTGGCGCTCGGTCTTGTCGACGATCTCGTTGAGCTCGTCCTCGACGTCCTCGTCGGGACCGCCCTTGACGCGGAGCTTCAGGATGTCGGAGTGGCGCATCCGGCCCAGCGTGTCGCGGTCCAGGGTCTGGCCCTTCCGGGCCAGCTTCTCGCCGCGGGCGTTGACCAGGTCGGCGGTCGCGGTCTTGCCGACCAGCAGGTCCTCGATGCGCTTGTCGCGCTCGTCCTGCAGGATCCGAATCTCGTCCTTGAGATTCTTCTCCATCATGAACAGCTCGGCGTCCTCGATCTGCTTGGCGCGGTCGTCCTTCTCGACGCCCTTGCGGGAGAAGATCTTGACGTCGACGACGATGCCCTCGATGCCGGGCGGGCAGGTCAGCGAGGCGTCGCGCACGTCGCCGGCCTTCTCGCCGAAGATCGCGCGCAGCAGCTTCTCTTCCGGCGTCAGCTGAGTCTCGCCCTTGGGCGTGACCTTGCCGACCAGGATGTCGCCGGGCTTGACCGAGGCGCCGATGCGGATGATGCCGCTCTCGTCGAGGTTGGCCAGCAGCGACTCCGAGACGTTCGGGATGTCGCGGGTGATCTCCTCGGGGCCGAGCTTGGTGTCGCGGGCCTCGATCTCGAACTCCTCGATGTGGATCGAGGTGTAGTAGTCCTCGCGCACCAGCTTCTCGGACACCAGGATGGCGTCCTCGAAGTTGTAGCCGCGCCAGGGCATGAAGGCGACCAGCACGTTGCGGCCCAGCGCCAGCTCGCCCATGTCGGTGCAGGGGCCGTCGGCCAGGATCTGGCCCTTGGCCACCTTCATCCCGACCTTGACGATCGGCTTCTGGTTGATGCTCGTGTTCTGGTTCGAGCACTTGAACTTGGTCAGGTTGTAGATGTCGGCGCCCATGTCCTTGGACTTGTCGCCGCCGTCGACGCGCACGATGATGCGCCGCGAGTCGACCGCGTCGACCACGCCGGCCCGGCGGCAGACGACCGCCGCGCCCGAGTCCTTGACCGTGATGTGCTCCATGCCGGTGCCGACCACCGGCGCCTCCGAGCGCAGCAGCGGCACGGCCTGCCGCTGCATGTTGGAGCCCATCAGGGCGCGGTTGGCGTCGTCGTGCTCGAGGAACGGCACCAGCGAGGCGGCCACCGAGACCAGCTGCTTCGGGGAGACGTCGACGTAGTCGACCTCCTCCTTCGGCACCAGCACGAAGTTGCCGATCTTGCGCGCCGAGATGCGCTCGTCGAGCAGCTCGTTGTTCGGCCCGAGGCGCAGGTTGGCCTGGGCGATGCAGTGCTTGTCCTCCTCCCACGCGGAGAGGTAGAAGCAGTGCGGCTGGACCTCGGCCGGCTTCTTCTTGCGGCCGCGCAGCGCGTCGTTCTCGCGGGCGATCTCGTCGCGGAGCACGATGTCGCCGACCTTGTACGCCGAGTCGCCGGACTCGACCACCTCGTAGTAGTCGAGCACGTGCCCGTCCTTCACCTTGCGGTACGGGCTCTCGATGAAGCCGAACTCGTTGATCCGCGCGAAGCAGGACAGCGAGGAGATCAGGCCGATGTTCGGGCCTTCCGGCGTCTCGATCGGGCAGATGCGGCCGTAGTGGGTCGGGTGCACGTCGCGCACCTCGAAGCCGGCGCGCTCGCGGGAGAGGCCGCCCGGCCCGAGGGCCGACAGCCGGCGCTTGTGGGTGATCTCCGACAGCGGGTTGGTCTGGTCCATGAACTGCGAGAGCTGGCTGGAGCCGAAGAACTCGCGGATGCTGGCCATCACCGGCTTGGCGTTGATGAGGTCGTGGGGCATGGCCGTGGCCATTTCCTGGTAGACGCTCATCTTTTCCTTGATCGCGCGCTCCATGCGGACGAGGCCGATCCGGAACTGGTTCTCGAGCAGCTCGCCGACCGAGCGCACGCGCCGGTTGCCGAGGTGGTCGATGTCGTCGATCTCGTGCTGGTTCCGGCGCAGCTTGAGCAGGAACGAGACCACGGCCTTGATGTCGTCGAGCTGCAGGATCTTCTCGTTGAGCGACGTCGACAGCCCCAGCTTGGTGTTGAGCTTGAGGCGGCCGACGCGAGAGAAGTCGTACTTCTGCGCGTTGACGAACATGCCCTCGAACAGGTTCTTCGAGGACTCGAGCGTGGGCGGGTCGCCCGGGCGCATGCGGCGGTAGATCTCGACCAGCGCCTCCTCGGGGCTGCGGATCGCGTCCTTCTTCAGCGTCAGCGACAGCATGTGGCCGATGTCGTCGCGGTCGGGGAAGAAGACCTCGAACGAGTCGACCTGGCGGCTGCCGTCGAGGATCGCCGCCAGCTCCTTCTGGGTGATCGGCTCGTTGACCGCCAGGATCACCTCGCCGGTGCGCAGGTCGACGATGTCGGCCGCGGCGAAGGCGCCCTCGAGGTCGGGCTCGCCGATCTCGAACTCCTGCACGTCCAGCTTCTTGAGCTGGGCCATCAGGGCGGTGGTGACCTTCTTCCCGGCGTGCACGACTTCCTCGCGCTTGCCGGAGGCGTCCTTGGGCCCGTGGATGCTCTTGCTGAACTTGTGGCCGACCAGGTGGTCGGAGAGCTTCCACTGCAGCTTGCCCTCGCGGACCAGGATGCGGTCGGTCTTGTAGAACGAGCGCAGGATCTCGGCGTCGTTCTTCATGCCCAGCGCGCGCAGGAAGACCGTGGCCAGGAACTTGCGCTTGCGGTCGATGCGCACGTGCAGCACGTTCTTGGAGTCGTACTCGAACTCCACCCACGAGCCGCGGTACGGGATCACCTGGGCCGCGAACAGGCCCTTCTCCGGCTGCGAGAAGAACACGCCCGGCGAGCGGTGCAACTGGCTGACGATGACGCGCTCGGTGCCGTTGATGATGAACGTGCCGTTGTCCGTCATCAGCGGGATGTCGCCGAAGTAGACCTCCTGCTCCTTGATGTCGCGGACGGTCTTGGCCCCGGTGTCGGGGTCCTTGTCCCAGACGACGAGGCGGATCGTGACCTTGAGCGGGACGGCGTACGTCATGCCGCGCTCCTGGCACTCGTCCATGTCGTACTTGAGCTTGAGGCCGACCGGCTCGTCGCAGGTCTCGCAGGTGCGCGGCTGGTTGTCGTTGAGGTGGCCGCAGGCCCCGCAGTGGATCTCGTGGTCGCCCCGCGGGTCGGTGATGATGGTCGCCCCGCAGTGGGTGCAGGCCCGGCCCAGCTTGTCGAGCCCGAGCAGGCGGCCGCACTTGCACTCCCAGTTGCCGATCGAGTACTCGACGAACTCGAGCGAGCAGTTCTCGCGCAGGTCGGTGATCGGGAACACGCTCTTGAACACCGACTGCAGGCCCGCGTCCTCCCGGTCCTGGGGCAGCACGCGCATCTGCAGGAAGCGCTCGTAGGAGTTCTTCTGGATCTCGATCAGGTTGGGGATCGGGATCGACGTGCTGATCTTGGCGAAATCGACCCGCTCGCGGTAGATGTTCTTCGGCGCCGTGTACATCGGTCTAGCTACCCCAGGGGCCCGTCGTGCGGGGCCCGGAAACGGCGAAAGGCCCCGGGGAGGGACACTCCTCCCCGGGGTTGAAGACGAGGTGCGTCAACGGCTCTCGACAAAGGGGGACCAGCAAGCCCGCCGTGGCGGACCTACTTGATCTCGACCTGGGCGCCGACCTCCTCGAACTTCTTCTTGATCTGGGCGGCCTCGTCCTTCGACACGCCCTCCTTCACCAGCTTGGGCGCGCCGTCGACCAGGTCCTTGGCCTCCTTCAGGCCCAGGTTGGTGACCTCGCGGACGACCTTGATCACGTTGATCTTCTTGTCGCCGGCAGCCGTGAGGTGGACCGCGAACTCGGTCTTCTCCTCGGCCGCGGCCGCCGCGCCGGCCGCGGGCGCGCCCGCCGCCGCCACCATCACCGGAGCCGCCGCCGCCGCGGACACGCCCCACTTCTCCTCGAGCAGCTTGACCAGCTCGGCCACCTGCATCACGGTGAGGGAGCTCAGATCGTTCGCGATCGCCTGAATGTCAGCCATTGCCTCTTCTTCCTTCCTGCGAATTTTCTCGAATCTACGGCGCCCCGGGGGCGCCCGGGGTTCCTAATTGCCTTCCAACTTGTCCTGGTGCGCCTTCAGCACCTGGGCCATCTGGGTCGCCGGCGTCGACAGCAGCCGGACCAGCTTGGCCGCCGGGGCCTGCAGCACGCCGAGCAGCTTGCTGCGCAGCTCGGGCAGGCTCGGCATCGTCGACAGCGCCTTGACGCCGCTCTCGTCGAGCACCTGGCTGCCGGAGACCACGCCGCCCTTCAGCACGAGCTTCGGGTTGTCCTTGGCGAAGTCGACCAGGGTGCGGGCCAGCGCGACGGGGTCGTCGGCGGTGAAGGCGATGCCGGTGGTACCGGTGAAGCGCGGGGTCAGCGCCTCCAGCGGGGTGCCGGTCAGCGCGCGCTTGGCCAGGCGGTTCTTGACCACCTTGTAGACGGAGCCCGTCGCGCGGACCTTGCGCCGGAACTCGGTGACGGCCGGCACGCTGAGGCCGCGGAAGTCGACGACGATCGCGTGCGGCGAGCGGCCGAACTCGGTGTGGAGGGCGTCGATCAGGGTCTGCTTCTCGGTGCGGTTCATCTCGCCCCTCTCCTACTGCGCGGCCTCGACCGAGGCGAGATCGACGCGCACGCCCGGGCCCATCGTCGAACTGAACGAGATGGACTTGACGTAGCGGCCCTTCGCCGCGGCCGGCTTGGCCTTGATCACGCTGTCGAGCAGCGCCTTCGCGTTGTCGAGCAGCTTGGCGGCGCCGAACGACACCTTGCCCACCGGCGCGTGCACGATGCCGGTCTTGTCGACCCGGTACTCGACCTTGCCGGCCTTGATCTCGCGCACGGCCTTGGCCACGTCCGTGGTGACCGTGCCGGTCTTCGGGTTCGGCATCAGGCCGCGCGGGCCGAGCACCTTGCCCAGCTTGCCGACCGAACGCATCATGTCCGGCGTCGCGACGACGGCGTCGTAGTCCAGCCAGTTCTCGGTCTGGATCTTCGTCACCATCTCCTCGCCGCCCACGAAGTCGGCGCCGGCGTCCTGGGCCTCCTTGACGCGCTCGCCCATGGCGATGACCAGGACCTTCTTGGCCTTGCCGCCCAGCCCGTGGGGCAGGACGACGGTGCCGCGGACCATCTGGTCGGCGTGCTTGGGGTCGACGCCGAGGCGCATCGCGACCTCGACAGTCTCGTCGAACTTGGCGAAGGCGCTCTTCGCCACCACCTCCAGCGCTTCCGCCAGCGGGTACTCGGGCTTGCTGGCGGCCGACGCGGCGGCCTTCACGTACTTCTTGCCGTGACGTCCCATCGACTCTCCTTGTCCCCCGTTCCGCCTGCTGCGGGCCGGTCCGGGGTCCCACCACCGGGCGCATCGTGCGCCGGGGTGGTGCTCTCGACTCGCGGGCCGCCGGGGCGGCCCGCACTCTCGCGGCTAGACGACCTCGACGCCCATGCTGCGGGCGGTGCCGAGCACGGTGCGCAGCGCGGACTGCAGGTCCTCGGTGTTGAGGTCCGGCAGCTTCAGCTTCGCGATCGCCTCGGCCTGCTTCATGGTGATCTTGCCGACCTTGTTCTTGTTCGGCGTGCCCGAGCCCTTGGCCACCTGCGCCTCCTTCTTGATCAGGATGGCGACCGGCGGCGTCTTGGTCACGAACGTGTAGGAGCGGTCGGCGTACACGGTGATCACGACCGGGATCACCAGCCCCGCGTCCTTCTGCGTGCGGGCGTTGAACGCCTTGCAGAAGTCCATGATGTTGACGCCGGCCTGGCCCAGCGCGGGGCCGACCGGGGGCGCCGGAGTGGCCTTGCCCGCCTCGATCTGCAGCTTGATCTGACCGACGACTTTCTTCATTGTCCTGGCTCTTCGACTTTCCTAAAGCTTCTCGACCTGCAGGAAGTCCAGCTCCACGGGCGTCGAGCGCCCGAAGATGGTGACCATCACCTTCAGCGTGTTGCGGTCGAGGTTGACCTCCTCGACGGAGCCCTGGAAGTTGGAGAAGGGCCCGTCGATGATGCGCACGCTCTCGCCGCGGTCGAAGGTGTACTTCGGCTTGGGCTTCTCGATCGACTCCTTGACCTGGTGGAAGATCTGGTCGGCCTCTTCCTGGCTGAGCGGCACCGGGCGGCTGCCGGACCCCACGAAGCCGGTCACCTTGGGCGTGTTGCGCACGAGGTGCCAGGTGGCGTCGGGGATCTTGGGGCCGTCGGGGCCGTCTTCGGTCTCGAGCTCGACGAGGATGTAGCCGGGATAGACCCGGTTCGAGGTCTCGACCTTCTTGCCGCCCTTCATCTCGACCACGTTCTCGACCGGGATCTCGATGCGTCCGACCTGGTCCTCGAGCGCGTAGGCGGTGGCCCGCTGCCGCAGCCCGTCCTCGACCTTCTTCTCGAAGCCCGAGTAGGTGTGGACGATGAACCAGCGCTTGGCCAAACCCAGCCTCCGGCTACTTCAGGATGTACGAGAGGATCCAGGAGAAGCCCAGGTCCATCCCGTAGAGATAGAAGCCGAAGAAGAACGTGGTGGCGACCACGACGATGGTCGTGCCGCGCACCTCGTCCTTCGAGGGCCAGGTGACCTTCTTCAGCTCCGCCTTGACCTCGCCGAGAAAGGTGCGCAGCTCCGCGAACTTGCGCGGCAGCCACGACACGGCGTTCGCCACTGCGCCGGGCGAACCCGACTCCTCGTTCTTGTCAACCATCTTCGCCTCTGCGACGGCCATCGTTCCGAAACTCGTTCTCCCGGCTCGCCCGCCTGGGGGCGGGCGAGGCTGGCAGGCCAGGAGGGACTCGAACCCCCAACCCCCGGTTTTGGAGACCGGTGCTCCACCATTGAGCTACTGGCCTGTGGGCGGGTCGTCGCGCGAAGCGCGGCGACCCGCTACCCTACTTGGTCTCCTTGTGCGCCGTGTGCTTGCGGCAGAACGGGCAGTACTTGGACAGCTCGATGCGCTCCGTCGTCTTCTTCTTGTTCTTCGTGGTGTGGTAGTTGCGCCGCTTGCAGTCCGGACACTGGAGAGTGATGTTGTCGCGCATGGCTCGTCTCTGACGTCCCCCGTCCCTACTTGACGATCTCGGTGACGGTGCCGGCGCCGACGGTGCGGCCGCCCTCGCGGATCGCGAAGCGCAGGCCCTTCTCCATCGCGATCGGCG
>JAANMW010002648.1_pt1 | contig 15673 bp, 13 predicted proteins | sample 7279671 | NCBI WGS metagenome assembly JAANMW01 (sample SAMN14094541, study PRJNA606508) | bioreactor metagenome | isolation source: A lab-scale SPAN reactor treating ammonium-rich wastewater day 247 | place: Ireland: Galway | collected 2017-09-19
CGCGAGTTCGACGAGCAGCGGGTGCTCGACGCGGCAGGAGACGCACCACGAGGCCCAGACGTTCAGGAGCCACACCTGGCCGCGGAAGTCGGCGGTCGCGATCCTGCGCGAGGGGTCGTGCAGGTCGGCGAGCGCGAACGCCGGCGCGGGCTTCCCGACCAACGGCGAGGGCACCTCGCGCGGATCGCGGAACAGGCCGACGAACAGGAACGCGACGATCGCGGCGAAGATCGCGAGCGGGACCGCGAAGCGCCACTTCATCGACGGCGTCTCCTCATGCGCGCGCCGCCGCGAAGGTCGCCTGGGCCTTCGCGCGGACGGCGATCCGGTAGCGACGGTCGCTCACCGCGAGGAAGCCGCCGAGCGCCATCAGCAGGCAGCCGGCCCAGATCCAGTCGACGAACGGCTTCACGTAGATGCGTACGCCCCACGCACCGTCGACGCCCGAGGCGCCCACCGGCTCGCCGAGCGACACGTACAGATCGCCGGTGACGCGCGTGCGGATCGCCGCCTCGGTCATCGACTGGCCGGACGCCGCGTAGACGCGCTTCTCCGGATGGAGCGTGTCGACGAGGACGCCGGCGCGGCGGACCTCGATCGTGCCGACCAGCGACTGGTAGTTCGGGCCCGGGCGCGGAGCGACGCCCTTGAACGCGAACGCATGGCCGCCGACCTCGACCGACTCGCCCAGGTCGAGGCGCACGTCGCGCTCGACCTCGTAGGCGTTCACCAGCGTCACGCCGACGATGAACACGGCCACGCCGAGGTGCGCTGCCAGCATGCCGTACCACGAGGCCGAGTTCGCGCGGAGCTTCGCGGCGAGCGTCGCCTGCGGAGAGCCGCGCAGGCGCCCTGCCACGAGTGCCGCGGTCGCCGCGACCACCCACAGCGCGAGGAACAGTCCGAACGCGACGCCCGCCGACCAGCGGCCCATCGCGAAGGGCAGGAGCAGCGCCGCGACGGTCGAAGCGGCGAGCGCGACGCGCAGGCGCGTCCACAGCGCGAGGAGGCTCGCGCTGCGCCAGCCGGCGAGCGGCCCGACGCCCATCAGGAACACGAGCGGCGCCATCAGCGGGACGAACACCGCCTCGAAGTAGGGCGGGCCGACCGAGATCTTGCCCGCGTTGAGCGCGTCGAGCGCGAGCGGGTAGAGGGTGCCCAGCAGCACGCTCGCCATCGCCACGACGAGGAGGATGTTGTTCGCGAGCAGCATCGATTCGCGCGACACCGGATCGAACGGCGCACCGCCGCCGACCGCCCCCGCGCGCGCCGCGTAGAGCACGAGCGAGCCGCCGATCACGACCACGAGGAAGCCGAGCACGAACACGCCGCGCGCCGGATCGGTCGCGAAAGCGTGGACCGAGGTCAGCACGCCGGAGCGCACGAGGAACGTGCCGATGAGCGAGAGCGAGAACGCGAGGATCGCGAGCAGCACGGTCCAGTTGCGGAACGTGCCGCGCTTCTCGGTGACCGCGAGCGAGTGGATGAGCGCGGTCCCGACGAGCCAGGGCATGAACGACGCGTTCTCGACCGGGTCCCAGAACCACCAGCCGCCCCAGCCCAACTCGTAGTAGGCCCACGCGCTGCCGAGCATGATGCCGAGCGTGAGGAAGCACCACGCGACCGTGGTCCACGGTCGCGACCACCGCGCCCAGGTCGCGTCGAGGCGCCCGCCGAGGAGCGCCGCGATCGCGAAGGCGAACGCGACCGAGAAGCCGACGTAGCCCATGTAGAGGAGCGGCGGATGCACGACCATCCCCGGATCCTGCAGCAGCGGATTGAGGTCACGTCCTTCCGGTGCGGGCGGCACGAGGCGCTCGAACGGGTTCGAGGTGAGGAGCAGGAACGCGAGGAAGCCGACCGCGACCAGACCCATCACGCCCAGCACGCGCGCGAGCATCGGGGCGGGCAGGTTGCGCGAGCGCAGCGCGACCGCCGCGGACCAGCCTCCGAGCATCAGCGTCCACAGCAGCAGCGAGCCCTCGTGCGAGCCCCAGGTCGCCGCGAACTTGTAGCGGGGCGGCAACGCCGAGAACGAGTTCTGCGCGACGTTCGCGACCGAGAAATCCGACGCGAGGAAGCTCGCCGCGAGGCAGCCGAACGCGATGGCTACCAGCGCGAACTGCACGAGCGCGGCGGGGCGCGCGAACGCCATCAGCGCCGCGTCGCGTCGTGCCGCGCCCCAGAGCGGGACGACGCCCTGCGCGAGCGCGACGCAGAACGCGAGGATCAGGGCGAGGTGGCCGAACTCGGGGATCATCGCGCTCCCACCGTCAGCGGCCGGACGATGACATGCTGCCGCCCTTGTGCGCCTGCTCGATCGCGGCGGCGGCCTCCGGCGGCATGTAGTTCTCATCGTGCTTCGCGAGCACCTCGGTCGCGCGGAACACGCCGTCGGATCCGATCGCCCCTTGCGCGACGACGCCCTTGCCTTCCTTGAAGAGGTCGGGCAGGAGGCCGGTGTAGACGACGGTCATCTTCTGCGCGGTATCGGTCACGACGAAGCGCACGGTCAGCGAATCCTTCTCGCGCTGCAGGCTGCCCGACTCGACCATGCCGCCGATGCGGAACGGCCGGCCGACCGGCGCCTCGTTCGCGAGCACCTGCGACGGCGAATAGAAGAACACGAGGTTCGACTGGAACGCGTTCAGCACCAGCGCGACCGCGACCGCGATCGCCGCGAGCCCGGCCGCGATCCATGCCAGGCGACGATGGCGCGCCTTCATCGCAGCTCCCCTGCCGTCCCGCCCTCCGGGAACGCCTCCGCGAGCGCGCGCCGCCGCCGGGCGCGAAGCGCGACCGCCTCGACGACGATCGCGAGCGCGCACGCGCCGTAGGCCATCGCGACGTACCAGCCGTAGCCGCCCATCGACGAGAAATCGCTCATGCCCGGCCCTCCAGTGCCGCGTGCGGGCCGATCCACGCGGCGCCACGCTCGCGTTCGAGCACGATGGCCGCGACCCGCCACAGCGCCGCGGCGATGCACCACGCCCACGCGGCGAGGGTCATCAGCAGCATCCCGGCGAGCATCGTCTTCGCCATCGTCGGCGCCGCGGTGAGGCTCACGCTCGCGCCCTGGTGCAGCGTGTTCCACCAGCGTACCGAGAAATAGATGATCGGGACGTTCACCGCGCCGACCAGCGTGAGCACTGCGCATGCGCGGTCGGCGCGTCGCGGGTCGTCGATCGCGCCGCGCAATGCGATCACGCCGAAGTACAGGAACAGGAGGATCAGGGTCGAGGTCATGCGCGCGTCCCAGGCCCAGTAGGTGCCCCAGGTCGGCCGGCCCCAGAACGCGCCGGTCCACAGCGCGAGCGCCGCCATGATCGCCCCCGACGGCGCGAGCGCCTGCGCCATCATCGACGAGAGCCGCGTGTTGAAGCCGAGCGCGAGCGCGCTCCAGAACGCCATCACGAGGTAGACGAACATCGCCATCCACGCGGTGGGGACGTGCACGTAGATGATCCGGTAGGCCTCGCCCTGCGTCGCGTCGGTCGGCGCGACCACGAAACCGACGTAGAGACCCGCGACCGCGAGCGCCATCGCCGCGATCGCGAAAACGGGCGCGAGCCGGCGCGCGATCGGGTAGAAGGTCGCCGGCGAAGCGTAGAAGTACCAGCGGTTGGCCATGAAATCTCAGTCGAGCGCGATGCGTACCGCCGCCGCGGCCGCGAACGGCGCTCCGAGCGCGGCGGCGATCAGCCCGGCGCCGAGGAGCGAGAGATTCGCGTCGACCGCGAGGCCGGCACGGTACGCATCGACCGCGCCGGCACCGAAGATCAGCACCGGCACATACAGCGGCAGCACGAGCAGGGCGAGGAGTCCGCCGGCGCCGCGCGCCCCCAGCGTCAGCGCAGCGCCGATCGCGCCGATGAGCGAGAGGATCGGCGTCCCGAGCGCGAGGCTCGCGCCGAGCACGCCGACCGCGCCGCGGTCGAGCCCGTAGGGCAGGGCGGCCAGCGGCGCGAGCACGACGACCGGCAATCCCGTCGTCAGCCAGTGCGCGGCTATTTTACCGGAGACGATGGCGGCGAGCGGCCAGGGCGACAGCGCCATCTGCTCGAGCGTGCCGTCCGCCTGGTCCTGAGCGAACAGCCGCGGGAGCGAGATGAGGGACGCGAGGAGCGCCGCCACCCACAGGACGCCCGGACCGAGCGTCGCGAGGACGGTGCGATCCGGCGAGGTCGCGAGCGGGAACAGGGTGGCCACCACGACGTAGAACGCGACCAGCACGGCGAGTTCCGAGCGCGTGCGCAGCGCGATGCGGAGATCGCGCGCGAGCGCCCACGCGAAGGCCGCGAGTACGCCGTCGCGCTCGTCTCCTTCCGCCGGGACGGTGACGCTCATCCCTGGAGCGCGAGCGGCCGCATGCGCGCGGGCGGCAGCGCGAGCGGCGCGTGGGTGGACAGGACGGCGAGGCCGCCTGCCTCGAGATGGCCGGTGACGAGCACCTCGAGCGTCGCGACGCCGTCGGCGTCGAGCGCTGTGGCGGGCTCGTCCAGGATCCACACGCGCCGCCGCGAGAGCGCGAGACGCGCGAGCCCGATGCGGCGCCGCTGGCCCTGCGAGAGCGAGCGTGCCGGCAATCCCTGGCGGGAGCGAAGGGACACGCGTTCGAGGGCGCTGTCAACCGCCGTCTCGTCGACCGGCATCCCCGACAGCGCCGCGAGCGAAACCAGGTTCTCGCGCGCCGAGAGTTCGTCCTTCAGCGCCGCGGCGTGGCCACTCCAGGTCACGGCGGCGCGAAGCGCGGGCGAACCCGGCACCACGCGCGCGCCGTCGAGCCGGACCTCGCCTGATTCGGGCAACGTGAGTCCGGCGAGGACGCGCAGCAGCGTGGTCTTGCCGCGCCCGTTGGCGCCGGTGACGACGAGCGCTTCGCCCTCGCCCACGCGGAAGCCCAGGCCGGCGAACAGGGGCGCGTTGCCGCGCCGCGCGGCGAGGTCGTGCGCTTCGAGCATCGGTGGGGCGGGCGATCGCCGGCGTGCGGCGGGGGCGGACCGGGAAGCGTCCAGGAACGCGGATTATAGCGGCGCCGCGCGGGCTCCCATGGCAGACGTCCGTCCGTGCCGAGGCTATGATGCGGCTGCCTGCCGGGCGTTGCGCCCGTTCGACCACGACGAGTTTCGCATGGCGACCGACCTCCGAATCCGACGCCGCCGCGTTCGCACCTGGCTGTGTGGCGTGGCCGCGATCGGCGCGGTCGCGGCGGCGTCCGCGTCCGCGCAGGGCTCTCTCACGGCGGAACTCGCCATCGCGCCAGCGACGATCCGGTCGGGCGGACCCGCGCAGATCGAGGTCGCGCTCGGCAACACGGCCGACGACGCGACGATCGGCGGCATCGCGTTCGATGTCGTGTTCCCGCCGGTGATGCATCGCTGGGGCACGCCCTCGTTGAACCCATGCGGCGGTGTCGTGACCGAGACCGCGACCGGATTCCGGTTCCGCAACGGTTCGCTCGGCGCGTCCGCATCCTGCGTCGTGACCTTCCCGATCACCGTCGAGCAGGACGACGACGGCGACGTCGCGCTCACGCTGGGTGCCGTGAGTTCGATCGACGGCGGGACGGTCGAAGGTCTCACCGCGAGCGTCCGCGTGATCGGCGGCATTCCGCCCACGATCACCTCGCCCCCGCCGCCGGCGCGCGGATACCTCGGCCTCGTCTATCGACACGTCGTCACGGTGACCGGCTCCGCGCCGGTCGCCGTCGAGGCGAGCGGGCTGCCGCCGGGGCTCGCCTACGACGATGCGACCCGCACCCTCTCAGGCAAGCCGACGCAGGCGGGCGAGTTCCTGATGACGCTTCGCGCCGTCAACCACGTGGCGTTTGGTACCGCGCAACGGGTCGTCGTCGTGGTCATCAATCCTCCGCTGCAGTTCACGTCGGTCGCGCCGTTGTCGCCGCCGTTGCCCGTCCTGGTGCCGGCCGCGGTCGTCGTGGAAGCCGCAGGCGGCCTGGCGCCGTACGCGTTCGAACTCGCAGGGGGTTCGCTGCCGCCGGGGCTCGTGCTCGGACGTTCGGGCAAGATCGGCGGCGTTCCGACCGCGCCGGGCACCTTCCGATTCACGCTTCGCGTGCGCGACAGGCTGTTCCAGTCCGCGACGCAGGACTATGAGCTCGTCGTCGGCGACGGCACCGGATCGGGGGGCGTCCTCGCCCTCGATCTCGCTCCCAACCCCGCGGTGATCGGGCAGTCGGTCGTGATGACGGCGACCGTGGCGTCGCTCTCGGGGACGCCGACCGGTGTCGTGGACCTGTGGGTCGCCGCCAGGGGGACCCGTTGTCCCGACCCGTTCGAGAGCGGCGACGCGCCGGTCACGTCGATCGCGCGCACGCTGCCGCTCGCGAGCGGCGGTGTCGCGCACTTCGTGTTCACCGACCTCGGTGCCGGGACGTTCCGCGTGTGTGCGCGCCACCGTGGCGGCGCGGATGCGCCCGTCGCGATGGCCGGCCCGTTGGAACTCTACGTGATCAAGGGCGTCGTGCTCGACGCGGACAAGGCGATGGACGGCGCCGTACCCGTGCCCGGTCCCGGACCGCTGATGCTGGTGTTCGTCGCCTGCGCGGTCGCGTTCGCGGGAGCGCTGCGCCTGCGCCGTCGCTCCGCGCGGCGTGCCGATCAGCAGTTGCCCGGCGCCGCGCAGCGGCGATAGCCCGCCGCGCCTTCGATGACGCCCGAGCGCGTGTTGAAGAAGTAGTCGAGACCGAGCCCCTGCGCCCCCGGACCCGCGAGGAATCCGGCGAAGTTCGTCGCGATCAGCGACTGGCACGCGCTGCCGCTGCAACTCCCGGCCGCGCCGATGCCGGTGGTGGAGAAGAGCGGTCCCACGAGGCTCGCGGTGCCGCCCAGCGTGTAGGTCGCGTCGGTGAACCCGACCTGCAGTCCGTTGACGCTGACCCGGGCGGTGCCGAAGTCGACGCCGATGCGCCCGCCCGAGACGAGCGTGCCGACCGCGCCGGTGGCCGAATCGGTGGGCCGCGTGCCGCCGATGAGCGCGAACTCGACGATGCCGGAAGTCGGAAGCTCGGTCGAGGCGATGCCGTAGACGTAGTGCAGATTCCCGCCGTCGTTGTTCACGATCACGCCGTTGGGGAGCTGCTGCGCGATCGACGAGCCCGGCCCCATCCACCGGCCCCAGTTGAGGTTGGCGCCGCCCGACACGCTGCTGCCGGTGTCGACGAGGCTCGCGGTGCCGAGCGACGCGATGAGGGTCTCGGTGTCGATGCCCACGAGCCGGCCGAGCGGGTCGAACCTCAGGCGTTCGGAGGCGACGTCGGTCAGGATCTCGAGCGTGGCTTCGTCGGAGCCGACGACCCCCACGATCGGCGGCGCGACCGGCTCGCCGAGCGCGAGGTCCTGCGTCGACTGGTAGGGGTAGCGCACGGTGGCGAGGAGCGACGAGTACGGACCCTGTGCGAACTCGGGCACGCGGCGGAACCCGGCGGCGTCCGCGACATTCACCGGCGCATCGACGATCGCGCGCGACAGGAACGCCGGTGGACCCATGAGCCTCTGCGGCGCGCCGCCGTCCGGCACGACGTAGAACTCGCGCTGGCGGAAGGTGGCGGTGAACGCCGGCGCGGTCGCGATGGCCGATCCGTCGTACACCGAGACATACAGGCCCGGCGCGGCGGGAGCATCGGCGCCCGGGTCGCGACAGGCCCCCGGCGCGCAGACGCCGATCTGGAGGTGCAGGCTGCGCACGTCGATCGCCGCCTGCGGCGTCGTCACCTGCATCACTTCGCGCGGCACCGGGCCGGTCAGCGGCCATTCGCTCGGGGGCCATTCGCTCGGCGGCGTCGCGGCCCGGATCGCGCCTCGCGCGAGATGGAGCGTCGGTTCCTCGCCGAGCGCGGCGATGCGCAGTTCGGACGAGGGCGCGATGGCGATCACGGCTCCGCCGGCGAAGCGCAGCTGCGCGCGGGCGTGCTCGCCGGTCACGATCGTGTCGCCGGCGCCGAGGCGCGCGCCAGCGGTGGCCGCGACGCGACCCGCGCCGCGGGCGATCGCGACCTCGCCGGTCGTGAACACGAGTTCGGCCGGTTGCGCCGAGGCGAGCGCGGGACCCAGTACTGCGGCGAGAACGAGGAGCGCGCGGGCGAGGACCGCGGGAAGCGGCGGGGCGGACGTGCGCACGCGGGTCATGCGGTCACCCTCAGGGGAAGTCGTAACGCAATTTCGCGCCCACGACCAGACGGTCGTACTGGTAGAGCGCGATGTTGGAATCGTTGCGCGTGAACTGCGCCTCGATGCGGCCGGTGAGCGACCTGGTGAAGAAGTAGAGCGCGGCGAGCGAGGCGCCGTAGTAGTCGTCGACCCGGTCGAGACCCAACAGCGGCATCGGAGCGCGGTAGTCGCTGCGCTGGAACGTGAACGCCCCGTTCAACGCCCACGCGGGTCGGGGCGAGAGCGTGAGGTCGGCGGTCGCGCCGTAGACGTCGCGCGACAGGTAGTCGAGGTCGTAGCGGTTGTCCTCGCGCGCGCCCACCGCCGACAGGTTGAGCACGGGCTGCCAGAGCGAGCGCCAGACACGTCGCGCCGCGAGCGACAGCGCGTAGAAGTCGCTGCCGCGCGCCTCGTTGACGCCGGGAAACGCGATGCGCGCGTACTGCGGCGTGATGCTCCCGGTCACGAGTTCGTTCGCGAGGTAGCGCCATTCCACCGCGAGCCCGTCGGAATAGCGGTAGCGGTCGCCGCCGACCAGCAGTTCGCCGTGCGCGTAGGTGCCGTAGATCGTGTGCGCGCCGCGCTGCCAGCTCGCGCCGAGCAGCGCGGCGCCCTGCGCGATGTCGAACTCGCTCGCCCCCGCGTTGAACTGGCCGCTGCCGGCGAGTCCGCCGTAGAGCGTGACACCGGGCGCGACCGGGTAGTGGACGTCGACCTTGCCGGCGAGCCAGCCGAATCCCGCCTCCTGCTCGACGCCGAAGTCCGCCACGGTGACCGAGCCCAGCACCGGCAGCGCGATGCTCGCTTGCTGCACGCCCGCGTTCACGTTGCTGTCGTAGCCGCCGCCCAGTTCGATCCAGCCGCGCACGCCGGGGCGGATCTGCGCCTCGCGCGCGTCGATCGCTTCGAGGTAGCGACCGATGCTCGTGCGCACCGCGGGCGGCGGATCGGTCGCGAGGACGGCGTCGAACGCGCGGCGCGCACCGATGTCGTCGCCGGCATCGAAGTACGCACGGGCGAGTTCGAGGCGCCCGCGCGCGTCGGCCGGATGGCGCAGCACGTAGCGCTCCAGCGCCACGACGCCTTCGGGCGCGCGTCCCAGGTCGACCGCGGCGATGCCGCACCACAGGTCGAGCTGCGGTTCGGCGACCCGGTCAGCCGCCTCGCACAGCGGCCAGGCTTCGAACGAGCGGCCCGCCTCGACCAGCGCGCGGATCGTGTCGGCGGGCCGCGCCTGCGCGTGCGCCGTCGACCAGCTTGCCGCTAGCGTGATCGCCGCGAATGCGGCGGTCCTGACGACGCGTCGGGTGAGGGGCGCCATGGGGCGCGGGGATCATATCAGGAGACAGGAGTCAGAGGACAGAGGACAGAGGCGGCGGCGTCTCCGGTGGCGGCGCATCGAGCGCCGATGCGAACTCCTCGCAGGTCGGTGGCGCAACGAGCGCCGTTGCGAACTTCTCGCAGGTCGGTGGCGCATCGAGCGCCGTTGCGAACTCCTCGTGGGTCAGGCTTTAGCCTGACGGGGTTCATCGCATCGGAGCGGAAGGCGTCCGGTTGAAGCCGGACGCATGACGACCGCGCACCGACGCGCAACGTGCCGCCAGCGACGCCACGCGGATCCTCCCTACGGCAGCACGCGATCGATCGTGACGACGATACCCGCTGTGCCCGGCCGCACCGGAGCGCTCGTGCCGGCGAGATCGCCGCTGGCCGGCGTCGCGCTGCCCGATGCGGAAACGCGCGCCTCGACCACCACCTCGGATGCGCTCGACAGCGTGGCGTCGCGCGACATCGCCATCGAATCGTCGAGCGCGAACTCGAACGGCAGGTCGCGCGCGGCGCGCCGCACGATCGCGAGCGGCATCCGCGAACCCTGCGCCGCGCGCGCGTACACGAACAGCGTCGCGTCGGGGGTCACTTGCGCTGCGAGTTTCGGCGCGACGACGACACGGCCGGCGACGCGCGCCGCGGCAGCGGGCGCGGCAGGCTCCGCTGCCGCGCGCGGCGCGCCGCCTCCGAGCGTTGCGATCGTCTCGCGAATGCTCTTCGCGTCCTCGCTCTCCGGAGGCACGACCGCCAGCAGGCGCCGCCAGTAACCGATCGCGGCCTGGTCGTCACCGCGCTCCATCGCGGCCGAAGCCGCCAGCGCGAGGGACTTCGGATGGCGCGGGTCCGCCGCGAGGGCCTGCGCGACGAGTTCGGTCGGCCGCCCGGCGAGCGTGCGACCTTGCGCCATGCCCAGAGCGTCGGCCCAATCCGCGAGCACGCCGGCATCGTTGGGGAGCCGCAGGGCCGCCTGTTCGTAGGCTTGCGCCGCCTCCTGGTAGCGCTGCAGCGCGTCCATCGAGCGGCCGAGCAGCAACCAGCCCTGCGGATCGTCGGGGTGCTCCTTCATGCGCTGCGCGAGGCGGTCGACCATCGCGACGATCTCGGCATCGGTGAATCGCGACCGCGCGGCGTTCGCGTCGAGCGCATCGGGCCGGCCGAGCACGAGGTAGGCGACGAGCGCCGTCGCGGGCACGATCGCCACCAGCGCGATCGCGACGATCCACGACGCGCGTCCTGGCGGCACGGCGGGCGCGGGCGGCGCGCTGGCGAGTTCCGCGCCCAGCCGCGCCACCAGTTCCGCGCTGGTCGCGTCGCGCTCGTCCGCGCCGATCGCGCCGGAGGCGACGTCCGCGTCGAGTTCGTGTTTCCGGTCGCGGTAGACCGCCGCCGACGCTTCGGCATCTGCCGGATGCTCGCGCGAGCGCCCGGAACGCAGGAGCGGCACGACGAGGACCGCGAGCGTGGCGAGGACGAGAACGAGCGCGAGGGCCCAGAAGAGCGTGCCGGTCGACATGGATCGGGCCGACCAGGTGTGAGGGCCGGCGACGGTGGAACCCGGCATTATAGGGGGCCGATGCTGCGGCGCCGGTTTCCAAAGGGCGCCCGCCCCGATACACTGGCCTCGCCCTCCCGCCCGCGCCCGACCCGGCGAACCTCCATGTCCGATCAACGCTCGCTCCGCGAAGCCTCGCTCGAGTACCACCGTCTCTCGCCGCCCGGCAAGATCGCGATCGCCCCGACCAAGCAGCTCTCGAACCAGCGGGACCTCGCGCTCGCGTACTCGCCCGGCGTCGCCGCCGCCTGCGAGGAGATCGTGCGCGATCCCGCGCAGGCGCGAAGCCTCACCTCGCGCGCGAACTTGGTCGGCGTCGTGACCAACGGGACCGCGGTGCTGGGGCTGGGCGCGATCGGCGCGCTCGCCGGGAAGCCGGTGATGGAGGGCAAGGCGGTCCTGTTCAAGAAGTTCGCGGGGATCGACTGCTTCGACATCGAACTCGACGAGCGCGATCCCGACAAGCTCGTCGACATGATCTGCGCGCTCGAACCGACGTTCGGCGGGATCAACCTCGAGGACATCAAGGCGCCCGAGTGCTTCTACATCGAGCGCGCCTGCCGCGAGCGCATGAAGATCCCGGTATTCCACGACGACCAGCACGGCACGGCGATCATCGTCGGCGCGGCGATCGTCAACGGGCTGCGCGTCGTCGGCAAGGACATGAAGGACGTGAAGCTCGTGTGTTCGGGCGCCGGCGCCGCGGCGCTCGCGTGCCTCGACCTGCTGGTGTCGCTCGGCATTCGCCGCGAGAACATCTGGGTGTCGGACATCAAGGGTGTCGTCTACCAGGGCCGCCAGGAGGAGATGGACGACCACAAGGCGATCTACGCGCAGGCGACGCCGGCGCGTACGCTGAAGGAGATCCTGCCGGGAACCGACGTGTTCCTGGGCCTGTCGGCCGCCCGGGTGCTGAAGCCCGAGTGGCTGCCGATGCTCGCCCGGGATCCGCTGATCCTCGCGCTCGCCAATCCCGAGCCCGAGATCATGCCGGACATCGCGAAGGCGGCGCGCCCGGACGCGGTCATCGCGACCGGCCGCTCGGACTTCCCCAACCAGGTCAACAACGTCCTGTGCTTCCCGTTCATCTTCCGCGGCGCGCTCGACGTCGGCGCCACGACGATCAACGAGCCGATGAAGCTCGCGGCGGTGCGCGCGATCGCGGACCTCGCGATGGCCGAGCAGTCCGAGGTGGTCGCGCACGCGTACAACCTCGAGAACATCCGCTTCGGCCCCGAGTACCTGATCCCGAAGCCCTTCGATCCGAGGCTCATCGAGCGCATCGCGCCCGCGGTCGCGCGGGCCGCGATGGAGTCCGGCGTCGCGACGCGCCCGATCGAGGACTTCGACGCCTACGGCGTGCGGCTCACGCAGTTCGTCTACCACTCGAGCCTGCTGATGAAGCCGATCTTCTCGGCGGCGAAGCAGGCGCCGAAGCGCATCGTCTACGCGGAAGGCGAGGACGAGCGTGTGCTCCGTGCGGTGCAGGTGGTCATCGACGAGGGCCTCGCGAAGCCGATCCTCATCGGCCGCCCGGCGGTGCTGCAGCAGCGCATCGAGCGCTTCGGCCTCCGGCTCGTGCCGGGCCGCGACTTCGACGTCGTGAACCCCGAACAGGACGATCGCTTCCGCGAGTACTGGACCGAGTACTACCGGCTGACCGAGCGCAAGGGCATCTCGCAGGAGTACGCGAAGATCGAGCTGCGCCGGCGCAACACGCTGATCGGCGCGATGATGATCCACCTGGGCGACGCGGACGGGATGCTGTGCGGCACCTTCGGCACCCACCAGATGCACCGCCGCTACATCGACCAGGTGATCGGACTGCGCCGCGGCGCGAAGACCTACGCCGCGATGAACGCGCTCATCATGACCGACCGGACGGTGTTCATCGCCGACACCTACGTCAACGCCGATCCGACGGCGGAGCAGGTCGCCGAGATCACGATCCTCGCGGCGGAGGAGGTGCGCCGGTTCGGCATCACGCCGAAGGTCGCGCTGGTGTCGCATTCGAACTTCGGCACGAGCGAGGCGCCGTCCGCCACCAAGATGCGCCGCGCGCTGGCGATCGTGAACAGCCTCGATCCCGACCTCGAAGTCGAGGGCGAGATGCACGGCGACGCGGCGCTCTCGGAGGAGGTGCGCTCGCGCGTGTTCCCGAACTCGCGCCTCAAGGGCGAGGCGAATCTCCTCGTCATGCCGACGATCGACGCCGCGAACATCTCGTTCAACCTGCTGAAGGTCAGCTCGGGCAGCGGCGTCACGCTCGGGCCGATGCTCCTCGGCGTCGCGAAGCCGATCCACATCCTGACCCCGTCGGCGACCGTCCGCCGCATCGTCAACATGACGGCGCTCTCGGTGGTCGACGCGAACATCGAGCGGCAGGCCGCGCTCATCTGAGGCGCTGCTGTCGCGGCGCCGGGCCGGTGGCTGGGCCGCCGACGCGCGCGCGGGCGCGCCGTGGTGCACAATGCGCGGGTCCGGCGAGAGGCCGGTTCCAGACGACGGGAGAGGGCATGAAACGGGGAGTCAAGGGCGCCCTGCGGGGCGCATGCGCGATCGTGCTGGCGGTGTTCGCCTGGACGCTCGCCGGCGGCGCGGTGGCGCAAGACACGAAGGTGAAGTTCCAGCTCGACTGGCGCTTCGAGGGGAACGCGGCGCCGTTCCTGCTCGCGAAGGCGAAAGGCTACTTCGCGCAGGAGAAGCTCGACGTCGAGATCGACGCCGGCAGCGGCTCGGGCAACGCGGTGAACCGCGTCGCGTCCGGGGCCTACCAGATGGGCTTCGCGGACCTGGCGTCGCTGATCGAGTTCGTCGGCAACAACCCGACCGCGCCGAACAAGCCGGTCGCCGTGATGATGGTCTACGACGCGACGCCCGCCGCGGTGTTCTCGCTCAAGAAGACCGGCATCCGCGCGCCCGCCGGCCTGCAGGGGAAGAAGATGGGCGCCCCGGTGTTCGACGCCGGGCGCCGCGCGTTCCCGATCTTCGTGAAGGCGAACCACCTCGACGCCTCGAAGATCGCGTGGACCGCGATGGACCCGCCGCTGCGCGAGACGATGCTCCTGCGCGGCGACGTCGACGCGATCACCGGCTTCTACTTCACGAGCCTCCTCAACCTCAACCGCGGCGGCGCGAAGGACGAGGACATCGACGTGATGCTCTACGCGCAGCACGGCGTCGACCTCTACAGCAACGCGATCATCGTGTCCGAGCCGTTCCTGAAGGAGAAGCCGGAGGCGGTGCGCGGCTTCCTGCGCGCGATGACCAAGGGCCTGCGCGACGTGCTCGCCGACCCCGACGCGTCGATCCGCTACGTCAAGGAGCGCGACGCGCTGATCGACGAGGCGCTCGAGAAGCGCCGGATGCGCCTCGCGATCTCGAGCGCGATCGTCACGCCTACGACGAAGGCCGAGGGCGTCGGCGACGTGAAACCGGCGCGCCTCGCGAACATGGTCGTCCAGGTGTCCGAGGCGTTCGGGTTGAAGAGCCAGGTGAAGCCCGAGCAGGTGTGGAACGGCAGCTACCTGCCGCCGCGCGCCGACCGGATGATCGTCCCGAAGTAGCCGGAACATCCCGGGATCCGATCGCAGAGCGGCGGCGCCCGGGTATCCCCGCGTGACCGCCGTCGCCCAACCGCCGTTCGTCGACTTCCGCAACGTCTGGCTCGCCTACGAGGGCCAGGACGCGTTCGCGGTCGAGGACCTGACGCTCTCGATCGCGCCGGGCGAGTTCGTCGCGATCGTCGGCCCCTCGGGCTGCGGCAAGAGCACGTTCATGAAGCTCGCGACCGGCCTCAAGGCGCCGACGCGCGGCGAGGTCGACGTCGAGGGGGTCCGGCTCACGCGCACACTCAAGATCGCCGGGATGGCGTTCCAGGCGCCCACGCTGCTGCCGTGGCGCACCACGCTCGACAACGTGCTGCTGCCGCTCGAGATCGTCGAGCCCTACCGCTCGACCTTCAAGCGTGAACGTGCCACCTACGTGGCGCGCGCGAAGGCGCTGCTCGCGACCGTGGGCCTCGCCGGCTACGAGGACACCTACCCGTGGCAGCTCTCCGGCGGCATGCAGCAGCGCGCGTCGATCTGCCGCGCGCTGGTGCACCAGCCGAAGATGCTCTTGCTCGACGAGCCGTTCGGCGCGCTCGACGCGTTCACCCGCGAGGAACTGTGGTGCGTGCTGCGCGACCTCTGGGCCGAGCACCGTTTCACCGTCATCCTGGTGACGCACGACCTGCGCGAGGCGGTGTTCCTCGCCGACACCGTCTACGTGATGAGCAAGCGCCCGGGCCGCATCCTCGCGCGCCGCGCGGTCGACCTGCCGCGTCCGCGAGATCTGGAGGTGACCTACAGCGAGGCGTTCACCGGGCAGGTCCACGAACTGCGCGAGCGGATCGGCATGGTCCGCAAGGTATCCTGATGTCGAAGGCTGCGCGCCCCGGACTGGAGCAGCTCGCCCCGTGGCTGCTGTCGGCGCTGATCCTCGTGGTCTGGCAGTTCGTCTGCTGGGCGTTCGACATCTCGGACTTCATCTTCCCGTCGCCGCTGCAGGTGGCGCGCTCGCTCGTCGAGTACGCCGGCCCGATCGCGGGGCACGCGTGGCGGACGTTCTGGACCACGATGGC
>JAANMW010002649.1_pt1 | contig 15661 bp, 10 predicted proteins | sample 7279671 | NCBI WGS metagenome assembly JAANMW01 (sample SAMN14094541, study PRJNA606508) | bioreactor metagenome | isolation source: A lab-scale SPAN reactor treating ammonium-rich wastewater day 247 | place: Ireland: Galway | collected 2017-09-19
CTGGTCCGTAGCACATACCTGGAGTTCATCCATGAATGAGAAGCTGCAAGCCGTCACGGCTAACCAAGTGAAGTTGCCACGCAAGCGCACTGCGTCGGCCCCCACCCTTCCTGATCCCCTGCGCAATTTCAACGACCTTCCCGATCAGGCCTTCGTACGCCTCACTGTGGTGCTGATGCTGCTGGGGGTATCCCGCTCGACCGTTTGGCGTTTGTGTAAATCCGGCGCGTTGCCCGCTCCCAAAAAGCTGGGTAGCCGTATTGCCGTTTGGCAAGTGAAGGATCTGCGCGAAGTATTGAATTCGGGTTCGCTTTGGACACATTCTGCGTCGGCATAAATCGAGGTTTTATAAAACGCTTAGAAAACCAAGAAAACCCGATTTGATGCTGCCGTAGAGCTGTTTTCCAGTGGTTTTGAGGGTTTTGGCGGTGATGTCGTTAAAAGCGAATGTGCTGGTTACTAGTAATTGATTGACTATGACTAGCTCACCACCACCAACCACACATCGACTACTAAAGCAGATCAAATAGCGGACCAACCATTTAACCAACCTGTAGCGTGCTTGCGTTATATGCAATATCGCCCATAAGGGCATCGTTGCAAGCACCAAAATCACAATTGAAAGCTTTTATGTCTGATTCTCAAACGTCCATCTTCTATATGCCAGCACCCCGCAAAAAGCATGGGGCCATCAACTTTCCTGCAAAGTATGGAATCATCTTTCACAATAAAGAGGTCTGTCACCTCAATACTATGAGTGATCACATTAAGGGTCTAACAAAGGCTAATAATAAGATCATTGCGAAGTTGAATGGTGACTTTCAGGTGTACGCCTACCAGCTATCAGTGAATCACCCTGCAACGCTGATCGGCAACAACGTATTGATGAGCAATGCTGTCTACCAGGCTGCGCTCACCCATAAATACCAGCTGCAGATCAATCTTGCGGAATCGGGGGGCGTCGACCCGGCGTATGTGAAGACCATCAGTTTGAAGCACTGCGAGTTTCAGGAGATCACGCTGACTTACTGCTTGGAGTTTGAGTCGGCGAAGCAGGCGGCAACCCTTCTATCAAAGCTCAAGCGTTATGCGGGGGTGGTGCTGAAGTCCCCCCGCAATCACGGCGAAAAAATCTCCAAGAAGGTTGGGGTTTCCGCATCTGGGGATACTCAGTCTTGGTACATCAACAAGGTCGATGGGCGCTCGGTATTGTTCTACGTGAAGGATCGAAACCAGCCGAACAAGTTTTCTAGCTTTGAGTCGCCGGAGGTGGCGGGTGATATCTACGCCATCGGCAAGCGCGTGCTTCGGGTGGAAATCAAGCTCAGCACCAAATACCTTGCGGAGAGCGGGCTGAGCAAGCCAAGCGCTTGGCGCGGGGCCAAGGGCAAGGCGGTGTATCAGCAGCAGTTCGATTGGCTGCGCACCTTGCTGAAGGTGGATGCGGACTACCGGGTCAACAAGCCACAGCAGCGCCATATTGGTCAGCTGTCGGTATGTGACATGCTGGTACTCGATTGGCACCTCAAGGGCAAGCCCATGAATCGCTTCCCGGAGTTCAAGTCAGGCGAGTGGAAGAAGTCGCCGATCAAGCAGCGTATCCAGGAGCGCCTGCGCATCGACATTGATATTCCCTGGAAGACCCAGTGCCGCATCGCGATCCCTGGGCTGAGCGAGTTGCTGTCGCTGGATCGGTTGGTTGAGCCACCGAAGGAGTTGCTGGCGCATTGCCATATGCCTGCCACGGTCAAGCGCAAGAACCGTGAGCTGCGCAAGCGTGTTGATGCGGCACTTGCTGCGGCGCAGATCAAGTGGGATGCGAAGGTGCGTGGCAAGGGCAAGGCCACGAGTAAAGGCAAGAGCAAAGCTAAGGGCGGTGCTGCTTGTGCTGGCACAACGGCCTGTATCCCGGTCTCCACGCTGTTGGCGGTTTTGGAGGGGTTCCGTAATGCGGGGGTCCAGGTGCACTTTCCCTCGGACGGGACGACCAGCGATGTGTCTAACTTGATGGGGTAGGTTGTAAGTGTTGCCCCTTTGGAGAGCCAAAGGGGCAACACCTCAGAGTAACGGGATAGGGCCCGAAATCATGGCTTGGTTGAGGTATGTTTTCAGCGGGCCTTCTAGATTATCCTGCACCACACGAGCTTCTCAGACCCATATCACTTTGCCGCCTCTTACAAAGTAGTGAGCGCGACATCCACCGCGCCGCCAAACAGATGGCGTCAGTGTGGGGTGTCCGTCCTGGTCAACCAGAAGTAACCAGCGAGGACTGGCCTCACGAATAAGCGGAAGCTCTATAGGTTGGCCGCATCCGCAAGGGCAACGCATCATGATTGACCATGCCTCCCCGCCTTCACGCAGCAACACTAAATCTCTCGACGGCAGTTGACCAAGCGGCGAGTCACCCTGCACCTCAATCAATTTTCGAGGACAGGCACACCACTCAGTCAGCCTGAGCCAGGCAATCTTCAGCTTGCTCATTCGTGCTCCTTTGGCCCAAGTATCGGCAGTCCAAGCAGAGGCTCCGCTGCACCTGTACCCAACAAAGGCGTGGATTTCACTGGAAACGCTGATTCAGCCTCATGCTCCTCAAATACCTCGGCCAGCATAAAGCGTGTGCGCGCGAAGCTACAGCTGGGCCGCTGTCGAAATGGGTATGCCCTGGCGATGAACTCCATGACGCATGCGCTGGAAGCACGCGTGTTGAGCGTAATCACCGAGGGAGCTTGTTCTGGCATGCCATCGATGTAGCCGGCCTTGACTTGATCGGCATGTGCCGCTGGGTCAGCGTCCTCAAGGGCCTCCGCATGCAGAGATGCGGCGGTGTAAACGCCGCGATCAGCCAGGCTGCTTCCACCTGGGAACACATAGTCCACACGCCCAGTGACTTCTGCAATCGCCAGTCCGTGCGGTGTGGCACGAGTGGGGATGGCCACACCCACGTCGATCAATGGCAGCAGGAATGCCGCAGCCAGGCGGTCTGCCACCATCCGTGCGCGAAGCTTGTCGACACAACAAAAGACGACATCTGCTTGAGCCGCCGCCATCACCGCACGCCGGGTCATCACATCAGCGTCCACTGGCGAGAAAAAGGGTTCTGCCCGCAAGAGGTTGATGCGATCAGCAAACACGTGGACTTTGATCTTCGCGCCTTGTGCATCAGCCAGGGTGGTGTTCAGTATCCGGTTGAGGTTCTTCTCTTCAACGTGATCATGGTCGATGCCGATCACACGTCCGAAACCCAGTCGACACACCTGCTCAGCCGTCACGGAGCCCGTGCCAGAAACACCAATGACGCAGGCTGTCAAACGCCCAAGCTCCTTGCTCATCTCGGGGGTGAACGCCATTGGGCGCGATGCCGGGGCAGCAATCTGTTCACGCCACCAGAAGCTCAGGTCATCCCCCGCCACCGACACAAGGTCGACCGATGTCACTTGGCCGTTTCGGCTGTACATGCGCGCCAAGATACGACCATCAGGCAGCATTACGGCTGACCCATGATCCGCCGCGACCGCAGCCTGAAGGCACGGGATGACCTTCGAGTCACTCTCATCGTCGACCCGAGAAAAGTCCGGGTAGCCCGTTGGATGGGAATGCAGCAGGATGATGCTCAACCCAGCAGGTTCCGCCAGATCAACTGCTGCCTCGATGTACTCGCCAGGCCAAGTCAGAGCGTTTTCCGTACGGCGGCTGCAGGCTTGATGCGGCACCAGAACAATGTCTTTCACCAACAGCCGCACACGCGGTTCGGGTACACGTGTGCACACCAATACGGCGGCGGCCTCCTTGCCATCACCGGGGAACAGGTGAGCCAACAACTGTCGGTGAGCTGCCTGCGTCAGACTCAGCGTGATTGCGGGCGTCATGCGCCCAGCTCCTTGAGCATGCAAGATTCAACCAAAGCCAGCTGGGTCTGCACGCAGTCTGAGTTCGGATCCCATGCACTCGCCCCATTGCGGTGGCGCGACCATCCCTGAAAAGTCGCCCCCTTGATGGTTGCCCGCACTTGGGTGCTGGGAACCTCCTGGCCGTTGGCCAGTGAGACAAGCGGCAGGAAATAGAACATGTCGATCTGGGCGGCTGGATAGTCCAGCACGATCTCCAGGGCCAATTGGGCCTTGGATTGCGAGAAGCCCTCCAGCAGGGGGTAGTCATGGATGAGCAACCAGCGTCGCGTGGCGCCAGCGGCTGCATCGTGCTCGATCACGGTTTCCCATTTGAGGCCGAGGGCATCCAGGTACTGGTGATCCTTGGGCAGAAGCTGAAAGGCACGGGTAGGCGCAAGTGAAGCGCACTCCCCGTTGTTGACGTCTCGCAGCATGAGCCTGATCTTCTCAATTCCCGGCTGGCGCAAGTCCACGACATAGTCGCTCGTAATCTCCTGCTTTTGCTGGCCATGCACGATCAAGTAGATGTGCCACGACTTGTTCGGGTCGTAGCCAGCTCGCGCCATGGCGTCTGCCACCTTGACCTCTGGCTGGGTGTACTCCAGCAAGACCCCCTGGATCGACAAGGTCCAGACCTGAGGCTTGATCCGCGACTTGAACGTCTCAACGCCGGGGAGAGTCAGGTCAACACGCTCGTTGACGGCGACCTCCACTGTGTCTTGCGGACCGATCAACTCGATCACCGTCTGAGGGTGGTTCCCCGCAAGCATTCGCAGCAGCGCCCCAGAGATGAAGCGATGTGGCCACTCATACTGCTTGCCATCAATGGTGAAGCGGTAAACCCGATCGCCCGAGGAAATCACGAACGTGTTCCCCTGCGCCAAGTTGATGCGCTCATCGAGCCGGATGCTCTCCATTCCTCCGCCGTGCAGCAACTGCAGCACGATCTGATCAGGGGAAGTAGGATGCCCCACCAAAGAGAGAAGGTGTTCCCCAAGCGCCTCATGCGCGTTGGGCGGGGTACAAACGCGCACGGTGCACAGCTCATCGCTGATCAGGTGCAGTTCATGGGTGCCGATTTCATGTTGGCTGTTCGCCGTAGGCTGGTTTTGGGCGCTCATTGCAGTGTCCTTTCGTTCTGATTAAATGAATCTGTTTAACTTCGCCCGCAACAACACTGCCGTGGACTTGGCGTGAAGACTACCACCAAGTTCTGCTTAAAGCAAGCTGTTTACTCAGATTATTTGATGGCAAGGTACTTAAACTCGATGCCGCCTGTCTCAGCCACTTCCTCAACGCGCAAAAAGTAGCCCTCCAGGACCAACTTCTTCAGCCGCGTGCTGGCGTTCTGTACAGACAGGCCCAGATCGGCAGCGACCTGAGAGGTCGTCACTTGGCCCTGCTGAAGCACGTAGTGGACGAGCGCCTTGGTCGCTTGGTTCATCTCGGGCCCGATCACTTCAAAGTCTTGCCCGTTCCAAATGACCATCGGCTGCGCCTTGGCCAGCGCCGCATAGCTCCAGTTGTCGATCAAGTCCCTGTTGTGCAGATCCGTGAGATAGATACCTCTCTCGCCACGCAGTTGCTTGGCGAGGGCGATCACGCTTTCACGAGGGAAAGAGGCGTCGGTCGCCTCAATGCCATCAAGGGAGATACCGAACACCCGAGTGGCCGGATGAGCCTCCACAAAGTCCGCCAGGCCACGGAAAACAGCCTTCCCTTGGCTATTGCCAAACGGGCGATCAGTGCCCCCCGTGAAGTCGCGTAGTTTCACGACGATGGAATTCCGGTTCATTTTAGCAGTTTAAAGAGCGTTGCCGGGGGCGTCAAGCGTGAGCCTGAAGTCGAAACAAATGTGTGTACCTTCGATGCGCACCAGGTTGGTGGCAGGCGCAAACCGCACGCCGTCGTCACTGTGCTCGATGCGCAACTCAAAATCGCTTTGCCGAACGGATATCGCTGCCTTGAACTTTTTCGCCTTGTCCCCCGAGATCTTCAGCCCGGTTCCACGGCCATCATCGTCAACCTTGCTGATGCCACCCGATGAAAAGACCTGCTTCAACAACGCAACACCGGGGTGACCTTTCGCGGATGCAATTTTTTTAGCCACCTCGGGGTAGCGCGCCTCCAGCACAGGCATCAAGGTTCCGACGATCCCTGCACCACTGTCTGATATGACGGCCTGGATTCTTCCGCTCGCCTTATAGAACTGAAGTCCAGCCAGCCCTGGGGCTTTCGTACCCGAATGTTCAAGAACATTACGGTATAGCTCGTACAAGATGGTGCTGACCGCAACGGAATAGCTTTCCCCCGCGCAACTTACGAAACTGCGCTCCAGCAGATCGGGCACCTCACGATCTTCCTTCGTTGGATCGATCGACCGAAGCTCCATAAGGCCATCATTGTTGCCCCTGAACTCCTGAGACCGGCCGCGCAAAGCCCGCTTGGGCAGCGCCTGAATCGCCCCATGCAAGTGGTCAAAAAAACCCAACCGGTCCAAGTAGGTGAACGTGCTCCGTGACTCGGTGAAGTCCAGCACCACTGTCTTGCCCGCGTGAGCAAGTTGATTGCTGAGCGCCAGCAGTCGAGTCAGCGCATCCAGCATCATGCGAGAGCCCTTTTTGAGGCTGAATACCACTCGCTGACACGGCGAGTCCGGCGGCGAACCGGCCTTGCTCAACAACTTCTCGACGTCTTTGGCGGTCAGCCACGTCTTGCCTTCAACCCCAAATTCAACCCGCAGCTCCGCTGGTGGCACCAAAGACCAGCAGGAAGACTCGTCCTGATGGAATGTGTCCTTGTTCGCATGAAGCAACGCGTTGATGGTGGAGCGCTCCATGTCAAGGCGAGAAGCAATCGTTCTCGCCTTCAACCCTGGGTTTTGACTGACAAAGTCCCGAACGATTTCTAGCATTTCCTCAAATGATATTCGCCCCGCAGCAGCCAAGCCGGGTACTGAGCACACGGGCAGCCCAGCCCACCAGAGATTGCAGCCCATCGGTTACGCTTTCGTCCACAAAGACAGCTGACCGCAAGGGGAGAAATCGTGTCCAACAGCGCTCAAAGCATTTCCGCATTCCACGCCAAGTACTTCGCGTGGGAACTGTCCCGCAAGCGGTCCTCCTCCGAAGAAGACCGACTGTCCCAATCGCTGTTCGACGCCAGCGTTGACCTGAATCCCCATCAGATCGATGCGGCGCTGTTCGCCTTGCAAAACCCGCTGAGCCAAGGTGTCATGCTGGCCGACGAGGTGGGGCTCGGCAAAACCATCGAAGCCTCACTGGTGATGTGTCAACTCTGGGCAGAGCACCGCCGCCGCTTGCTGGTGATCTGCCCTGCAGCTCTCCGAAAGCAATGGGCACAAGAGCTGTCAGACAAGTTCAGCTTGCCCGCCGAAGTGCTCGATGCGCGCACGTGGGCACTCCTGCGCAAGGCCGGCGAGTTCGACCCGCTGAACCGAGATGTGATCAGCGTCATGTCGTACAACTTCGCGACGAGGATGGAGAAGCAGCTCGGCGCCATCCCATGGGACGTGGTGGTGATCGACGAAGCACACAAGCTCCGCAACGCCCACCGCAAAAGTCATGAAACCGGCCAATCGCTCAAACGCGCCTTGGCGGGCCGCAAAAAGCTCTTGCTGACAGCCACGCCCCTTCAGAACTCCCTGATGGAGCTGTATGGCCTGACTTCGCTGATCGACGAGAACGTGTTCGGTGATGAGCGCAGCTTCCGCACCCGATACAGCCACAGTGATGGCGATCTGAATGCCCTGCGACAGCGCCTGAAGCCCTTCGTGCAACGCACCCTGCGCCGTGATGTGCTGGAGTACGTGCCCTACACACAGCGCCATGCCCTGACCACGCCTTTCGCACCCAGCGACGCAGAGCAAGATCTCTACGCCTGCATCACGGCCTACCTGCAACGTGATTTCAGCTACGGCTTCCCGCTGCGACAAAAGCACCTGGTTTCACTGGTCTTGCGCAAGTTGCTGGCCTCATCCACCGAAGCCGTGCTGGCAACCCTGCAAGGCATGCGCGCCCGCCTGCAAGCGCTGCTGAACGAGCAGAGCATTGACGAAGACTGGCTGGGCAAGCTGCTGGACGACGAAGACCTCGAATCCGACTTGGTCGATGAGCTGGATGCTGAGGATGAAGCCACCGGTGCCCCCGCAGCCGTGGACTTGGCCTTGCTGAAATCCGAGATCGCCGAGCTCGACCACTACATCGACTTGGCTAGCAAAGTGAGAGAAGACCAGAAGTCTCACGCGCTGCTGCGAGCCCTTGATCAAGGCTTTGAGCGCATGGGCCAGATGGGCGCTGCGCGCAAAGCTGTCATCTTCACGGAATCACGACGCACACAGGAGTACCTGGCGCGCTTCCTTGAGGCGCACGGCCATGCAGGCAAGGTGGTGACCTTCAGCGGTCAAAACCAGGGGGCGGGCAGCAACGGCATTTACCAGCGCTGGTTGGCCCGTCATGTCGGGTCTGACCGTGTCACAGGGTCACCGGCCGTCGACCGACGTACCGCCTTGATTGACCACTTCCGCGAGCAGGCAGACATCCTCATTGCCACAGAGGCCGCTGCCGAGGGTGTGAACCTCCAGTTCTGCTCGCTAGTTGTCAATTACGACCTGCCCTGGAACCCTCAACGCGTTGAGCAGCGCATTGGCCGCTGCCACCGCTATGGCCAGAAGTTCGACGTGGTGGTCATCAACTTCCTGAACCAACGCAACGAAGCCGACCAGCGCGTGCTGGAGCTGCTGCAAGACAAATTCCACCTGTTTGACGGCGTGTTCGGTGCTTCAGACCAGATCCTGGGTCGCATCGAAAGCGGCATCGACTTTGAACGCCGCATTGCCGAGATCTACGACCAATGCCGCAGCCCCCAAGCCATCGAGGCCGCCTTTGCGCAGTTGCGAGCGGAGCTGGACGCTGACATCCAAGCGCGCATGCAGGAAACCGAACGCCTGTTGCTGGAGCACTTCGATGCAGACATCCATGACCGCCTTCGCACACACCGCGAGCGCGCAGAGTCGCAGCTCGACCGCGTTTCGCGCCTGTTCTGGCTGCTCACTCAGCATGTCTTGCACGGCCGGGCTCGCTTCGATCTGAACAAACTGTCATTCGATCTGCCTGAGCCGCCCGTGGCCGCCGCTCCTCCAGGCACCTACCAACTGATCCGCAAAGGTGACTCGGTGGCGGAGAAGGTGCTGGAACACGCCCGGGTGTACCGCCTGACCCACCCTCTTGGCGAGTACGTGCTCGACCAGGGCCGAAACACCGCCACACCCCAGGCATTGCTGCGTTTTGAATACCGATCAGCCAAGCCCCGCATCAGCGTGGTGGAGCAATTGGCCGGCAAGGGGGGCTGGTTGCAACTGAATTTGCTGGAGCTGGACAGCTTTCAACGCGAAGAACATCTGGTGTTCACGGGCTGTACCGATGACGACAAGGTGCTGGATCAAGAAACATGCGAGAAGCTGTTTCAGTTGACCGCAACGGTGGCCCCGATTGACCTGCCGGCGCCCAACACCTTGCAAGGCAATGCACGTCGGCAACTGGACGCCGCGCTCAGCCGTGCCCTGGAGCAAAACGACAAGTTCTTCCAGCAGGAACGCGACAAGCTGGATGCCTGGGCCGAGGACCGCATCTTTGCTGCGGAGCAAGCCCTTGAGGACACCAAACTCAAACTCAAGACCCTCAAGCGCCAGGCGCGTCTGGCCACGAGCATGGACGAAGCCCGCAGACTACAGGACGAGACGCGAAAGGTGGAAGGTGATCAACGCCGCCAGCGACAAGACATCTTCGCCGTGGAAGACGAGATCGAAGCGCGCCGTGATGCGCTGATCGACGCGCTGGAAAAACGCCTGCACCGCGCCAGCCACATCCGCCACCTCTTCACCATTCGGTGGGTAGTGGTTTGACCTGTTCTTGAAGCAGGATTTTGTCGACATGTGCTGTGCCATGTGTCGCATCGACATGTAGCATAAATGTGTCGATGTTTTAAAGAAATTGCGACATGATGCCACTATCATGTCGCCCATTTCTCTTCAGAGAGCACAGATGAAAGCTCCCGAGGCCGTTGGGCGGCCTGACGCCCCCTACAACCAGCTGCCGCCTCTGCCTCCTTTGCAGGAAGTGGAGACAAAAGCCGTGCTGCGCGCTTGCATCACGGCTCGCGCGGCATTGGCTGAATTGAAGCAGGCGGCAGAGCTGATCCCGAACCAGACCATGCTGATCAACACGATCCCGCTGCTGGAAGCCAGGGACAGCTCCGAGATTGAGAACATCGTCACCACCACCAACCAACTCTTCCAGCACGCACAAGACGATGGGGCTGCGGACCACGCCACCAAAGAGGCGCTGCGTTACCGATCTGCACTGCACCGAGGCTTTCATGCCCTGCGGACTCGCCCCCTGTGCACCGCCACAGCGGTGGAGATTTGCCGCACCCTCAAAGGTGCCGACATGGACATCCGGCGTACACCTGGCACGCAAGTGACCAACGACCGCACTGGCGAAGTGATCTACACCCCGCCGGAAGGCGAGGCCCTGCTGCGTGACCTGCTGGCCAACTGGGAGCGCTACCTCCATGAGCAGCCCGAGTTGGACCCGCTCATCCGAATGGCGGTAGGGCACTACCAGTTCGAGGCCATTCACCCCTTCATTGACGGCAACGGCCGCACGGGGCGAGTGCTCAACATCTTGTACTTGATCGAGTCCGGGCTGCTGAACCTGCCCATCCTCTACCTGAGCCGGCACATCATCACCCACAAGGCCGACTACTACCGTCTGCTGCTGAACGTCACCCGCGAGCAGGACTGGGAGCCTTGGGTGCTGTTCATGCTCCAAGCGGTGGAGGCCACCGCGCAGTGGACCACGGCCAAGATCGGTGCCATCCGCCAATTGGCTGAGCACACCACCGAGCACGTGCGCACACACCTGCACAAGATCTACAGCCGCGAGCTGGTGGATGTGGTGTTCGAGCAGCCCTACTGCCGCATTGCCAACCTGGTCAACAAGGGCGTGGCCCAACGCCAGGCGGCATCCCGATACCTGAAAGAGCTGGCCGCCCTGGGCGTGCTGCGCGAAACGCAGGTGGGCAAAGAGAAGCTCTTCATCCATCCCAAGCTGATGCAGTTGCTGACCCGTGACAGCAACCACTTCACGCCCTACTCAACGACAGGGCAGCCCCTGCACATCAAGCCATGAGCCAACAAAAACAACGATTTTTGGAACTGCTGGAAGAGCTCTTTCAGCTGAATCAACCCGAGCTGGACTTCGGTCTGTACCGCATCCTGCACGCCCGCAGCCAAGAGATCCGCGCTTTCATGAACGGCGAGCTGGCCACCGAGATTGACCAGGCCTTCGCCGGTCAGGCCGTTCAAAGCGCGCACGAGTTGCTGCAAGCCGCCAAACAAAAAGTGCTGGACGACCTGGCTGACGACGCCTTCGATGCTGCAGGCGAGCTCAAGCCCGAGTACCTCAACACCAAGATTGGCAAGGACTACCTCCAGGCCCAGCAAGCAGCCCGCGAGGGCAGCGGACCGTTGTCGGACCAGGCTCAGGTGTATGACCACCTGTACCGATTCTTCTCACGCTACTACGACAAGGGCGACTTCATGTCGAAGCGCTACTTTGTGGCGGAGAACGACCAACGCGCCGCCCCCTATGCCGTGCCCTACGACGGGCGTGAGGTGATGCTGCACTGGGCCAACAAGGACCAGTACTACATCAAAAGCAGCGAACACCTGAGCAACTACAGCTTTGACTTGACCGAGGCCCTGCGCTTGGAAGCCCAACGCCAAGGCAAGGGCCAGGAGCTGGACTTTGGCGGCGAAGCAGGCTTGGGGCCGATGAAGGTGCACTTCCGCCTGGCTGCAGCCACAGAGGGGGAACACAACAACGTCAAGGAAAGCCAAGACCGCTTCTTCTTGATCCATGCGGCTGAGCCCATCAAGTTCGAGGCCGGCAGCCAAGGCCAGATTGAGCTGGTGGTGCAGTTTGAGTACCGGCCGGACCCTGACAAAACTGGCCAAGCCAACACCTGGCAACAGCAAAAGCTGGCCGAAGCCGCTCAAGCCGTGTTGCAGACGCTTCAGAAAGCCCCACCCAGCGAGGCCGAGGCACAGGCCTATGCGCGCGGTTTGGCCAGTCTGAGCCCGACAGAAAAGCGCCCTGACCGCACGGTGCTGGCCAAATACATGGCTCAGTTTGCTGACCGTAACACCATGGACTACTTCATCCACAAGGACCTTGGCGGGTTCTTGCGACGCGAGCTGGACTTCTATATCAAGAACGAAGTCATGCGTCTGGATGACATTGAGTCGGCCCAAGCGCCACGGGTGGAGACTTACTTAGGCAAGCTGCGTGTCTTGCGCAAGATCGCCCGCCGGGTTGTCGACTTCCTTGCACAGTTGGAGGACTTTCAAAAGGAACTGTGGCTCAAGAAACGGCTGGTGCTTCAATCAAAATGGCTTTTCTCTCTTTGGAGGCTACCGGATGGGTTGGTTGAGCGAGTAATTTCAGACATCACAGCGCCCCACAAGCAACCACACGGCCAAATAAGCGCGTGGAATCTTGTTATCGGGCGCGATAGTCAACTTACGACTCAGAGCATTACAAAAGAATTCTTTGCCAAGCATCCATCATTGATGCTCGACACATCAACTCTCGACGAGGATTTGTCTGACGAAATCATTTCTGCTATTGGTCAAATCAACGATCTAAACGAGTCTACTGACGGAGTCCTGGTCAAGAGCGAGAACTTCCAAGGCCTACGCTTCATAACTCCAACGCTTGCTGGCGCAATACAAGCTGTATACATCGACCCACCGTATAACACGGGGTCTGATGGATTTATATACAAAGACTCGTTCAAATCATCTTCATGGCTATCCATGATGGCGGATCGCCTCCGCGCGAGCAAGGCATCGCTGAAAGATTCAGGCGTAATCTTCTGCAGCATAAACGAGATCGAACGAAATTCACTCGAACTACAAATGAAGGACACGTTTGGCCCGGAAAACTTTGTTGCCGAGCTGGTGTGGGCCCGAGACACCGTAAGCAACAATTCACCGACGTACTCAAAAAGTCACGAATACATTCTGGTCGCCGCAAAAAATCTCGCCACCATTCAGGGCGACAAGAGAATGTTTAGAGAACGAAGAAGTGGCCTTGATGAAGTTCAGGAACTAGTCGCCGAACTTGAGGGAAAAGATTGCGCAATTGCAGAAATCGAGGAAAAGCTCGCCGAGCTTTACAAAGTCCATAAGAGTGCTCACCTTGCCGAGGCGCAGGCCAACGGAGTCAGAAAGGATGAAGCGGAAAAAACCGATCCTTGGAAGGGAATATATCCTTACAAGTTTGCTGAGTTTAGGGATGCTAACGGCAAGCTGATCGAAGACGCTCAATCAAAATCTGTCGGCGGAAAGATCTGGATCTTCCGAGAGGTTGAACCTTCGATGCCGTCCGGCAAGCAATCCGACTCGATTAAAGATAGCTCTTCTACAAACTATCGTTTTTACAAGCCAGTTGACCCCAAGACAGGGATCCAGCATAGCCACCCCAAACGGGGGTGGGCATTCCCATATGCACCTGAACCCGGAAGAAACTCTTTCGTTGAGCTGCTCAGGGACGCTCGCATCGTTTTCAAAAAAGAAGGGACCATCCCACAACAAAAGTACTTCCTACACGAGGTAGAGACTGTAGTGTCTACAAGTGTGATTAGGCAATACTCGGATGGCGAGCCTAAACTTGAGCAACTTTTCGGCCAAAAGGGGCTGATTGACAACCCTAAGCCCCCGGCATTGATTGAGAAGATAATTGCTCAGACAACACAATCTGGTGACTATGCGATGGATTTTTTCGCAGGGTCTGGAACCACTGGTCAGGCAGTTATTGATTTAAATAGAAAAACAAGAACAAAGCGCAAGTTTGTTCTCATGGAAATGGGCTCACACTTCGACAGTGTACTTTGCCCAAGAATTCAGAAATGCATTCTCTCGCCAGAATGGGAAAATGGAACTGCACGAAGCATCGAATCAGATTTGAGCTCCAGAAGTTTCACGCCTTCAATTATTAAAGTCATAGAGCTTGAAAGTCTGGAAGACACTTTTGGAAGCCTACACAACCCGCGAGAAATTACCCCCCACTCAAACACCCCAAAAGAATTTCAACGCGATTTTTTACTAAAGTACTGGCTAAAGACGGAGTATCAGAGCTTCAATCGACCCCTCAGCTTGGCCGGCCTGATGGATCCGTTTGTTCCTGCAAGACTTGCGACCCCCAGCAAGGAAAAGCGAGTCAACATAATGGAAACATTCAACTGGCTTATTGGGCTCAGGGTTTCCATGATAGACAAGCCGCGCCGATACTCTATCGATTTAAACCATGAAGTTGATCCGGATTTGCCGGACGATCAGAGTACTAGATGGAAATGCACCGGCATCGATGAAACAGTTACGGGTGAGTTCACCTTCAGAATGATTGAGGGCTATGTACTTACCGTTCCCGGCGATGACCTCTCGCGTGAGCGCGTATTGGTGATCTGGCGGAAGCTCACGGGCGACGTCGGCCGTGACCAAGCTGCACTAGAGGCTTGGCTGAGCAAGATGAAGATCAACCCTCGTGATACCGACTTCGCCACCATCTACGTGAACGGCAGCCACGCGCTCAATACCGATGGCTCGGCAGGCGCGCGGGTCTGCATGATTGAAGAGACCTTTGCCCAGCGCATGTGGGAGGACGCATGAACGACTCCACCAAAATGACTGGCATGAAAGGCCGCATCACCCGATTGAGCATCCAGGGTTTTCGCAGCCTCGCCCACGTGGATAGCCTAGAGCTGCCTCAGATGGCCTTACTCATTGGCGCCAACGGTGCGGGCAAATCGAACTTCATCAAGTTTATCGAGATGCTGGGCTGGATGCTCAAGGGCAAACAGCTCCAAGGCTATATCGAACGCAACGGCTGGGCCGACAACCTGTTGTACATGGGCGCGAAGAAAACAGACAAGATCCGCGCCTCGGTCACCATTGAAACGCCCAAAGGCTTGAACGAATATGAATTCGTGATGGGCCACTTGCCAGCGGCCAACACACTCATGCTGATTGAAGAGCGCTACCGCTACTCAAATTCGGCAAAGGGCACTATGGCCAACTGGTATGAGATGGACAGTGGCACGAAGGAGGCGCAACTACCCCTTGCGATCAAGGAGGCCCCTACTGCCAGCGCCAGGACAACCGCAAAGACAGTGACGCACCTGCTGCGGCAGTGTTCCGCCTACCAGTTTCACGACACATCCCCTAACGCACCGATCAAGCAGCCATGGATGGTCTCAGACCATGCTCGACTGCTGTCCCACGGCGGTAACCTGGCACCTGTGCTGCTGAACTTCTACAACGAGAACCCCAGGGCCTACAACACGATCGTGGAGCGAATTCAGCGAGTGCTGCCCGCATTCGACGATTTTGTCTTGGAGCCCACTGGTCCGGAGGGTAGACAAACCGTCGCCCTACGTTGGCGTGGCAAGTATGGCGATAAAACCTTCGGTGCTGATTCAACTTCAGATGGTTCGTTGCGCCTGTTCTGTTTGGTCACGTTGCTCAGCTCGCCTGAGGATCGCCTGCCAGACGTGATCTTTTTGGACGAACCAGAACTGGGCTTGCACCCTTTTGCCATTCAACTCGTGGCCGCGATGATGAGGTCGGTCAGTACATACCGGCAAATCATTGCTTCGACCCAGTCGGTTACGCTGGCCAATGAGTTCGAGTG
>JAANMW010002656.1_pt1 | contig 15610 bp, 10 predicted proteins | sample 7279671 | NCBI WGS metagenome assembly JAANMW01 (sample SAMN14094541, study PRJNA606508) | bioreactor metagenome | isolation source: A lab-scale SPAN reactor treating ammonium-rich wastewater day 247 | place: Ireland: Galway | collected 2017-09-19
AAATAATTTTCTAACCCCTCTCAAATACACCCTAATTCTCAATCGTCTCTCCTGCGCTTCCCTTAAAACATTCTCTCGTTTTGGGATTGCAAAGATACGATTAATTTCTAGACCTGCAAATTAATTTTATATAATTTGATTTGTTCTTTATATTTTAATCAGCTTCTGCTCCACTCTAAAGTGACTGCAAAGATAGAACAAGTTGGTATTAAAAAACAAACGTTTTATTAGAAAATAAATGAAATGTTGATAAAGTAGCTCTTTAAGAATTGATTCTAAATATATTAAGAAGATAAGATAGTTTTCCACAATGACCTTTTTGCAATTTACAATCGCCTTAAACGGGATGAAAATTAATTTTTAAAGGAGATTATAAAGACCTAAATCAGGGAAAAATGAATTCAAATGAAGTACAATTTATTTTTTCGTTGCTGAATTATTCTCAATCAGGCGTGATATCCGTCCATAATACAATATGACACCTTGAAAACTAAAAATAATTCTCAAAAGGTCTTCGGGAAGTGTTATCATTTAAAATAGCGTGGCTAATTTCTTTTCTTCATTTGTCTGTAAATGAAAATTCCTGTCAGGATTCCGGCGGTATCAGCGACAATATCCAAAAGCTCAAAGGTTCTTCCGTTCTTCATTATTCCCTGGAAAACTTCGGTAAGCAGCGCATACACCAGCAGAATCAGTAAAGAGACGGAAAAGCGCAGTCGCGGCAGGGCAGACATAAAACAAAAGCTTAGGACAGTAAAGATTCCAAAATGTACAACTTTGTCCACACCCTGAAAAAGGAAAATAGGATCTACTTTTACACTTGGGCGCAGAAGCATAAAAGTGAGAAATGCCCAATAAATGGGCAAAACTCTTATAAATATTTTGGAATAATTATCCAAGTGTAGCTTGATATTCTTCAGCTGACAGCAACTCAGACTGTTGGGACTCATCAGCAATCTGAAGTTTTATAATCCATCCTTTTCCATAAGGATCTGTATTAAGAAGTTCCGGCTGATCTTCCAATTCTTCATTAAACTCAACTACGGTACCGGATAAAGGAAGGTACAGATCGGAAACTGTTTTCACGGCTTCTACACTTCCGAATACATCCCCGGAATTCAATTCGTCATCTAATGTGTCTACATCCACAAAAACAATATCGCCTAATTCTCCTTGTGCGAAATCTGTGATTCCGATAACGGCAATATTTCCTTCAATTCTGATCCATTCATGATCTTTGGTGTACTTTAGTTCTGTAGGTGTATTCATCTTTTTAAATATTTTTCCAAAATTAACTAAAGAATTTGATATCGGCAAAAAAATAAAACCGTTAAAACATTAATAAAGAAAGCCGCCTTAAAAGATAAGACGGCTATATTTTCTAGAAACCTCCTGTGCTATCAAAAGTAAAGGTTGCTGTAATTCCAGCCCGTACTGTGGACAGCGGAAAAGCGGTAGATATTTTATATTTGGTCATCATCTGCTGATAGAAAAGTTTCAGGTTCAGATTTTGTGACACGTTATAATCTGCGGAAAGATCGATACTCAAGAGCCTTTGTCCGCCTGTAATCTGAGAATCGTTCAGCAAGATATTCGAAATTCTGGTGATATTATCGCGAAGCCTGATATCTCCGCGGATATTTAAATCTGTTGAAACCCGGCTGGTTCCCGCTCTTCTCCGGATATTGCGCGTTCCCAGACGGAAGTCTTTTATAATATATCCAAGCCCGACTACATAATCTGTACCTTCATCTTCAGTTAATGTCTGATTAACAAGCCCTAACATCAACATTCGGTCTCTGTTGTAATTGGCCCGCACCTGAATATTATTCCGCAAGGTTACATCAATTCCAATCAAAGGAGCAAAAGCTTCTATATATCCAACCTGCGAGAAAGTATAAGGATTTACAAAATTTCCGTTAATGTCCCGCGATACGTTATTATAAAAATCGATACTGGATTGGATTCCGGAAACCGTTTTGGTTGCATTATATCCGTGCAAAATATCAATTTTGGAAAAATAAGCATTAATTACAGGAATATTTTTCAAACCAGAATAAACGATTCTCCAGTTGGGAAGCGGGAAACCTGATTTTTTGGCATCGCCCAAAATACCATCCGGCGATTTACCTTCCACGGCAGCCTCGAAAGCCGGTATCAGAACATACGCATTTCCTAGACCATACCCGTCTGTAAAACCATCAGGATTTGTATTACCCGGGATACTTTGGGAAATGGCTCTGGCATTACTGATCATATTTCTGTAAAGTTCATCAGCACCGCCGAAAGAGGTATTAAACATCCAAGTGGTGTTGGAATAGCTCACCATATCAGTTCCGAAAGCGAAATCATGATTGGGCCTTGAAAGGTTTTGTAAATCATTGAATCCAGCTTGTGAATAATTGCGGGTGTAATTGTGCAGTGCATTGAAATCTATCCTAAGATCGTTCATCGGCATCACCTGAAGGTTCGCAGTAAAGTTTCTGTTTTCCAATTGAACATAGGGGTCTGTCATCAAACTTGAGGTACTTACCCAACCATTTTCCAATGCAATACGCCTGATATCTGACTGCGACCCCAATAAGAAACCGGCAGTTGGCCCGCCTAAGGTCTGTCCGTATCCATACCAGTTCGGTGCCGACAATAATCCCGGAAGTACAGTACCGTTATTTTCGGTGTAATTCAGATCGAGTTGCTTTATCGAGGTAAGCGCATAAGCAATACTTTGTCCGATACTGAGTTTATTTTTAAACTTATAATCTTTGTAGCGGAATCTTTTCTTTTCCCAGGCAGCAGTGTACACGGTATTCAAGGAATCAATTTCCCGTTTCCGTTTCTGCATTTTGGTATTGATATTCTGGAAATATTTCATCTTTCCAAAAAGTTTCGGGAAATCCACGGTACCTGTGGCAACGATACTGTTGGTGTTTTGCCCTACAGATCCCAAACTTCCTTCCGGACTGGTGAGCATCGCAGTAGAACGGGCATTCCAGTTATAGGTCATTCCATAACCAACTTCAGCATTAATAAAATCCAGATATGGAAGATGTTCAAAAGGCAATCTATAATTCGCCTGAATTCGGTGGTTGTATAAGACAGGCCTTCCTGCGCGGAAGGTATTATCAAAAATAGAACGGGTATTCATGCTGTTGACATCCAAATGATCATTCAGGGTGCGCATGGCAGAATTCACTTCCAGCTTCAGTGATCTGGTAAAATTAAATCCAATTCCATACTGCCAACCGAAGAAGAAATTCCGGTTTCGGATCACATCAAAATCGTTCCCTAAATTTCCATTCAGGATAGCATCAATATTACGGAACTGCAGTTCATTATAATTTCTGTCAATTTCTGTTCTGAAAGAAAGTCGTGTAGGAACAGGATTCAGGTTAAATTCCTTGATCCATTTCAGGTATTTTGCAGATTTTGCCGTGTCGCTGATCATTTTTTGAAAAGGACGGATTACCCAAGGTTTAAAACTGAAATTATAATCGATATTTCCTCTCAGATACTGTCTGTAATTCCGTTTGGTATAAATATCCCGGAAATAATCATCGTTGTAAACCATAGTAACCGAAAGGTTCTCTATATCATAAAAACGAGGTTTGCTATCTGGTTTCACTCTTTCTTTATGCATATTCACCACGCCAATGCTTCGTTGCTGGGTGTACGTTCTGGCGACTTCCTTCAGCATCTCTTTATTTGGAGCTTCATCAAATTCCACATCGGTATCCAGAGGATTGTACTTCGGATCTTCAGTAGTTTGAGAATAGGAAAGATTCACCGGAATTTTGATGCCGGTTTTTTCGGGAAGAAATTTATCTGCGTTCACAGAGGCATTAATATTAAATGCCGATTGGGTGGTTTGCGCTCGTTCAGCAGGCCTGGAATCTATATTTCCAAAACCGACCGTAGAATAAGCGGCATTTGTATTAATCAAAGCCAGGTCCGCCAAATTGAAACTAAGACTTGCATTTCCGGCATAACCTCCTTCATTTTCAATATCTGCTAAACGGATTTCATTTACCCAAAGGGTAATATCTTTAGCACTTCCGCCCGGTCCACTGGAATTTCTGACCCCAAGCATAATGGTGGTAACATCGCCCAGCGAAGGTCTTCCTTTCACATAAATTTTCTTAAATTCATTTCCGAAAGCCGTGTATGGATAGCGATCCATAATCTGTGCGCCCGATTTGTCTCTCTGAATTTTCGCATCCACAAAATGTTGCACTTCCAGATCCACTTCATTTTCAAACGGCCAGATGTCCATTGGTGAAACAGCGGTTTTGGGAGTATATTTCAGTGCAGCTTCATATTCATAATAATTGTCTGTTGCATCACTTCCCAAACGAATAAAGAATTTGGTATCCGGATCAATTTGGCCTTCATCTCTGAGATTTTCTGACTGCGCATGTACGAAAAGTTTCAACTTACGGAATCTTCTCATATCGAGTGCAGTATTTTTAAAAACTCCCCGAGCCTCATCTTTCAGTCCTTTGGCTCTCAATAATAAGGAAGCTTCATTTTGTCTTTGCGCACCTGCATTTCCGCTGAGCACCTGTCTGTCGATTCCCGGAGGCAATACATAAGGCGGCTGATTCAATCCGTTTTCCTCAAGATTTACACTTCCTACTTCAAAATTCCTGTTCTGATCTGAGGGTTCGCCGATCCCTTCACCGGAAGGTGGCACTGTATTACTTGAAATATTTTTCCCGTATTTTCTCCAATCGGAACGGATCAGATCGAAAGTTCCGAATCTCAGCGTAGCTGCTTCATCAAAACCGGTTAACAATAATCTGGCGAAACGCACATTATTCAACACAGAAGCATCGTTCGCGCCGGCTGTATTCACATACGCTGACACAGGAATTCTCACGAGATACCAAGTTACCTCACTGTTGTTTCCGTTTTCAAATGTCACCGGAACACGCTTTACATCCGCAATGTGATTATCGGTTCCTAATGCCAGACTCGGAGGATCCAGACGGATTTCATATTGATTGTAATATTCGCTTTGATCCAAGTTGAAATCCCGGTTTACATCTTCCGCATCTGGCGTTTGCGAAGCGACTTCCATGGAATTACTTTGGGAATTTCCCTCAGGATTTCGGAAATATTTATAGCGTTGCATGACCGAAGAGGCCAAACTTCCAGTAAATTTATCAGACAAATAGAACACAAAGTCATCCGCTGCAGGATCCGGAATATTGGTAACCGGATTGACAAAATTAGTTCCGAAGCGCACCGCTTCTCCGGCTCCATCCAGTCCGTCGTAACCAAGATCCTGAGCGACTCTATCGTTTCCTTCTGTAGAAAATGCATAAAGAATGGGCGGCTGTTTTGGCTGAATCCCTAAGTTGGAATTAGAAGTTGTAGCCGGTGTGGAAGGTGTGGGTAATCCGTTTTCATACTGCATCAATCCGTCCTTCAGAACATCTTCGGAAACGTTCCCCAGCTGGAGTAACATACGCGGATTTGCTCCTAACGTATTGCCATCCGCATACGGATCCATCATCCAGAATTCTACATATTCAATATTGGAATTTACAAAATTAGAAATATTAATAGGACGCATCAATCCACCCCAACGTTGCTGCGTAGTTTCCGGATTCGGATTGACATTATATGGCCCTCTTTCCTGCGGGAAATAAGCAATATCAAAAGTACTGGTGAAAATTTGTTCTCCAGCCACAAGATCGCGGCTGTTATAAAGTTCCTGAACCTCAACTCTTCGTGAAGTATGATTGGAAACGGCATCTGCATTGATACCATTTGGTGCATTTCCTCCGACTCCCCAAAATCTTGGATCTATATTATACCAAGAAATGAGCGCTCTTCCATTACCGTTGGTGACATCATCATTTTTTCCTGCGCCGGCAAATACCGGATCACTCTGATTCAGCTCAGGTTTTGAAGCTAATGCCCAGGCAGCAGGTTCTTTTAATGAAATTCTTGAAGTCGTCTGCTCAAAATCATCTACATACGATTGATTATTAATCGCACTATTAAGTCCCGGAAGCAAATACGCTGCCTCCATTTTAAAATTAAGATTGGAAGGTGCCTCGGTATTCACCAAAGGAATTTTATCCGTAAAGCGGGTTAAAAACGGCAACTGGTTGTTGTACATCATATTGACCCCGAACATCGTATTGTTGACCGCTTCCTGTCCGAAATTCACTTTCTGGGTCAAAGGCGATTCGGAATAATTCACCACCGTTCCTCCGAACAGGAAATTTTCACTCACCCTTCGCTCAAGATTTAATCCCAAAAATCTCTTCTGCTGCGTATTGAAAGTAAGTTGATTTTCGAGAGAAATATTAATGGCCTGCCCCGATTGTTTTACCTGTTCATTAATAATTGTCACTTGCCCCAACATATAATCGACGGTATAATCGATACCTTCAGTAAGCTGTACTCCGTTGGCTGTGACTTTCACAGAACCTTGCGGAACATTGATAGCACCGAGAGAAATTCCCTGTCCCTGCGATCCTTGATATCGGCCTTCCATGGTGTACCGGAGCGCAAGATTACTTTGCGATGCGACCTGTTTCTGTTGGGTATAAAGGTCGGTAAAAACGTATTGCGGATCATTACTTCCCAGAACTCCGGCCATGTAGCTTCCAAAAGGCTGCACCTTGGTGAATAAAAGCTTCCCTTCTTCCGGACGAATAGTGATTTGCGGAACAAAATCGAAAATTCCGTCACCCAGAACGCCATTGTTATTTTGGACATCATTATGAAGATTCAAACGGTCCCAGTTCAGAAGTTTCAGAAGATTCGTATCCTGAACGGGAGTATTGGGCAAATAATTAAGTTTACCACCCGTTTGAGTATCCCGATAATAGACATTTAACATGAAATTCTCCGGGCTGATTTGCATCGATTCCAAAGAATAAATATTCTTCATCATCAAATTCCACATCGGAGAAGTTGTTTTTACATTGGTATTCGGCTTCAAAACTTTGGTAATAACCACGGGACTTTCCTCGGAAAATTCACCGATTTTGTACACCTGATTTGAACCACTGACGGTGTAGGAATAAGATACCGAAAGAAGTTGATTGTCATTCAGCCTTTGATTCAAAGAAATATATCCGAGTTGCGGATGAAATTTGAATTCATTTTCTGAAAGTTTTCTGGCTTTTCTGTTAAAAATGAAGTGTTCGCCATCCTGAAAGGTTTCGGGAACACCGGAAGCGTTGGGTAAACTTTGGCCGTTAATTGTGTTATAGGCCGTGTTAATATCTCTAAGTCCCGGCCCGAGTCCGTTCACCAACTGGTAAAGATTGTTCTGCGAATTGTCCGGATATCCTGAAACACCATCTCCCAAATCCCGGATTCCGACAATACTTTTCTGAAATGAAAGATTGCTATTGCCCTGATCCAAAACCCAAACTTCAATCCTGTTGATGCTGACTCTCGAATTGATCTGAGGATAATTTAGAAGTGCATTATCATACTGATTAAGGAAATAATGGTTCAAAAAATAATGCTGGTTGTCATCATATTCAATGGCATTAATTTTAAAAGTATTCATAACACCTCCGCCTTGTACCACGATATTACGGGCTTCTCCCTGCTGTTGGGAAAACACAAGTGTTCCGTAGGTTTTTCCGGCCTGAAATTCAGTTTTGATTCCGAAAAGAGATTCCGAGCCTCGAATGAGGCTGGTGGAAAGTGGCATATTTACATTTCCGAGTTCCACTCTTTTGATAAATTTATCTTCGCCACCGGTAGTAGGATCATGCAGACCTTTGGTTTGAAGATCTTTCCAGGTTCCTTTTGCCTGCCACACCAGGTTCATCTTATTCTCAAAAGCAAATCCGCTTTGGGTATCGTAATTGGCTTTCAACTGGAGATTCTCACCTACTTTACCTAAAAGTCCCAACTGGATACGCTGATCGATATCAAAGGCGAAACTTGTTCTGTTTTGAGGAAGAATGAGTGGATTATCAATTTTCTGATACAATCCGCCGACATCGAATGAAGCAAAACCCGACGGAATAATTTCAATTTTATTTCCTCCGAAAATACTTTCGAATAGTTTGTTGCGAATGCTCATGGCGGGAATCAGGCCTCTTCGACGGGCTTCGTCTTTATCTTTCCGGAAGAGCAAACTATACTGGTCAGACTTGTCTTTGTAATAATCTCTCGCTGCCTGAGCCATCATGAAATCCTGATATTCCCGGGGTGTCATCACATACGGAGGTCCGGTCACAATTTCGCCGATTTTGGGATACACATAATACATTCCGGTTTGAATATCATAAAATCCTTCATATACTGTAGGATCCGGCAATTGATATTCCTGCCTTACGGAGGCTTCGGTTTCGGGATTTTGCTGCGCATTTGCACGGGATATTCCCAGACACAAAAGTATTGCTGCAAACAGAGGATATAGAGAGATTTTATTTTTCACGGAAAGTCTTACATGTTTTTTAAAATTTGTTTTACCAAATCTTCAACGGAATAATCCGGATACTGTTTCAGAATTTTGTTGGCAATTCTCTCGCTCATTTTTCTTGGAATGCCCAATACTTCTAATGCTGATAACGCTTCATCTTTTACTTTATTATCCGCAAATGTAGAAATATTTTCCGCAGAAACATTGAATTTTAATACTTTATCCCGAAGATCGACAATGATGCGTTCGGCGGTTTTGACACCTATTCCCTTTACTTTTTGCAGCAAAGCGCTGTTGCCGTTTCCGATAGCTCCGGCAATTTCCTGCAGGCTGAGCGATGACAGCACCAACAATGCAGACACAGCACCCACTCCACTAACGGAAATTAACAAATTAAACATTTCTTTTTCTTCCTTGCTGAAAAAACCAAACAGCTGATGGCTGTCCTCACGAATAATTTGCTGTGTAAAAAGAAAAACCGGTTGTTGATGTACCAATTTCTGTGATGTCTGTAAACTAATGCCTACATAATAACCGATCCCATTTACGTCGATGACGACATGTGTCGCTCCCAATTCCTGCACAATACCTTTCAGAGAATAGATCATAATTCAATTTGAAGATTTCAAATATAAACATTTATCAGAAAACGAGCGGAGTTTGGGCTGAACGTATTTGGAAAAGCAAGCTTCCCGGTAGATTAATAGGTTAATTGTTTAATCGCTAAATGGATAACCTGTAAACGTCAAATATTATCTTCTGGTTCTTTTTGGATTTTTGGCTTCTTCCTCTGCACGTTTTTTTGCAGCTTCAGTTTCAGCTGCCTGGAAAAGTGGATTATCAGAAATATATTTAATTTCTTCGTAACCGGGAGAATCGAGGAAAATATCCTGCCATTTCAGGAGTCGGTCTTTCGTATTCCAGTTGAAACCGGGCAGAAACCGTTGTTCATCAGAGATTTTGCTCATCGGATGAATATCGGTTATGGCACCAATATTACAGGAAATAATTTGAATTTTCCGTTCTTCAAACAGTGCTTCAATAATTCCGCAGGTGGAAAGCGCTACACCTATTCTCACCGGTTCTTTCGTCTCTTCGTTTTGATCGTCTGCATACGTAACAGCTTGTGCATTCCCGATAACATGAGCGAGATGGATCTCATTTTCTTTGTAATAAATGGTCATCAACTTGCCCTTCACCTGATGAAATTCATCTTTCAGGTTCAGAGAATCCACTTTGCTGATGGCAAACGCATTTCCGTTAACTTTCAGGGAATCAATATATTCATTTTCGACATTAAAATAGGCTTTAATTTCATCGCCTGAAACTTGTTTCGCACCGCTCCACGCAATAGGATTGACGGTAAGATGCAGGATGCCGTCGGTTTCGTTAAAACTAAGAGAATCGCCTCTTGCCTGAATATTGGTTTTATAAAATCTTGCTTTTTTATAAGCCCGAAGATAGCTTTTCTTTTGGCCTACAGAATCCATTTTCTGATACGCCAGAATTTTCTCTGCTGAAAAGTACGCAGAATCTTTCTCCAGAATTTTCACGGCATAAGGTTTTTCTGTCACCATCGCCGAATCTATTTTCTGAAAAATCTCCCCGTATTCTCCTTTGATGTAGCGTTTTTCTAACGGATCATTTAAAGTAACATTTCCCCTTGCTGTTCCAAATCCGGTAATTCTGTTGAAATACATCGCATCGCCCACAAGGGTTTTATCATTGTAATAAATAATAGAATTTTCATTGAGCCAGACTTCCTCCGTATTCTGATTATAGGTCCCTTTTTCGGTGTATACTCTGTTCTTCGGATTATCCCGGTTGATCATCGTTGTAGGCCCGTTGAACGTGGTTACATTGGTGTTTTGGTTCTGAATAAAATTGGTTCCATCTACGATATACTGGCGGTTTTCAATTTTAACATTTCCTGTAAAATCGATCATTTTCGTGGCTACATTGTAAGAGGCAGATTTGGAATACATTACACTTTGCCCGTCTGTAATGGTTCCTCCGGTATTGAAATATGCCCTGTTGGAAAGCCGGTCATAGTACAGCGTTTCCGTACGAATGGTTTGTTTGGGATCTGTAAGAACCACATTTTTTTTTGCAATGCCCCGTTGTGAATCGCCATCATATTCCATTTCACCAGAAGTAATGACAGAACCATCAGTATTTACCAACTTTACGTTTCCTATCGCTTTTATAAAATTGTCTTTTTCATACCAGATCACCAGATCTGCGGTAAGCACAGATCCCTGATGTTCAAAATGGACATTGTTTTCGAAGAAGGTATTTCCGTCGTATCGTTTCGGATCTTTTTTAACAAAATCCGCATGTACCAGTTTCACTTTTTCACCTTGCGCTGCTCCAGGTTGCTGCGTAAAGAAAGGATCTTTTACAAGAGGTGTAGCAGGTGTAATTTGTGCGGACAGATGGACGGCCAGACAAAGAAATACGGCAAATAATTTTTTCATTCTTCCTTTTTGGTACCGTAAAAGTACAGCGAGTGCGAATCAATATTTACGCCAAAAGCCTCTTCAATAGAGCGTTTGATGCCCTGAATTCTCGGATCACAAAACTCAATGATTTCGGCAATTTCTTTTCCCGAATCTTTTTTGTAAATCACCAGATGGTCGTGCTGCTTGTCGAAGTAAGATTTTTCATACGAAGAGGAAGAAAGCGTTTTCTCCCCAAACTGGTGTCGCCGGATTAACCCGGCATCCAAAAAAATTTCTATGGTATTGTAGATGGTTGCTTTGGATACATGATATTTCTTTTGCATCATCACCAGATAGAGATCATCCACATTAAAATGGTGATCCATCCCATAAATTTCTTCGAGAATAGTATAGCGTTCCGGTGTATTTCTCAGGTTATTTTCCAGAAGATATTGCCTCAAAACACTTTTAATCTGCGTAATATTATTTTCTTTATGTATCAAATCCATTGCCTCAGTTTGGTGCAAATTTATTGAATTTTTATCAGACTTGGTTTTTTAGCTATTGTTGAGAAAGTATTAAACAAACATGATTTTCTATTACTCTGGAAAACTTTAAAACCCTGATGAGATATAAAATACAAACTCTTGAATATGAAATATTAAGAACGGTCAAGTTTTTTCTTTTATAATCTGTCGGTTTTATATTATCATTTTTCTGCCCGCTTAATTTTTTTCGTGACAATATCCTGATCAAGCAGCGGCGCCGATTCTACCACCACATTGTGTGGAGATACACCCCAAGTTTTGAAATCGTCACTGCCAATGTATTTCACGAAATTGTAAATGTTGAGAGTAATTTTTTCTTTCACCGTGAGTAGCGTATCGTTAATATAAGTATTATCGATGATCACATACTTCAAATCCGGCGGAATATTGTGTTTCCACAACGAAGGATGGTTGCTCCGCGACGGAATAACGCCTTGCTCCATCAGGTCTTTCAGCACGTCATCAAAATAATCGTTGATTCGCCGATCAATCTTAAATCCGAGCATGAAGTTGATTTTATAAATGGTTCCGGCCACCACTTCTTCTACCGTATAAGAAAAAGTGTAAGGTGCTTCCTGATTGACAATATTCAGAATAAAATAATGGTCAGCTCTTTTGGGCTGTTTGCGGATGATGGAATAAATAATTTTAGATTCTATTTCGCCTTCTTTTTTTGCTCTGCTCAAATACGCCAGATTCGTGGCATATTTGGGAATCGATTCATCCAGTTTCATATCGGTAATCACCGGAGTATACTTTTTGAAATCAACAAACTTGATGAATTTGGTTTTGATACGCCGCCCGTTGTACCAGGCATACATACAGGTTCCGATAAATCCGCCCAAAACAATAGTGAGCCAGCCCCCATCAAAAAATTTAATAATATTCGCACTGAAAAAACCGAGTTCAATAAAAAGATATACCGCTGAAAACATCGCCACCACCAAAGGATGCATCCTTTTGCGACGCAGCCAGAAGATGAGCAAGACAGTGGTCATCAACATAGTAATGGTGATGGTGAGCCCGTACGCAGCTTCCATTTTCCCCGATTCCTGAAAATAAAGAACTACAATAATACACAGCAACAGCAGGCCCCAATTAATTCGCGGAATATACATCTGCCCTTTCACACCGCTTGGGTAATCTATTTTCTGATTGGGCCAGAAATTAATAGACATCGCTTCAGAAAACATAGTGAATGAACCCGTGATCACCGATTGGCTTGCGATGATGGCCGCAGCTGTGGCGAGCAAAACCCCGGGAAGCAACACATACTGCGGCATAATGCCAAAAAAGGGATTCATGCCCGTTTTTTGCACCATATCTGCATGATCCAGCAACCAGGCTCCCTGACCGAGATAATTGAGAATCAGCATTACTTTCACAAAAATCCAGCTTACCCGAATATTGTTTTTTCCACAATGCCCCAGGTCAGAATACAGCGCTTCCGCCCCCGTTGTACAAAGAAATACTGCTCCCATAATCACCATTGCACTCGGCGAGTGGGTGATGAGTTTATAAGCATAATACGGATTAAAAGAATTGAATATTTCAACGTGATCAAAAATATGGATGGATCCAAAAAAGCCTAGCGATAAGAACCAAAGAATCATCACCGGCCCGAAAAACTTCCCGATAAATCCGGTACCAAATTGCTGAATAAAAAAAACAATCACCAGAATAGCACAGGTAATGAGCACCACCGGAGTATTGGGATTGTACATCTTCAGCCCTTCTACGGCAGAAATGACCGTGAGCGACGGCGTAATGACACTATCTGCCACCAATGTTGCGGCCCCAATGAGCGCGATGATATAGAGCCACGTTTTTTTGGATCTTTTAATCAGAGAATACAGTGCGAGAATTCCACCTTCCCCTTTATTATCCGCGCGAAGTGCGATAATCACATATTTCAGGGTGGTTTGCAAAGTGAGAGTCCAGATGATGCATGAGAGCGCACCTTCAATGTATTCGTTCAAAGGAAGCGAATTTTCTTTGGCGGCCACAATAGCCTTCATCACATACAACGGCGAGGTTCCGATATCCCCGAAGACGATTCCCAGCGATACAACTACTCCCAAAAAGGAAAGTTTCTTCAAATTGAACGGAGTTGCCGATTCCTCTCTTGTCATATGATCGAAAATATCGGCAAATTTAGATGAATAAAACCTTATATTTTGTTACTTTTTTTAAATGGAAAAACCTCGTTTTGAAAGTTTCTATCTATAATAGAAAAGAAAATCAGACACAAAAAAACTCCCATTTAAGGGAGCTTTATTTATGCTTTAATGTACATTGCTTTTTTAATTTCTTCTTTCACTTTTTCAAGTTTCGGAAACCATTCTGCAAATAATGCCGATGAATAAGGTGCCGGAGCATCGGGCGTCGTAATTCTCTTGATGGGCGCATCCAGATAATCGAAGGCTTTCTGCTGCACCATGTAAGTAATTTCTGAAGCTACGGAACCAAATGGCCAGGCCTCTTCCAGTACCACGAGACGGTTGGTTTTTTTAACAGAATTCAAAACGGTATCATAATCCAGTGGACGCACGGTTCTTAAATCAATCACCTCAACAGAGATTCCTTCTTTTTCCATATCTTCAGCCGCCTGCATTGCGAGTTTCATGATTTTTCCAAAAGAAACCAGAGTCACATCTTTTCCTTCTTTTTTAATATCTGCTTTTCCGATAGGCAGATAATATTCTTCTTCGGGAATTTCCATTTTATCGCCATACATCTGCTCAGATTCCATGAAAATCACCGGATCGTTATCCTGAATGGCAGTTTTCAAAAGTCCTTTTGCATCATAAGGATTGGACGGCACCACGACTTTCAGTCCGGGACAGTTGGCGTACCAGCTTTCAAAAGCCTGAGAGTGGGTAGCTCCTAACTGGCCTGCAGAAGCCGTAGGTCCGCGAAATACGATAGGACAGTTCCATTGGCCACCACTCATCTGACGGATTTTCGCTGCATTGTTGATGATTTGATCAATCCCAACAAGAGAGAAATTAAAAGTCATAAATTCCACGATGGGCCGGTTTCCGTTCATCGCTGCGCCTACCGAAATTCCGGTGAAGCCCAATTCGGCAATCGGTGTATCGATTATTCTTCTGGGTCCAAATTCATCCAGCATTCCTTTGGACGCTTTGTAAGCACCATTGTATTCTGCCACTTCTTCACCCATGAGAAAAATGGATTCGTCTTTGCGCATTTCCTCACTCATTGCCTGAGCAATCACTTCACGGAAAGTATATTCTGCCATGATCTTTCTAATTTTAAAGTTCACAAAAATAATGAAAATTTTGTTACCTCGGGCAACCAACCTCCGCTTCTCTATATGTTTATAAAAAGACTCTCATGGAAAGAAGCATATTCGTGGGAAAACTGATGAATTTTTTCATCAGTCTGTAATTTTCGCATTGATATTATCTGTAATTTAGTTTCTTCATTTAATTTAACTATTCACTTTAAAAAACACCTCTTGGAATGGACACAACCTCTCAGCAACCTGGCTATCAGGGGACCGATCGTCTTCTTTACGGAATGATTTTAGGCGTTCTGGCGTTCTGGCTTTTCGCCCAGACTACGCTTAATATTAATGTAGAAATGGCGCAGGATTTAGGCATGAATCAAAGCATGATGAATATTGCCGTTTCCATCACTTCTTTATTTTCCGGAATCTTCATTGTGGTTTTTGGAGGTTTGGCCGACCGGTTGGGAAGAGTAAAGATGGTTCTCATCGGCTTATTTTCAGCATTATCGGTTCGCTGATGGTAGCACTGACTCCTGAGGGACAGTTTTCATCGGCTGTTATGATTGCAGGAAGAATTTTTCAGGGATTATCCGGCGCTTTTATCATGCCTGCCAGTCTTGCTTTGGTTAAAGCCTATTGGGACGGTGCCGCGCGACAGCGAGCGATCAGTTTATGGTCCATCGGTTCATGGGGTGGTGCAGGATTTTGCGCTTTGTTCGGAGGATGGGTGGCTTCCAGTTTTGGGTGGCGTTATATTTTCTGGGCTACCGTAGTTGTTTCCATCATCGGATTTTTTATGGTCAAAAGAACGCCTGAAAGCAAAGGAGTATCCAAGGGTGATTATCGGTTCGATCTGGCAGGAGTTTTTACTTTTATGATCACCATTATTGCATTACAACTGCTGCTGCTGAAAGGAAGCGATTTCGGCTGGACAAGCATGGCGTCGCTCATTATCATTGCACTG
>JAANMW010002657.1_pt1 | contig 15602 bp, 14 predicted proteins | sample 7279671 | NCBI WGS metagenome assembly JAANMW01 (sample SAMN14094541, study PRJNA606508) | bioreactor metagenome | isolation source: A lab-scale SPAN reactor treating ammonium-rich wastewater day 247 | place: Ireland: Galway | collected 2017-09-19
AATTCCTTTTTCAGTTTTGATTTTTTACTCGTTGGTTACTGATTTTAAAAAAATCAGGAAACTATCGTGGCAAAAAGTTTTCCTTTGGGTTTGGTTTTTAACCGGCTTTGTAATAATTACAATATTCAAGACGAAGCTCGAAGTTTACATTCTGCTTATTTTAACCCCCGGTGTAATGTTGCTTGCAGATTTTATTTTATCTTATGAGTTTGATTCCTTCCGGAAGAAATTTATCGCAGCGTTGTTGTTGTTATTTAATCTTATTTGGTATTTCACGGATACAGTCAGACATCAGGCAAAAGAAGTTGTGTTGCATAGCGATTTTCTTATTATACTGTTAGTTCTCGGTGTATCGGTTATTTTGTTGACAGCTGTGGCATTTCTGGTATCAAAGATAAACAGGTTAAAGCCGGTGTTAATTTTATTTGTAGTACTGACTTTCCTAATATCAAATATAAAATATCTGATTGATATCCCGAGTTGGGAGAATACTTACAATATTTCCGAACTGAAGTTAATTATTGATTCTTATCCCGCAAGCAGGATTTGTTACATTGCATCAGATTACAGATATAACCCGCAATTAAGTTTTTATTTCGAAGGGGCGGATGTTGATTGGACGAAGAGCGGTTACAATATTACAATGTTGGATACAAAAAACGGGACAGACTCAATAAGGTCGGATCTATCTGAATATAAAGACGAAACCTTTGTGATAGTCGAGAAAGACAATATTAACCGCGCAGATTATCCAGCTTCAGAATTGTTCATCCCGGGTAACTACCGGTTGATTTATAAAACCAGAGGCTATGAATTATATTCGAATAACTAAATGATAGTAGTAGAGCGAGTAAAGGAACTGAACGAAGATTTGGACTGGGCTGAATTTCTCCGGAATCAATACAACCTTTTCTTCGACCCGAAATTTCTGAGCTATAACGATAAATTCGGAAAGGGAATTTGCTGGCATCATTTGAAATTCAGGGATACACGGAACAACAAACTGCTTGCGTTAATGACCGGCTGCGAACTAAATGAAAATGGTTTGAAAAGATTTATTTCGTGCAACGGCGTGAGTTTCGGAAGTTTCTGGTGGAAGAGGCGGAGTTACGTTGTAGATTACATTAAGGCTATTCCGGAATTTTTAAATTACATGAGGGAAAACAGTTTCGATAAAATTACGCTCAGGAGCTATCCGTTCCTGTACGACGCAATGCCATGCGAGGAGAACGAATACGCTTTGCTCTACAAAGGATTCAGAATTTTGAAAGTATCAATCACGAACATTATCAATCTATCCGAATTTGAATTCAGAAATATCGCTGAGAAAAAGCGGGCAATAAACAGGGGGGCGGAGAAGTTTGAGTTTTTTGAATATTCATCTAAAGATGAAAGTACGCTTTTCAATGATTTGTTCGAGATACTTCTTAAAGACCGGGGCGCAAAAAACGTTAAACCAACTCATACGCTTGATGAAATCCGGTATCTGAAGGAATCGGTGAATGACCGTATAAGAATATTTTATTCAACCTGTGAAGGTTTACCTGTCAGCGTTTGTTACCTGTTTGAAATTACTCCGGATGTAATTCTTAATTTTTATCTCGCAATTGATACAAACGAAAATATTGACGGAGCATCTGACTTTACGTTATATAAAACTATTGAATGGGCAAAGGGAAATGGTTTCAAATATTATGACATCGGGACTTCCGATATTAAAGGGAATTTGCTTGAAGGTTTGTTTTCTTTTAAAAGGAGATTTCTCGGGTTTGGTTATCTGAGGAAAGTTTTTGAATATAATTTAACTTAATGCTAAAAGGGAAAAAAATACTGATGACCGGTGGTGCGGGATTTATTGGGAGTACTCTGGTCTCAAAGCTCGTCATGAATAATGAAATTCTGATTTACGATAACTTTTCCAGAGATTCAATTTCAACGAAAAATATCAAATCCGGTAATTTGAAAATTATACGAGGTGATATACTTGATGTGGATTTCCTTAATAAGCAGGTGAATCAATTTAAACCTCAGGTAGTAATTCATCTTGCGGCAGTTGCAGGTATTGATACCGTTATAAAAAATCCGGTAGAAACTCTGGACGTGAATATAACCGGTACATTCAACCTTATGAAGGCGCTTGAGCCATGTTCTAAAAGACTTGAGCGAGTATTGGATTTTTCCACATCCGAAGTATTGGGCGCTTATGCTTACAAATCAACTGAATTAGATGCGACCAATTTTGCACCTGTAGGTGAAGCGAGATGGACGTATTCAATCAGTAAAGTAGCCGGCGAACATATACTGCACAGCTATTTCAAAACATTTGGTTATCCGATTGTAATAATTCGACCTTTCAATATTTACGGACCGGGACAGGTTGGCGAAGGTGCGATTCATCAGTTTATTAAAAATGCCGTGCTCAATAAAGATATTGAAATTCATGGTGATGGCGATCAAATACGCTCCTGGTGCTATATTGACGATATGGTCAATGGTATTATGTTATGTCTTACAAAGAGGAAAGCTGTCGGACAAATATTTAATATTGGAAATCCGAAGGGTACTATTACAATTTCATCACTTGCTGAAAAGATAGTTTCACTGACGGGTACTAAAGCAAAAATAAAATATATCCCGAAGAACTATGTTGACGTTGAATTGCGAATACCATCAATTGATAAGGCAACAAGTATGCTCGGATATAAACCAAAAGTTGATTTAAATGAGGGGATTATGAGGTCATACAAATGGTACAAAACGCAACTCCAAAAATAAAGTTTTTTTATCTTGCTCATGGAGTGATGAGCCTCCATTGTCTCAAGGGGTTAATAAAGAATGGGAGAATTCCAGAATTTACTGTTATTCACGAAAATCGCGACAGGGAAAAACTTGACTCAAAATTTTTCTTCCCGCTTATAGAATATTGTGACTTAAACGGGATTAGAATTTTCAAAGTCAAAAAACTTAATGAGCTCAAAAGTGAAATATCTGAATGCAATCTTGGGGTTTGTTGCGGTTTTATGGAGATAATTAAAAAGGATGTTTATTCCTTACCGGAGTTTGGTATTTTAAATTTACACTGTGGTAAACTTCCAGAATATCGGGGGCGGGCGCCCATTAGCAGGACAATCATGAATGGTGATGAAAGTTTGATTATTTCTGTTCACAGGATTGACGATGGTGTTGATTCGGGTGATTTACTTATCGAAAAAAAGTTAAGAATTGAATTAACCGATGACGTTAATACGTTGTACGAAAAATGTGCATTAATTTCCGGTGAGATATTCTGCGAAGCTATATGTGAGTTGGAGACAGGGGAGTGCAATTATCATCCTCAATCCGGGAGTTCATTCATTGCCGGTAAATTACTTAGTGAAGATGAAAGGTTAATCAAGTGGAGCGCCGGAGTTAAAAAATCGTACGATAAAATGAGGGCGCTATATACGCCTTATCCTCAGTCATTCTTTGATTTCAAGGGTAAACGGTATTTTATTAATCGTGCCGGGTTAGTTAAAGTAAATACAAAGAAATCGGATTTTGCTGAAGTAACCGAAGTTAATGATAATTTTATCAGGCTTGCGCTTGCTGACGGAGAAATTTTGATTTTCGAGCTTAATGATATTAACCGTAAGGAAATATCCCTATTGAATGAATTTAAAACAGGAGAAAAATTTTATGATAATTGATTCGCACATTCATATCGGAAAATGGAGTGAAGTATTTTTTAACTACACTTCAACTGTTGAGCAGGCAATATATGTAATGAAGTCATCCGGAGTGGATGCAGCTGTATGTATGCCAACCGATTCAACATCAAATCTCGAGTTATTTGCTCAAACAATTGACAACCGGGATTTCAAATTTTATTATATGGCATGGATAAATCCGATGGATCCGGAGCTTGACAAATTTCTTGAAAATAACATCAACCGGATTTCACTGTTTAAAATCCATCCATCTCTACAAAAGAGAAGAATTACAGATCCTTCATTTGTAAAATATCTTGCTCTAGCTGAATCAAGAAGGATTCCTGTTGTTGTACATTGCGGCAGGTGGCAGGAGATTGCAAGTTATAAATTCTGCCTTGAAGTTTCTGTAATGTTCCCGGGAATTCCGTTAATACTCGCACATATGGGTGGAGATCAACCGGGTCTGATAATGGAATGTGCGATTGAAATAGCACGCAATCGTTATAATAACGTTTATCTCGGAACCGAGTCAGTCAGGGAATTTTACTTTGTCAATAACGCAGTAAAAATTGTAGGGGCAGATAAAGTAATTTTCGGTAGCGATTACAACCTCGGATTACCGTCAATGTATATTCCGTTAATTGAGTCATTGGATATACCCGCAACAGATAAAGAGCAGATATTTTCCGGGAACATACTTAGGCTAATAAGCAACAGAAGTTGAACAGGCTGATTAAAGTTCTTCATATTGCACCGCAGAACTTCGCAGGGATGCCGATGGATTTTGTAAATATGCAGAACGCAAATCACTACAAAGCCCGCTTAGTCACAATGTACCCGAATACTTTGAAATTCCCTGAAGATATATGCCTGAACCTTAATAGTCACACCGGAAAATATGCAAAGAAGTGGCGCGACAGTAAAATTGATGCAAAAGTTTCGGGTTTAAAATACTATAAATCAAAAAACCCGATTGAAGCACTTTACTTCAAGTTGCGCGATTTAAAAAATACCCCTAAAATATTTTCCGCGATTAATCATTATGATTTATTTGATTACGACATATACCATTTCGATGGTGGAATGGACCTCTTCAGGGATTTGCGTTTCGCAAGGAAAATTAAATCACTGGGGAAAAAAATCGTATGTTGTTACTTCGGTAGCGATTTGAGAACCAGGGGAATATTTAAAGATCTGGATGAAATTTCTGACCTGAACCTTACCGTTGAGTTCGATCATACACAATTGTATCCCGGAATAAATTATCTCTTCTTTCCTTTCGATGTACATCAATATAAAATTCCAATTCGAAATAATTCAAAGATAAAAATTATTCATTCTCCGACTAACAGACTTTTCAAAGGAACTGATAAAATTATTGAAGTAATCAGGGAGGTTGAAGCAGTGAGGCAAATTGAGTTTGTCCTTGTTGAAAATATGGACAGAGAGGAAGTATTAAAAATTAAGAGCACGTGCGACCTTGCAATTGATCAGGTTGGCGGGATTGCCGGTGGTAGCGGATATGGGAAAAATTCAATTGAAAATCTTTCAATGGGGATTCCGACGTTTGTAGAATTTTCATCAGGTTATCTTGATTTCTTAAAAGAAAATCCGTTTATAGCCTGTAACATAAATAACCTGAAAGAAAGGCTTCTTCAACTGATTGATAACGAACAACTCCGGAGAGCAAAGATAAACGAAGGTCGTGCATGGGCGGAGAAATATCATTCTTACCGTTCGGTTAACGACAAGCTCGATCTGCTTTATTATGACAACAAGATAATCTGAGAATGAGCAGCCACATCAAGAAACTATTTTCGCAAACTATGTTCTACGGGCTCGGTGCATTTCTCAACCGTTCTCTTTCTATTATACTTTTACCGGTTTACACAGCCTACTTTTCAGTGAATGAACTTGGATATTACGCCCTGTTGAGTTCGGTTTGGTTCCTTTTGATAGTACTCTATATGTATGGCTCGGAAACCTCGTTTCTTAAATTTTTTATTGATGAAAATAGTCATGAGGGTAAATGTAAAATTTATTCTTCTACACTCATTACGATTACGGTAACCTCGTTTATATTCTCAATTGTTGTATTTATTTTAGCAGGCGATATAGCTGAGTTCATTGGCTTTGCAAACGATAGTTACGGAATATATATCGTAAGGATTTTATCTGTGCTGCTTTTTACAGATTCGATGTACAGAATCCCATTGATCCTCCTTAGGGCTGAATTAAACGCGAAGAAATATTTCCAACTCACAATTGTAACGTTTATCTTGAATCTTGCATTCAACCTTTTGTTCATATTTTATTTCCGGTTTGGGATTGAAGCGATTCTCTACAGCTATATAATTTCGGTTGCGGTAACTTACATTTACAGCTTATACATTACAAAACAATTCCTCACGTTCAAAATTGATCTTAAGTTGACCGGACGGATGATTTTGTATGGCAATAAATTCATTTATATAGGACTTATAATAATTTTCACAGAGCAAGCCGATAGATTTTTTCTTAAACATTATTTCGATGAAGGATTGGTAGGGATATATTCAGCGAGTATCAAACTCGCATCTGTTATGAGATTACTTGTTGCTGCCTTCCGTTTCTCGTGGACTCCGTATTTTTTAAATATTGCAGATGATCCTGAGAATAAAAAAATTATATCGGAAATTTTCACATATTTTGTTTTCGCAGGGATCAGTTTAGTCTTGATTTTCTCATTACTATTGCCCCCGTTAGTAAAATTGGAAATGTTCGGAATAAGTTTTCTTGATAAAGACTTTTGGTACGGCTTGAAGATTGTTCCTATAGTGCTGCTGTCATATTTCTTCGCTGGATTAATTGCAAATATGAATGTTGCGCCGTTCTTTTCAAACAAGACTTACCACCTTTTCATTAATGCATTGATTGGTTTGGGAGTTTATTTAATTTCTAATATAATTTTAATACCCTTATATGATATAACCGGTGCAGCATTCAGCACTTTGTTTTCATATTTCGTAATGTTCATCTTTCTTTATTTCATCTCTCAAAAAATCTATAGAATTGAATACCAATGGTTCATCAATCTTACAATCTTTTTTGTTGCAGTTTGCTGTTTCCTTTTATTCACCCTGATATCGTTTTTTGTGGAAAATGAAATGTTGATATTTATTTCATCAATCCTGCTGGTACTGCTTTTTTTCTTCACTATTCAGTTATCCGGTTTGTTAGACCTGAGAAAAGTATTGTCAATTGTCAAAAGCGTTAAAGTCACTTAACCTCAGAGAAAGTTAATTCGAATTTGGTAAATTTAGTATAACCGGTGTTGAAGCCTGTTCACCTTTTCAACTCAAAATTTCATAATAGTGTGAAACATATTTCATTTAAAATCTCTTTTATATGCTAAATATGAACGATAATTCAATATTATTGAACAATAATTCACAAAAGTTGGTCTGGCACGGAAGTTGCTATATAGTAAGTAAAGTTAAAATTAAAACCCTAAAAGGAGGAATAAAAAAATGAACTTAGTAAAATTCAGAAACAGCGACTTGTTAGATACGATAAACACTTTCTTCAAGGATTTTCCGACACCGGAGCTCAATTCAGGTTTCACACCAAAAGTTGAAATTACTGAGGATCGTGATAATTTTTATCTCAACCTTGAATTGCCCGGAATTAAGAAAGAGGATATTAAGATTAATGTTGAGAACAACGTTTTAACGGTAAAAGGTACGAAGAACCAGACTTACAATAAAGAAGAAAAGAACCTTGTGGTAAACGAGAGGTATTATGGCGAATACAGCAGAAGTTTCAATCTCAGTAAAGATATTAAGATTGACAGCATAGATGCACAATACAGTGACGGAGTATTAAACCTGACGCTTCCGAAAATAGAAGAGGCAAAACCGGTTGTAAAAGAAATCGCTGTAAAGTAAGTTAATCAGAAAAAGGGGCATCAGGGCTTTTGTCCTGATGCTTCTATTATATAAGAATATATTCAAAATTTTATAAAACATCCCGTAATGGGAAATCAAAAAGGAGAAACAATTAATGGGTAAAATAATAGGAATTGACCTGGGTACTACAAACTCGGTTGTAGCAGTAATGGAAGGGAACGATCCAGTTGTAATTCAAAATGCTGAAGGTCACAGGACGACTCCGTCAATTGTTGCATTTACTAAATCGGGTGACAGGTTGGTAGGCGAACCGGCTAAGAGGCAGGCAGTAACCAATCCTCAAAACACAATCTTTTCGATTAAACGTTTCATGGGTAGAAAGTTTGATGAAGTATCAGACGAAATGACCAAAGTTCCTTACAAAGTAATTAAGGGCGAAAACGATGTTGCGAGAGTTGAGATAACAGACCCTGCGACCGGCCAGCAGAGGATTTATTCACCTCAGGAAATTTCTTCGATGATACTTCAGAAGATGAAGAAAACTGCTGAAGATTATCTTGGGGAACCGGTTAAGGAGGCGGTGATTACTGTACCTGCATATTTCAATGATGCACAAAGACAGGCAACTAAAGATGCTGGAAAAATTGCAGGGCTTGAAGTGAAGAGAATAATCAACGAACCAACGGCAGCAGCGCTCTCGTATGGTTTGGACAAAAAGAAAGCTAACGAAAAAGTTGCTGTGTTCGATCTTGGCGGCGGTACATTCGATATCTCAATCCTTGAACTTGGTGATGGTGTATTTGAAGTTAAATCAAGTAACGGCGACGGTCACCTCGGTGGCGATGATTTCGATCAGGTGCTTATTGACTATCTGGCTGATGAGTTTCAGAAGAAGGAAGGTATTGACCTTAGGAAAGATCCAATGGCGCTACAAAGGCTGAAAGACGCAAGCGAGCAGGCGAAGAAAGAACTTTCGAGTAAAACTCAGACTGAGGTTAATTTGCCGTACATTACCGCAACGGCTGAAGGTCCTAAATTTCTTTTGGAAACAATAACGAGAGCGAAATTTGAACAACTTGTTGACCATCTTGTAAACAGAACTGTTGAACCTTGTGAAAAAGCACTGAAGGATTCGGGATTTACTAAAGATGACATTGACGAAGTTATTCTTGTTGGCGGTTCAACGAGGATTCCGCTTGTACAAGAAACAGTTAAGAAAATATTCGGAAAAGAACCGAACAAAGGTGTTAACCCGGATGAAGTTGTGGCAATCGGAGCGGCAATCCAGGGTGGTGTGCTTGCGGGTGATGTATCGGATGTCCTTCTGCTTGATGTTACCCCGTTATCACTTGGTATAGAAACTCTCGGTGGCGTAATGACGAAGTTGATAGATTCTAATACAACTATTCCGACAAAAAAATCTCAGATATTTTCTACTGCTTCGGACAACCAGCCGTCTGTTGAAATTCACGTTTTACAGGGTGAGAGGCAAATGGCAGTGGATAACAGAACACTCGGAAGATTTCACCTTGATGGAATTCCACCGGCACCGAGGGGTATTCCGCAAATTGAAGTAACTTTCGATATTGATGCAAACGGTATTCTTAACGTATCTGCGAAAGATATGGGAAGCGGAAAAACACAGGATATAAGGATAACCCATTCATCCGGTTTGAGTGATGAAGAAATTGAAAAGATGAAGAAAGATGCCAAAACTCACGAAGCCGAGGATAAGAAAAAACGGGAATTAATTGATATGCAAAATCAGGCAGATTCACTCGCATTTCAGGGTGAAAAGCAACTTGGTGAGCTTGGCGAAAAAATGGATGCCGATACAAAGGGTAAAGTCCAGGCTTCAATTGATAGATTGAAAAGTGTGAAAGGCTCATCTGATTTGAATGAATTGAAATCTGCAATTGATGGTTTTAATGCTGCATGGAACGAAGCTTCAACTAAAATGTATTCTCAGGCAACGCAGCAACCCGGCGGACAGGCAGGACAAAATGCAGGACAACAAGATGAAAAAAAATCCGGTAGTGATGAGAACGTTGAAAATGCAGACTTCGAAGTTGTGGATGATAATGATAAGAAATAAAATGTAGTACCCATTAATATATATAAATATCATTATCAGTGAAGAATAAAGGCAGGGTAGTGTGACCTGCCTTTTTTTATTGAACTATATTTCTGTTATCGTTTTTAATGTGTTCTTCTTGCTTTAATTGATTTTAGAAATAATAATATTTACGTTTAAATGAATTTCAATTTACATCCGGTAACTTTATTTTTGGTAAACAAAATTTAAAGATGCTTGAAGGTTATATTCCAATCTTTATTATAATTTTTATCTCAGCTGCATTTGCGTTTCTAAACATAAATCTATCAAGTTTACTTGGGCCTAATCGTCCCAATAAAGAAAAGTTATCTACTTATGAAAGCGGTATGGAACCGATTGGCACTGCCCACGACAGGTTTTCCATAAAATACTATATGGTAGCTGTTAGTTTCATTGTGTTTGATATTGAAGTTGTATTTCTTTATCCCTGGGCGGTCTCTTTTTTGAACTTTCCTAAACCTGAGATGATTTATTCGTTTGTAATCGGATTAATTTTTATCGTAGTACTTGCTGTAGGGTTAATTTATGAATACAAAAAAGGAGTATTAAAATGGGATTAGAGGAAAAACTTTCATCTGAAAGCTTCTTTACTACCAAGATTGAAGAGTTAGTAAACTGGTCAAGGAAAAATGCACTTTGGCCAATGCCTATGGGTATTTCGTGTTGTGCAATTGAAATGATGGCCGTAGCAGGACCGAGATTCGATATATCACGATTTGGTATGGAAGTAATGAGATTTTCGCCGAGGCAGGCTGATGTTATGATTGTTGCTGGTACTGTTACGTATAAAATGTCTCACGTGGTGCGAAAGATTTACGACCAGATGCCCGACCCGAAATGGGTGATCGCGATGGGCGCTTGTACATCGAGTGGCGGGATGTATAGAAGTTACTCGGTTGTGCAGGGAATTGACCAATTTCTCCCGGTTGACGCTTATGTTGCAGGTTGTCCTCCCCGACCTGACAACCTTTTAAATGCGTTAATCAAAATTCAGAATAAAGTGGAAAAAGAAAAATTTATCAAATTCTCTTCAAACTAAATTAAACAATTCGCATCGTTTTAACCCATAATAAGTAACTCTGGGTATTTAATTTTTAGCATTTAATTTAACCATAAATATTTTATATCTTACATCAGAAAGTTTTGCGAAGTAAATTGTATTTCATTTAAAAAAAAGTCAATGTGATGTATTTAGTTTATAGGCAAAAAACAACCGAAATATTCCTTATAAATTAAACAAATAAAAAATGAACAAACTCACTTTACTTTTTTTTATTATTCTGGTTTTTGTGTTTACAAACTCAAAAGCTCAGATTACGACGATTGAAGAGGGTTTTGAAACCACAGACTCAATCCTACCTCCTGGATGGCACAAAGTAAATAATGCAGTTTTTCCAATCAGCGCAAATCCTGATGTAAACTGGACTGTAAGGGATTCCGGAGAATATTGCCCAGGCTTGGCAAATGCTCTCACACAATCGCATAACGGAACGAAGTCAGTTGGAGTTAGCTGGTGGGCGAGTATTGACACTTCAGGTCAAGGTGGGGATGGAGTCGCAGATTGCTGGCTGATTACCCCTCAGATTACAGGAGTTAATAACAACTATATTTTAAAATTCTGGGCTTCGGGTGGAAGTGCTAGTTATTCCGATAGTATCCAGATTTGGGGAAGTTTCATTGACTCAATACCATCAAACTTTGTGTACCTGCAATCTGTATTTTGGCCAGCAGGATCAGTTTACGGGCAATTTCAGGAATACACTGTTGACCTTTCAGGGCTAGCATTCGGTACTCCGGTTTATATAGCATTCAGATATTATATGGATTGCGCAGTTGATGGTTTCTTTGTTTTCGTTGACGATGTGTATATAGGCGATCCAACCTCAATTAATACGATTGGATCTGAAATTCCTGAACGATATGCTCTGGGGCAGAACTATCCTAATCCTTTCAATCCAACTACCAGGATTAAGTTTGATATTGCAAAAACATCAAACGTTAAGCTGACTATCTTCAATTCGCTTGGACAGGTTGTTAAAGTTCTTCAGGATGGTGTATTGAATGCCGGTTATTACGAGGCTGAGTTTGATGGCAGTACTCTAGCGAGTGGAACATACTTCTACAGACTTGAAGCCGATGCTTATGTTGAAACAAAGAAAATGCTTCTGGTTAAGTAGAAATTGAAAGTTTAGTAAATGACCTTTCGTTAACCCCGGTTTCAGCCGGGGTTTTTTATTTATGTTTTGCCTCTGTTGGTATTTTTAATACGTTTTACTCTAACACAGATAAACTATCGTGATGAACATATTGTTCGTAAAAATTCAACTTCTCTAAAGGTGCTGGCAGGATAAAAGATTTCTTAAATTATATTGGGAATAATAATATTGAAAGTTGACAAAAGTTTATATTCCGACAAAGCAAAAAAAACGTCCGCAAGTATAGAATATATTCACTCAGACAAATTCAAAATCACATCAACAATATAATCGATAAACAAAAGAGCCACCTCAGATTGAGGTGGCTCTTTAAATTAGGCAATACCTGATACAAGTTTATTTTACCAACACCATTTTTTTCAAATCGCTAAACTCTCCTGAGGTAAGTTTGTAGAAATAAACCCCTGACGGTAGTCCGGTCGCATCAAACTCAAGTGTTTGCTCACCTGTGTCAACTACTCCTTTGAAGAGGCTGCGGACGTGTTGACCGAGCAGATTGTACACGTCAACCCGGACATCCTCTCGAGAGTCGGCGGCAAACCTCAATTGTGTTGTAGCGTTAAACGGATTTGGGTAGTTCGGGAACAGGCGGACTGCACGCGAGATCGGTCCCTCTTGATTTGGCACCGATGTCGGGCCTCGATTGTATTTGTAAATCCACACGCCATCGGCTCTGGTTATGTAAATCGTGTCACCAACAACCGCGATACCCCCCTGTCCAAACGTCTCTATTTCAAACAGGATACGAGGTTCATACGGGTTGGAAACATCAAGAATCCCTAATTCGCCCGGACTTGTCCAATAGACAAGGCCATCTTTCACTATGGATTCTATGGGGCCGCCGTAGCTTGGGTTGGGGTGCCGCAATCTGCTGAGTACAACTGGCACTGTAAAGCTCGTAATGTCTATCACCAATGTACTTTCTGCTCTGTGGACATATGCAAAATTACCATTAATGCTCACTCCCTGTGCATTTGTAGGCGTGGTGGAGAGAAGTTGGGGATTTGCCGGATTCGTGCAGTCAAGAATCTTCAGACTCGGAGGAGGATGTCCAATAGCAGATGAAATAGCTAAGAACGCAATACTGTCTCTTAGACGCGATTTCACGAACGTTTCCTGCGGCGGTTTGACTTATGAGAATGATATTGGAAGGGTCGCTTACGTCCAAGATCGTTAGTGTGGTATCAAGCGGAGGGTTAATGCTGTTAGCTTGGGTCACAAGAAGAAGCGATCCGGATTTCGACATGTTATAGGGGGAACCCATGATGAATGAATCGAGAATCCTGAGTGAATCGGGTCGGGTCATATCCAGTGACAGCAATTTGTTTGGCCCATCTTGATTAAGAAGGTAGAACGGGTGGTTTACTGACACATAACCAATAGTCGAGTCCATTACCAAATCATATGCGTAGCCGGGAATCGGGATGTTCCCCAATCGTTGTGGATGTGTTGGATCGGAAACATCAATTACCCACAGCCCTGCGTAACCTGAAGTAACATAGGCGAGGTTGTTCTTGACAACTATCTTGTTGCTCTGATACCCGGTTGGAAAGAAAGACAGAACACTCATTGACACCGGATTAGCGGTTGAAAATGTTGTCAAGCCATTCCAAACGGAACAGTACAGGGTGGTATCTTGTGCAGCAAGGGATCCAGCAGATAACTCAGGTTGAATAATGGGTGGTGTGTAGCTTCCTAGGAATACCGGATTTCTCTTATCCGTGACATCCACTGCCACGACGCGGCCATCTATCGTCCCTGCAAACGCCGTGTCGCCTTTTAGCGTGATGCTTGTAATTCCCGATATGCCTATGCTCGCATTTGACAGTTGTACCGGAGATGCTGGTGTTGCAATGAAGTAGATATAGAGTCGGTTACCGAAGTTGCCGAGGAGAAGGAGGGTGTCTTTCGCATACGCTGCCGTCACTGTCGAAGCAACATTGTACAATACTGTTACTCTGGTGCTATCAGGGTTTGAAACATCAAGGTGCTCCGTGAATCCGTTCTGATCACCAACGTAGAGGTTTCGATTGCTGATTGCGAGTTTCCCCCACTGAGTGGTTGTTTCTCGAATCGTTGCCCGTAAGAACGGTGTGGATGGATTTGATACGTCAATACAATAGACATATTGAAGGTATCGTTTTACGAATACCAACGAGTCTGTAACTGCAAGACTGAGAAGACCAAAGGTGATGGGAAACTCTGCTCGGATCACAGGCACTGATGGACTACGAAGATCGACAATCAAAAGGCTATAGGCGCTCAGAAGAGCATAACCAATTGAATCGCGGATAATGAAATTGCTCAATGTACCATTGGTCAGTGTTTCCCAGATAATTCGAGGCTTGTGTCTGTCGGAGCCATCTAACCAAAGTAGCGTTGGACCACTCCCCGTGAGTATGTAATTCCCCATCACGGCTACGCCGCCACATTGACCCCAACCCCAACGTCCGAGATAATCTAATGACGAATCTTGTAGAGGCGGTTGAGAGTCAAACGTAAGTTGTTCAAGCATGTGTTTCTGGTAGTCTGCCCTGAGATGGTCCATGTCGGCTGTGTCGAAACCTTGTGCGCTTGTAAGTTGCGCAACGCAAAACAAACAGAGTAGAGTTCTAATCATAGGACACCAGATAAGTTTGAGACCTGTAAACAACGCGACAAGTCGTGTGCACTGCAAGTCATACAGAACATCGCGGATTTCTGAACAATACTGTCCTCCCGAACTCTGTGTGCTGCCGTGCGTGTTGCATAACGTTCAGCAAGCACGCAACGGCACGCTCAATGTTCTTGCTCTTCATGACATAAAAGAGCGTGCCGTTGAATGAGCACTATTCATAATGCAAAGCCGAGATTCAACTGCGCCTTTAACAGATGTGCGAGTGACGTGCTTGCATTTGTTATGCGACGCGCACGGCGGCACACGGTTCACCATTCCACCGAAGTTGTGTTCAATGATGGCACAGCGCAGAGCCTTGCGTACCTCGCGCAAGTTGACGACACATCCAACCTCAGTTCCGCAGCGCGCACATTTTCTTCGTACAAACAAGATGTGGGTGCTGCGGAACGCTTCTATCAACTGCGTGTGGTGCAACTTGCTCCCAAGTTCTGTGATGGAGAGCCTTGCCTATCGTGTTAGCAAAAGCTTGGAGCTTGCTTCATACATAATGTGCCCAATGTCATCGCTGACAGTGAGCCTAAGGAGATACACACCGCTTGCAAGCTCGTCAGCGTTCAACGTAGCTGAGTACTCACCCAAGTCCTGATGAGCGCTTATCAGAGTTGTAACATGCCGGCCCAGTATGTCAAATACTCTGAGTTGAACAAACCCACTAGCGGCCAGCTGGTATTTCACCGAAGTAGTCGGATTGAACGGATTCGGGTAGTTCTGATAAAGGGAAAACGTTGTGATCTGCTTCTGCGAGCTAACGTTCGGCTTCCACATGTCTGTGCTGACTTCCATTGAAACAACATCAGAGAAAACTGAAAGCTTGGCAGTGCTATCCTTTGCTTGGATGGGATACTGCACACTGTCAGAACCAGATCCTGCTGTGGGAAGCGAGAGATCAATGTACTCGGTGGACGTGCCCGATAATGTTGTGTTCCGCTTCAGTTGAAAATGGACTCCTGAAAGGGTAGAATATAGGAAACTCACAACCAGAAGGAGCCACGTTATGGAACGCAACGTCATCACCGT
>JAANMW010002671.1_pt1 | contig 15521 bp, 13 predicted proteins | sample 7279671 | NCBI WGS metagenome assembly JAANMW01 (sample SAMN14094541, study PRJNA606508) | bioreactor metagenome | isolation source: A lab-scale SPAN reactor treating ammonium-rich wastewater day 247 | place: Ireland: Galway | collected 2017-09-19
CATGGACCTGCGGAGGTTGTGGACGCCGGGCCGGAACCATCCGCGCGTCCCGGCGAAACCGCCACGACCGACCGCAAGGGGAACGCGGCCCATCCGCTCCCTTGCCACGTCAACGGCAGGGACGGACTTTTCTTGACGGTTTCCTGACAACTGTCCGCTGCGCTTCAGCGCGCCCGGCAGGCGCCCAGCAGGTCCCGTTCAGGGCGGTACACCGACGTCTGCACGTCGAACACCCCCAGCACGGTCGAGAACAGGTGGTCGTGGCTGGCCGGCCGCTTCGCCGCCTCGCGCAGGCAGGCGGCGTCAAGCCGCTCGCCGGCGACGAAACCGGGCGACATCCACAGCGTCATCGGCACATGCAGCTGGGGCTTCGGCGCGATGGCGTGCGGCGCACCGTGCAGGAACAGCCCGTATTCGCCCAGCGATTCGCCGTGGTCGGACAGGTACAGCATCGCCGCGTCGTGGCCCTGCTGTTGCGCCAGCAGGTCGATCAACTGCCCCAGCACCGCATCCGAATAGAGGATCGCGTTGTCGTAGGCATTGATGATTTCCTGCTGCGTGCAGCGCCCCAGCTCTGCGGTGCGGCAGACCGGCGTCCAACGTTCGAACTTCGGCGGATAGCGTTCGAAGTAGTTCGGGCCGTGGTTGCCCAGCATGTGCAGCACGATCAGTGCATCGCCCGGGACGGCATCGATCCGGGCCTGCAGGCCGGACAGCAGGATCTCGTCGAAACAGCGCCCGTCCGCACACAGCGCGGCGGCGTCGGACGGCCCCATCGTCTCCGAGCGCTGGCGCACGCAGATCCCCTTGCAGCCCGACTGGTTGTCGCGCCAGAGCACGCCCACGCCGGCGCGGGCGGCGACGTCGAGCAGCGATTCGTGGCCGCGGATGGCGTCGCGGTCGTAACGTTCGCGCCCGAACGGGGAGAACATGCACGGCAGCGACACTTCGGTACTGGTGCCGCAGGCGGTCACCTCGGGGAAATTGACCACCCCGCGCGCCGCCAGCTCCGGCGTGGTCTGGCGGGCGTAGCCGTTCAGTCCCCAATGGTCGCCGCGCACTGTTTCGCCGACCACCAGCACCAGCAGCCGCGGCTTGCGTGCCAGCGCCGCAGGCGGCCGGTGCGCATCGGCGCCGACCACCTTCACCGGCCCCCTCGCCTTCGAGGGCTTCAATACCCGCACCAGCGAAACGATGTAGTTGCCGGGCGTGATCCGGTAACGCAGCGCGGGATCACTGCGCATCAGCGAGAACACGCCCTGCGAGGAGGCAGCCAGTGCGCTGCCGGCCAGCAGCGCCATCGCCAGCAGGAAGCCCGCACGGTGCAGCAGCCCGCGCCGCCAGCCGCGCGCCGGCAGCGGGCGGGCCAGCAGCACCGCCGCGGCCGGCAGCACGCCCAGCAGCAGCGCATGCAGGAGCATCCGTACCGACACCAGCTCCCGGCTCTCGGCCACGTCGGTTGCCAGCACGTTGCGGATCATTTCCGGATCCAGCACCACCGCGTAGCGGGTCATGTACCAGTGGGCGAACGCACTCACCACCAGCAGCAGGGCCAGCAGCGGCCGTGCCAGCCTGCCCCAGCACAGCAGCCCGAACAGCAGCGCCTGCAGCGCGAACACCGCCACGCCCAGCGACAGCAGCACCCGCAGGGAACCGCTGCCGGCCTGCACGGATGCCCACAGCGGACCATTGAGGACGAGCGCGAACCAAACGCTGGCCAGCGCGGCCAGCGCTTCCGTGGACACGCGCGGCCGCCACCAAGGGCCATCGCCGCCAGTGCGCAGGCGCATGTTCCGCAGCAAATCCGTCACGCCGTTCTCCGCCCGCAGTGGGTGCAATGGTATTGGCGCGCGACACTACCACCCGCGCGGCGTCCCGCCCAGCCGGCGGTGCCGCCGGATGCATCCGCATTCCGGCGGGATTTATCGGCTAGGGCGCGCCGCCAGGCGTTACCAGATCACCACCTGCTGGCCGTCCGCGCGCACCATCGCATCGCCCGCCTTGCAGCCGAACGCGCTGGCGAAGGCCGGCAGGTTGGACGGCGCACCGATGGCGCGGAAGTTGGCCGGCGCATGCGGGTCGGTGGTCAGCCGGACCTTCAGCTCTTCCGGGGTGAAGTTGCGGCGCCACACCGTGCCCCAGTTCAGGAAGAAGCGCTGGTCGCGGCTGAGGCCGTCGGTCTTCGGATCGTCCTTGCCTTCGGTGGCCTTGCGCATGGCGTCGTAGGCGGTGGCCAGGCCGCCCAGGTCGGCGATGTTCTCGCCCAGGGTCAGCTTGCCGTTGACGTACTGGCCGGGACCGGCCAGGTAGCCGTTGAACTGCGCGATCAGCTTGTCGGTACGGCTGGAGAAGCCCTTGGCATCTTCCGGGCTCCACCAGTTCTCGAACTTGCCGGTGGCGCCGAAGCGGCTGCCCTGGTCGTCGTAACCGTGGGTCATCTCGTGGCCGATCACCGCGCCGATGCCGCCGTAATTGGTTGCGTCGTCCGCGGCCGGATCGAAGAACGGCGGCTGCAGGATGGCGGCCGGGAACACGATTTCGTTCTGCAGCGGGTTGTAGTAGGCGTTGACCGTCTGCGGGTTCATGCCCCATTCGGTCTTGTCCACCGGCTTGCCGATCTTGCCCAGCATCCACTGGTAGTTGAAGGCGTTGGCGGCCAGCACGTTGCCGATGTAGCTGTCGCGGCTGGTAGCCAGCCCGCTCCAGTCGCGCCACTTGTCCGGGTAGCCGATCTTGGGCGTGAAGCTCGCCCACTTCTCCATCGCCTTGGCCTTGGTCGCATCGCTCATCCAGGCCAGCCCGCCGATCCGCACCTTGAGCGCTTCCGACAGGTTCTTCACCAGCTCCTGCATGCGCGCCTTGGCTTCCGGGGAGAACGCGACCTTGACGTAGATCTGACCCAGCGCCTCGCCGGCGCTTGCGTTGAGGGTATCCAGCACGCGCTTGCCGCGCTCCTTGATCTCCTGCTGGCCGCGCAGGGCCTTGCCGTAGAAGTTGAAGTGCTCCTCGGCAAACGCATCCGACAGGTAAGGCGACGCGCTGTCCACGGTATGGAAGCGCAGGTAGCCCTGCCACTGCGCCGCAGGCACCTCGGCCAGCATCTTGCTGACCTCCTGGTGGAAGGCCGGGATCGCCAGCGAAAACATCTTCGGCGCCGCGATGCCCTGGGCCTCGAAGAACTTCGTCCACGGGAAGTTGGGGGTCAACTTGTCAGCATCGGCCGGGCTGACCGGGTTGTAGTACAGCGAGACGTCGCGCGACATCTCCTCGCTGGACTTGGACACCTTGGCCAGCCGGGTTTCGAACGCCACCACGTCCTTGGCCTGGCTCGCGGCGTCGGCGGCCGGTACGCCGGACAGCTCCAACACCTTGGCGACGTGGGCCTGGTAGGCGGCGAGCTTGTCGGCCTTGTCCTTGTCGAAGTAATAGCCGCGATCCGGCAGGCCCAGGCCGCCCTGGGCGGCGTAGGCGATGTTCATCGACGGGTCGTTGAAGTCCGCTTCGGGGCCGAAGCCGAACAGCAGGTTCTCGCCCTTGGCTGCGCTGCTGCGCAGGTAATCGGCGATCTTGTCCTGGCTGTCGAGCGCCGCGATCGCGTCCAGCCGCGACTGCAGCGGCGCGATGCCCTGCGCGTTGATCTTCGTCGCGTCCATGCCGGCGGCCCAGAAATCACCGACGATCTTGTCGATGCCGCTGGCGTTGGCCTTGGCCGCGGCCTGTTCGGCCAGCTGGCGCTGCACCGCCTGCGACCGTTCGTCCAGCATTTCGAAGGCACCCCAGCTGGTGCGGTCGCCCGGAATCGCGTTGGCGGCCAGCCACTTGCCGTTGACGTAGCCGCCGAAGTCGGCGCAGGCGTTCTTCGCCGGATCCAGGTCGCCGGGCAGGAAGCGGTTGACCGGCGGCAGCTTGGATTCGTCCAGGGTGTAGGCGGCTGGATCGGCCTTGGCGTCGCCCGCGCCGGCGCTGGCGGCCGGTTCGGCCGGCTTCTGGCAGGCACCCAGCGCCGTGGCGATGGCGAGAGACAGCAGCAGGGACTTCGGGGTATTCACGGCAGGCGGCTCCGGCGGACAGGCGGGAAAGAAAAAAGACGCGGCTGGGCCGCGTCTTCGGACTGTATCGGCTGGCCCGCGCGCGGGAGGGTGCCGGAGGTCATGGCCGCCGGCACCGCCCGGGTCAGGGTGAAAAGCGCGGATCGGTCAGCTTCATCTCGGTCACCGGGCCGTAACTCTGCATCACCGTGCGGATCTTCGCCGCATCGCCGATCGCCACGATCACCAGGTTCTTGCTGGCCGGGAATACCCCGCGCGCGGCCGCCACCTGCGCCGGCGTGGCGGCGGCGACCTGCCCGAGGTAGCCATCGATGTAGTCCCGGCCGTCGCCGTACAGCGCCAGCCAGGCGATGGCGCTGGCCAGCTGCGGCGCGGTTTCCATGCCCGGCGCGAACTGCCCGGCGATGTAGTTGCGGGCCGACTGCAGGGTGGCGGCGTCCAGCCCGTCCTTGTGCAGGCGGTCGAGGGTGGCGATGGCCAGGTCGATCGCGGCCTTGGTCGAGTCGGTCTTGGTGAAGCTGGTGATCTGGACGGCGCCCGGCTGGCGCGGGCGTTCGATCCGCGAGCCGGCGCCGTAGGTCAGGCCCGACTTCACCCGCAGCTCGGTGTTGAGCATCGAGGTGAAGCGGCCGCCGAACGCGGTCTGCACCAGATCCTGCGCGGCGCGGGCCGGGTCGCTGCGCTGGCTGCCGACGTTGCCCAGCGCGAAATAGGTCTGGGTGGCGCCGGGCTTGTCGACCAGCAGCACGCGGCGACCGCTTTCCCGGGCCTTCGCCGCGACCTGCGGCAATGCCCCTTCCGCCTTGGCCCAGCCGCCGAACGCCTGCCTCACCTGCGCGGTCACGGCGGCGGGATCGAAGTCGCCGGCGATCGAGATGACCAGCCGGTCACCCCCCATCTGCTGGCGACGGAATGCCTGCAGGTCGTCGAGGGTGATGGTGGCGAGGCTGGTCTCGTCGCCCCCTGCAGGACGCCCATAGGGATGCCCGCGGAACAACCAGCCGCTGGCATACAGGCCGATCAACCGACGCGGGTCGGAATCCTTGGCGGTCGCGATCCCGTCGATGGCGCGCTTGCGCAGCTTGTCGAACTCGGCCGGCGCCATCGCCGGACGCAGCAGCGCATCGGCCAGCAGCGACAGCATGAGCCCGGTGTCCTTCGACAGGAACTGCGCGTTGGCGGTGAGCGCCTCGCTGGAACTGCCGAAGTCGAGGTTGCCGCCGGCGCCATCCACCGCCTGCGCGAACGCCAGCGCATCGCGGCTGCCGGCGCCCTTGGACAGCATTTCCGCCAGCAGGTCGGCGGTGCCTTCCTTGCCGGCCGGGTCGGCCAGCGCGCCGCCGCGCACCAGCACGCTGGCCGCGACCATCGGCACGTCCTTGCGCGGGGTCAGCAGCAGGGTGGCGCCGTTGTCCAGCCGGACGGTCTGGTAGTCCGGCAGCTTGATGTCGGCAGCAGCCGTGGCGCTGCCGAAGGCGAATGCGGCCAGCGCCGCGAACACGAAACGCAGGCCGCTCATCGTGCGCCCTCCTGGTTGGCCGCGGGCGCGGCGACGGGTTGCAGCAGGCCGGTGGTGCGGTTCTGCCTGCGCAGGATCTTTGCGGCCAGCGCCTGCACTTGGGCGGCGGTGACGGCTTCGAAGGCGGCGGGTTCATTGAAGGCGTTGCGGTAATCACCCTCGAACACCTCGGCGGTGCCCAGCGCGCGGGCCTTGCCGTTGATCGTGGCCATGCCGCGCCAGAACGCGGACAGCTTCAGGTTGCGGGCCTTGTCCAGCTCGGCGGCGGTCACCCCGTCGCGGGCGATCTTCGCCAGCTCGTCGTCCAGCAGCGCCTCGGCCTTCGCCAGGTCGCCACCCGGCGGCAGCATCGCGTACACCCACAGCAGGCCGGGGTCGAAGCCGGCTTCGGCGAACGCGCCGGCGCCCACCGCCGCCTGCTCGCGCTCGACCAGCCGCTGGTGCAGGCGCGAGGAGTCGCCGCGCGCCAGGATGGTGGCCAGCAGTTCCAGCGCCGGATAGTCCTTGCTGCCGGCGCCGATGCCGCTGTGGAAGGCGTAGGCCAGGATCGGCGACTGTGCATCGCCGCGCTCCACGGTGATGCGCCGTTCGCCCAGTTGCTCCGGCTCCACCGTGGTGACCGGCGTCGGTTCCGGCTGCCGCGGCAGCGCGGCCAGGTACCTGTCGGCCAGCGCGAACACCTGCGCCGGCTCGACGTCGCCCGCCACCACCAGCACCGCGTTGTTCGGCGCGTAGTAGGTCTTGAAGAACTGCTTGAGGTCCTCGGTTTTCCAGCGCTCGATGTCGCTGGGCCAGCCGATGGTGGGGATCTGGTAGGGATGCGCGACGTAGGCGGTGGCCTGCATCTGCTCCATCAGCGTGCCCATGCTGTCGTTGTCGACGCTGGAGCGGCGCTCGCTGTAGACCACGCCGCGCTCGCTCTCCACCACCTTGGGGTCGAACGACAGGTTGGCCATGCGGTCGCCTTCGAGGTCGAAGATCGCCTCCAGCGCGCTGCTCGGGAACCAGTCGGTATAGATGGTGAGGTCGTTGCTGGTGCTGGCGTTGTTGCTGCCGCCGGCGGCCTCCATGGTGCGGTCGAACTCGCCCGGCGCGCGCCTGGTGGTGCCGTTGAACATCATGTGCTCGAAGAAGTGCGCCAGGCCGGTGATGCCGGCGCGCTCGTTGCGGCTGCCGACCTTGTAGAAGGTGTAGTAGTTGGCGTTGGGGATGTCGTGGTCCGGCCAGACGATGATCTCCAGGCCATTGGCCAGGGTCTTGCTGGCGATGGCCTCGCTGCCGGGGACGGCAGCCACGATCGGGGCGGGCGTGGCCGCCGGGGCGGCGAAAGCCGCGGTGCCGAGTGCGAGCGCACAGGCGATGGAAAGCAGACGCATGGGTGGTTTCCCGTTTTGCAGGCGGCATACATTGCCGCACCCACGCGCGCATCGCCATCTGCCGGAAGTGGGGGTTGCTGGGTTACCCTGCCGCAACGCAACGGAACGGGTAAGCGCATGCGCGTGCATTTCCACGGAGCGGCCGGTGAAGTCACCGGCTCGATGCATCTGGTCGAAGCCGCCGGCCGGCGCATCCTGATCGACTGCGGACTGGTCCAAGGCAGCCCGGAAGCCGACGCCCGCAACTTTGCGCCGTTCCCGTTCGACCCCGCCAGCATCGATGCGCTGATCCTGAGCCATGGCCATATCGACCACGTCGGCCGTGTCCCGCGGCTGACCCTGTCCGGCTTCGACGGCCCGATCTACGCGCAGGCCGCCACCGTCGACCTGCTGCCGATCATGCTGATGGATTCGGCCACGCTGCAGGAAAACGACGCCGAGCGCAGCAACCGCAAGCGCAAGCCGGGCCAGCCCAAGGCGATGCCGCTGTATACCCGCGAGGACGTGCGCGGCGCGCTCTCGCAGCTGCGCCCCCTGCCGTACGCGACGCGTACCGAACTGTTCCCCGGCATCGAGGTCGCGTTCCGCGATGCCGGCCACATCCTCGGCTCCAGCATCGTCGAGCTGTGGGCCGACGGCCGGAAGCTGGTGTTCTCCGGCGACCTCGGCATGCGCAACGCGCCGATCCTGCGCGACCCCGTGCAGATCGCAGAGGCCGACCTGCTGCTGCTGGAATCCACCTACGGCAACCGCAACCATCGCGAGCGCGACGCCACCGTGCGCGAGCTGGGCGAGATCTTCGAAGCGGCCTGGCGCGACGGCGGCAACGTGCTGATCCCGGCGTTCGCGGTGGGCCGCACGCAGGAACTGCTGTACTGGTTCGCCCGCCACTGGGACGACTGGGACATGTCGCGCTGGCGGATCTTCCTCGACAGCCCAATGGCCTCGAAGGTGGTGCAGGTGTACGACCGCCACCACGCCCTGTTCGACGCCGAGGCGCGTGAAGTCTGGCGCGGCACGCCCAATCCGTTCCGACTGCCTAACCTGCGCGTCACCGAAACCGCCGAGGAGTCGATGGCGATCAACCGCATCCACGGCGGCGCGATCATCATCGCCGGCAACGGCATGGCCAGCGGCGGCCGCATCCTCCACCACATGCGCCAGTGCCTGCCCAAGCGGCAGACGCGGATGGTGTTCGTCGGCTTCCAGGCCGAGGGCACCATCGGCCGGCGGCTGGTGGACGGCGCGCGCTGGGTACGCATCCACGGCTACGACGTGCGCGTGAATGCCCACCGGCACACGGTGGGCGGGCTGTCCGCGCACGCCGACCAGCATGGCCTGCTGGACTGGTACGCCGGTTTCAGCACGCCGCCGCCGGTGGCGCTGGTGCACGGCGAGGACCTTGCGCGCGAGGCGCTGGCCGGCGAGATCCACGAGGCCCACGGCGTGCAGGCGGTGCTGGCGCGGCCAGGGATGCAGCTGGACGTCTGAGCGCGCGCGCCGCCGCGACCTCAGCGCGGATCGATGACTTCCGGCGTGCCGCGGTCGGCTTCCTCGTCGCTGCGCTCGCGCGCAGTGCGCGCCAGCGCGACATAACGGGCGCGGAACACATCCAGCTCGCGCTCCTCCAGTTCCTCCAGGTCCAGCAGCGCGTTGTGGGCGCCACGGGTAGCGCGGATCAGCTCGTCCAGCTTCAGCTGGATCGCCTCGGTATCGCGGTTCTGCGAGTTCTGGATCAGGAACACCATCAGGAAGGTGACGATGGTGGTGCCGGTGTTGATCACCAGCTGCCAGGTGTCGCTGAAACCGAACAGCGGCCCGGTGAGGATCCAGACAAGCACCACCAGCACGGCCAGCGCGAACCCAAGCGGCCGGCCGGCCGCGCGCGAGGCCCACTTGGCCAGGCGGCTGAACAGATGCGATGGCGACATCGGGCACTCCTCGGCGGGGACGCCGGGAGTATGCCGCGGCTCAGTCGTTGTACTCGACTTCCCCGTACAGGTCGTGCTCGTCGCTGCCCATGATCCGCACGTCGACGAATTCGCCCGGTTGCAGGCCGGCCTCGCGACCGTCCTGGATCTGCACCAGGCCGTCGATCTCCGGCGCATCGGCCATCGAACGCGCGATGGCGAGCTCGCCGTCGATCGCATCCACCAGGCAGCGCTGCACGCTGCCGACCTTGGCCGCCAGGCGCGCTTCGGAAATCGCCGCCTGCCGCTCCATGAAGCGGGCCAGCCGCTCCTGCTTCACGTCCTCCGGCACCGGGTCCGGCAGCTCGTTGGCCTTGGCACCGGTGACCGGCGAATAGGCGAACGCGCCGACGCGGTCCAGCTGGGCCTCGTCGAGGAAGTCCAGCAGCTCCTCGAACTCGGCGTCGGTCTCGCCGGGGAAGCCGACGATGAAGGTGCTGCGCAGGGTGAGGTCCGGGCAGATCGAGCGCCAGCGCTGGATCCGCTCCAGCGTCTTGTCCACTGCGCCGGGGCGCTTCATCAACCTGAGGATGCGCGGGCTGGCGTGCTGGAACGGGATGTCCAGGTACGGCAGCACCTTGCCGTCGGCCATCAGCGGGATCACGTCGTCGACGTGCGGGTATGGATACACGTAGTGCAGGCGCGTCCATACGCCCAGCGTGGACAGGCCTTCGCACAGCGCCTTCATCCGCGTCTCGTAGACGTTGTTGCCCCACAGCCGCGGCGCGTACTTCAGGTCGACGCCGTAGGCGCTGGTGTCCTGCGACACCACCAGCAGCTCCTTGACCCCGCCACGCACCAGCTTCTCGGCCTCGCGCAGCACCTCGTCGACCGGCCGCGAGACCAGGTCGCCGCGCATGGACGGGATGATGCAGAAGCTGCAGCGGTGGTTGCAGCCTTCGGAAATCTTCAGGTACGCGTAGTGCTTGGGCGTGAGCTTGAGGCCGTAGTCCGGCAGCAGGTCCACGAAGGGGTTGTGCGTCGGCGGCACCGCCGCGTGCACCGCGTCCATCACGCTGGCGTAGTCCTGCGGGCCGCTGATCGACAGCACGCCCGGATGCGCCTGCCGGATCACGTCGGCGCGCTTGCCCAGGCAGCCGGTGACGATGACCTTGCCGTTCTCGGCCATCGCCTCGCCGATCGCGTCCAGCGATTCGGCCACCGCGGAATCGATGAAACCGCAGGTGTTGACCACCACCACGTCGGCATCGTCGTAGGTCTGCACCAGGTCGTAGCCCTCCCCCCGCAGCTGGGTAAGGATGCGTTCGGAGTCCACCAAGGCCTTGGGGCAGCCGAGGCTGACAAAGCCGACTTTGGGATTGGCGGAGGCGGGGGTCTGGGACATGGACATCGTGGACGCTGGCCGGCGGGGGTCCGCCGCGGGCCGCGTAGTATACCGGCGGGGGGCTGGCGGCCCGCCCCCACAGGCGTACTATCGCGGCGACGGACGGAGCCAAGCCCATGAGCGAGTGGATGTCCCTGGAAACCCCGAGCGGCCGCATCCGCGCCTGGCTCGCGACACCGCACGTGCCGCCGCGCGGCGCGCTGGTGGTGGTGCAGGAAATCTTCGGCGTGAACGCCCATATCCGCGCGGTCTGCACGACCTTCGCCGAGCATGGCTACGTGGCCATGGCGCCGGCGCTCTTCGACCACTTCGAGCACGACGTGCAACTGCGCTACGACCCCGAGGGCGTGGTGCGCGGGCGCGAGCTAGTGGAGAAGCTGGGCTTCGAGCGCGCGCTGGAAGACGTGAAGGCCGCCGCCGCCCAGCTGCAGGAATACGGCAAGGTCGGCGTGGTCGGCTACTGCTGGGGCGGCACCGTGGCCTATCTGGCCAACACCCGCCTGTCGATGCCGGCGGTCAGCTATTACGGCGCGCGCACCGTGCCGTTCCTGGACGAACAGCTGGATGCGCCGATGATGTTCCACTTCGGCGAGCACGACCCCAGCATTCCGCAGGCCGACGTCGAGCTGCACCGCCAGCGCCATCCCGAGGCCGACATCCACGTCTATCCCGCCGGCCACGGCTTCAACTGCGACCAGCGCGACGACTTCCACCGCGCCAGCGCGGAACTGGCGCTGGAGCGCACGCTGGGCCTATTCCGCCGCGCGCTGCGCCCCGCCTACTGAGCCGAGGACGCCATGAGCCCTTCCCAGCCCCCGTCGCGCTACGAACTGCACCCGCAGCTGGCCGACGATACCGCCCCGGTCTGCGACCTGTCGGTCTGCGAAGTGCGGCTGATGGACGATGCCAACCACCCGTGGTTGGTGCTGGTGCCGAAGCTGCCTGGTGCGGTCGAGATCATCGACCTGACCCCGGCGCAACGCACCCAGCTCAGCGCCGACATCGACGCCGCGGCGCGCGCGCTGAAGGCGCTGTTCAATCCGCACAAGCTCAACGTGGCCGCGCTGGGCAACCAGGTGCCACAGCTGCACGTCCACGTCATCGCCCGCTACACCGACGACATCGCCTGGCCACGCCCGGTCTGGGGCGCGGCCAACGCGCGGCCGTACGCGCCGGAACAACTCATCGAGCGGGTCAGCGCGCTGCGCGCGGCGCTGGCGCAATAGGCGCGCTTACGTGCGCGGCAGGGTGACGCCGGTCTGGCCCTGGTACTTGCCGCCGCGGTCCTTGTAGCTGGTCTCGCAGACGTCGTCGGCGTCCGACTGGAAGAACAGCATCTGCGCCACGCCTTCGCCGGCGTAGATGCGCGCGGGCAGCGGCGTGGTGTTGCTGAACTCGAGGGTGACGTGCCCCTCCCATTCCGGCTCCAGCGGGGTCACGTTGACGATGATCCCGCAGCGCGCATAGGTGCTCTTGCCCAGGCACACCACCAGGGTGTCGCGCGGGATGCGGAAGTACTCGACGGTGCGTGCCAGCGCGAAGGAATTGGGCGGGATGATGCACTCGTCGCCGACGATGTCGACGAAGCTCTTCGGGTCGAAGTGCTTGGGGTCGACAATGGTCGAGTTGATGTTGGTGAACACCTTGAACTCGCGCGAGCAGCGCACGTCGTAGCCGTAGCTGGAGGTGCCGTAGCTGACGATGCGCTGGCCGTCGGCGGCCTGCTTCACCTGGCCCGGCTCGTACGGCTCGATCATGCCGTGCTGCTCGGCCATGCGGCGGATCCAGCGGTCGCTCTTGATGCTCATGCGGTTCGGTCCCGGTGCGGAACCCGCGAGTTTAAGCCAAGCAGGGGGATTGCTGCCGTCCTGCATGCCGCCCAGCGTTCGCAGGCCCGCGGCGAGGCAACTCGATAGCCCCGCCTAGCCCAGCAGCGAGGCCATGATCCCGGTGCGCACCTTCGGCCGCTTGTCCAACTCGGCCAGCAGCGCCCGCGCGGCCGCACGATAGGCCTGCGCCGCCGGGGAATCCGGCTGCGCGGCGACGATCGGCGTGCCGGCATCGCCATGCTCGCGGATGCCGGTCTCCAGCGGCAGCGCGCCCAGCTGCACCACCCCGTACTGCTCGGCCATCTTCCTGCCGCCGCCCTCGCCGAAGATGCGCTCGGCATGGCCGCAGTTGCCGCACACGTGCACCGCCATGTTCTCGACCAGGCCGAGCACCGGGATGTTCACTTTCTCGAACATCTTCAACGCCTTGCGCGCGTCCAGCGTGGCGATGTCCTGCGGCGTGGTGACGATGACCGCGCCGGCCACCGGGATCTTCTGCGCCATGGTCAGCTGGATGTCGCCGGTGCCCGGCGGCAGGTCCACCACCAGCACGTCGAGGTCGCCCCAGCGGGTGTCGTTCAGCAGCTGCGAGAGTGCCTGGGTGGCCATCGGCCCGCGCCAGATCATCGGCGTGTCCTGGTCCACCAGCAGCCCGATCGACATCGCCTCCACCCCGTGCGCCTGCATCGGCGTGATGGTCTTGCCGTCGGGGCTGTCCGGACGGCCGGACAGCCCCAGCATCATCGGCACGCTGGGGCCATACACATCGGCATCGAGGATCCCCACCTTCAACCCTTCGGCGGCCAGCGCCAGCGCCAGGTTCACCGCGGTGGTGGACTTGCCCACCCCACCCTTGCCGGAACCAACGGCGATGATGTTGCGGACGTTGGCGAGCGGCTTGAGCTCGCCCTGGACGGCATGGGAAGGCAGGCGGGACATGGCGGGCTGTGGCATGGGGAGGGCTCCGATTCTAGCGAAGCCGCCCTGCATCCTCCTTGATTCGCATCAGCACGCGACGCGCACGGCCGCGCTGGATCGGGACGGCTACGCGATTGCCGGTGCCGGCCGCGCTGGCTCGTACACTGCGGAACTTCAACGCCACCGACGCACTGAAGCGCTCAATTCCGGGTCCACAACCCCAGCAACCGCATCCCCGGCATAGGCGTCTATTCCGACTCCGGCACCAGCGGCGAGCCGTATGACAACCCTAACTTCGACATCCTGGGCCGCGCCTACGACCTCGAAGCAGCTTCGGCAAGAAGTAAACAACGTCCAGCGCGCCACGCAAGAGCCCCGCCGAAAGGCGGGGTTCTTTTTGCCCGGCTGAATTGACTGCGCCCAGACGCGACGGACGAGACCTTCCATACGCCGTCGGATGGGTTATAAAGCCCGAGAGGGGCGCGCCGCGCCCCGCTGATCCCCGGAGGGAAGGTACATGCGCAAGATGATCCTGGCAGCGGCGCTGGCGTCGCTTTCGTTCGCGGTGACCGCGCAGCACTCCGCCACCTCGCCGGTGGGCAAATGGAAGACCCTGGACGACAAGACCGGCAAGGTCATGACGATCTCGGAAATCTACGAGGCCAAGAACGGCACGCTGGCGGCGAAGATCGTGGAAGCAGTGGGCGTTCCCGCCACCTGCACCACCTGCAGCGGGCAGCACCAGAACAAGCCGATGGTCGGCATCGTCACCCTGTGGAACCTGAAGGCCAACAAGGACGGGACCTGGGGCGGCGGCAACGGCTACAAGCCGTCGGAAGACCGCAGCTTCACCGCCAGGTCGATCAAGCTGGTCGCTGGCGGCAAGAAGCTGGAAGTGAAGGGCTGCGTGGCCTTCATCTGCCGCACCGCCACCTGGGAACGCGTGGATTGACCATTCTCCGCACCCCATCCGGACGGCCCGCTGCCCGGGCCGTTCCCGGCGCGTTGCGCCAGTGGGGACGCGCGGCCTTCGCCGGCCTGCTACTGGCCCTGACGGCGGCCGCACCCGCGCAGGAAGCGCCGCTGGGACGCTGGACAACCATCGATGACGCCACCGGCAAGCCCAAGTCGGTGGTGGAGGTCTACCGTGCCCGCGACGGCAGCATCGCCGGCCGGGTGGTCGACATCCTCGACCTCAAGGACGGGCCCAACCCGCCCTGCAAGGCCTGCAAGGGGCCGCTGCACGGCAAGCCGATCCGCGGGTTGGTGATCCTGTGGGGCCTGCGCCCCGATGGCGACGGCGGTTGGTCGGGCGGGCGCGTGCTCGATCCCGAGAACGGTAAGGACTACAAGGCCAAGCTGGCCCTGTTGGAGGACGGCCGCGCGCTCGGCATGTCCGGCTGCATCGCGTTCTTCTGCCGGCAGCAGGTCTGGCGACGCGAATGACCGACGGCCCGCCCGCCCACGCGGGTGGGTCGGGGGCCGTGGCTCGCGTGCGATAATCGCGGGTCGCCCCGCCACGCCACGCCCATGCCCCGTCCCGCGCTTGTCACCAATGCCCTGCCCTATGCCAACGGCCCGCTCCACCTCGGCCACCTGGTGGGCTACATCCAGGCCGACATCTGGGTGCGGGCGCGACGCATGGCCGGCGGCGACGTGCACTTCGTCTGCGCCGACGACACCCACGGCACGCCGATCATGCTGGCGGCCGAGAGGGCCGGCACCACGCCGGAGGCCTTCATCGCTGCGATCAAGGCCGGCCACGAGCGCGACTTCGCCGACTTCGGCGTGGCCTTCGACTGGTACCACTCGACCCATTCGGACGAGAACCGCCAGCTGACCGAACGCTTCTACGCGGCGCTGGACGCGCGCGGCAGCATCGAACGCCGCTCGATCGAGCAGTTGTACGACCCGGCCAAGCAGATGTTCCTGCCGGACCGCTACGTCAAGGGCACCTGCCCGACCTGCAAGTCGCCCGACCAGTACGGCGACAACTGCGAGGTCTGCGGTGCCACCTACAACCCCACCGACCTGATCGACCCGCGCTCGGTGGTCTCCGGCGCCACCCCGGAACTGCGCGCCTCCGAGCACTTCTTCTTCAAGCTGGGCCAGTACACCGACGTGCTGCGCGACTGGCTGCAGGGCGACGTGGCGGTGCCGGGCGTGAAGGCCAAGCTGGGCGAATGGATCAACGGCGAGGGCGGCCTGCGCGACTGGGACATCTCCCGCGACGCGCCCTACTTCGGCTTCGAGATCCCCGGCCATCCGGGCAAGTATTTCTACGTCTGGCTGGACGCGCCGATCGGCTATTTCTCCAGCCTGCTGGCGCTGGCCCGCAGCGGCAAGACCGCCGGCTTCGACGAAGCGCGCATGGCGGCCCTGCTGCAGCCGGGCGACGAGGCAGAGCTGCACCACTTCATCGGCAAGGACATCGTCAACTTCCACGGCCTGTTCTGGCCGGCGGTGCTGGAGGGCAACGGCCTGCGCAAGCCCGACCGCCTGCACGTCAACGGCT
>JAANMW010002676.1_pt1 | contig 15486 bp, 8 predicted proteins | sample 7279671 | NCBI WGS metagenome assembly JAANMW01 (sample SAMN14094541, study PRJNA606508) | bioreactor metagenome | isolation source: A lab-scale SPAN reactor treating ammonium-rich wastewater day 247 | place: Ireland: Galway | collected 2017-09-19
GCCTATCTGGAAGCGTTGGCCATGGAACAGAATAGTCCCATCAATTCATGATCCATCAAATTATCAATAAGCTTTGATATCTCCACCTCAATAGTCCTCCAACTTTATAGAGAATAATAATCGCTTCCAAAAGACTTTGGTAGACCTCATAAACATATCACTACCGTCAAAGAGATCAAAATACTTACGAATACCAGAACCGTAAATATCAGCATGGCTCTATCTTTTTCCTTTCGTTTGTCACAGTAAAATTTATTATTTCTCATATTTACCTGTTTATTACTACATTCCCCTGAGAAAGGATGATTTTAACTTATCAAAATGTATACCAAGAAGAGAGAAAATTTCAGATAATATAATTTGCTTGTTTGGATGAAACTAAGGGAAGTAATCAACAAAAAAGTGCCGGTAAACGATAACGCTAAATCGAGTAAACTATCCTAAACAAGAATCATCAAAATTTATGATGATAATAGTTTTTACGATTAATCGATTGTATGTAAACTATAATAAATCAAATGCTTGTATGAAAATAACTTTCAGGAATACTGTGGCTGAAACGGAAAAAGCAAGAGATGATATAAGAAGATATAGGGAAAGAAGAATTCTTATTCAGCACTATTTAGGATTTTACCAATGCATGAATACGAGAGAACGAAAATAATCCCAATATGATTGTTTGGTATAAAAGTGTCTCAGGACAAAAGTGTCTCACGGGACACTTCATAATACGGTAGAAATAGTATAAGGCAGATAAAAGGAGGGTAACAAGGCAGGAAATTAGATTATATATCTCGCATCTTTATTTTATATTCTTCAATTTTCCGGTAAAAAGTACTCCTGCTCATGCCTAACAGGCGAGCGGCCTTAACCCTGCTCCATGCAGTTTTTTCAAGCGCCTGAAGAATTGCCTGTGATTCTTCAATAGTTATATCTTCTCCGGAAGTAGTCTTAACTTCAACAAGTCCCTTAAGAATACCTGGTAAGTAATCCACGGTAATAGTACTCTGAGGGCAAAGGATAAATGCATGTTCAAGGGTATGCTCCAGTTCTCTGACATTACCGGGCCATTGATATTCCATAAATATTTTTTGAACATCGGAAGAAATTGCTACGATTTCCTTATTTATCTTCTTATTGAGCTTATTCAAAAAATGATTAACCAGGAGCGGTATATCCTCCCGGCGATCTCTTAATGGTGGTAAATTCACTTCCACTACCTTCAGACGGTAATACAGATCTTCACGGAACTTTCTTTGCCGTATTTTTTCCTTTAAATTTTGATTGGTAGCAGCAACAATCCGGACATCAATCCGGATAGGTGTTGAGTCTCCAACCTTCTCAAATTCTTTTTCCTGCAATACCCTTAAGAGCTGTAATTGCATCCGGGGTGATATGTCCCCTATTTCATCCAAAAAAATAGTGCCACCATCTGCCTTTTGAAACCTGCCGATCCTATCCTGAACAGCGCCGGTAAAAGCGCCTTTCACGTGTCCAAAGAGTTCGCTCTCAAGCAAATTCTGTGATAAAGCTGCACAGTTTACATTGATAAATGGTTTATGACTACGCTCACCTTTAAGATGCAAAGCCTCAGCAACCAATCCCTTGCCTGTTCCGCTTTCCCCTGTAATCAAGACAGTGGTTTGAATATTGGAGAGACTTTCTATAAGAGAGTAAACGGTCTGCATCTTTTCACTTTTTCCCACGATAGTATGGAATTGTTTGCACTCTTTCTTATCTCGCGCAAGATCTGCCAAATACGTCTCATCACTCACTACTAACACTACTCCGGAGAATATGCCTTTATTACTAAGCAGGGGATATGTAGTAATAGAGACAATCTGTTGCGGGCGGAATTTATGTCTGCATTCAATATGATACACTTCCGCGGGCTGTTTTTTATGAATGGTTTCTTCAATACTAACGAGACATTGACCACTACAGTGCTTCGGAAGAGAACCTAAAGGCACTCCGATTACTTCACGGGATAAATTACATACATCTTTAGCTGCTTCGTTAATCTCAAGCACATGCAATTTTTGATCCACCGTAATAATTGCATCCTTTACGCTATTAAAGATAGCCTTAAGATTTAAGCGGTAATTCTCCTTTTCATCTACCAACGCTTTATGCTGTAATGCCATCTTTGTAACCCTTAACAAGGTATCTTTGAGTATAGGTTTAGAAATATAGTCGAAGGCTCCCAACCGAAGTGCATCCGAAGCAGTTTCAATATTAGGAACCCCGGTAATCATAATAACAGGGGAATTCATATTCCTGTTCTTAACTTCCCTTAAAAAATCAATCCCTGTTTTACCTTCCAGGAAAATGTCTGCAAATATCAAATCGAAATCAGATGCATCAATCATCGCTAAAGCCTCATGGTAATCTTTAGCAATTACGACTTCATATCCCCAATCTAAAAGAAAACTTTTGAGAGTAAACCGAATATTCTCTTCGTCATCGATTATAAGAATTCTTGTCCTCATGATCCCCCCTTACAGATATAAATTATACCTTCGGCGACTTACCTACAAATTTTTTCCTCCCTTGATGGGAGGGACTAAGGGAGGGTGATCTGCTTGCTTGTCCACCCCCACCTAACCTCCCCCATCAAGGGGGAGGAACTGATAATTTGAAATTCCTATACATGAAATTATACCTTCGGCACCTTTTCTTTTTACCCATCCCTCTATGGTTAGAGACGCAAAATCTTGTATCTCCACAATTCTGGTTCTACTGTTTTAATGTAAATATCGGCAAAATTACTGCGACTTCAGTAAATTCTCCCTCGATACTATGAATCATAATCTTGCCGCCATGCTCATTGATAATGCCATGACTAATACTTAACCCTAATCCAGTGCCCTTACCTCTTGGTTTAAGGGTAAAAAAAGGGTCCATTACTTTCTCTATACTATTGGCAGGTATACCGATACCATGATCATAAAAGATCATTTTCAGACAGGGAAGATTATTTACGGTTATTTCTTTACCTGATATCTCAAGGAGTTTATCATCATGTGCCTCCGGATATTTCTGATTTAAGGCATACCGTGCATTACTGATAATATTCAAAAAAACTTGCTGAATTTGCTGTGGATGTACGGTTATTTCTGGAAAATTGTGGGGAATATCTACCCGGATTTTGATCCCCTCTTTTCGTAACTGCACCTCCGACAGAGTTAAGGTATCAGACAATATTTCATGGACACTGGCGATACTTTTCTTTTCTTTTCTATCTCCGGGTCTGGCAAAAGACAGGAGGCTGTTTACTATGTTAGCGATACGTTTACCTTCCTTGATAATCCTGTTTGCAATATCTTTTTCTCTGCTTTCCTCGCTGCTTTTATCGAATAGTATTTGAGCACAGTTAATAACACCAGTGATGGGATTATTGATCTCATGAGCCACACCCGCCGCCAGTTCACCCAGCGCTACCAGGTGTCTTGAGCGCATAGATTCCATCTGCAAAGCGACCTTCTCAGTAATATCCCAAAAAACACCTAAGATGCCAATAACGTTACCTTTCTCATCTTTTATAGGGGTTTTCACGGTATGCACAATGCATTCACGCCCATCCTTAATGTATTTTTCTTCTATATCTTCCGTTTGACCGGACTTCATAATTCGTTTATCATCTGTCCGGTATTTTTCAACAAACGCTTCAGGAAAAAAATCGTAATCTGTCTTTCCGACGATTTCATCTGGTTTGATATGTAAATCTCTGGCGTAATTTTCATTACAAGAAACATACACCAAATCTCTGTCTTTGTAAAATATCCTTTGTGGTAGATTCTCAAGGAGTATTCGGTACTTGCTTTCGCTCATACGTAATGCTGTTTCTGCCTGCTTACGGTCTATGCCTAACGCAATGATATCTGCTACAGAGGCCAAAGCCTTGGTGGTAAATTCTGTAAGGGGTTTGCGTAAAAATATCGCAACAACCCCAACCAGATGGTTTCCAACAATCAGGGGATATCCGGCAAACGAAATCATTTTCTCCCGTTTCGCCCATGCCTTATCACTAATATAGGGATCATCGATAATAGAGTTCGCCAGATGTGGCTGGCGTTCCAAGGCAATACGGCCAATTTTGAGTTTCCCTACAGGTATTCGGCTGTGAGAACCGTTTATATGAGTATGTAGCCCCGCGCTGGCTTGCAACTCTAGCATATCTTCCTTTTCATTCAGTGTCCAGATGCGTGCAAGCGCTGCATCCAGATTGTGAACTATAGCTTCCGTGCAGTATCGTAAAATATCATACAAGGTATTACCCTGGCTGAGCGCAATACTAACATCTTTGATAAATGATATCAGACGGAGCCGTTCTACCAATGTCTGTGTTCGCTTTTGTTCAGTAATATCAATCCCAAAGAAAATCGTTTCCTTGATTTTACCGTGTTCCCGTACCTCCGTATTCTGCCATGATATATATCGTTTTTTACCTGACTTTGTAAAAATAGGATTCTCAAAGGTCTTTGGCAACTGTCCGTTTTTTTGCCAATTCGTAAATTCTTGCCAAAAATAGGGAATACGGTCTTTTGGCACAATTGTTTCAAACCAATTTTTTCCTACAATCTCAGCTTTTTTATATGCAGTAATTTTCTCTGCTGCCTCATTAAATATCCGAATAGTGCCTGCAATATCCAATCCTATAACCATTACGTTTGCTGTCTCAATAAGATTCTCAGCATAATTCTTTGCATACCGTAATTCATCAACCATTCGCTTCTGTTCGGTAATATCGGCTAGTATGCCAACGATACCAGCAATGTTACCATGAGAATCACAGAGGGGCGCCGTTGAAAGACTGATATCAACCTGAGTCCCATCCCGTTTCTGGCGACGTAATTCCAAACCTATAAATGATTCCCCACGTAATACCCGGTTACGCAAAAAACGGAACTCATCTTGTTTGCCTTTAAGCATGACAGGAAGGGGATGATTCAGCAACTCCTTTTCTTTCCAGCCGAACATAGACTCCGCAGAAGGGTTCCACATCTTAATATGCCCATAAGAGTCAAGAACAATGATAGCCACGGGAGATGCCGATATAAGAGCGCGGAGGGTTTGATTCGTTTTTCGCAGTATATCCTCCATCCGTCTTCTTTCGGTAACATCTCTCGCAATGCCTATAACTCCGATGGTATTCCCGTTCTCATCCCTTAGAGGAAGATTCTTATATTCGCATAATATGTTGGTATTCTTGAAATAAAGTTCATATTGAGGACTTTCCCCTTCCATTGTTCTTGTGTAAGCATCCATTGCTTTTTTCAGGTTCTCTTTATCAAAAAGCGGCGCGAATGACTTTCCAAGGAAATTCTCTGGTTGATGACCGGTAAGCTTTTCAAACATATGATTTACAAAGACTACATTTCCTTTACCATCACAAATATACGGAAGGTCGGTCATTTGTGAGATTACTATTTCATACTTTTTTAACTCCTCTTTTGCCCTTTTGTGCTCTGCAATCTCTTCTTTCAGAAGCTCATTTGTTTTTAACAGCTCAACGGTACGCTCCAGAACGCGGACTTCCAGTTTATCGTATGCCTTTTGTAACATCTCTGCTTTCCGCCTGTGCTCTAAAGCATTCACAAATATTTCACTAATGATTCTCAGTATCGTAATATCTTGTTCTATCCATGTTTTTTCTGTCCGCACCGAATCAAATCCCCAAAACCCAACAAGAGATCCACCATAAATCATGGGAACGATGATAAATGACTGAACTGCCAGTAGTTCTTGCGACTCTTTTTCCGCTTCAGTACAAACTGGCAGATCATCTACCCGGGGAACATGGACAACCTCAAATCGTTTTAGTTTCTCCATCTCACGGGAAAAACGCTCAACGAAAACCTCCTTAAGATCTTTCACCTGCGGCTCAATCCCTTCAGCATACCACACATGGGTATTATCGATATTCTTTTCACTAGTGTTAGAACAGAGATAGACATAACTGCGGTCAACTTCCAGGAATTTTCCTATTATTTCCAACGCCCGGTTTATTCCTGTATCAACCTCATTTGGCGTAAGATTTATAAAGCTTGTTGATATAACTGCAATAAGTTCTTCCAATTTTACCTGACGCTGCAATAATTTTGCTGTATATTTATGCTCAACAACCTCTTGTCTTAGATCAGTATAAGATTTTTCAAGTGCCGCTGTCATTTGATTGAAATTTATGGATAATTGTCCGATCTCATCCCGAGAACGGATGTTTACTCTGCGGGTGAGATTGCCTTTGGCTATATCCAGGGTAATGCTTGTTAAATGTTGCAATGGTGAAATTATATATCGGGTAAGAAAGAAGGTAATACATATACCGCCAATAATAATACTTAAACCCAGGGGGATAATAATATATACCATAACATGCCGAGTGTTCTCATGTATTTTATGGGTAGATAAACCAATCTGTACAAAACCTAATATCCGTTGTTTTGTCTCTGTAACGATTTTATCTTCACTTAAAATCTGTGTGGCAAAAGCCTCCTCTGAGAACGTCTTCTCAAAAACAGGGATGGAGAAATCAAAAAATTCCTCATCTAAGGAAGCATTACTATGGCGGGTAAATACTATATCCGGATTTTGATGGTCCTCTCTGGCAGGAAGCTCTTCAATATTGAGATTAATTCGGGAAGATTTTTCTTCAATAATAACTTTTTGTATATCTGATACACATAAATAACCAATTTCCCCTTCAGTATCAAGCGCTTTTATTCTCTTAATAGGGGCGTCTAAAAATGCAGGCTGCGTATAACTCAATGCGTGTTTGACCTCGTCATCCTGCGCAAGCAACATAACAAGAGAGGTGCCTAATTTTCTCAAGGCATTGTCTTGCTGTCTCTTTAAATGGATTAAAAAGAAAAAGCAACTAAATGTTCCAATGATGATTATCAGCGTACTTATAAAAAGGATAAGTTTTGTACGGATACTTATCATACGTTTCCGATCAAAAAACGATTATGGGTAAAAAACTGCATTTGAATTCATTTGAATGGATGACCGGCATAGAAATGTTTTTTTCTCTTTATATCCTTTTTCAAAGCCTTTAATTGCTTCATTGCAGGCAGTAACCGATGGACATTGAATGATGACAACGGTAATCTTTACTACCATTAGCTCGGAAGTAAAAAATGAAATTTTAAAAAAACAGCAAACGTGCATTTTAGTACCAAATTTACTACTTAATGTCAAGCATTGTTTGCTCGTTTGATAAGGACGGATCAAAGAAATAAGAAATTACCAATACGTAAAGTACAGAAGTATGAAAAAGGCTTATGAGTTCCATAGAAAGCGGGTTATCTTAAGATACATAATTCATACCCTTCTGAAAATACACAATATTATTTCAACGTAATCTTTGAAAATATAAAATCTTGCAGTATAATACTACTAAATGTTGATATTTTTAAATATCAAGTTATTACAATCCGATCTTTTATGAAAAATTTTTGGAGGTTAATAAAAAGTTAATGAAGCATTCATACCATTGTATATATAATACTTGTTATTCCTGCAGATAGCTTCTTACAATATGGGACAAACGATTAACTCATCTTGTAGGCTCAGCGATGTAATTATATTGTGAGAGGTTACTTTGATAAGCTGAAACCATACTCCTTTAGAGGTAATACCGATGAGTGAAAAACCAAGACCAATTGTTCGGCTGTTAATCGCATGTCTTTTCTTTCTTATTGCAGTTCTCCTTAATATTTTATTGCCACTTTATTGGCATACGGTACCAGAAATAGTTAAGCATCTGCTTCTTATCTTCAGCGCCATAATGTGCGTTCATATCATGGAATATACCTACCTTTGGTGGGAAATTTTTGGGCATATAAAGGATATATTAAAGGAAACTCTTCAAACTACAAACCGGCTTATCGATGATAACAGAATTTCTTTAGAAAAATATTTACAAACAACCAATCGGCTCATTGGGTCGGCAGCACTTTGCGGTCTCACAAATATCTATTCCACCCGCAAAGATGTAAAGAGCGATATTTATGATGCAATAGAAAATGCTGAGAAAAGGGTATGGCTTCTTGGCATCACATTCTCCGAAAATCTTCATCTCGATGAATTGCTTTCCACGCTTCAGAAGAAAATATCGCATGGACTCGATGTAAAGATACTCCTTCTTGATGCACTTGAGTGCCCGGCAATCTTCCGAACTTTTCTTGAAAGCACTGCATCTGAAGCTGCAAAGATTATCCATGCCGACAGGACAAAAACACAATCACCGGATCCTTATTTCCATCAACGATTGTACAGTGATTTTGTGCATGCCTGTGATAGACTGAAAAGTTATCCCAACGTTGAACCTGCGGTCAGGTTTTACACGCATAGCCCAACCTGCTGGATGATGATTGTAGATAATGTAGCACACTTTCAACCGTATACATTCGGAAGAAGCGCCAGCCAGCATTCGGCAAACCTCTGCATCGGGGCTAACATGCCAGTATTTAAATTTCAAATACAGCCGAAAGGGAAACCCTTCGAGATTCTCGAAGATCATTTCCTGAAGTTATGGCTGACATCTAATTTAGACCTGTTTCATATAGAAGCTAAAATAGCAGACCGGAACCGTATCGTAAGAGATATATTTGATTCTCATTCATCATGGTTGAAACAGGTATATGAAGTACTTTACACACCGAAAGATAGTACGTCCTCCGTAATTGACCAATACAAGGTTCCAAGTCAGTTATGGAGATGGGATCAGCCATCACTGAGTATCTCCTTGCAAGATAATAAAACCTTGACACGCGCAGCTATCTGTGATTATTCCTGCAAGGGGATTTCATTAGAAATAGAGTCGGCCCTGGCGTTATGTGAAGGGCAAATCATTCTCCTGCAGGGCGAACCTCCAACAGAGCCGTTGGAGGCCAATTTCGTTATGAATCATTTCCTCAGAATAAAGAGGTTTATTATCAGGCAATTATCACAAGGATCACCATCAACAATCAGATTAGAGGCAGCTCCTGCGGAAGAGAACAATAAACCAGGAATTGATAGTAGATTAACCGCATATTCTTAGTTACAATTACCATTATTATCCAGAACGTGACACAAGCTACAAGGAAAATTTGGACAGATACAAGTATCGTGTGATATTCAATCATGGAAAACATACAAATAAATATTAATCATGTCTGGATTATGACAGCAGCATGTATGGTATTTTTCATGCAGCTAGGGTTCACCTCTTATGAAGCAGGTTTTTCACAATCCAAGAATGCTATCAGCGCTTCTATTAGAAATCTCGTAGTATTTCTCATATCCTCACTGGTATTTTACGCTGTCGGGTTTGGATTCATGTTTGGGGTAAGTTGCATGGGCTGGATTGGAGTAAGCCATTTCTTTACCAGCGGTATTCAGGAACACCCCGGTAATTTAGGTTATACCTTTTTCTTTTTTCAACTGGTCTTTTCCGCTACAGCATCTACCATAATGACCGGAGCTATAGCAGAACGCTCCTGTTTTATTCCTAATGTTGCAGGCACGGTATTCATGGTAGCCATTATCTATCCGATTTTCGGCCATTGGGCATGGGGAAGCCTTTTCCATTCAGAACAATACGGTTGGCTAGAAAAATTAGGGTTTATTGATTTTGCAGGATCTACACTGGTGCATTCGATTGGGGGTTGGTTCGCCCTTGCGGGGGCAGTTGCCGTAGGACCAAGAAATGGCAAGTATAATCCTGATGGGTCTTCAAATTCCATGGGGCTACATAATATTCCGTTGGTAACTTTGGGTACCTTCTTCCTCTGGTTTGGCTGGTTTGGCTTTAACGGAGGAAATCTTTTGCGGGCAAGCGCCGAGATTAGTCTTGTCATTACCAACACGAACCTGGCAGCAGCCACAGCGGGAATTTCTGCGCTCCTCTTTACGTATGCAAAAGAAAAGAGACTGAACGCCGGAAAACTCTTTACAGCTATACTGGCTGGCCTGGTAGCGATAACAGCAGGCTCCAGCAGGGTAAATCCTCATGGCGCCATTTGTATCGGTTTCATTGCTGGTATAGGAGCGATCTTAGCTCAGGATTTTATTGAGAAGATATTAAAAGTTGACGACCCCGTCTCTGCCATTGCAGTTCACGGAGTCGGGGGCGCTATAGGCACCCTCTGTGTTGCATCTTTTGCTGAAAAATCTATGCTAGCGGTAGAAAGTGGCAGCCGGTTACACCAACTTGGTATACAGGCTGCAGGCGTTGCGGTTGCCTTTGTGTGGTCTCTCGGATTAGGAACGTTCTTTTTTTGGTGTCTAAAAAAAATCGTAACTATCCGTGTAAGTCCTGAAGAAGAAAAAAGAGGGCTTAATGTTGCCGAATACGAAGATGTGGCTTCATGGCTTGATTTCATACGTATTACCAGACTTCAAGACTTAAACACTCTGCTTGAGAAGAAGGTTGCAGAAAGAACAGAGGAACTTCAAAAGGCAAATATTGCGCTCGATAAGGCCAATAAACTAAAATCAGAATTTTTAGCAACCATGTCGCATGAACTTCGCACCCCATTGAATGCTATCATTGGCTTCGCTGAGGTTTTAAGGGACGAAATTACCGGAACTCTTAACGAAGAACAAAAAGAATATATCAGTGATATCCACGGTAGCGGGGAACACTTACTCAATATGATTAATAGCATCCTCGACCTTTCAAAAATTGAAGCTGGCAAATTAGAACTTCACTATGAGGTATTCTCTATAGAAGAGGCGATCACTGAGGTGCTGAATATGATCATGGGACTTTCTCTGAAGAAAGGCATATCCCTGAAGACTTTTATTCAAAAAGATATTCCCTCTTTAACAGCAGACCGATTGAAATTCAAGCAAATTATGTTTAATCTATTATCCAATGCCATTAAATTTACCCCGGAAAGTGGTGCGATTTCAATCTCTGCAGATCTTTTAGATCAACATATCCAGTTTGCCATAAGTGATACCGGTATAGGAATCAAATCAGAAGATATGGATAAGATATTCCAGACGTTTCGTCAATTAGATGCCTCATATGCGCGCCATTATGAGGGGGCAGGTCTTGGCCTGGCGCTCACAAAACGTCTGGTTGAATTACACGGCGGTAAGATATGGGTAAAGAGTATCTATGGAAAGGGAAGCACATTCACCTTCACGTTACCACAAAATCCATCGTATTAGGACTTATCATCTTTCTTTTTTCCATATTTTTCATAAGAAACAATCTTTTCAAGATCAAATCTTGGTCTTTGAGATGGCTCTTCATCAGGATAGCCTACAGGAAGTATCGCAACGATTTCTATGCCCTTTGGGATTTCAAGTATCTCTTTGACTTTATTATCATTAAACCATCTTACCCAACAGGTTCCTAACCCTAATTCGACAGCCTGAAGTACCATGTGTTCGATAGCAATATCGGTATTTCCTGTAGCAGCAATCAATAAGTGCCATGCAATATCGGCGCTCGTTTCACTCCGTTTCAAGGAAGGAACAAAAATCTCACGAGTCTTAGCCGGCAGGGCGCCGGCTGCAATCAGTTCATCAATCCGCTCCGGAAACTCACCAAATGCCTTGATATCCGCACAACAAGCAATAATCACGGGCGCCTGCCCAACATGGCGTTGATTATATGAAGCTGCCTGGAGTTTTTTTCTTGTTTCGGTATCCTTTACCAGGATAAACCTCCACGGTTGTGTATTAGAACCCGATGGTGCAAGCCGTGCACTTTCTAAAATTTGCATTATGTATTCATCGGGTACCGGGTCTGGTTTAAATTTTCTGATACTGCGGCGTTTATGAATTGCTTCTCTAACATCCATATTGTTATCATTCCTGTAATGAAGTTATTGATTACCCGTTCTTACTGATAACTGATACCGAAGAAATGCAGCACACGTCCCATCCTGTGCCACTACAAATCACAATCCGGCCAGGATTCTTCTCTGCCTATAAATACCATAATGACCACAAGCAATGGGTGCTTATCAAAAGATTGGCTGCTTGTGTTCATGAGTATAAAAAAATATAAAAGCGGAGAAAAGTAAAAAATACCAGAGACTGGAAAAGAAAATATTCACAACAAAAACAAAAAGATATAGAAACATTATGACGTAACGTGCTACAATAGTTTTGAGGTATTAAATCTTATGCTAAAAACTACTATTAACACATCAACGTTAGAACTTGTTGAGGGAGATATTACCCTGCAGGAAACAGATGCCATCGTTAATGCAGCAAATACAAGTCTTTTAGGCGGTGGCGGTGTAGACGGAGCTATACACAGGGCAGGGGGACCAAAAATATTAGAGGAATGTAAGAAGCTGGGAGGATGTCCAACAGGAGAAGCCCGCATTACTACAGGAGGAGATCTTAAGGCAAGGTATGTAATTCATACCGTCGGCCCTATGTATCGCCATGGTAAAAAAGGTGAAGCAGAATTACTGGCTCATGCTTATAAAAATAGCCTCACACTCGCCTCTCAACATAAGCTCAAAAGCATATCATTTCCATCTATTAGTACTGGCGCCTACGGGTATCCAATTTACGAGGCAGCAACAATAGCCTTAAAAACAGTAATAGACTATTTAAAAACCCATTCTCATAGTATCGGACTCGTACGCTTTGTTCTCTTTAATTTCAAGTCATATCAACCTTACGAGAAAGCTTTACGGGAGCTTATAAAATACCAGACCCTTAAGGAAAAGCAATAATGGGTTTCATGTATGTTTATTAAAAAAAGAGAGATCATCCTTACCATTAATAAAATCATCTTCTCCAGCCTTGATATACGGGAAGTTTACCAAACAATGAGTAAGGAACTTTTAAAGGTAATTGATTTCGATCGTATGAGTGTTACTCTTATTAGTGAAAATAACAATTTATATGAAACCTTTGTGCTCTCAAAGGATTACGAATATACAGACCTCAAAGAGGGTGTATTATATCCGATGGAAGGAAGTTTAATGAAAAGAGTAGTTCAATTTCGTGAACCGGTACTTGTTGATGATACATCAAAAGGCCGGTTTCTTACCGATGCTGTACTATTTAAAGAGAACATTCGCTCAAGATTGGGATTTCCCCTTGATTATAAAGGGCGCATAATCGGCAGCGTAAATTTTGGGAGTAAGCGAAAAGATTATTACACAAGAAAGCATATCGATTTTCTTTCGCAAATCGCGCCTCAGTTAGCTATGGCAATCGAAAATACAAGACTTTTCAACAAAATTAAAGAAGCGGAGAAGAAGTACAGGACAGTCATTGAAAACTCGCCGGATATTATCTTTGAATGTATGAAGGATGGGAAATTTTCTCTTATGAGCCCTTCCGTGGAAGGAATAACAGGTTATCCGCTCCATGAATTTTATGATAATCGGGGTTACGGGCTCACCCTTTGCCATCCAGAAGACCAGGAAAGAGTATACCATGAAATACTCCGGGTATTACAGGGCGTCAATAGAAATTTAATGAATCTGGAGTTTCGGATTATTCATAAACAAGGTCAGATTGTCTGGCTCTCTCTTGAGATACTTCCCATTATTCAGGAAAATACGATCATTGGCATTGAAGGTTTTTGCCGTAATATTACCGAAAGAAAACGGTTAGAGGAGCTAAAAGATATTCTGATCCGGGATGTTACCCATGAACTCAAGACACCTGTCGCTAAGATAGAAATGGCTCTTGATATGTTTCAACGCTCTGTTTTAGCCGGAAATAAAGGTATGCCGGAAAGGGGCTATCAAATCAATGAAATTCTTCGAAATAATATCAGGCGATTAAAGAACATAATTAAAAACATACTTGATATATCTAAGTTAGAATCGGGAACGGAATCGTTAAAATTATCTGATATCTCACTGGTTGAATTAGTAAAAATAGCTGTTAATGAACTGAAAGATACTGCCAATCAAAAAGAGAATATCCTTCTGTATCAAATACCTTCTGACATTCCCATAATTAAAGCAGACCGGGATAAGATACTTCATTTGATAACCCATCTGGTGGACAATGCTATAAAATTTACGGAACGTGGAAAAATTAACATATCGGCACGAAAGCTCCCTGATACCGTGGAGCTAACCGTAGAAGATACTGGCAGAGGTTTGGATGAAGGGGTACAAAAACGCGTATTTGAAAAGTTTTATAAAGAAATACCCTCAGCCTATGGGTCAGGAATAGGTCTTGCCATTTGTAAAAACATTGTGCAGATGCATAAAGGAAATATCTGGGTAGAATCTGAAGGCAAGGGAAAAGGATCGCGGTTCAAATTTATCTTACCAATCAAAGCATAACTCATAGAGAAACAAAGAGATTATTCCGGGACCCTTTGTATGAAACCGAATATTCAAGTCCAAAGGGATGGCATCTCAGCACAGGTATCCTGTATCACCCCTTCGGGGTTCAAAATCCTTTTCTCTCTTTTTTGCTATAATCATAACATCCCTACGGGATTAGGTAGAGACGCAACATCTTACGTCCGTACAGTTGCTAAATCTTGCATCTGTGCAATCGCAATATCTTACGCCTCTCCGAATGAAGCTGAACACACCTGCGCACGCCAGAACACGATCCATACGGGAAGATGCAACATCTTGCACCTCTTCAATTCTCAATCGTTGATCACTATAGCATAATTTAGCAAATCTACGTTTTATTCTGAAGCTTTAAGCTGACCATATCTCAAGACGATTTCCCTCCGGATCAAACAAAAAAAAGGATCTTCCCCCCCAGGGATGGTCTGAAATCTTTCCTATACGTATCCCCTTAGCGAATAACCCCTGCCACGCTTCATCGGCTTTATCCACTTGAAAAGCAAGCGTCAATCCCTGACCGTTTGCACTTTTAATAGTGGCGCGTTTCTCGTTTGCCACGCTTAAACGAGCGCAGTCATTTACTTTGAACTCTATAAACCAGTCATTTCTAAACGTTATTGGAAAACCGAGAGTAGCAGGTCACCCGAGGGCTTCAGTGAGGCCGTACCGTGCTGCGCCTGCAGTTGGGCGAGATCCTGCGACAGCAGTCGCTGCAGCAGTTCAGTCAAGCTCAGGAACAGCGGCATGGGCTCCATGGTGCGCAGCTTGTCTTCCATGATGGGTAGCCAGCGTCCCGGGTGGCGAGCGATGAAGTCCCGTCGCGCCAGACGGTAGGCGTCAGTGGATTCGCCCTGGACCTGCAGCAGGTGCTCGCCGTAAGCGAGGAAGTGCAGGAAGTTCAACTGGGTGGTGAGGTGATCCGGCAGCTCCTTCTGTTCCTCCGTCAGAGTCAGGCCGAAATGGGCGTAGAAGCGTACGGCCTCCTCCATCACCTTCATCTGCGGGCCTCGTTGCAGGCCGCCGTTGAGCGAGCAGCCGGTGCCCCGGGCGCCCGCATCGAATAGCCGCGTGTACTCCACTTCCAGTGTGTCCAAGGAAAGGTCGGGGTCGTGGAAGGCTGCAGCGTTCAGTCCGTCGAGCAAGGTGGGATCCAGCGCGTCGCACAGGCTCTGGATCTGCGCCAGCAGGGCGC
>JAANMW010002687.1_pt1 | contig 15434 bp, 9 predicted proteins | sample 7279671 | NCBI WGS metagenome assembly JAANMW01 (sample SAMN14094541, study PRJNA606508) | bioreactor metagenome | isolation source: A lab-scale SPAN reactor treating ammonium-rich wastewater day 247 | place: Ireland: Galway | collected 2017-09-19
GCAGGGGCCGCAGGCTGTGGGGCGCGTTTCTTTGCCTCCTTTCTTGTCGCGCACAAGAAAGGAGGTCGCCCGCCGGGGCGAATCCCGGCCTCCGCCCTCAAAACAATCAGCAAAAACTCAAAAAGGGCAGCTAACGCCGGCAAGCCCGTTAACCCCAAAAAGTCTAAAGCCGAACCGGAATCCCCCGCTCCCGCATATGCCGCTTGGCCTGCTCCACGGTGTACTCGCCGTAGTGGAAGATGCTGGCGGCCAGCACCGCGTCGGCGCCGCCGATCTGGATGCCGTCGGCCAGGTGGTCCAGGTCGCCCACGCCGCCCGAGGCGATCACGGGCACATCCACCGCGTCGCTCACGGCGCGTGTCAGCGCCAGGTCAAAGCCGGCCTTGGTGCCGTCGCGGTCCATGCTGGTGAGCAAAATCTCGCCCGCGCCGCGCCGCGCCATCTCCATGGCCCACTGCACGGCGTCCAGCCCAGTGTTCTTGCGCCCACCGTGGCTGAACACATCCCAACCAGCGCCCACGGGCTGGCCATCAAGGCCCAGGCGGGCCTGCTCCTCAACGCTGCGGCGCTTGGCGTCGATGGCCACCACGATGCACTGCGCGCCGTATTTGCTCGATGCCGCGTTGATGACCTCGGGGTTGGCAATGGCGGCCGAGTTGAAGCTGGTCTTGTCGGCCCCGGCGTTGAGCAGGCGGCGCACATCGTCCACGGTGCGCACGCCCCCGCCCACGGTCAGCGGGATGAAGACCTGGCTGGCCACGGCCTCGATGATGTGCAGGATCAGGTCGCGCCCGTCGCTGGTGGCGGTGATGTCGAGAAAGGTCAGCTCATCCGCCCCTTGGGCGTTGTAGCGCGCGGCGATCTCCACCGGGTCGCCGGCATCGCGCAGTTCGACAAAGTTGACGCCCTTGACGACGCGGCCACCGGTCACGTCAAGGCAGGGAATGATGCGTTTGGCAAGCATGGCGCTGGAAATCCGGGTGTTGAAGACAAGGCCCGCAAGATACCATGGCCCGCGCAATGCGCACGGAGCACTATGAATAAGTGAGCTGCTTGCGCTTGTTGATATTGATTTTCAAATTATTTTCATATTGAAACTCAATACCATCAAGCGCCACAAGCTATTATTAAGATAGCATCAAGACATCTGCAGGCTGCGCGCCACACCGTCCTGCCATCGCCAGGCGTCCTGGCACATGCGCTCTGTGCCAAGGCGCGCTTTCCAGCCCAGCAGGCGCTCGGCCAGCGAGGGGTCGGCCCAACATGCAGCCACATCCCCAGGGCGGCGCGCCACCACCTGGTAGGGCACCGGGCGGCCGCTGGCCTGCTCGAAGCCGCGCACCATCTCCAGCACCGACACGGGCCGGCCCGTTCCCAGGTTCACCGTCAGCAGGCCCGGGTGCTGGCGCAGGTAGCGCAGCGCGGCCACATGGCCGTCTGCCAGGTCGCAGACGTGGATGTAGTCGCGCACACCAGTGCCGTCGGGGGTGGGGTAGTCATTGCCATAGACGCTCAAGCACGCGCGCTGCCCAGCGGCCACTTGCGCCACGTAGGGCAGCAGGTTGTTGGGCACGTCCTGCGGGTCTTCGCCGATCAGGCCGCTCTCATGTGCGCCCACGGGGTTGAAGTAGCGCAGCCGCGCGATGCGCCATTGACCGGGCTGGGCAGCATCCACATCGGCCAGCATTTGCTCCATCATGAGCTTGCTCCAGCCATAGGGATTGGTGGCCGAGAGCGGAAAGTCTTCACGGATCGGCAGGCTGGCCGGTTCGCCATACACCGTGGCCGATGACGAAAACACCAGGCTGCGCACCTGCGCGGCCTGCATGGCACGCAGCAGTGTCAACGTGCCTGCCACGTTGTTGTCGTAATAGCGCAGTGGCTCACGCACCGACTCACCCACAGCCTTGAGCCCCGCGAAGTGCACCACCGCCGTCACGGGGTGCTGGGCGAACACCTTCTCCAGCAGCGCGCCATCGCGCACATCCCCTTCAACATACTGAGAAGCGACCCCAGTGATGCGTTCGACGCGCTCCAGCACCGATGGGCGGCTGTTGCTGAAGTTGTCGAGCACCAGATACTTCTCTGCGGCCGCAGCCAGTGCCACGCAGGTGTGCGATCCGATATAGCCAGCGCCCCCAGTCACCAGAATCATGGGCGGGCTCCTTGGCGCAGCGACTGCAATACGGGTGCGGGAACGGGTATTTTTTTCATAATTTTTGACTACTAATTTAAATACGATTTAATAGTGTAGCTATCAACTCTCTTCTAAAATCCACTGTGACATTTTGATACTGCCACGCATGCTGGCACCATCCACGCTCTATGTCGCGCTGCGTTTGGGAATCCCCGTTTCGCTGCCCTGTCCTTGCAGCAGCGTTGGTGGTCCGAATTTTTCTGTTCCCATTGATTTCACAACGCCATGTTCGCGCGACGGATGACCACTGCCTCAAAACTTGCCCTCTGGTGCGCGCTGTGCCTTGCGGCGTGCCTGTGGCCGCTGGCATCCTGGGCAACGCCGGCGGTGGCGCTGTACTACGGCCACAGCACGCCGCTGACGGACTTCCGGGCGTTCGACATGCTGGTGGTCGAGCCCGACCACGAAAAAACCCCGCCACGGTTGCCCGGCACGGACCTGTACGCCTACGTATCGGTCGCAGAGGTACAGGCGTCGCGCCCCTATTACGCGGATATTCCAGCGCAATGGAAGCTGGCGCGCAACGGCCACTGGAAATCAGACGTCATCGACCAGACACCCCCCGAGTGGGCTGATTTTTTTGCCCGCCGCGTGATTGCGCCTTTGTGGGAGCGCGGCTACCGGGGTTTCTTCCTGGACACGCTCGACTCCTACCGCCTGGCCACCCGCTTTGACGAGAAGGCCCAGCAGCGGGGGCTGGTGCGCGTCATCGAAACCCTGCACCAGCGCTTTCCCGGCATCAAGCTGGTGCTCAACCGGGGTTTTGAGATCGTGCCGCAGGTACGCGACAAGATCCAGATGGTGGCGGCTGAATCGCTGTACCAGGGCTGGAACGCCAGCACCCAACGTTACGAAGAAGTGAGCGAAGCCAACCGGGCCTGGCTGCTGGACCAGCTGCGCGCCATCCGGGACCAGGAGCGCCTGCCGGTGCTCGTCATCGACTATGTCTCCCCCCAGGATCGCACCCTCACCCGCGCCACGGCGGCCCGCATCCAGGCCGAGGGCTTCATTCCCTGGGTGACCGACAGCGCGCTGGAGACCATGGGCATCGGCAGCATTGAAGCGGTGCCGCGGCGCATTCTCATCGTTTACAACAGCGCAGAATCGCCGTCGCTGAACTATTCCAACGCCCACCGCTACCTGCAGATGCCGATCAACCACATGGGTTACATCGCAGAGTATGCGGACGCACTCCAGCCCTTGCCCGACAACATCTTGCGCGACCGGTATGCAGGGATAGCAACCTGGTTCGCTGGCTATCTCCCCGAAGGCCGACGCAAGGCCGTAGGCCAATGGCTGCAAGATCGCATGGACGAGGGTATGCCCTTGGCGATCGTCGGCGACATCGGCCAGTCTCCCGATCGCCAGTGGGCGCGCAAACTCGGACTGCGCACCGGCCCGCTGGAACCCACCGGCGCCTTGCGTCTGGCATCACAACATCCGATGCTGGCTTTTGAGACCGCCATGCCTCTGGTGACGCGCAGCTACGAGCCCGTGCAGTTAACCGAAGCCATGGCCGCACAAGCCCAGCCATTGGTCGCGTTCCGCGATGAACGCCAGCGGGCTTTTGTGGGCGGGGCGCTCACGCCGTGGGGTGGTTTCATCCTGGACCCCTATGCCCTCATCGAGATCCCCGGTACCGAATTTGCCCGTTGGGTCATCGACCCTTTTGCCTTCCTGGCCCAGGCCCTGCGCCTGCCTCCCATGCCGGTACCCGACACCACCACAGAAAACGGGCGCCGCCTGTTGCTGGCCCATGTGGATGGTGACGGCTTTGCTTCGCTGGCCGAACTGCCCGGCAGCCCGCCGGCAGCCCAGGTGCTGCTCAAGGAGGTGTTTGAGCGGTACCGCATTCCCCAAACCATGTCGGTCATCGAGGCTGAAATCGCCCCCCATGGTCTGCACCCCGACCTGAGTCCGCGCCTGGAGGGCATTGCACGGCAGATGCTCAAGCTGCCGCATGTCGAGATTGGTAATCACACCTATTCCCACCCTTTTCTGTGGGATCACAGCACGCTGCACGGTCTGTTCAAAGACAACGCAGAGGCTGCCTACAACCTCAATATCCCCGGTTACACCATGGATTTGAGTCGCGAAATCGTCGGCTCCACCGCCTACATCCGCGAACGGCTGGCCCCCACGGGCAAGCCAGTCAAAATTCTGCAGTGGACGGGCGACACTGCGCCCAACGCCGAGGCCTTGGAGATCACCGAGCGCGCGGGGCTGCTCAACATCAATGGGGGTGATACCTCCATCACGCGCGCCAACCCGTCACTCACCGCCGTGGGCGCTTTAGGCATCCGCAAGAACGGTTTCCTGCAGGTGTATGCCCCCATCACCAACGAAAACATCTATACCAACCTGTGGCTTGGGCCTTTTTATGGATACGAGCGCGCCATAGAGACCTTTGAAATGACAGACAAGCCCCGGCGCATCAAGCCTGTAGGCATTTACTACCACGTCTATTCCGCCAGCAAGCAGGCCGGCTTGAAGGCGCTGCACAAGGTGTACGGCTGGGCGCTGGCGCACCCGCTGCACCCGGTCTTCACCTCGGAATTCATCGCCAAGGTGCAGGATTTCGATAGCGTTGCCATCGCCCGCGAAGGCACGGGCTGGCGCGTGCGCGGCAACGGCAACCTGCGCACGCTGCGCCTGCCTGCCGCCCTGGGCACGCCCGACCTGCAGGCCAGTACCGGCGTGGCCGGTTACCGCCCGGGCACAGAGGGGCTGTATGTCTCCCTCACCGGCCCCCGCGCCTGGCTTCAAACGCAGGCCGCCAGCACGCCAGAAGCACCGCGCGCACCTTACCTGTTCGAAGCCAACGGCCGCCTGGGCCACTGGGCCTGGTCGGACCAAGGGCAACGCCTGGAACTGGAGTTGCAGGCGCATGCGCCGCTCGAATTTGCGCTGGCAGCGGCCAGCCGTTGCCAGGTCCGCGCCAACCAGCGCGCTCTTTCTCCCCTCCCGGCAGGGCCCTCGGCCCAGCCGGGGGTGCAGTCTTTCCGGCTCCAAGATGCCCGTGCTCAAATCCAGCTCCTCTGCCCTGCACGCTGAGCGCCCCGTCCTGGCGCCCGGCTGGCTGATCGCTCTGATGGCGGCAATGGTGTGCGTCGCCCTGTGGTTGCTGTATCCGCGCCAGGATCTGGAGCGGCGCCTGTCCGAAACCACCGAATCGGATCTCTCGCTCTCCTACCTGAATAACCTGCTGCGCAGCGACCCGGAAAATCCCCGCCTGCGCCTGCTGTTGGCACAGCGCCAGATGGTGCATGGCAAGACTGCGGATGCACGGGCCACACTGCAACCGGCACTCGATTCCAGCCATCCGGACATCCACCGCGACGCACTGTGGGTGCTGTGGGAGCTGACGTACACCGAGTTCCAACGCACCCCGGAAAAGGACAGCGCCCGCCGCGACCCCCTGCGACAAGCGCTGCGCGAACAGCTCCATGCCCTGGCGCGCGAAACCTGGCCTGAAGACCGGCAGCGTCGCCTGGCCGCCTTGGCTGCACAGTTCAACGAACCGGCGCTGGGCATTGCAATCAACAGTACGCTGGCCACCGCGCAAACCAGCCCCCGCGAAGCCGCCCAGTTCTATGAGCGCGCAGCGCGCGAAGCACTGGCCACATCGGACTACGCCAGCAGCGCCGCGCTCTACATGCTGGCGCGCCAAGCCGCAACAGAGCCCAAGGAGAGCAAACGGCTGTACCTGGCCGCCGTGCGTGCACTGCAGTCGGGCAACCAGCCCTTGGCCGCGCTGGAACTGGCCGAACGCGAAGTGGGCGCGCTGATCGACGACCGGGACATTCTGTTTTTCCTGACCGAACTGGCCCGCGCAGCAGGCAAGCCGGAGGTGGCCGATCGCTACGTTCGCCGCCTCTTGCGCATGGCGCTGCTGCGCCAATGGCAAGACCCCACGGCATGGGCCGCCGCTCAGACTGCAGTCGGCGCAAGCCCTTTCGCCGAACTGCACCCGGCGGCATGGCGCGCAAGCCGCCAGCCTACCGCCGCAGTCTCGAATAGCTATGACGACGGAGCACATTGGCTGGCATCTGCCAGGACAGAGGTCGGCGATCACCCCCACACAGCCCCCGTCTTGGTACGCATGGCAGGCAATGGCGCGCGTGCGGCGCCCCCCACACCCGGCCTGCCCTTCGACGACAAGACCTACTCCCTGGGCTACCAGGTTTTCCTGGAAAACCGCAAGCTGGAAGATGCCTGGGCCATCGCCCAAGCCGCCGTGCAACAGAGTCCCGGCAACCTGGTCTGGCGCGAACGACTGGCCCAGGTTTCGGAATGGACGTTGCGCCTGGACGTGGCGCTGGAAAACTGGCTGGTCGTTGCCCGCCAGACCCAGAAAAAAGAGGCCTGGCAGGCTGTGCTGCGCCTGGCCCCGGGCCAGTTCGATGATGCGGCGCTGGTGCAGGCGCTGCGCAACCAATTGCGCAGTCAGCCGGACGACCTGCCACTCCTCCAGGCCCTGGTGCAAACCTACGAGCGCCTGGGCGAGCCGCAACCCGCGCTGGACTACCTGCAGCAGCACGCCCGCACCCCTGCCACCCTGGAAATTCTGGCGCAACTGGCCGAGCGGGCCGGGCAACCCGACATTGCGCTGCAAAGCTGGCGCCGCCTGCTGAAGGAACCTGGCCAGGCCACCCCCGAGCGGGCCATGCGCGCGGCTGTGCTGGCGCTCGCCCATGACCGGCCTGACGAGGGCCTGGCGTGGCTGGAGGCCGCGCAGCAGCACCAGCCTCCCTCACCGCAAACAGCGACCGATTTCTGGCGCATGACCGGGCAGTTGGCCGAAAGCCGGCAGCGCGCTCCGCTGGCCATCGCCGCCTACCGCAAGCTGCTGGAGACCCCAGACATCGACGTGGGAGACTTTGACGGACTGATCCGCATGCTGCTGCTGGACTACCCCCTGGAAGCGGCGCAGGTCGCGGCCCTTGCCTGGGAACGCTTCCACCAGCCACGCCACCTGCTGCAAGCGCTGACGCTCTATTCCGGTCGCGGCCAGTGGGATGCTTTTGCCAGCCTGCTCAAGCCCCTGGAACCAGGCTCGCAGGCCAACCGGGAGACGCTGGCCGTTCTATGGAAGAGCCCAGAATTTCTGCGCCTGACCGGCACCTGGCACCAGAACCAGGGCCGCGCGGCCCAAGCGCGCCGCCTGTATGAAGCAGGCCTGCGCGCGAGCCCCCAATCCACCGACATGCAGCAAGCCCTGCTGTGGCTGTTCATCGATGGCAATGACACGGTGTCGCTGCGCGCACTGCTGGCCACGCACGAACAACAATGGAGCCGATCCGAAGAAGTGCACGACGCGCTGGCATCGGCCTACCAGGCACTGTCACTGCCGCAGACGGCACTCGACCGCTACCTGACGCCCCGCTTCAAAGCCCATGAGAACGATTTTCTGTGGCTCATGAACTATGCCGACGCGCTGGACCAGAACCAGCAGGCCGACCGCGCCTGGCGCCTGCGGCGCCATCTACTTTCACGCGAATGGCAGGCTGCGCGCACGGGCCAAGGCGGCACGCGCCTGACGCGTGCGCAGGCGCGCCAACTGTGGTTGACCGATGCAGGCCTGGACCAGACACGGCGCATTGCCCGCACACGCCTGATGCTGACGCAGCGCCCTGGCGACGCCGCCATCGATGTGCTGCGTGAATTGCTGCGGCTGGACCGTGATGCCCGCGGCAATTTCTCCAACGCCGCCGCCGAAACAGCCATTGGCTGGCTGCAGGACGCTGGCGAATACACCGCCGAGCGCGGTTTTTTATGGCACCAATACGCGCGCAGCCACAGCCTGCGCGCCCACCGCCCGCTGTGGGCCGAGATCACCGTCGCCCTGGCCGAAAACGACAGGGCTGCCAGCGGGCAACTGCTGGAGACCTTCGACGAGCGCCTGCCGCGCTACGACCGCATCAACGCCGCGGCTGCGGCCCAGGACGTGCGCCTGGCCCAAACGGCTGCTTTCGAAGCCCAGAATGACCAGCACGACGATGCACCCCTGCACCAGCAACTGACGGAGAACCTGCTGGCCTTCAGCGACCATGCGGGCACCCGGGTGACGGCGGCGCAGCTGGGCGGCATGGACGAGCAGCGCACCGAAGCCGTTCTGCACTTCGCGCTAAGCCCCCGACTGGCACTCGACCTGAACTTTGCCAGCATCCGCCGCCAGTCCACCGACCCCCTCGTCATACGCCTCCCGCCCAGCGAAAAGCTGCTGGAGACGCGCCTGCACTGGCGGCACCTGGACGGCAAGACAGTGCTGCACGTCGCGCGCCGACAAGGTTTTCTGAACACGACACCTGTGCAAATCACCCATGAGCAGCGCCTGGACAACCGTCTGAGCCTGCACACGGAGATCGGTGTACGCCTGCCCAGCGAAGAAAGCCTGGCACTGCGCGTGGCCGGCATGAAAAGCCGTGCAGCCGCCAGCCTGCGTTACCAGGCCACGCGCCAGGACCAGTTCTCGCTCACGCACACTGGTGAGCGCTACGAACTCCAGACAGGAATGGAGGTGGGCAACGGCCGGCACAGCACCCTCCAGTACACCCACACCTACCGACAGGATGCGCCGTCGCTCGAATGGAGTGCCTTCTGGTCCACCCATGCGTACCGGCGCAGAGACCTGGTGGACATGGATCCGGCCCTTTTTGGCGTACAGGGCTTTCTGCCGCCGGGCACCAATGGGCTGGGACCGGATTTCTTCTTGCCCGGCAACTTCCGCTTTTACGGCATCGAACTGTCCACCAACACGCGCTACGCCCAGGACTACACACGCGCACTGCGTCCCTTCGCCAGCATCAGTCGCACCTGGCACAGCCGGTTGGGCCCGGGCTATGGCGTGCGCCTGGGCATGGCGGGCAACGTGTGGGGGGCCGACCACCTGAGCCTGAGCTGGGGCCAGTCCAAATCGGGCATCCAGAACCAGGGCACAACCCGCGACCTGCAATTGACCTACCGTCTTCATTTTTAAGCTTCATGAGGTACCCCATGCACCACCACACCACCACCCTGCGACGCCTGCACACTCTGTTCATGGGCGCAGCCCTGCTGCTGCTCTGCGCCTGCTCCACCCTGGACCGCGGTGCTGCCCCTGCGCTGGAACGCCAGGCCCACTGGGTGGTACTGCCCTTTGCCAACCACACCGAAACCCCGCTGGCGGGCAACCGCGCCGAAGCCATTGCGCTGGCCCTTCTGCACGCCCAAGGCGTGGGCAAAGTGCAGCGCTACGAAACCGGCCCGCAGCAGGAAGCCTTGTTCGATGCCGGTGACGGCAAGCGCCAGCAGGAAGCCCTGGAATGGGCCCGCGAGCGCCAGGCGCGCTATGCGCTGACCGGTGCGGTGGATGAGTGGCGCTACAAGGTCGGTGTGGACGGTGAGCCCGCTGCCGGCGTGACGCTGCAAATCATCGACGTGGCTTCCGGTGACATTCTGTGGAGTGGCACCGGCGGTAAAAGCGGCTGGAGCCGTGAAGCCCTCTCGGCGGTCGCGCAAAAGCTGATCCGCGACCTGCTGCAGTCAGGCCTGGCCGGCGCCCGCTGACGCCTGTTTTCTCTGCCCATGACCCGTCCCTCCGAAAGCCCCGCACCGCGCCGCCAGCTGGCAGGCTCCGAATCGTCCGCACCCCTGACGCACAGACCGACGCATTGGCCCACCACCCTGCTGGGAAAGCTGGCCGCCACCGAGATCCGGCCCTGGGCCATGCTGGGCGAGACGCTGCTGCTGCCCTTGATCGCGCTCACGCTCGGTTTTGCATGGAACCCGCTGGACCCCCTCTGGAGTACGGCGGACTTCCCCTGGTCCTGGCTGGCTCCGGTTATTTTGGCCCTGCGGTATGGTCCCCTGGCAGGGCTGGGCGGCGCCGGCGTGCTATTGGTGGGTTGGCTGGCCTTCAACGTGGGCCACTACGACACTTTTCCGCAGTTGTTCTTTCTTGGCGGGCTGATCCTGGTCATGCTGGTGGGCGAGTTTTCCAGCCTGTGGCAGGCGCGCACCAGGCGCGCAGAAACCTTGCAACTGTATTTGGACCAGCGCCTGGAGCACCTGGTGCGCCAGTACTACTTGCTGCGCCTGTCGCACGATCGCCTGGAACAGGAGCTCATTGGCCGTCCCATGTCCATGCGCGATGCCCTGTCCACGCTGCAGGACGTGGGCAGCAATGCACAGGGACCCGAGACATTGCTGCGGCTACTCGCCCAGTACTGCCAGCTGGAAACCGCTGCACTGTGCCCCGTGGTGGACGACGCGCTGGGCACCACGCCACTGGCCAACCTGGGCACGCCCCGGCAGGTGCTGGAGAACGACCCCTTGGTACAGCAGGCCATCGAAACCCGCAAGCTGTGCCATATCAACCAGGCATTGTCAGCGCAGCAGCAAAGCCGCTACCTGGTGGCTGCTCCGCTGCTGGATCTGGGCGGTGAGTTGTACGGTCTGCTGCTGGTGGAGGAGATGCCCTTTTTCTCGCTGCAGGCAGAAAACCTGCAGACCATCAACCTGCTCTTGGGGTACTACACCGACGGGCTGTCCATGCAGGCCCTGGCGCGCCCCATCCTGCAGGAACTGCCCGATTGCCCGGCCCCGTTTGCCTTCGAGGCCCAGCGCCTGTCGCACATCCGCGCCAGCACCAAGGTGCCCAGCATCATCGTGGCGCTGGAGTTTCTGCCGCGCGCCATTGAACGCGACCTGCCGCAGCAAATCCAGCGCCTCAAGCGCGAGCTGGACGAATGCTGGCTGATTGCCACTCCTGAGCGCCAGATTCTGGCTGTACTGATGCCGCTGGGCGATACCGCCACGGCCGAGGGCTATATCCAACGCCTGGAAACCTGGTCGCAGCAAAAAGGCGCCCAGCCGCTGGCGGCAGCCGGGGTGTTCCCGCATGTGCTGCCGCTGACCGCCGACAACCCTCTGGCGGTGCTGCACCGCATCCACGGCCTGGCCCATGGTTAACCTCAAGCTCGGCATCGCCGCAATACTGCTGGAGTTGGGCGCCTGGAGCGGCCCGCTGCTGCTGGGCGGGCACACGGACAGCGCATTGGCCAGCTATCTGCTGGTGCATGCACTGGCCTGCGTGATGCTGTCGCTGTTTCTGTTTCCGTTGCTATCCACCCGGCAAGCCCGTCCCCGGCTGGGCATTGTCTTGCTGATGATGGTCTGCAGCTATGCCGTTCCCATTGCGGGCTTTCTCGGAGTGCTGGCGGCGGCGCTGGTGCTGCGGCTGTACCGCGTCCCCGCAACGCATATGGATTTCGAATCGCTGCAGATGCCGGAATTCGACCAGCACCAGCGCCGCCAGGGCCACTTTCGCCATGCAGGCCTGCGTTCTTTCTTGGGCAACACCCATGCACCCCTCCAAGCGCGCCTGCGCGCCATGGTGGCTTTGCAATATGTTTCAGGACGCACGGCCTCACCGCTGCTGCGCACGGTGCTGAGTGACCCCAGCGAAGACCTGCGTCTGCTCGCCTACGGCATGTTGGACACACTGGAAAAGCGCATCAACAGCAACATTGATGCCGAGATGGGTACGCTGCGCACCGCGCAGGCGGAGAGTGGAAAGTTTGGTACCCGCACCCTGGAATCCGCACAGCGCTTGTCTGACCTGTACTGGGAGTTGATTTACCAGGACCTCGTCCAGGGCGACCTGCGCAAGCATGCGATCCAGGAGTCGTTGCGCTACTGTGACTGGGTGCTGAACGAGCAAGCGGACAACGCGCAGCTGTGCTTGCGGCGCGGCCGCCTGTTGCACGAACAAAAGCGCCCCGACGAAGCCGCGCAGGCCTATGCGCAAGCGCGTGAACTGGGCCTGCCTGCCACCCGCGTGCTGCCTTACCAGGCCGAGCTGTGCTTTGACCGCAAGGATTTTGCGCAGGCCCGTGCGCTGATGCAGGAACTGGGGCAGTGGAGCGCCCTGCCGCGTCTGCACCCGGTGGTGGACTACTGGAGCGGACGATGAACACACGCAAGGCCGAAAGCGCCGACGTGGCACTGGTGCTGGAAGGCACGTTTCCCTACGTGAGCGGGGGGGTCTCCAGCTGGATCAACCAGATCATCCGCGCCTATCCCGAAATCCGTTTTGCCATCGTATTTCTGGGCAGCCGCCGAGAGGACTACCAGGAATTCAAATACCAGCTCCCCGACAACGTAGTGCACTTCGAAGAGCACTACCTGTACGCCAACCTGAACGCGCACCACCAGCCCGCCAAGCGCAGCGGCGACCGCGAAGCATTCGCCCTGATCGACCAGTTGATCGACGCCCTGCACCAGGGGCCCGACAGCCCCCAGACCATGGAGGTATTCCGCCAGGTGGCACTACAGATGCGACCGGGCGGCAGGCTGCAAATGGAAGATTTTCTCTACAGCCAGCGTGCCTGGGAGATCATCTGCAACGTCTACCGGGACCACTGCAGCGACCCTTCGTTTGTCGATTTTTTCTGGACCGTACGCATCATGTTCCAGCCCCTGTGGCTGCTGGCGCGCGTGGCAACTGCATTGATTCCCGTGCGCGTAGTGCACTGCGCGTCCACAGGTTACGCGGGCTTTCTCGGCGGTCTGCTGGAGCAGACGCGGGGGACGCCACTGGTGCTTTCAGAGCATGGCATCTACACCAAGGAGCGCAAGATCGACCTGTTCAAGAGCGAGTGGATCCGCGACAACCGCAACATCTTCCAGCGCGACCCGACCGAGCTGTCGTACTTCCGCCAGATGTGGATCCACTTTTTTGAATGGATAGGCCGCTACTGCTATGCCTCGGCCGACCCCATCATTGCTCTCTACGAAGCCAATCGTTTGCGCCAGGTGGCCGATGGCGCTGCCCCCGAGCGCACCTTCAACATCCCCAATGGCATCGAGCTGGCACGCTTTGCACCGCTGCGTGCGCAGCGCCCAGCCACGCCGCCACCGGTGCTGTGCCTGATCGGGCGTGTGGTACCCATCAAGGACATTAAAACCTTTGTGCGCGCCATGCGGCGTGTGGCCAACGAGCTGCCCGGCGCCGAAGGCTGGATTGCCGGCCCCGCCGACGAAGACCCCGCCTATGCGGAGGAATGCCAGAGCCTGGTGCGCAGCCTGGGACTGGAAAAAAACATCCGTTTCCTGGGCTTCCAGAAGGTCGAAGACCTGATGCCACGCATTGGCTTGGTGGTGCTTTCGTCCATCAGCGAGGCGCTTCCGCTGGTGCTGCTGGAGGGCTACGCCGCCGGGGTACCCGCGGTATCCACCGATGTCGGCTCGTGCCGGCAGTTGGTGGAAGGACTGGATGCGGAGGACCAGGCCCTCGGCCCATCGGGCAAGATCGTTCCCATTGCCGATCCACAGCAGCTGGCAGACGCTGCGCTGTCACTTTTAAGCGACCCTGCGGCATGGCAAGCCGCCAGCAATGCGGCGATCGCGCGCGTCGAGCGCTACTACACCGACACGATGATGTTCGACCGCTACCGCGCGGTCTATGAAAAGGCCTTTCTTCGGGCCCGGGGAGCGCACTGATGGCGGGCATTGGCTTTGAGTTGCGCCACATGCTGCGCAAGAACACACTGCTCAGCCTGGTGCAGGCCTACGCCTATGCGGGCGTGATCGGCTCCGGGCCCTGGGTGTTCTCCATCGTGGGCATTCTGCTGATCGGTATCTTGAGCGTTGGCATGGTGGTGCCCTCGTTCCTGGTGACGCAGTTTCAGACCTCGGTGACCTATCTGGTTGCCAGCAGCCTGATTCTGACCGGGCTGGTGCAACTGGCGTTCACACGCTTTATCTCCGACCGCCTGTTTGAAAAACAGAAAGACCTGGTGCTGCCCAACCTGCACGGTCTGCTGCTGGTCGTGCTGCTGGTGGCTGGCGTCCTGGGCAGCCTGGCACTGTTCGTGGTGCTACCCGGCCAGGGTTTGCTGTACCGCTTGCTCATGCTGGCCGGTTTCACGCTGATGTGCGGGGTCTGGGTGCTCACCATCTTGCTGTCGGGCATGAAACGCTACAAGGTCATCGTCACGCTGTTCGGTCTGTCCTATCTGCTGATTGTGGCCAGCGCCCTGCTGCTGCGTCCCTATGGGCTAGAAGGCCTGCTCGGTGGCTTTGTGCTGGGCAATTACGTGCTGCTCGCTGGCATGTGGCTGCTGGTGGTGCGGGAATTCAACCCCACGGGCCGCCTCGTGGCCTTTGATTTCGCCCGGCGCAGCATGCTCTACCCATCGCTCATGGCGATTGGCCTGCTCTACAACCTGGGCATTTGGGCGGACAAGTTCATGTTCTGGTACTTCCCGCCCACGTCGCAGGCCATCATTGGCGGGCTGCGGGCGTCGCTGATCTACGACATGCCGGTGTTCCTGTCCTACCTGTCCATCATTCCGGGCATGGCGGTTTTCCTGGTGCGCATAGAAACCGATTTTGTCGAGTTCTACGACAAGTTCTACGACGCCGTGCGCAGCGGCGGTTCGCTTGAATACATCGAGTCCATGCGCGATGAAATGGTCTACTCGATCCAGCAAGGTCTGAGTGAAATTGCCAAAATCCAGACGCTGGCGGTGCTCGTCACCTTCGTGGCGGGGCCCGCCGTTCTCGACGGCTTGGGTATTTCGCGGCTGTATTTGCCACTGCTCCATGTCCAGGTCATTGGCGCAGGGCTCCAGGTGGGGCTGATGGCCATCCTGAATGTTTTCTTCTATCTGGATCAGCGCCGCACCGTGCTGCTGCTGTGCATTCAATTCGTGGTGCTCAACGTGGTGCTGACCGGCCTGACGCTGGCCTTTGGCGCTGCACTCTACGGTTATGGCTTTGCACTGGCCACCCTGGTCACACTGTCCACGGGCCTGGCCCTGCTCACCCGCAGTCTCAACCAGCTGGAATACCGAACCTTCATGCTGCAGTAAACCCGCTGCACCAGACCGCACTGGCGATGAAGCCGGGCACAATCCCGCCAAAGACACCACCGCCATCACACACCATGCACCAAGCCCACACCCTTTTGCGCCTGTGCGCCCTGCCCTTGACCGCACTCCTGGCCTCCTGTGGTGGCGGCGATTCGGGCGAGGCCCCGCCTTCCGTCATTGCCGTGCAGATCACGACGCCCAGCACAACCGACAATGTGTTTACGGTCGGCACGCCGATTGCGGTGCGTGCCAGCGCCACGGTCAATGGCACTGCGGTGGCCGATGGCACGGTGGTGCGCTTCTCGGTGCCTTCGGGCGTATTCACCCCCGCCGCACCCACCAGCCGCGCGGGGGCTGCTTCGGGCACGCTGACCAGCAGT
>JAANMW010002689.1_pt1 | contig 15426 bp, 15 predicted proteins | sample 7279671 | NCBI WGS metagenome assembly JAANMW01 (sample SAMN14094541, study PRJNA606508) | bioreactor metagenome | isolation source: A lab-scale SPAN reactor treating ammonium-rich wastewater day 247 | place: Ireland: Galway | collected 2017-09-19
TCTGCTCCATCACCGCCTTCGTGATGCGGTAGGCGAGGCTGTCGATCATGTCCATGTGCACGACGAAGAAATTGAACGTGCCGAGAGTCTTGTGGTCGCCGTCGAGCTGGCGATAGGTCGCCTTCGGAATCGCCGCCTCGGTCAGCTCCGGCATCGCCTTCCGGATCGCGGCGATCTCCTGGTCGGTGTAGTGGATGAAGCGCACGGTGCGCTCGTCCTCGATCATACTGAATGCGTCGATCGGCAGGCCGGCGGCGAAGGCGAACGCGTCGATCTTGCCGTCGATGAGCTGGTCGGCCATGGCCGCGGCGCCGCCGAACCGGAAATCGGCCGCCACGCCGATCGCCTTGAACATCATCGGGAAGTAAGTGCCCGGCGTGCCGGACTTCGGGCCGACGCCAATCTTGCGCCGCGCCATGTCCTTCACCGAGCGGATGTCGCTTTTCTCGAGCACGACGAAGTGGAACGGCGTGTCGTACATCGGGAACAGCGCGCGGATCTCGCGGAACTTCTTGCCCTTCGTCCACGGCGCGCTCGCGTTCCACGCCTGGTGCGCGATGCCCATCGTCGTCATGCCGAGATCGATCTTCTTCTCGCTCAGCAGCACGATGTTGTCGTTGGGCCCGTCGGTTTCGCGCGTCGCGACCGGAATCCGCGCTTCCTTCGCGATCAGCCGCGCGACGAAGCCGCCATAGATCACGTAGGTGCCGCCCGGCCGCGCCGTGCCGAGCGTAAGGCCGGCCGTTTGGCCGAACACTGGCGCTGCGCCGGTGAAGGCCGCGACAAGGGCAAGGCAGAGAACGCAAAGCGCGCGCATGATGGGATTGCCGCCGGGGTCAACGCCAGCTTCATGCGTCCGTGGCCGTAAAAATGCGCTAAGCGCGGAAGGTTAATGGTGCGTGGGCGCTCACTCGGCCGCGCTCTTGAGGGCCGCGGGGCCGGCAAACGGCCGGTCATGCTGCAGCGCCGGGATGCGCCGGCGCGCCTCTGCGGATTTCGCCGGATCGATCTCGGCCACGATCACGCCCTCGCTCTCGCCCCCGTCGGCGAGCACCTCGCCCCACGGATCGACGATGAGCGAATGGCCGAAGGTGCGCCGGCCCTGCGCATGGGTTCCGCATTGCGCGGCAGCGATCACGAACGCGCCGCACTCGATCGCGCGCGCGCGCATGAGGACGTGCCAATGCGCGCGCCCGGTCTGCTCGGTGAAGGCGGCGGGCACGGTGAACATCACGGCGCCGGCCTTGGCCAATGCGCGATAGAGCTGGGGAAAGCGCACATCGTAGCAGATCGTCATGCCGAGCACGCCCCACGGCAGCGGCGCGGTCACGGCGCGCTCGCCGGGCACGATGCGCTCCGATTCGCGATAGCGCTCGCCGCCGGCGAGATCGACGTCGAACAGGTGCAGCTTGTCGTAGCGCGCCGCGATGTTGCCCGCCGGGTCGAACAGCAGCGAACGGTTCGCGTACTTGGTCTCGCTGAGCTTGATCGAAAGCGAGCCGCCGAGGATCCACGCGCCGGTTTCGCGCGCCAGCGTGCGAAACGCCGGAATGCCCGGATGCTCGGTCTCGGGCAGCGCCTTCCGGATTGCGTCGGCGCCGACGGGCTCGATCATCGTCACGTTCTCGGGAAACGTGATGAAATCCGCGCCCATGCGCCGCGCTTCGCGGCCGAGGCGAACGGCCGTATCGATGTTCGGCTGAAGCTCGCGCCCGGCCGACAACTGCACGCAGGCGGCCTTGAACGTCGCGCTCACGACGCGGCCTTCAGCATCGGGTCGAGCTTGCCTTCGGCGTCGAGCGCGTAGAGGTCGTCGCATCCGCCGACGTGTTTGCCGCCGATCCAGATCTGCGGAACCGTGCGCTGGCCCGATCGCTTCATCACGTCCTTGCGCTTGTCGGGATCGAAGGTCACGTCGGTTTCCTCGTAGGGAACCCCCTTGCGCTCGAGCAATGCCTTCGCCGACGAGCAATAGGGGCACAGCGCCGTCGTGTAGATTTCGACCTTGGGCATCTTCCTCTCCGCGCCGCCGCGCCCCATCCCCGCGGCGGATCGCTCACTGCCCGATTGTGACGCAAATACCGTACCGGATAAAGGCCGGCAGATGCTTTACGCGGCTAGGCCGGGCAGCGTTCCTGGAGCCAGGGGATGACCTTGCCCATCTGCTCGCGCACCGGCAGCGCGGGGTCTTCGCCCTCGTTCGGCTCGAAATAGTGAAGGCGGTCGGGGAAGTCGAAATAGGCTTTGTCCTTGGCGGCGAGCGCGCGGAAGATCGACTTGGAATGCGCCTCGGGATAGACGTCGCGGTCGCGCCCGGCATTGACCAGCGCGGTCGGAACCGTAACGGCGGCCGCGGTCTTCAGCAGGTTCGCGTTGCTTGAGAGCCCCGACCAGGTGGAAAGCCAGGCATCCGGCGTCTGCAGGCGGCCGAACCCCAGGAGCTGATAATTCATCAGGTCGGGCCGCTCGCTCAGCAGGCAGCCATAGCCGCGGTTCGAGGGATCGAGCCGGCGGTCGACGTAATTCGGGTTGGCCATCGTGCGATAGATCGTCATCACCGGCTGGAACGAGGCGCGCTGCTGGATCGCGCGCTGGCGCTCGAACGGCAACTGGGCGAAGGCAGGGTCGGCGCGGCCGGCCTCGGCATCGGCCTGGCGCTCGATCATGCCCCGCGCCAGCGCATCGATGCGAGCCACGCGCGCCACCTGCGCCGCGCGGTAGCGCTTCAGGAACGCGTCATCGTATTCGCTCCACTGCGGCGCCGGCTTGAAGCCGTTGCGCGGGTCGTAGAGATCCAGCGACGGATCGGTCAGCAGCGGATCCTTCTCGTCGACGACGGCGGGGTCGATCACGTCGTTCATGATCAGCCCCTGGCCGGTATGCGCGGCCGAGATGATCATGGCGTCGAACGGCGGCAGCGACGCGGCGGCGAGCGGAACCGGACGGCCGGCCGGCGTCTTCGTGAGGCGCGCCGCCGGCGCCGCCACGGCCTGCTGCTGATAGAAGCCGCCGAGCGAGCCGCCGCCCGAATTGCCGAGCCACACGATCCGCTCGATGCCCTTCTCGTCTCTGAGCCAGTTCGCGTAGGTGCCCATGTCGAGCAGAAGCTGCTCGTGCACGCAGTTCACATCGTTGTTGATCGAGCGGAGATTGGCGCCGAGGCAGGCATAGCCCGCGCGCAGGAACTCCGGGAACGCGTAGTGCTGGCTGAAATCGACGCGCGGATGCGCGGCCATCACCGCCACGCGCGCGCGCCGCCCCTTGGGCGTCCAATAGAGGCCGCGCACCTGCGCGCCGTCCTGCGCGTTCACCGTCGCCTGCTCGAGATCGGCGAAATCCACTTTCTCGCGGAAGCGGATCCACGTGCCGCGCCAGTAGGTGCGCGAAACCAGCGGCTGATTCATGCTTGCCTCATCCCATCGTGCGCGGCAGCCAGGTCGAAATGATCGGAAACGCGAGCAGCGCCGCCACCACGAAAATCTCGATCACGAGGAATCGCCAGACGCCGGCGAAGATCACGTCCACCGGCACCTTCCCATCGGTCGAGGTGTGGATCACGAACACGTTGAACCCCACCGGCGGCGTGATGAGGCCAACCTCCAGCATCTTCACGACGATGACGCCGAACCAGATGAGATCGATGCCGCTTCCTTGCATCAGCGGCACGAGCACCGGCAGCGTGAGCAGCAGGATGCCGAGCGGGTCGAGAAACATGCCCATCACGAGATAGAGCACGACGGCAGCCAGCATCAGCGACCACTGCGAGAGGCCGAGCGCACCCATCCAGGCGACGACGGAATTCGTGGCGCCGGTCAGCGCGATGAACGTCGCGAACATCTTCGCGCCGATCGCGACGAAGAAGATGCTCGCCGTCTGCACGACCGTTTCCGACATCGCGAGCTTGAAATCGACGAGCGTCAGCCGCCGCCCGAAAATGCCGATCACGAGCGCGGCGGCCACCGAAACGGCCGCCGCCTCCGTAGCCGTGAAGATACCGCCATAGATGCCGACGACGATGATGAGAAAAAGCAGTGCCGCCGGCCACGCCTTCAGCATCGCGGTGAAATAATCGCGGCGCGCGAAGCGGAGACCGGGCGGGGGGACGTCTTGCGGCCGCACGCGCGCCCACCAGACGACGACGGCGATGTAGGCGAGCATCGAGAGGATGCCCGGCAGCACGCCGGCCAGAAACAGCTTCGAGATCGATTGCTCGGCGAAGATTCCGTAGATGACGAAAGGCACGCTCGGCGGGATCAGCGAACCGAGCGTGCCGCCGGTGGCCACGGTGGCGGTCGCGAAGCGCGGCGCGTAGCCGAAGCGCAGCATCTCCGGCACGGCGATACGCCCGAACGTGGCGGCGCAGGCGACGCTCGATCCGGTGATCGCCGAGAAGCCGCCGCACCCAAGGATCGAGGCAATGCCGAGCCCGCCGGGCACGCGCGCGAGCCACACGCGCACCGCGTGATAGATGTCGGTCGTGATGCCGGTGCGGAACGCGATCGCGCCGAGCGCGATGTAGAGCGGCACGAGGCTCAATTCGTAGGAATGCACGAAGCTGAAGCTGCTGCTCGAGACGAGCCTCAGCGTCGGGCGGACGGCGGAGTCGAGGTCGAAGGCCTTCCCCTCGGGCCACGCGTAGAGAATGAACGTCGCCACGAAGGCAACGCCGCCGAGCGCGAAGCCGATCGGCATGCGCAGCGCGATGAAAAGCATCGCCACCGCGAAGGCGAGGCCGCCGAGGAGGATCGGGTCCATGGCTCAGTGCCCAGCCTTGGCCTCGGTGTCGCCGGCTTCCGGCGGCGCGTAATCGCTGAAGACACGGTGGATCGAACGCGCGACGAAGATCAGCATGCCGACGAGGAAGGCGAGCCGCCCCGGCCATTCCGCGATCTCGAGACCGCCGTCGTAATATCCGCCGGTGCGCCACGCCGATGCGAAGTTCGCCCAGCCGCTCCAGACGATCGGGATCAGGAACAGCACCGACAACATGCCCATCGTGGCATTGAGCCGGCGCTGCGTGCGCGGCGAGAACCGGCGCACGAGAACGTCGACGGCGATGTGCGCGCGCCGCCCCGCGACCGTGGCCAGCGGCAGCATCACAGCCAGCACCATCAGATCCTGGATGATGATCTCGGCATCGGGAATACCGAAGCGGAACACCGTTCGCCCGGCGATGTTGATGCAGATGATCGCGCCGGCAACGAGCACCGCCACCGCCGCGATGGCGATGGCGATGCGCTCGATCAGCCGGAAGCCGGCGTCCATGAAGGCGCTATCGCTTCCAGGGATAGTTCTTCGCCTTGCGCTCCGCTTCGTACTTCTCCATGTGCGCGCGGTATTGCGCGAGGATGCGGTCGGCGGAGTAGCCGGCCGCGTTGGTCTTCGATTTCCAGTCCTCGAAATACTTCTCGCCGGCCTTCAGCAGCTTTTCCTTCTCGGCCGCCGGAAACTCGTGGACATTCACCTTGTGCCCGTCGATGCCGGCCTTCATCGCGGCGAGGGCGTTGTCGTTTGCGCTGATCATCAGCTCCGCAACCTTGTCGACCATGGCGCTGCCGGCCTCGCGCAGCGCCTTCTGCTGGTCGGCGGGCAGCTTCTCGAACACCTCCTTGTTGATGATCACGGCCCAGGCGAGGTGCTGGCCCCAATCGAGCTTGATGATGTCCTTCGCCGCCTCGTAGTCGCGCAGGATGCGCATGCCGTAGAGGTAGTTGTGGTTGCAGGTGATCGTGCCGGCGTCGAGCGCGCGGTTCGCCTCGGTGCCCGAGAAGCGCAGCACGCTTGCGCCCAGGCTCTCCATCACCTGGCCGTAGAATCCGGCCGAGCGGATCTTCACGCCCTTGAAGTCCTCGACCTTGCTCAGCACCTTGTTCTTGCAGATGAGCTGCACCTCGGTCGTCGTGAAGTTCGAGAGATAGACGACGTTGGCGGCGTCGAAGGCCTTTTTCAGGTCGGGCGAGGTGGTGGCGAGCTCATACATGGCGCGCAGGCCCACCCAGACGTCCGACGAGCCCACCGGCAGATCGCCCACGTTGTAGGGCAGCATCTCGCGCGCGGTGTAGCTGCCGACGATCGATCCCATCTCGGCCGCGCGGTCGCCCACGCCCTTCAGCGACGAGCGCGCGTCCATCAGCGAGCCGCCCCAGAAGAAGTTGATCTTGAGCGCGCCGTTGGTGCGCTTGGCCACCTCGGCGGCGAACCAGTTCATCGCCGCGGCGCGCTCGCCGCGGTTGACGGATGGCTCGGTGTAACGGAGGACGGTTTCAGCGGACGCGGCGGCGGCGAACGCGATCGACGCGGCAAGGCCGGCCGCGGCCAGCGGGGCGAATTTCGGCACGTGATCCTCCCTCGAAGCTTAGATTTCTATGCTTCGGAGGATAGTACGGCCCGGCGTCGCGAGTCCATGCGGTCGCCGCAAACCGGCCATCCCGCGGACGGAACGCCGGCTTCAGCCCTCGTCGCCGCCCTCGACGATGTCCTTCAGGCCCCAGAGATCCTTGATGGCGAGGGCGGAGCCCTGCTTCTCGGCGATGCCCTTCTTGATGAGGTCGCTCACCGCCCGCGCCACCGTTTCGCGCGTCGTGCCACAGCGCGAGGCCAGATCGGAATGCACGGGCAGCGGATCGATCAGCGCGGATTCGGCATCGTCCTTCGCCAGCGTGCGCGCGAGGCGCAGGATCTCGGCATAAACGCGCGTGTAGGCGCCGAGCGTCGAGAGATCCATGATCCGCTCGTTGGAGGCGCGGATGATCGCGGCAAGGCGCTCGATGACGGAGACGGCGAATTCAGGATGCTCGCGCATCGCCTTCTTGAACAGCTCGGGCGCCAGCGAGGCGATCAGGGCGCGCTTGATGGCGACGACGCTGGCCGAGCGCGGCTTGCCGTCGATCGCGGAAAGCTCGCCGAACATGCCGCCGGCGCGGATCTCGTCGTAGCTCACCTCGCGGCCGGAATAGGAGTAGTTCACGATCCGCACGACGCCGCCCACGACGAAATAGACGTCGCGGCTCTCGCTTTCGCGGTCGATGATCTGCTCGTCGTTCTTGTATTCCTTCCACACGCAGCGCTTCTCGAGCTCGCGCCGCACCGCCTCGGGCAGCGGCTCGAGCACCGGGATCTTGTCGAGCGAGCGCTGCACCGGCCAGGTCGAGCCGCGCAGGCGGCGCTGGGCCGAGACGGGTTCAGCCATGTTCCCCTCCCTTGGGGCCGTAGAACACGACCCAGGTGCCGAAATCGGCGCTGAAGGATTCGAAGCGGTGCCGGGCGCCGGCCGGCGCGAACAGCGCGTCGCCGGGCCCGAACGCCACGCGCCGTCCGTCGCAGGCGAAGGTGCCGCGGCCGCTGGCGACGATGTAGATTTCGTCCTGATCGTGCGGGGTTTGCGGATCGCTGCCCGTGGGCGCGTACCAGCGCAGCACCATCGAGCCGTGCCGCATCAGTTCGGCCGAGCGGAATCCCGCCGGTATCGGCGCCTGCCGGGCTTGATCGAGGGTTGCGTGCAATGGCGCGGCCATTGTGTGCTCCGGGCATTCGGGCTCAAAAGTGCCCGCTCGCCTGCGCCTGTCAAGTCATGCCCCGCACGTTCTCTTAGTCGGCTTTGAGAACGCGTGCAATGGCGAGCGCGTCCACGGCCGCGGCGCCGGCGCGCAGCAGCGCGCGCGCCGCCGAATCGAGCGTGGCGCCGGTGGTCAGAACGTCGTCGATCAACACGATGCGCTTGCCCCAGACGAGCGGCCGGCGCCGCGGCGGCACCTTGAACGCGCCGCGCACGTTAAGCCGCCGCTCGCGCGCGCCGAGGCCGCCCTGGCTCGGTGTGGGTTTGATGCGCGCAAGAGCGTCGGGCGCCCAGGCGATGCCGGTCTGCCGCGAGAGCGCGCGGGCCAGCAACGCCGACTGGTTGTAGCGTCGGCGGAACAGGCGCCGCCAATGCAGCGGCACCGGCACGATCAGCTCGGCCGCAGCCAGAACCTCTGCGCCGCTACGCCCGATCCAGCGCGCCAGCGCCGGCGCGGCATGCACGCGGTCGGCGTTCTTGAAGCGCAGGATCAGCGGCTTGCTCGCCTCGTCGTAGCGCATCACCGCGCGGGCGCGGTCGAACGAGGGCGGGTGCGCGAGGCATTCGCCGCAAACCGCCGTCGCCTGCGCATGCTCGAACGGCAACCCGCACCGGTCGCATTGCGGCGGCCCGATGAAGCGGATCGCGCCCCAGCATTCGGGGCAGAGCGCGCCCGGCTCGCCCACCGGCTTGCGGCACGAGAGGCACAGCGGCGGCAGCACGAGATCGAGCGCCAGCCGCGCCGCGCGGCGGACGCCGGAAAGCCGCTCTGCCGTGGCGCCGGTCATGGGGATAATCCTAGCCCGAAGCGCGCGCGACTCACAGCCGCCCTGGTTTCGGGCTACAGTCGGCGGCATGAGCTTCGTTCTCACGCCCGGCGCGCTGGCGCTCGACGATATCGACCGCCTGCTCGGCGTAGCCGAGCCCGTATCCCTCGCGCCAGACGCGGCGCCCGCGATCGCGGCGGCGGCCGCGGCGGTGGAGGCCGCGCTCGCGCGCCACGAGCCGGTCTATGGGGTCAACACCGGGTTCGGCAAGCTCGCGCGCAAGCGCATCCCCGACGATCAGCTTCGCGACCTCCAGCGCCGGCTACTGCTGAGCCACGCGGCCGGCGTCGGCGCGCCGTTGCCCGACGAGGTGGTCCGGCTCACGCTGATCTTGAAAGCCAACGCGCTCGCGCGCGGTCATTCGGGCGTGCGGCCGCCGGTGATCCAGCGCCTGCTGGATTTCGCGAATGCCGGCGTACTGCCGGTGGTGCCGGAGCGCGGCTCGGTCGGCGCCTCGGGCGATCTCGCGCCGCTCGCGCATCTGTGCCTGCCGTTGATCGGCGAGGGCGAGGTGTGCCTCCGCGGCGAGCGGATGCCGGCCGCCGAGGGGCTGCGCCGCGCCGGCCTCGCGCCGGTGGTCCTGGCCGCCAAAGAGGGCCTGGCGCTCATCAACGGCACGCAGGTTTCGACCGCGCTGGCGCTCGTCAATTTCCGCCGCGCCGAACGGCTGTTCCGCGCGGCGATCGCGATCGGCGCGCTCTCGGTCGATGCGGCGATGGGCAGCGACACGCCATTCGACGCGCGCCTGCACGCCCTGCGCGGCCAGCCCGGCCAGATCCGCGCCGCCGCGGCCTATCGCGCCTTGCTCGCCGGCAGCGGCATTCGCGCCTCGCACCGCACGAACGACGACCGCGTGCAGGATCCCTACAGCCTGCGCTGCCAGCCGCAGGTGATGGGCGCCGCGATCGACACGTTGCGCCATGTCGGGCAGGTGCTCGCGCGCGAAGCGAACGCCGTGTCGGATAATCCGCTGGTGTTCGCCGAAAGCGGCGAGATCATCTCGGGCGGCAATTTTCACGCCGAGCCGGTGGCGCTCGCGGCCGATCATCTCGCCGTCGCCATCGCCGAGGCCGGCGCCATCGCCGAGCGCCGCGTGGCGCTGTTGATCGACGCCTCGTTCAGCACCTTGCCGCCGTTCCTCGTGGCCGAGCCGGGCCTCAATTCGGGCTTCATGATCGCACAGGTGACGGCCGCCGCTGCTGCATCGGAGAACAAGTCGTTCGCGCATCCGGCCAGCGTCGATTCGCTGCCCACCTCGGCGAACCAGGAGGATCACGTCAGCATGGCGACGTTTGCCGCGCGGCGGCTCGGCGCGATGAACGACAATCTGCGCACGATCCTCGCGGTCGAATATCTCGCGGCGGCGCAGGGCATCGACTTCCACAAGCCGCTCGGAACATCGCCGACGCTCGCGCAGGTCCACGCGCTGCTGCGCGCGCGCGTGCCGTTCCTCGACCGCGACCGGTTCTTCGCACCAGACATCGCCGCGGCCGAGACGCTGCTCGACGCGCCGGACCTCGCCGCATTCTCGGGCGCGCCGCTCTGGCGCGATTAGTTCGCGGGTTACGCGCGAGTGCTTTTCGATCCCCACCGCGACTGTAGAGCGCGCCTTTCGCCGCGTTGTCTCGCTGCCGAGGCAGCTCTATCTTCGGAGGCTTGAATGGTGAGAGGTGGGCGATGAGCAAGGATTCAGGTTCGGTTGACCGGCGCACCGCGATCAAGACCGGTGCGGCGGCCGCGGCCGTGGTGGCAGGGTCGCTCGCGGCGCCGAACGTGGCGCGCGCGCAAGGCGAGGGGCCAATCAAAGTGCCGCCGCTGCCTTATGCCGACGACGCGCTGGCCCCGGTGATCTCGGCCAACACGATCGGCTTTCACTACGGCAAGCACCACATGGGCTATGCTACGGCGCTCAACGCGGCGCTCGCCGGACCGGCCAAGGATCTCGCCGCACTTTCGCTCGAGGACATCATCAAGACCACGCGCGCGAACCCGAACCGCGCAGCCGTGTTCAATTCCGCGGCCCAGGTGTGGAACCACACTTTCTACTGGAACAGCATGAAGCCGGGCGGCGGCGGCGAGCCCTCGGGCAAGCTCAAGGACGAGATCGTCAAGGCGTTCGGCGATTTCGCGAAGTTCAAGGAGGCGTTCGCGCGCGCCACGATCGGCCAGTTTGCCAGCGGCTGGGGCTGGCTGGCCTGGGACGAGAAGGACAAGAAACTCGTCATCCAAACGACCTCGAATGCCGAGACGCCGCTCCATCGCGGGATGAAGCCGATCCTCACGATCGACGTCTGGGAGCACGCCTACTATCTCGACTACCAGAACAAGCGCGCCGATTACGTCAACGCCGTGATCGACAAGCTCGTGAACTGGGAATTCGCAGCGAAGAACCTCGGCTGAGTACCGCGCGGCCGCGATCCCGCAGGGGCGGGGTTTTGACCCGCCCTTTGCGACGCCGGGCCGCATCGGATCGCCGGCCTCGATGCGCTCCGGCCGGCCATTGAAACGCACCTACGCGGGCCAATATGGTCGCACGTTGGCGTGCTGGACTCGCTTTGGCCGCTCCTCTATAAGCGGCGGCCTTGCCGCGGGGCGCCTTGCCCCGGCCCGGCCAGGCGCCCGAAGGGGCGGCCTTCGCCCGATCGGGCGCCGGCCCCACGCCATGGGCCCAGGTAGCTCAGCGAGTAGAGCAGCGGACTGAAAATCCGCGTGTCGGCGGTGCAAATCCGTCCCTGGGCACCATTCTCCCTGTCGTCACGCCGCTCGCCAATCCGTCGCCGCCCCGCGATCAGCCTTTGTAGCCGAACACGCGTGGCAGCCAGAGCACGAGGTCGGGCAAGAGCGTGATCAGCGCGAGCGCGCCGATCATCGCGAGCAGGAACGGCATCGACTCGCGGACGATGTCCTTGAGCGGCACGCCGGTGATGCCGTTCATCACGAACAGCAACAGGCCATAGGGCGGCGTGATCAGCCCGATCATGATGTTGACGACCGCAAGAACGCCGAAGTGCACCGGATCGACGCCCACCGCCTGCGCGGTCGGCAGCAGCACCGGCACGATGATCAGCAGGATCGTCGTGCCTTCGAGCAGGCAGCCGAGAATCAGCAGCAACACGTTGACCGCGAGCAGGAAGGTGAGCGGCGTGAATTCGTACACGCGCAGCATCGCGGCCAGCGACTTCGGCACGTTCTCGATCGTGACGACATAGTTGAACACGATCGCGCCGGCGATCAGCATGCCGATCGCCGCCGTCGTGCGCGCGCTGTTGAGCAGCGAGTTGTAGAGGTCTCGGCGCGAGATGCTGCGATAGAGCAGGGCCGAGACGAGCAGCGCATAGGCCGCGGCCACCGCCGCCGCCTCGGTCGGCGTCGTGGCGCCGCCGTAGATTCCGCCGAGGAGAACGATCGGCATCAGCAGGGCCGGCAACGCGCGCAACGTGAGCGCCGGAATCTCGCGCGCCGGCACCGGCCGCTCCACGGGGAAATTCCTTTGCCGGGCAGCGACCGCGACGATGCCCATCTGCGCGAGGCCCATGATGAGGCCGGGGATCACGCCGCCGAGGAACAGGAAGCCGATCGACGTGTCCGAGACCAGCGCATAGATCACCATCGGAATCGAGGGCGGGATGATCGGCCCGATCACCGCGGTCACGGCCGTGAGCGCGGCGGCGAAGCTCGCGGGATACTTTCCGTCCTGCGTCATCATCCGCTGCATCATCTTGCCGGTGCCGACCGCGTCGGCGATCGCCGAGCCCGACATGCCGGCGAAGATGATGCTCTGAACGACGTTCACCTGCGCGAGGCCGCCGCGGAAGCGGCCCACGACCGCGTTGCAGAAGCGCAGCAGGCGGTCGGTGATGCTGCCGGTATTCATGAACTCGGCGGCGAGGATGAACAGCGGCACGGCCAGCAGCACCTGGCTTGCAAACATGCCGTTCAGCAATTGCTCCGCCGCGGTGCCGAGGTCGAGGCCGGCCAGCCAGAGATAGAGAACCGAGCCGGCGATCATCGCGTGCCCGATCGGCAGGCCGAGCAGGCTCAGGAGCACGATCGCGGCGACCGCCAGCGCGAAGGGGCTGGCCAGATTCACGGGGCCGAACCGGGCGCGTCCGCCGCTTCGCCGTCCGGGCCGCCGCGCAGCGCCCGCCAGAGGAGCCAGAGATAGCGCGCGATGATGGCGACGGCGAAAATCACGTAGATCGAATAGAGATGGTCGTAGCGGATCTTGAGGTAGGTCGTGGACTGCACCTTCATGAAGGCCACGTATTCCACCGAGGCCGGCAGCGAAAGCCCGTAGAGGCCGATGAGCGCCAGCGCGGTCACGATCGCGAAGCCGCGCCGCGTGCGGCGGCCGACGGCGCTGTAGACGAGATCGAAGCGGATCTCCTCGCGCTCGCGCAGCACGAACGCAGCGCCCCAGAGCACGATCCAGAGCCAGATGATGACGGTGAGCTCCGACGTCCAGCCGATCGGGAAATTGAACAGATAGCGGAACGCGATCTGGATGACGAACGCCGCGAACATGACCGCCAGCATCGCCGCGGCCACGTTTTCGGCCCGGCGCCGCAGCCAAGGCCCGGCGTTCTGCGCGAAATCCATCATTCCCGGTCAGGGAGGCGGCGCGGCCGGCCGCAAGCGTGCCGGCCGCGCGCGTTCGTCAAAGCGCGTTAATCCGATCGATCATGCCCTTCGGCCAGGATTTAGCCAGATCCGAAGCCAGATACATCTTCTGCGCATGATCGCGGAACGCCTTCACGTCCGGCGTATTGATCTCGAGACCCTGTTTCTTCAGGAAATCCACGAGCTCGGCCTCGCGCTTCAAGTGTTCGGCGGCGCTCCACGCGATTGCCTTGTCGGCGGCGGCCTGGAATTTCTGCTGCTGCGCGGCCGGCATGCCGCTCCACACTTTCGAGGAGACGGTGAGCAGATCGAAGCCGACGAGGTGCGAGGTCAGCACGATCTGGGACATCACCTCGTAGAACTTCTGGTTCTGCACGTTCGGCAGCGGATTGTCCTGTCCGTCGATCGCCCCGGTCTGGAGGCCCGTGTAAACCTCGGCATAGGCCATCGGCGTCGGGTTCGCGCCGAGCGCGCGGCCGAGGAACTGCCACGCTTCGCCCGGCGGCATGCGCAGCTTGATGCCGGCCATGTCGGCCGGCGTCGTGATTTTCTTCTTGGGCTTCAGGCCGACCTGCCGCGTGCCGAAGAAGGTGGGGCCGAGAATGCGCACCTTGAGCTGGTCCTCCGCCATCTTCTTCATCTCGGCGCCGGCATCGCTGGCGAAGAATTTGTTGAGGTGGTTGGCGTCGCGGAACAGATAGGCCGAGGTGAGGATCGACCACGCCGGGATCTGGTTGGCGACGTCCTGCGGCGCGATGTTGCCCATCTCGAGGTTGTTGCGCTGAAGGGCCACGAGCTCGGTGCCCTGCTTGAACAAGGAGCCGTTCAGGAACGGCTCCACCTTGAAATCGGCTTCCACCTCCTTCGCGAACATCTGGATCATGCCGGCGCGGATATCGCGGTCCGAGAACACGGCGGCGAAACGCAGCGTCGGCTTCTGCTGCGCGAGCGCGGGAACGGCCGTGGCGGCGGTGAGCGCCGCGCCTCCGGCGAGTACGGCACGGCGGGTGACGTGGGACTTCATGGCACTCCTCCCGGGAATTGCTGTTGTCGTTGCGGCGCTGCCGTTCGCGGGCTGCGATCGGCTGCAGAAGCGAGCCCACTTGCATTCGAGGCCGCGCCGCTGTACCTCAGTACCTCAGTATTTCAGTGCCTCAGCCGTACAATAGAGGGCGCCGACGTGTCAATGCAGGATCGCGCGGAGACGGCCGAGCGGGGCGCGCAGGCGCTCGGGATCATCGCCGCGCGCCGCGCGCCGGCGCTCGCGAGCCTCGTCGAGGAGCGGCTGCGCGACGCGATCATGTATGGCGCGCTCGGCCTCGGCGAGGCGATCTCCGAGGATCGCCTCGCCACGATGCTCGGCGTCAGCCGCACGCCGGTGCGCGAGGCGCTCACCGCGCTCCAGCTCCAGGGCCTCGTCGTGATCCAGCCGCAGCGCGGCAGCTTCGTGTTCGTGCCGACGGCCAAGGAACTCGCCGAGATCTGCGAATACCGGATGATCATCGAGAGCCAGGCAATGGCGCTCGCCGCGAAGCGTGCGAGCCGCGAAACGATCGCGGCAATGCGGGCCGCGCAGGCGGAAATGGACGCGGCCGAGGCGGCCGGCGACCTCGCGGCGGCCGCGCGCGCGGATGCCGCTTTTCACAACGCGTTTCTCGAGCACTGCGGCAACCGGCTGCTGGTGCAGGCCTACACGCTCGTGTCCGGCCGCGTCGGCGCCATACGATTCCTCGCGCGCCGCTCGAGCGGCACCAAGAGCCATGCGAGCCGCCAGCACCGCGCGATCATCGCGGCGCTCAGGGCCGGCGACATGGCGGAGGCGGGCAGCGTGCTTTCCCTCCACATCATGAACATGCAGGTCCATTTCGCCGAGGCGAGCGCGGCGTCGAGCAAGTCTCTCGTGCCGGCGTGAACGCCGCGGCGGGGCGAGCCCATTCGGCCTTCGAGCACCAGGTCGCGCCATGAATGAGGAGAAGCTTCGAGGGCGTATCAGGCCCGCACGGCACCACGGGGCGGCGGGATGAAGCGCGCGCTCGTCGGCCTCATCGGCGCGAATATCCAGAAGTCGCTGTCGCCGGCTCTGCACGAGGATGCGTTCGCGGCCGCCGGAATCCGCGGCCACTATCATCTGATGGACCTCGAGCGGCTGCCGGGCCGCACGCTGGCCGATCTGCTGGACGCCGCCCGCACCGCGGGTTTTGCCGGCGTCAACGTCACCTATCCCTGCAAGGAGGCCGTGCTGCCCCTGCTCGACGCGGTCGCGACCGAGGCGCGCCAGATCGGCGCTGTGAACACCGTGACGTTCGACGCAGAGGGGCGGGCGATGGGGCACAACACCGACCGCTACGGGTTCCGCGCGAGCTTCGAGGAAAACCTCGGCCGCGCCGCCGTCGCCGGGAAGAGCGTCGTGCTGGCGGGCGCCGG
>JAANMW010002702.1_pt1 | contig 15368 bp, 16 predicted proteins | sample 7279671 | NCBI WGS metagenome assembly JAANMW01 (sample SAMN14094541, study PRJNA606508) | bioreactor metagenome | isolation source: A lab-scale SPAN reactor treating ammonium-rich wastewater day 247 | place: Ireland: Galway | collected 2017-09-19
GTTCAACGGGCCTGTAACAGTAAAAACAGTCGGAACGGGTGTATACGATATTACAATGAATGCATTCGGTTCAAGGTCAGCATTCGATAATTTTACAGACGGAAAAGATTCACCGTACTCCGTCGGGTTCACGGTATCAGTATCGGATAATATTGCAGGACACAAGATAACGGGACAAAACAGTTTTATATTCGGTGAATGGTAAAAAATGACAAGGTTAGAAATTAAATATATTAATCAAATTAACACAAAAATGAAAAACAGAGCTAAATTCAGTATCTTGGTATTCCTGGCGATGATTTTATGTTCGCTGGCAATACAAACCGGGACTTCATTTGCTCAGCAGGAAGATCCTAACAATCCAAGGACCTGGAAATACTTCAAGATCCTTGCAAGGGCGGAAGATGATTCTATCTTCATCATAGCCCAGGACGATATGGGTATTGATCCGAAACTTGAATCATACACTATCGTCGTTAATATCACAGACCCCAATGAACAGAACCAGTTTATTGTTCTTGGTGATGAATCAGACCCGTCAGCATCAAGATATGCATGGTCACAGCTTTCTAAGAGGGTGCGCGACGGTCTTATTAACTGGTCAAACACAAACAAAGAAAACCTGAACCAGAAGAAGCTTGATTACGCATCAGTATTTTTAGATGTTATCAGGCAGATCAAGATTAAAGAGTTTGTAGCTCCTCCCAAAAGGGAAAGAGTTATCAGGAATACTACTGCATATATAAATCCGTATTTTACTGTATTCGGCTGGGAGCCGCTTGGAATCCCGGTTAAAAGATCAATCGGTTTCACATTCGGTATCGGAAGCAAGTATTCCGGACCGTTTGAAAGTGATGAGATCGCTGCTGGCTTTAATATGCTTGGTGTAAACATTTCCTACGTAACAAGGATCAGAGAGCTTAATACTCATGACCTTGGTTCTGACAGTGTAGAAAACAAGCCGTGGAAACAGTATAACGCAATATTTATGCCTCCCAGAGGTATAAAACTTACATACACTATACCTTTAGGTAACTTCCTGGAGGTTGGTGTTTACAGCGAAATTAAAGAAACAGGTGTAGAACCCGGTGGCGGACCGCCGCTTTATACATTCTACAATGCAAAAGACAGTTCTATTATGCCTAACAACATTGTAACAGGTTCAAACCTGATTGCTGAATTCCGCTATCCGTTCAGAATGTTCGGATCAACAAGGACACAGGTATATGCAGCGTATTATATGAATGAAATGAACATTGGTTTATTCACTCGTGAAAGCAGGCTTGTGGGATCAGTATTCGATTTCAGGGTTAATGCAACATTAAAGAAGATCAGGAACTTCCAGCTTCTTGTTGAGATAATGGTTTCAAACATTGCCGAAGGATTTGCTTTAAATTCATTCGCAGTAGGACCATCCATCAGGCTATCAAAACTTGAAACCGGTCAGTTCGGATTGTTATCGGCATTCGTTAACTTCCGCTTCAAGCTTGGTGACTTCTTTGACGAAAGAGAAAAGAAATAATACAGCTTTGTGTAATTTGATATATACTTAAAAACATAACCGGAATAACCTGCCTTTAAAACCGGCAGGTTATTCTAAAATTTTAAGTTCAGATCAATAAAGCTAAATATTAACAATACAGAAAAAGCGGACATAAAAATCACAGTTTGGCAGGCGAAACAGAAGAAAATAACTCTAAGCAGCAGGATCTTGATGAATTAACATATATTATATCTCATGACCTGCAGGAACCGCTAAGAATGATTACAAGTTACGTTCAGCTGCTCAACAAAAGGTACAGTGATAAACTTGATGATAATGCCAGGGAATATATAAATTATGCAGTTGATGGTTCAAACAGGCTTAAGAAAATGATGGATGATCTTTTAACATATTCACGGATTGGCAGGCCGGTTTTCAACAGGGTTGATGTTGACCCCGAAGAAACCATCAATAGTGTAAAAAAACACTTAAAAGCCAAATACCCTGAGTGCGAAAATAGAATTAAATTTTCTGCATTAAAACAAATAAAGATTAGGGCTGATAAAGAACTTTTAATGAAGCTTATATATAACCTAGTAGATAACTCGTTTAAGTTCAATAAGAATAAAGAACCCGAAATAAAAATACTGTTTGATGAAAATGATAAAGAATGGCTGATTTCTGTTTGTGATAACGGTTTAGGAATTGAAAAGGAATATCATGGAAAAATATTCGGAATTTTTCAAAAGCTTCACAATCATTCAGAATATCCGGGTTCCGGGATTGGGCTGGCAATATGCGAAAAGATAATTAATAAACACAAAGGATCGATCACGATCGATTCTGAACCCGGAAAGGGTTCAACATTTCATGTTTCTATATATAAAGAAAGATAAAGCAAAATTTGATAAAGATCTTATTAATAGAGGATAACCCGGGCGATGCCCGTCTGATAAAGGAATACCTCTCGGATCTGAAGAATATTGAATATAATCTTCAAATTGCTGACAGGCTCCAAAAAGGGCTGGAAATACTGGAAAATGAATTTATTGATGTTGTGCTTCTGGATCTTAAACTTCCGGATAGCGACGGATTAACAGGGGTTGAACAGATCTTTAATATAATACCTAATATTCCGATAATTATTTTAACCGGATTAAATGACGAAACCACGGCAATTAATGCGGTTAAAATGGGAGCTCAGGATTACCTGGTAAAGGATAAAGTTGAAAGCGAACTGTTATTAAGATCAATTAGATACTCTATTGAAAGGAAAAGAGCTGAAGAAGACCACCAAAAACTGCTTGAACAAAGAATAAGAGCGCTTTCAATTATAGAAGCGCAGGAAAACGAAAGAAGAAGAATATCAAGGGAGTTACACGACGGATTAGGGCAATTGTTAAGTGCAGCGAAACTGAATTTTGGCATGATTGATATAATGAACAGCACAAATAAGGAAAAAACTGCCGATATAATTAAACAGGTGGATTCAATAATCAGCAAAGCAATAGTTGAAGCAAGAAGAATTGCACACGACCTTAGACCCACTACCCTTGATGATTTCGGGTTGATACCTGCATTAAGAATATTATGCCAGGAGTTTTCTAAAATTACAGGCATTAAAGTAAAATTCCAGGTGTCCCCTACTCTTGAAAGAATAGACCCTAAAATAGAAATTGCAATATACAGGATAATACAGGAATCATTTAATAATATCAGTAAATATGCAGAGGCAACAGATGTATCCCTTGATCTTTACAGAAGTGACGAACAGGTATTTGTAAGAGTTAAGGATAACGGAAAAGGATTTGATACAGACAATATTTCGAAATCCAAGAAAGCAGGCGGAGGATTTGGTTTACTCAACATGAAAGAAAGAGCTGAGCTTGTTGGGGGCAAAGTCGAGATACTTTCAAGCCCCGGAAACGGGACTGAACTTCTGCTTGAAATTAATTTGAATTTTTTCAGCAATAGTAACAATAACCATAATTAAGCAAATTTTATTGAAATGAAAACTACTAAAATATTAATAGTTGACGACCATGAAGTTGTACGGGACGGTTTAAGGAATATACTTACCAGCCTGGAAAATATCTCTATTGCAGGTGAAGCAGGCAACGGAGAAGAAGCTGTTAAGATGTATTCATCATTAAAGCCGGACCTGGTAATTATGGATATTTCAATGCCAGGGATGAACGGAATAGAAGCAACAAGGGTTATAAAAGAAAAAGATCCGGATGCCCGAATACTTATACTTACAATGCATGATAACCAGGAATATCTTAACCAGATAATAAGATCCGGCGCAAAAGGATTTATACTAAAGAATACAGATAAAGAAGAACTTCTTGATGCAGTTAAAACAGTCGCTTCGGGAGATAATTTCTTCAGCAAGGATATTTCCAAACTCATAATTGATAACTACATAAGAACTGCCAAAGAAACTGAAAAGAATGACGGTTTTAAAGAAGTTCCACTGACAAAAAGAGAAATTGAGATATTGAAACTTATTGCTTCAGGATATTCAAATCAGGAAATTGCAAATATATTATATATCAGCTATAATACGGTAGATACACACAGAAAGAATATCATGCATAAGCTTTCTATCAAAAACACTGCCGGTCTTGTACGGTATGCAATTGAAAAAGGACTAATATCATTAAATTAATATAGATCATATTTTATAGAAAGGGCAAAAAAAAATGAATGCTCAAGTTCCCATAGTAAGAGTTTTAATAGCAGATAATAACCCGGATTTTCTGAGCGCGCTTGCTCAGTATGTCCGCTCAATACCGGGTGTAGAGCTTGTTGGCGAGGCAGTTGACGGCGAAGATGCTATCAAAAAAGCAGAAGCCACTTATCCTGACCTCATTATTCTGGATATCATTATGCCGAAAAAATCCGGAATAGAAGCTTTAAGCGCAATTAAAGACAAGTTTCCTGATGTCACTGTGGTAATGATCTCAATAAATGAAGGTCAGTCTTACCGTAAATTAGCTGAAGTTTACCGTGTAGATAAATACATCGGCAAGAACTCCGATGATATCCATAAAGAGCTTCTTGAGGTTATACAGGCAACACAGCAAAAACTAGCTGCAAAAATGTGATAGTAAAAGTTATATAAAAACTAATGAATAATAAATCAGTAAAAATTCTGCTTTGCGATGATAATGATAACTTCAGACAGCTTTTAACACAATATATAAAAGCAATGCCGGGAGTTGAAGTTGTAGGAGAAGCAATTGATGGTGTTGACGTTATAGATAAAACAGAATTACTGGATCCTGACCTGGTATTAATGGACTTGAGCATGCCCAATCAATCAGGACTTGATGCCACTAAGACCATTAAAGAAAAATGGCCTGAAAAATCTGTTATAATCCTGACGTTATATGAAGACAGTGTCTACAAGGAACTGGCTGATGAATTTAATGCAGACGGGTTTATTGCTAAAAGCTCAATAAAAGCCCAGCTGCCTACAGTAATTCAGGCTAAGGTAAAAAACTCAGCAAATTAAGTATTTAAAATAATTTAATGTGTCAGCCGATTTCTGTAGAAAAATAGAAATCGGTTTTTTATTTTACAGTAAACATGATTTTAATCTGCATTAATTAATTACAGGAGAAAACAAATGAGTAAATTTCTGCATTATCCGTCAGATTTCGGAGCACCGCCTCCTCCGCCGCCGCCTAGCATGTCTTCACCACCTCCCCCGCCGCCGCCATCTGCAGGTATGAATTCAGGCGGAAGCGCAAGTACTAATGCTATCATTGCGCTTGTTGCCGGTATTTTATCATACGTAATGTGTCCGTTTATTTTGGGTATTGTTGCCTGGATAATGGGTAAAGGTGAGCTTGGAAAAATTGACAGAGGAGAATCCAGCGAAGCAGGCAGAACGCTTGCTAAAATTGGTATGTGGCTTGGTATTATTAACGTAATACTTTCTGTATTGTTTGGATTGGTTTATATTCTAATTATAGTTCTGGCAATCGCAACCAGTAACTAATTGATAATTCATAAAATTAAGGCAGCTTATCAGGCTGCCTTAATTATTTATAGAGTACTTACCTGATCATATTGAAGATAAAAATAAAAAAAATAAACGAATCATTAATTAATCCCCTGCCTGTTTATGCAACAGAACATGCATCAGGGCTGGATATTACTTCTTCTTCTGAAGCGGATATTATCATATTACCTCAAACAACACAAATGATACCGACTAATTTAATTCTGGAAATTCCTATCGGGTATGAAGCACAGATACGGCCAAGAAGCGGACTTGCTCTAAAACACAATATCGGTATTATCAATTCACCCGGTACAATTGACGCTGATTACCGAGGTGAGCTAAAAATACTACTTTCAAATTTCGGTAAGGAACCGTTTACGGTCAAATTTGGTGAGCGGATAGCGCAGATGGTGATTTGCAAAGTTGAACATGCTGAAATTGAAGTTACTGACTCATTAAGCCGGACTGAACGGGATTCCGGGGGTTTTGGGCATACCGGGAAATAAAAATTGAGCGAAAGCACAGGAAATACATATAAGATTTACGAAATTATTATTTCAATAACAGCGCTTGTGCTGTTCGGGGTGCTGTTTACCGTAACAGAGCTTTTCCACAATCCTTTTATAGTTTTTGGGGTTATCCTTTTTGTATTAATACCCTTCAGGAAAAGCAAACTTATCAAGATAATAATATCATTATCCTCAATTATTTTCTCTTTGTGGTTTATTCATTCTATTTCCAGCCTGCTTGCTCCGTTTATCGCAGCGCTAATTATATCATATGCGCTAAATCCTCTGGTAGAAAAGATATCTGAAGGTAAATTATTCGGGAAAAAGATAAGCAGAACTATTGCAAGCGCAATAATACTTGTTGTTTTCCTGATGATCTCAGCTGCAGCAATTCTGCTGCTTGCGCCTCCTATAGCTGCGCAGTTTACAGAGCTGATTAAATCATTACCCGGCGCATTAAATGACCTGCAGTCTTGGATTAACTTTATCCTGATACCTAAACTTAACAGTTACGGCATACCAACTGCAGATATTCAAAGCAAATTATCACATGAGCTGCCTGCAAAGCTTGAAAACATGCTGAATACTTTATTAAGCGGGCTCTCCGGATTGTTTTCAGGCATTTCTGTAGTATTAACACAGGTAGTTAACCTGATACTTATCCCCTTCCTGACATTTTACATAATGAAGGATTTCGATAACCTGAAAACTCTTGTCAGAGACCTGTTCCCGCCAAAAAGCAGGGATAAAGTTTCAGAGTATTACCAGAAAATCGATAACTTGCTTGGAAGCTTTATAAGGGGACAATTGATTGTATCTGTAATTCACGGTATAATAGTTTATATATTTTTATCAATACTGGGGGTTAAGTTTGCAGTTTTCCTTGGCGCAATCGGTATTGTTCTGAATATCATACCTTATTTTGGGCTGCTGGTTGAAATCACTCTTGCAGTAATAGTATCACTTTTCAGCGGTGACCCCGGTTTTCAGATACCGCTTGTTATACTTCTATACCTCGCATTAAATTTACTGGAAACCTCGTTTATAATTCCAAAAATTGTAGGTAACCGGATTGGACTGCACCCGGCTTTGCTTATACTTTCATTATTTGTATTTTCTTATTTCTTTGGATTTATTGGGATGCTTATCGCCCTGCCAACAATGTCAATAATTATAATGTTATTCAAAGAATGGCTGGCATCCAGGGATGAAAAAGAAACGGAAGAGAAGTAACAATATTCTCCTGAATTAAAACCCTGTCAAAATTTTATTAGCTGCATTGTTTAAGCTTTGGAATAAATATCCGTTTGGATCAGTATCTGCTTTTCTCTTTAGTTCAATTTTGGCAGCATCAGGATTCTGTTTAATATTATTTTCAAATTCAGCTTTATTGAATAAAGCTGTATATGGGTCAATTACTTTATATTCATACCTGTTTATAACATCAGCAAACTTAGGGATATCCTTAACAAAAAGCATGGATTTATCATCCCAAAATACAAGCTTCCAGCTCTTATTGGTGCTGAAATAATTCGTCACCAGTCTTTTTAGGTCATTGGGTCTCCTTATCAGGTCAGGGTCAAGGTAAAGAACATAGTCCACTCCCCTTTCCTCAAGTTTTTTCTCAAACCCGGGAGCCATAACCATCATTGCATTATATTCATTATAAATTTCATCATTCAGGTTTCTGCTGTCTATGTAGTTTTTTTCACCGGGAAAGTTCCACACAAGGTAGCCGCCGGTACCAAAATGGTTGAACGGAGTGCCGCTGATACCTGCTTCTTTTTTGAAATCGAACATCTGAACAGGGATAAAATCACTGTTTATACCCCACCCGTATATCCTGTAATACTGTATCTTTTCATAAATTGCGTTTGAAGGAAGCTGAGATATGATATAAACAAATATTATTCCCAAAACCCCTTTCAAAACATTGCCATTTATTAAATTATTAAAACCGGCTGAACGTATATTTGAAAATATGTATGAAATGCTGATTACGATAAATACCAGCATTATCATTTCATAGTCAACAGTAAACCTTATTGCGCGTACAGAATAAACTGCAAATGATAAAAACATTAATGCAAACAGGAGGTCTCTTTTTTTAAAGGCATAATAAAGGACCAGTATTCCCGAAAACAGGAATATTTTATAAAATGTTACTATAAATCCAAAATCCAGCTTCGATGAAAACGGGTTCTGCCATTCATTAACGCTTTCAAGCATTTTCATCTTGGTGTGTTCGTATGCATAAATGTATGTGCTTAAACCATGCGGATTTACAAGCAGCATAGCTGCAGAAATAACCGAAATTATCCAAAGATTTCTGAGCTGAAGCTTGGTTAATGGTTTAATTTCAGAATTTGAAAATGCACCGTGTTTATAAAATATTATCGTTTCAGTAATTGTAAATATAAATAATATTAATCCCCCGGCAAGTACCCCCATATGAGAATTTGCCCATAAAAGGAATATCACCGGAACAGCAAACAGGTATTTAGAATATTTTTCCCTGTTTATATACCTGTATGAAAGCAGTATATATAGCAGAAGAACAAAGAATATATAAGTTAAAATATGGGGACGGGGCGAAAGCCTGTCCATAATTGAAGCCAGAAGGAAAAACAGTGCAGCAATCGATAAAAAAGAATTAATTTTAAATTTTCTGAGAAGCAGGTAAAGGACAAGGAAAATAAAACAGAATGCCAGCGACCTGAATACCAGGATAGCATTATATCCCCCGATATTATACAAGCCGTAAGTTAATATATCCCATCCCCACTCAAAGGGTATCCATTCAGTTCCCGAAGTTATATGTCCGAAAACATCTTTATCAGGCACTACTTTATTTTCAACTATGTACCTGCCGGTAGCTAAATGCCAGAAAAGGTCATCATCACCTGATATTTTATATGAAGAAGCCATAAATACAAGAACAAGGAACAATCCAAGCAGCCCCCATGATGCATATATATTTTCTTCGGCAGTTTTTACAGCCTGCTTTTTGTTCTGTTTTACATTTTTATCTTTTTGTTTAGCCATAACTGCTCAGCATTTAATTTATTTGCCCGTTCAGTTTCCTTTAAAAACCGGTTTTCTTTTTTCCAGAAATGAATTCACGCCTTCCCTGTAGTCATTTGATCTGCCGGCAATATCCTGGAATTCAGCTTCTTTGTTCAACACTTCATCAAGGCTCAGGTTATATGAATTATTGATAAGCTCTTTGATCAATCCAAGTGCTTTAGTAGGCATTTTTGCAAATTTTTTGGAATATTTATCAAGCGCAGCTTTTAATACTTCAGGGGTTTGAACGCATACATTAACAATACCAAGCCTTTTGGCATCTGCTCCTGTTAACCTTTCGCCTGTTGCGCACATCTTGTAAGCTTTGGTGAGCCCTGTAATGCGCGGAAGCGTAAACGAAGAACCGGAATCAGGTACAAGCCCTATATTAATGAATACCTCGATAAGCTGGGCTGATTCAACAGCAATCCTGAAATCACATGCCAGTGCCAGCGATAGACCAGCACCTGCTGCTACCCCGTTTATCCCGCAAATAACGGGTTTTGGCAGGCTCATTATCTGCCTTATCAGCGGGTTATACTTCTTTTCAATGGCTTCCTTAAAAGTCTTTTTTTCTTCTTCAAAGTCCTTCAGGTCCTGCCCTGAGCAGAATCCTTTGCCTGCACCGGTAATTACAACACACCTTACATCATCACTTTCGGCTTCTTTAAAAGCCTGCTGCAGATCAAGCAGCATTTTTGTGTTAAATGCATTAAGTGAATCAGGGCGGTTAAGCGTAATTTTTAATATACCGCTGTTCAGCTCTTTTATTATTTCGCTCATATTCAGATTAATAATATTCATAGTTAAATTTATAAATATAAAGAAGTTTACCTTCCGGTGAAAAATACTCTTCTGATATTCTGTTCCCGTTCTTATCATATTTTATAAGAATATCAGATTCAATGGTTATATCACCTGAAACTTCTGATTTTTTAATTCTCACTCCGTTGTTATCATAAATATACTTCCTGTTAATATAATAATTACTCCCTGTGATCTCATATGCAGATTCAGGCTTGCCATCAGCAGTATAGGTAAATGTTTCTGTCTTAAATTCACCTGATGTTCCGATGGTTTTTTTCTCCAGTATCCTGTATTCTTTATCGTATGTATAGTTATATTTGGTTTCTATCGGTTTATCACTGCCCGGTATGCATTTATTTCTTTCTGTAACTTTAACCAGATTGTTATAGCTGTCATACACGTAAGTTTCGGTAATTTTGCAGTCATTAACAGCATCCTTCAATACAGATTCTATCAATCTTGAAAGATCATCATATTCATATTCATACGTTGCAACCAGCTTGTTCATTATAAATAGTTTTTCTTCTGTTATATTGTAAAATTCATCAAATTTAAAATTATATTTTTTGGGATTTTCAGAAGACGAATCGATTTTTTCAAAAAGGAGCTTAAAATTGTTATATTTATAATAGTTTTTCCTTGTTAAATATTTACCTGTTTTCCCGAACGAAGTATCAATTTTGTACATTTCACTTAGGATATAACCGTCAATATCATACTCTGTTGCCCTTATTGTATCAATTTTTGAACCGTTAATTAATATTTCAACTGCAGACCTGATTTTCGCCTTTTTTACAGCAGAAGCATTATCGTTAAGCTTTATATATGTTTTTATTGCCCGCGGATACTCTGCCTGCGCATAATAAACCCGGCAATTCAGCATTATAAAAAGTACAGGTAATATTTTAAAATATCCCTTAATAAATGTGAATTTAATTTGTGGAAAGTGCAATCTAACAACAAAAAATCAAAAAAAATATGAATTTTCTAAACATTTATTAATTGGATAATTTATACTAACTTTGGCATATGAACACACCAAATGCTATTAAAAAGCCGTATATAAAGCTCAGAAGGCTTTTTAAACCCAAAAAGAAAGCTGCCGGTTTACCGCCGGGTACAGCTGTTTATACCGGAGATGTTAAGAAGGGTGAAAAAATTACTATAAATCTGCTGGATTACAGCGGAAATATTGTTAATGAAAAAGAAATTACTGATCCCAAAGAATGCCGTGTTTATACAACTAAAGATACTATCAGCTGGATCGATGTTGAAGGTATTCATGACCCGGAGCTTGTTCAGAGCTTAACTGATTCAATTTCCATTCATCCTCTTGTTGTTGAAGATATTCTTAATGTTGAACAGCGTCCCAAGATGGATGAATATGACGGCTATATTTATATCGTGCTGAAGATGTTTCATACCGGCAAAAAACATGCGGATGAAATAATTCCTGAACAGGTAAGCATAATTTTCAGTAAAAATTATGTAGTAACATTTCAGGAAGGGATAGAAGGCGATACATTTCATGAAATAAGGTCAAGGATTCGGAACAACAAAGGGATAATAACCAAAATGACATCCGACTACCTTGTCTATTCAATAATTGATTCAATTATTGATTCATATTTTTCAATCCTGGAATTATTCGGGGACAGAATCGAAGTACTGGAGGAAGAGCTTGTTAACAATCCGCAGAAAAGAACACTTACAGAAATTTACAGGATAAAACGTGAAATGCTTTACCTGAGGAAGTCAGTCTGGCCTTTAAGAGAAGCTATAAGCAGGCTGGAGCGCGGTGAATCCGAGCTTGTTTCACGCAATACCCATTTATACCTGCGCGATGTTTACGACCATACAATAAATGTACTTGATACAATAGAAACATACCGTGATATGCTTTCTGGTATGATAGATATTTATCTTTCAAGCATAAGCAACAGGCTGAACGAAACTATGAAATACTTGGCGCTTATTTCCACCATTTTTATTCCAATGACTTTTATTGCCAGCATTTACGGAATGAACTTTGATATTATGCCTGAGCTGAAATGGGTTGGTGGATACTGGTTTGCTTTAGGATTAATGGCTTCAATAGGAATTGGGTTCTATATTTATTTCAAAAAGAAAAAATGGGTATGAAAAAAATATATATTGATCCTGATATAAGGAAAGCTGAAACACTGCCTTCTGAATATTACCGTAGTGATGAAGTTTATAATTCACTCAAAAATAAAGTGTTTAAACGCTCATGGCAGCTTATCTGTGATACTGATAAGCTGAAAATTCCCGGTACTGTATATCCGTTTACTCTGCTTGAAGGTTTTTTAAATGAACCGCTGTTGCTGACCCGTGACCTTGAAGACAACATTCATTGTTTATCAAATGTCTGCACTCACCGGGGTAATATTCTGGTGGAAAGCTCTGATACAGTCAAGAATATGAAATGCCGCTACCACGGCAGAAGGTTTGAGCTTAACGGCTGTTTCCGCAGTATGCCGGAGTGTGAAGATGCTTTGAACTTTCCAAGACCTGAAGATGACCTTTCAAAAGTTCCGTTTGAAATATGGCATAAGTTCATTTTTGCATCAATAAACCCGGGAATCACCCATAAAGCAGCGTTTAAGCCTGTTACAGACCGCCTGGAAGGCGTTAAATTCAATGAAATGATGTTTGAGCCGGCAAGAAGCAGGGATTACCTTGTAAAATGCAATTGGGCGCTTTATGTTGAAAATTACCTCGAAGGTTTCCATATACCCTACGTACACAGCAGCCTGAATGAAGTTATCGATTACGATTCATATTCAACAGAACTGTATGATCATTGTAATTTGCAGACCGGGATTGCCAAACCGGGTGAAGAATGTTTTACACTTTATGAAACTTCTCCAGATTATGGCAATGAAATTGCCGCTTATTACTGGTGGGTATTTCCAAATTTAATGCTTAATTATTACCCGTGGGGACTTTCAATAAATATAATTAAACCCCTGGCTAAAGACCTCACGAAAGTATCATTTCTTACTTACATAAGTGATGCTTCAAAGCTTGATAAAGGAGCCGGTGCCGGGCTGGACAGGGTTGAACGCGAAGACGAGGCAATTGTTGAGATGGTTCAAAAGGGAATGCAGTCAAGTTTTTATAAAACCGGAAGGTACTCATCTAAACGCGAGCAGGGTGTTCACCATTTCCACAGGCTTCTTGCAGAATATCTGAACAATGAGTAAATTTAAAAATGTTGTAATTTTCGGAGTATCACAGGGTATCGGCAAAGCCCTTGCAATGGAGTATTCATCACTTTCTTCGAGCATAGTAATGCTTTCAAAAAACGAAGCACAGCTTAATTCTCTATGCAAGGAACTTAATAAATCAAACAAAAATGTATGGGCACAGAAATGCAACATTACAGTTTATGACGAAGTTTTGGCAGGGATTAAATTTGCTGAAGAAAAGTTGGGGAAAATTGATCTTGTGATAATTAATTCAGGTGTTGGCGGACCCAACTGGATGAACAAATTCAACAGTAAACAGTTTAAGGAAACATTTGAAGTAAATACATTCGGAATAGCCCACGTATTGGAAGCAGTATTGCCTGTTTTAAGAAATCAGGGTTACGGAACCATTGCAGGAATTACCTCTCTTGCTGATGTAAGAGGCTACGGCGGCTCATCAAGCTACTCAGCCAGTAAAGCAGCGGCATCTATTCTGCTTGAAGGCGCCAGGGTTGAGCTTAAGAAAGAGAATATTATGGTAATTACTATAAGACCCGGATTTGTTAAAACAGCTATGACCGATAAAAATGAGTTTAAAATGCCGCTGCTTATGCAGCCGGATAAGGCTGCAAAGATAATCCGCAAAGGCATTGATGCAGGAAGAAGCATTGTACAGTTTCCCCTGCCCATTGTTATGAGCACAAGGCTGATAAAAATTTTACCGAATTGGTTATTTGATTGGGGAATGAATATCGCTAGACCGAAAAAGTGAACTTCAAATAATAGATATCAAATTACAAATAACGCCAGGCAGGTATTTTCCGGTTATTCAATAAAGCTTTAATTTTTAAAAAGAAGAATATATAATCATTTCTTAATAGCCACGGTCTTTAGACCGTGGATAAAATCATAAAATACAACAGGGCTTTAGCCCCTGATGTTAAATTCATTATGGCTAAAGCCCTTTTTACTTAAATTTCCTTACCCACGACCTAAAGATCGTGGCAATTCAAATAAATTATAATATTAGAATAATAATATTAAATATAATTTTATCAGTACGATAAGATCTGTCCGTCGGCAATTACTTCGTTGCCGTGAATTCCTTTCACTGTCTCCCCTGTTCCGACAGCAGTACCGTCAAGCTCAGCATCAATAATTTCGGCATTTTCGCTGATAAGCGAATTGCGTACAATTGAATTTTTTATCACAGCACCGTTAGAAATTGCCGCATTGGGTCCAATAGTAGAATTTTCCAGAATACACCCTTCACCTACATAAACAGGTTCTATAAAAGTACAGGAATCGTAAGGATAGTCCTGGTCGTAATTCCAGTCGCGGTGCAGAATGTATGTATTTGTGTTAATAAGTGTTTCGGGTTTTCCGCAATCGAACCAGTTTTCAATTTCAAAAGTCACCATTTTTTCACCGTCACTTACAAGCTTCATTAAAGCATCAGTAAGCTGGTATTCATTTTTTGTGCGGATATCGTTCTTCATTAGGTATTCAACTGCCTCAAACAATTTACTCCCGTTCTTAATAAAATACAGCCCGGCAATGGCGCTTTTGCTATCTGTTACACCCGGGGCGGGTTTTTCTATCATGCGCTTAATAAAACCATCTTCAGCTTCCACTATACCGAACCGCTGAGTATCTTCTACATCTTTTACACCGATAGCTGAATATTCATTTGAAATGAAGCTGTTAAGATTAAATTCAAATACAGTATCACCAAGAATAATTATTACCGGTTCTGCCCCAACAAAATCTTTTGCATGGTAAACTGCATGCCCAAGACCCAGCATTTCTTTCTGTTCAACAAATTCAAATTTAACGCCTGAATTTTTATATTCTTTATTGACTGATTCAATAATCAGATTGCCGAGATAACCGATAATAAGGACAACTGTATCGATCCTCCCGTTTTTGACAATTTCATCTATCAAATGGAAAAGCATAGGCTTGCCTGCAACATTAACAAGCACTTTGGGCACTTTGTTTGTCAGCGGCTGAAGCCGCGTTCCGATACCCGCAACAGGAATTATTGCTTTCATTATTTAACTGGGGCTAAAGCCCCATATACTTTTAAAATATGTACCCACGACCTAAAGGTCGTGGCAACACAGAGTAAATTTGATTAAAATGTATTTAAAATGAAATTATAATCTAAATAGCACGGACTAAAGAAACTGGCTAATCATGAATCTAAAAAACTTTTGATTAGCCACGACCTTTAGGTCGTGGACTATGAAAAGAAAAGATTTAAGGGGCTTTAG
>JAANMW010002704.1_pt1 | contig 15353 bp, 14 predicted proteins | sample 7279671 | NCBI WGS metagenome assembly JAANMW01 (sample SAMN14094541, study PRJNA606508) | bioreactor metagenome | isolation source: A lab-scale SPAN reactor treating ammonium-rich wastewater day 247 | place: Ireland: Galway | collected 2017-09-19
TCCTGCCATCATTCAATCACCACGCCAACATTCGCAGGCTCAAATCGCTGCCAGACTCCATGCTGACGCACCGGTGGAAGGTTTATCTGCAAACACTATAATACCAGGACGAACATTTCACACTCCTCACAAAGGGCCGACCGTCTGGAGCGTGGGGCGCAGACCGGCGCTTCGTCCCTGTGAGTGCGAAATGCCCGGCCAGGTCCAGCGCACCTCCAAAAAACCCACTTGCTGGTCAAGATTCTGTTCTGCTGGCCATTCGAGCAGGCTACCGACGCCATGCACAGGTGGCGGCGTTGGTGTGGCGACAGCGTCAATCCGCTTTCGCGGGCGATCTGGACGCGACCATCAAGACGCTTTCCGGCGGGCTGGACGAGAGGCGAGCGCGCTACCTGGCGCACCGATGAGGACGCATGAAATGCAGGGTTTTTTGGACTTGACGCCTCGCTTCGGTGTTTCTTATCTTCCTACTACAACGGTAAAGTTTGCCGGCCTTGGCTGGCGTGCGAAAGTCGGAGAGTAAATCTGCCGACTTTTTTGTTCCCCAAGTGGGCACAAAGTAACGAGTGTATGAATGCGGATTTTCTGGCAGTACTGGAGTTTTGGGAACGAGAGAAGGGCATCAGCCGTGATGTCCTCGTTTCGGCTGTACAGGAGGCCCTGCTTTCAGCGGCCAAGAAGGCAGTCGGTCCCGCGCGGGAATTGCGGGTCGAAATAGACCCCAAGAGTGGAGACATTCGGGCTTTTGCCAAACTCGTAGTCGCTGACCGAGTTATCTCGAAGCACGACCAGATTTCGGTGTTCGACAGCCGCCGGATCAAGCCCGACGCTCAAGTAGGCGATGAAATCGAGGTGGAGGTCACCCCAACTGGATTCGGCCGCATCGCTTCCCAGTATGCCAAGCAGGCGCTGATGCAACAAATCCGGCGCGCCGAAAAGGCGCTGATTTTCACAGAGTTCAAGGACCGCGTCGGGGATATCATCAGCGGCACTGTGCGGCGGTTTGACCGGTCGGATGTGCTTGTGGACCTTGGCAAGTACGAGGCGCTGCTGCCCAACAAGGAGCGCGTGCCCACGGAAGAATACCAGGTCGGCGAGAGAATCCGCTGCTACGTGAAAGCCGTTGAGCAGGGACCGCACGGGCCGGAAATCATTCTCTCCCGAGCGGATCCGCGTTTCGTCGTCAAACTCTTCCAGTTGGAAGTCTCAGAGATCAACGACGGGACGATTGAAATCAAAGGCATCGCCCGCGAGCCGGGTTTTCGCACCAAGTTGGCCGTTTGGACGCGGGACGAAAAAGTGGATCCAGTCGGGGCCTGCGTGGGGTTGCGGGGTCAACGGGTGAAGAACATCGTTCGCGAATTGAACAATGAGAAGGTGGACATCATTCGTTGGGATCCCAACGTGCGGAATTTCATCACCAACGCCCTTTCGCCAGCGAAGCTCAAGATGTTTGAGATAGACGACGCCAGCAAACGCGCCAAAATCATCGTCAGTGAGGATCAGCTCTCGCTCGCCATCGGGAAGCGCGGTCAAAACGCGCGCCTCACCTCCAAACTTACGGGCTGGCAGGTGGATATTGAGGCCGAGGTGGTGGTTACCAAAGGTTTTGAGGAAAAAGTGGCTGAGGCGGTGGAATCGTTGGCGGCCATTCCTGGTATTTCGCGCGAAAATGCCGATGCGTTGGTGCATGCCGGTTTGACGCGGTTGGAAGACTTGCTGCAGGCGGACACCAGCGATCTGGCCGACATCCCGCAAGTCGGGGAACAGGCGGACGCGATCATGGAAGCCGCCCGGGCGGAGGCGGAACGACGGAAGATTCAACTTGGCGGAGACGCTGCCGCAGCCTGATCGGTTTATGGTAACGGTGCGTTGCATTCTTTTCCGCGGCTTCTAGTTTATGAAAGCCGCGCAGGACAGTGGGTTGGGTCGGATTGAGATTTATGCCGGTTCGTATTTACGACATTTCAAAGAAGCTGGGTCTGGAGAACAAGTTGGTTCTGGCCAGGGCCAAGGAACTCGGCATTGCCGCCGCCCGCGTCGCATCCAGTTCGCTCGATAAGATCACCGCCGAATACCTCGAAGAGCAGCTTCGCAAGGAACATCCCGAATCCGCCGCCGCCCCCACCGCCCCGCCGCCGCCGCCCCCACCGCCGCCTCCACCTGAAGAGCCAATCGTTGTCGTAAAGGCGGCCGTTGAGCCTCCGCCGCCAGAACTGCCTGTCACCCCGGAGATGCCAGCCACGATTGAGCCAGTGGTCGAAGTTGAGCCGCCGCCGGCCGAGGTCACTACCGCACCTGGGCCCGCGGCAGAGGCTCCAATGGCTGAACCTCCAATCGAGGTAGCGCCAACCCCGCCGCCACCACCACCGCCTCCGCCTCCCCCGCCGCCACCACCAAAACCGAAAATCGGCGACAAGGTTGGGTTCATACAACTGCCACAGAAGCCTGCGCCTCGATCCACTGAACGACCCGGCGGCGTAAAGCCACCTGCCCGGCCCACCGACCAAGGCCGGACTGAGTTTGGCCGGCGTGGCGATTCCCGGAGTGGACGCGGCGGAGCGACCCCTTCGGGAACCCACGTCACCAGAACTCCCGCCCCGCAAAAACTGGCCGCCGATGGCCGGTCGGCAGAAAGCCCGAAAGCGCCCGCCAGAGTGCTGCTGCCGGCGGATGCCCAGTTGATCACCATCAAACCGCCCATCGTGGTGCGGGAACTGGCCGATCAACTCAAGCAAAAGCCGTTCAAGGTCATTGCCGATTTGATGGAGTTGGGTGTGTTCGCCACCGTCAATCAGGCCATTGACGAGAAGATTGCCCAGCAGGTTTGCGCCAAGTACGGATTCCGCTTCGAGGTTGAAAAGCGCGAGCGCGGGGCGGGCATTGTCCACGCCCCCAAGCCGGTTGCCGTCCAGGAGGAAGAGGATAAACCGGAGACGCTCAAACCCCGGCCACCGGTCGTCACCATCATGGGACACGTGGACCATGGGAAGACCACTCTGCTCGACGGCATTCGCAAGTCCAACGTTGTGGCGGGCGAGGCCGGCGGCATCACCCAGCACATTGGTGCCTACACCATTTCCTTCCCGCACCCGGAACGCAAAAAGGAACTGGCCCAGATCACTTTCCTCGATACCCCAGGTCATGCCGCGTTCAGCGCCATGCGCGCCCGCGGCGCGAACGTCACCGACATCGTGGTTCTGGTCGTGGCGGCGAATGACGGTGTCATGCCACAGACCCTTGAAGCCTTAAGCCACGCCAAGGCGGCAAAAGTGCCCATCATTGTTGCGGTCAACAAGATTGACCATCCCAACGCCAACTCCATGCGAGTCCGACAACAATTGCAGGACAAAGGCCTGGTGCCCGACGATTGGGGCGGCGACACGATTTTCGCCGATGTATCAGCACTGACCAAGCAGGGCGTGGACAAACTCATCGAATTGATTCTGCTTCAGGCCGATCTGCTGGAGTTGAAGGCCAATCCCAACCGCTGCGCCAAAGGCAACGTCATTGAATCCGGCTTGGAGCCCGGCGGACCAATGGCCACCGTGCTGGTGCGCAAGGGGACGTTGCGCGTGAGTGATGTGATCATTTGCGGGCAGTATTACGGCAAGGCCCGCGCCCTCATCAACGAGGAGGGCAAGCGCCTCAAGGAAGCCGCCCCATCCGTGGCGGTAAAGGTCCTGGGGCTCAACGGCGTGCCGGAAGCCGGCATCGAATTCAGCGTGGTCGAGAACGAGCGCACCGCGCGCGAACTCGCCGAGAAGCGCGCCCAAGAATTCAAGGCCCTAACCCTCGAGGCTCGGTCCAAGGTCACGCTCGAAAATCTCTTTGCCACCTTGGATTCCCAGCAGAGCAAAGTCCTCAAGATCGTGGTCAAGGCGGACACGCAAGGTTCGGTGGAGGCCATCGTCGAGGCGCTGCGGAAAATCGAATCGGAAAAGGTCACGCTCGAAATCATCCATCACGCGGTTGGCACCATCACCGAATCCGACGTGGCCCTGGCCGCGGCCTCCAACGCCGTCATTCTCGGCTTCCACACGCGGGTAGATAGTGGCGTGGCGGACCGCGCGAAGCACGAAGGCGTGCAGATCAAACTCTACGCCATCATTTACGAATTGATTGACCAGGTGAAAGAAGCCATGGCGGGCCTCTTGGATCCTGATACCAAGGAGGTCATCACCGGCGTAGCCGAAGTGCGCCAGGTCTTCGAGTTGTCCAAAGGCACGCCGGTCGCGGGCTCGATGGTCACCTCCGGGCGCATCGTCAAGGGCAAGGTGCGGGTGCGCCGCCGCCGGGAAATCATCTACGAGGGGGTGACGCAATCGCTGCGGCGTTTTCAGGACGAGGTCAACGAAGTACGTGCCGGCATGGAGTGCGGCATTCGCATCGAAGGCTTCAGCGACATCCAGGTGGGTGACGCCGTGGAATGTTACGCCATCGAAAAAGTGGCGGCCAAACTTTGAGTGGTTTCCCTGTTGCCATGCGTCCGTGCGTTCAGTTCAAGCTACCCTCCGGGGTGCGACCATCCGTCGCCCGGCCGACGGTTCTGACCCTTTAGTTCCACGATCCATGCCTTCTCTCAGACTTCAACGCGTGCGCGAACTGCTGAAGCGCGAAATTGGCGAAACCCTTCGCCGCGAGTTTCCCGTCAATGAAGTCGGCCTTGTGTCGGTCAACGACGTGGTCGTGGCCGGTGACTTGAAGTCGGCCACGGTGTTCCTGAGCATTCTTGGAAATCCCGACCAACAAAAACGCGGCTTTGCGCAAGTATTGGAGCACCGCGGGCGCGTGCAAAGTCTCGTCGCCCGCGCCGTCGTGCTGAAGTATTTCCCCAAACTCCGGTTTGTCATGGACGACTCGGTCGTGCGGGGCAATCGCGTCCTCGCCATCATCGAGGACCTCGAAAAAATCAACCCGACACAACCGGACGAGACCGAATAGTCCCGCGGGAATCTCCGGTCGCTTCAACGCGCTTCCGGATTACTGCCCAACACTTGATGAAATCCTATCCCAAAATCGTGGGCCGCATTCTGGAAGTCATCCGGGAAAGCCAGACGATCTGCGTGGTCGGCCACATCCGTCCTGATGGCGATTGCATCGGTTCCCAGCTTGGCCTGACGCTCGCTTTGCAGGCGGAAGGCAAGCAGGCGGTTTGCTGGAACGAGGACCCGTTACCGCAGAAATACCGCTTCTTGGATCCGAACCGGCATTTCGAGAAACCCCGTACTGGCGAGCAATTCGATCTCGTCATCGCCACCGATTGCGCGAGCCTCGAGCGCCTGGGCAAGGCCGGCGAGTGTGCCGCGCAACGCAAACTGCTCATCAACATTGACCATCACGCCAGCAACACCCGTTACGGTGATCTGAACTGGGTGTCCGCCCGTGAACCTTCCACCGGCGAACTCATTTTCCGGCTGCTGAAGATCGCCCGCTGGCCCATTACGAAGCAAATTGCCGATTGCCTGTTCACGGCGGTTTCCACCGACACCGGCTCCTTTCAATACTCGACGACCCGCCCAGGCACGTTCCATGTCGGCGCAGAACTGGTCACGCGCGGCGCCAACCTTGCGAAGATTACGAACGAGGTCTATGAAAGCTACCCCCTGTCGCGCGCCCGCCTGCTCAAGCTCGTTTACAGCAAATTTCGACTCACCTACAACGACCGTATCGCCTACTTCTGGCTGAAGAAGGCGGATCTTGCCCGCACCGGTGCGGAGAGCAACGACACCGAGGGGTTGATTGATCATATTCGCGCCATTGAACCCGTCGTCGTCGCCTGTGTGTTCGAGGAGATGGAACCGGAGGTCACGCGCGTGAGTCTTCGTTCGAAAAGCGACAAGGTGAATGTCAGTGACATTTGCGCCCAGTTCGGCGGGGGAGGACACTTCGCCGCCGCGGGCGCACGCATCCCGGGCCGCCCGCTCTCAGTCCAGCGGCGGGTCGTGGCCGCCATCCGCAAAGCCATCAACGCCGCCCAGTAACTTTGCCATGCAAGAATTCACCGCGCTCGACGGGGCGCTCCTCATTGACAAACCCGCTGGTCCGACGTCTCACGATGTGGTGGACGCCATCCGCCGCCAGTTCGGCATCAAGAAGGTCGGCCACTGCGGGACCCTCGATCCGAACGCCACCGGTCTGCTGATCATCGTGCTGGGCCGCGGTACGAAGCTCTCGGAGAAACTTATGTCCGACGACAAAGCGTACGAGGGCACAGTCAAATTTGGCGAAGCCACGGATAGCTACGACGCTGACGGGGAACTCACCGCGTCCCTCCCTGTGCCGCCGCTGACGCTGGCTGAATTGAACGAAGCTGCCGCAAGCTTCGTCGGCGACTTGATGCAGAAGCCGCCGATGGTTTCCGCCGTAAAGAAAGGCGGCGTTCCACTTTACAAATTGGCGCGCAAAGGCGTGGAGGTCGAGCGCGAGGCACGCTTGATCCACATCTATTCGTTTCGCTTCACCGCGTATGAAGAACCGCTGGGCGCCTTCAGCATTGCCTGCACCAAGGGCACTTACGTCCGCAGTCTGGCGCACGATCTGGGAGAGAAACTTGGTTGCGGCGCCCATTTGGCAACCTTGCGGCGTACGGTGTCCGGTAAGTTCGACGTGGCCAATGCCCTGCCCTTGGAGGCGGTACTGAAACTCACTTCCGCGCAACTTGAGAAGCGCGTGGTCCCGTTGCTGAAACTCGCCGGGACGCAATGAGAAAAGGATTATGAGTGCGATCAGGAGAAGGTGGGGGCGAATGCGCCGATCCGGTTCTTACTTTTCAGCTTGATCCACGCCAGCAATGCAACTGATCCGCTCCACCAAAGACCTCGCCTCCTGTTCCCGCAAGTCCTGCCTGGCCATTGGCGTCTTTGATGGCGTTCATCTCGGTCATCAACAGATCATCCGGCAGACCATCGCCGACGCGCGCCAGCATGGCGCCCTCGCCCTGGTGCTGACGTTTGATCAGCATCCAAACGCTGTGGTCGCCCCGGATCGCGTGCCGCCGCTCATTTATTCCCTGCCCCAGAAGATCCGCGCCATTGAATCTCTGGGCAGCGACGCGCTGCTACTGATCCATTTCGACCGCGCCTTCAGTGAGCAAACCGGCGAAACCTTCATCCGTCAGCTTGCGCGCGACTTGGGCCGGATCCACAGCGTCTGTGTCGGCGCGGATTTCACGTTTGGCCACCGGCGCAGCGGCGACGTCGCCTTGCTCCGGCAACTGGGAGCGGAACTGCATTTCTCCGTGCATGGCCTCGCGGCGGTGGCGCTCGATGCGCAAACCATCAGCAGCACACGCATTCGCGAAGCCATTCGCGCCGGCGAATTGGACGTCGCCAGCCAGATGCTTGGCCGCACCTATTCTCTCGCCGGCCACGTCGTTCGCGGGGACCAACTCGGACAGAAACTTGGCTTCCCCACGGCCAATCTCGACGTCACCGGACTGGTGTTGCCCCCGACCGGAGTTTATGCCGCTCATGCCAGTGTCGGCGGCCAGCGACATCGGGCCGTGCTGAACATCGGCCAGCGTCCCACGTTGGCGAATTCATCCGTTCAGCCGCGGGTGGAAGTTCACCTGCTGGACTTTGCCGGGGACCTTTATGGTCAGGAACTCGAAGTTGCCTTTGTCGAGAAACTCCGCGACGAACAACGTTTCGCAAACCTTGACGCTCTGAAATCCCAGATCGCCCGGGACATTGCGGACGCACGCGGCCGACTCTGATGACGCCGGCGGCAACCCCCACTTCGCTTTTTGGTGAGGCGGCCGGTCTGCTCGTCTGGATTTGCATTTCTCTTGAACACGCAGGCTGGCTTCGCTGTCCATCGGTCTGTAAAATCTGGAAAAATGAACTCAGAAATCTCCGCCATCAACGCGGCCGTCAAGGAAGCCGGCGCGTTTACGCACCCATTGTTCAGTGAACTCGGAAAAGTCGTCGTCGGCCAGCAATACCTGGTTGAACGGCTGGTCATCGGACTGCTTGCCAACGGTCACGTCCTGCTCGAAGGCGTGCCCGGCTTGGCCAAAACGCTCTCCGTCAAATCGCTGGCCAATTGCATTCACGCCAAATTCTCGCGGCTGCAATTCACGCCGGACATGCTGCCCGCCGACGTCATCGGCACGCAGATCTACAATCCGCAATCCGGCGGCTTCAGCACGCGCAAAGGACCGATCTTTGCCAATCTGATCCTGGCCGACGAAATCAACCGCGCGCCCGCCAAGGTGCAAAGCGCGTTGCTCGAAGCCATGCAGGAAAAACAGGTCACCATCGGCGACCAGACCTACAAACTCGACGAACCGTTTCTGGTGCTGGCCACGCAGAATCCCATCGAACAGGAGGGCACGTATCCATTGCCCGAAGCGCAGGTTGATCGTTTCATGCTCAAGCTCAAGATCGGCTACCCGTCGCGCGGCGAAGAGCGGCAGATTCTGGACCTGATGGCGCGAACCACCGGCACCCCTGCTGCCCGTGCCGTGGTGGATCCCAAGGACATTCTCAAAGCCCGCGAGGTGATCAACGACATCTACATTGACGACAAGGTGAAGGAATACATCGTGGACCTCGTCTGTGCCACGCGCGAACCAGAAACCTATAAGATCGAGGTGAAAGACTTCATCCAACTCGGCGCCTCCCCGCGCGCGACGATCTGCCTGACGCTAGCCGCCAAGGCCTACGCGTTCCTGAAAGGCCGCGGCTACGTCACGCCGCAGGACGTGAAAAGCATCGGCATGGACGTGTTGCGCCACCGCGTGGCCATCACCTACGAAGCCGAGGCCGAGGAAAAAACCAGCGAAACAGTCATCCAGAAAATCTTTGATGAACTGCCGGTGCCGTGAACCCAAACGCGGAACTACGAATGAATCGTGATCGCCGTCGCACTCAATTCAACGAAGTCATGCTGGCTGAAAGCCTTTTCCAGTGCCGCCAAGTTCGCGGCCAACAACTGGGAGAGCTTGTCATTCGAGATGTTGCCGGTAGAAATCAACAACAACTTTGGCGGAGCCCCGCGCAAGTGAAATGAAACCACGAAATCATTGTCCTTCGTCACGACGGCGCGGCTTTCCCGGGTTGCCAGCGCAACGATATCTTGGTCGGTGGTGCGATTGGCCGCTGGCAAGTCCAGGGTGTGAACGGCATCGTGTCCGGCAGCGGCCAGTTCCCGCGCGAGTCGCCGCGGCAATTGCGCGTCCACGAGGAATTTCATGCCGCCACAAGTTCAATTCTCTTCACGCGGCTCAAACGCGCGCCATAAGCGATGGCGGCGCGCAGATCAGCCACTTCGAGGTCGGGATAGTCGGCGAGGATTTGCTCCTGCGTCATGTCGCCGCTCAACAGATCCAGCAGGAGGTCCACGGGATAACGCAGCCCACGGATGCATGGCTTTCCGTGGCAGATGTTCGGGTCAACCGTGATGCGCGCCATCAATTGTTCGTTCGACATGCCCAAGAGGATTGCACCAGCCCTCTTCTGCCGCAAGCATGTGTTTTGCCGAACGCCTCCCAGCAGACCAGCCCCACCGGCGAAGCCGAGGCCGAGGAAAAAACCAGCGAAACGGTCATCCAGAAAGTCTTTGATGAACTGCCCGTGCCGTGAGTTTTTATGGAAAAGAGTTTTTCACCAACCGACGAACTACAGCACGCGATTCGAGTCGGTGATTTGCAGTTAGCGCAAAGGGCCATCGCCAATGGCGCGGATTTGGTTTCGAAATTGAAGGACATTTCGTACACGCCATTGGGTTGGGCGACCTATGGTGGACACGCCGACATCGTAGAAGCGTTAGTCGATGCCGGCGCACCGGTGCCTGTTAATGCGCTGGAAGTTTTGGGCGAGATGGAAATTACCGACTTCCAAATTGATCCTGCCGAACTAGAACCCGTGTATGCTCGGGTGGCAGAAGCGCTTATTACCCACGGCGCGTCACCTTGTGTAAAGGCATTCAATGGGAAGCCGTTGATTGAGACTTTTCCTTCAGAATATTATCCGAACATTCACCGAGTTTTGTCTAACGCGTTACAGCGATGGAATGCAAATTCATGATCCCCCGCGAGATTCTCAAAAACATCCGGCAGATCGATCTGCGCACGAACCGCATCGTGACCGAATCGGCGGAGCGCGGCTGTCCCAGCCGCAGCACTTCCACACTGGTGCGCACGTTGGAAAGTTCGCAAGACCTTCTACCTATCGAAGCCGCTGCGGGTGGGACACCCGCGCTCCGTTTATTTCAGCCGCCGGCGCAGTTCCGCCGGATTCCGCGCGTCGTGCCAGATGGTGCTGATAATTATTTCCGAGACTGCGGGTTTGATTACAAAAAAAACGGAATACGGCCACGGTTTAGGAAGTCTGGCTTTGCGGGTCAACCGGCTGACCATGCGAAATCGTTCAGGGTTTTTACAAACGACTTTGAAAAAGGCGCGCAAGTCGCGGGCAAATCTTTGACCGACCCCAGATTCGCGTCTGTCGTAGAAGTCAACCGCCTCGGCAAATTCCTGCTCTGCTTCTTCTTCAATGACGACGCGAAACGTCATTGTCTGGCGCGGAATCGTTTTTCGATGTCGGCCACCACGTCGTCTAGCGGACGACAGAGTTCGGGATGTGCCAGCGCTCGTTCCGCGCGGCAGTCGAGTTCGGCGATTTGTCCGGGGGTGAGAGTGTCATCGAAGCCATCGAACTTTTCGCGAAGATGCTCAAAGACCTCTCGTTGTTCTTCAAACGGAAGTTTTTCAACTTGCTCCAAAACTTGGGTCGCACTCATGGCGGCAATTTACCCCTTTGATTTACCCGCACAAGCCAGAGTTTGCTCTCTTTTGAAATCAGCAATCGCCAATCGCCAATCGGCAATTTCCCCATGATTCCCCGCGAGATTCTCAAAAAAATCCGGCAGATCGAGCTGCGCACGAACCGCATCGTGACCGAAACGCTCGCGGGCCAGTACCATTCCGTCTTCAAGGGCCAGGGCATGAACTTCGACGAGGTGCGCGAATACCAGCCCGGCGACGACGTACGCGCCATTGACTGGAACGTCACCGCGCGGATGAATCATCCCTTCATCAAGAAGTTCGTCGAGGAACGCGAACTCACCCTCATGCTCTTGGTGGACGTGAGCGGCTCGGGCCTGTTCGGCTCGCGCGATCAATCCAAACGCGAACTCGCCGCCGAGATCGCGTCCGTGCTCGCGTTCTCCGCCATCCGCAACAATGACAAGGTCGGCCTCATCCTCTTTAGTGACGAGGTGGAGAAATTCATCCCGCCGCGCAAAGGCCGCAGCCATGTCCTCCGCGTCATCCGCGAAGTGCTGTTCTTCGAACCGAAGCGGCGCGGCACGGATTTGAACGCCGCGCTCGAGTTTCTGATGCACGTCACGCGGCATCGCGCGGTAGCGGTGGTGATCTCGGATTTCATCGGTTCGCCGGCGGAATCCAAGGGCCAACAGCGCCGGCAGTTGAGGCCGCAAATGATGTTGCTCGAATCGCTCGCCCAAGCGTCCTTCACGATGCTTAAGCAGGCGAATCGCCGTCACGATGTCGTGGCCGTGCAGATCACGGATCGTTTCGAACTGGAACTTCCCGCCTTGGGGCGACTGGTGCTGCGCGACGCCGAAACCGGCGAAGTAGTCGAACTGCACACGGGCGATCTGCGCAAGCGATTGGCTTTCGCCGAGCGTCAGACGAAAGCACAATCCGACCTGGCGCGGCTCTTCCGCTCGGCGGGCATTGATGCGATTCAACTGCGCACGGATCAACCTTACGGCGCGGCGTTGGCGAAGTTTTTCGAGACACGTGAGAAACGGCGGTTGAGGTAGAGCGCAAAGACTGGATCATGGCCACGAATCAAACAGTCTCCGTTGTCACCAACGCCAATGACATCCGCGACATCAAGCCGCCGGTGGAGATTCCCAGCGGATGGGAATGGCTTTGGTGGACCCTGGCGGGATTGGCGCTTGCCGCGGTGCTTTATGCGGTGTGGCGCTACTGGCGGAAACGACAGTTGCAGGTCCCAGTGGTGCCGCCCGTGCCCGCGCACATTCGCGCGAAACAGAGGTTGCAGGAGGCGCTCGCGCTCCTTGGCCAGCCGAAGCCCTTTTGCATTCTGGTTTCAGACACGCTGCGCCAGTACCTGGAGCAGCGCTTCGAGTTTCACGCGCCCGAACGCACCACCGAGGAGTTTCTGCACGAATTGCGGAGCACGGATCGGCTGACGCGCGATCAGAAGGACAGCCTCGGCGATTTCCTGCAACGCTGCGACCTGGTGAAGTTTGCCCGCCTTGAACCCGGCGAGCCGGAACTGCGCGATTTGCACGGGGCCGCGTTGCGTTTGGTGGAAGAGACGGAGGTTGCTCCTGCAACCGAAACGCCGCCATCGGATTCCCCAGCAAGCGAGGTGAGTTCACCGAGCTTAGGGGCTTCCGTTAAATCCATTGCTCGGCCAGAGAATGCAGCGATATCAAGAGGGCGAACTGTTGCGATCATTGGAACCGTGCTTCAACTCGCGCCCTGTATCTGGGTGGCCACGTATTTCATCACACTTTTTCGACTTTTTGGACTCATTCCGACCCCTCAACCCATGAACCCAAGTCGTCCGTTCGATGCGCTCAACGCGATCATAACTGAAACGAGTTCTGTTCTATCCAAAGTGAATTCTATTCTGAGTGACGCATGGACGCTGCTGCTAGTGGGTTTGATCTTGGGCGTTATTGGTCTGGTTCTGCTAGTGATCTCCCTCGCCACGTTTCGTTACCGAGCAGAATGGTTCTTTTGGTTCCTCATCGTATATGGAACATTTCTCATTGGTGCATTCCCTATCGGCACAGCTGTAGGGATCTTCTTCGTTGTCTATTGCCTAACCCACCGTCGCGAGTTTTTTAACAAGCAAGCAGTTCGGGAATGACCTTCGCCCATCCATATCTCCTGTTCTTGCTGTTGCTGTTGCCACTCGCGGCGTGGCTGAAGGGACGTCGCGGTCAGCCGCCGGCTTTCGTGTATTCCTCGGTTCAGTTGGTGCGAAGTGTCCTCAACCTCACGCGTTCCCGCGCGGGCGGATTTCTGTCCGCACTGCGCTGGTTGGTGCTCGCATTGTTCATCGTCGCCCTTGCGCAGCCGCGGCTGACCCAGGTGGACACCTCCAAGATCACCGCCAGCGGCGTGGACATCGTCGTCGCGTTCGATTTGTCCGGGAGCATGGCGGCGGAGGATTTCGAGATTCGCGGCCAGCGGGTGAACCGCTTGATCATGGCGCGCGAAGTACTGAAAGCCTTCATCGCGAAGCGCCCGAACGACCGCATCGGGCTGGTGGTGTTTGCCACGGAAGCCTACACGGCCACGCCCTTGACCCTCGATCATGACTTTCTGCTGGAAACCCTCAACCGCCTGGAAATCGGCACCATTCCCGCCAACCAGACGGCAATTGGTTCCGCTCTCAGCACCGCTGTCAACCGTTTGCGCGAACTCCAATCCAAGAGCAAGATTGTGATCCTGATGACCGACGGCGTGAACAACGCGGGCAAGATTGCGCCCCTGACGGCCGCCGAAGCAGCCCAGGCGCTGGGCGTGAAGGTTTATACCATCGGCGTTGGCACGCGCGGTGAGGCGCCCATGCCCACGGTGGACATGTTTGGCCGACGAAGCTATCAGATGCAACCCGTGGACATTGACGAGGAGACGCTCACGCAGATCGCGGAGCGGACCGAAGGCAAGTACTATCGCGCCGACAACGCGGAACGGTTTCAGGCGATTTACGCGGAGATTGACGCCCTGGAGAAGACCGAGGCGGAGGTGAAACGTTACGCGCGCCACACCGAGTTGTTCGGCTGGATCATTGCCGCGGGACTGGCGATTCTGCTGGTGGAGATTACTCTGGGCCAGACGGTGTTTCGGAGGCTGCCATGAATTTTGCGCACGATCATATTCTCTGGTTGATGCTGGTGTTGCCGCCGGTGCTCGCGGTGTTCTTCTGGTGGGCCTGGCGCGAGCGGCAACGACTGATGGCGCAGTTCATCCAGGCGCGTCTGTTACCCGGTTTGATTTCTGGAGTCTCTGCCGCACGCCAGAAGCTGCGCCTGTGGTGCCTCGCGCTCGCCGTGGTCTTCACGCTCCTGGCGCTGGCCAGACCACAGTGGGGGTTCACCTGGGAGGAAACCAAACAGCGCGGACTCGACATCGTTGTGGCGATTGACACCTCCAAGAGCATGCTGGCCGAGGACATTGCGCCGAATCGCCTGACCCGGGCGAAACTTGCGGCGCTGGACCTGATGCAACAGGCGCGCTCCGACCGATTGGGCCTGGTGGCGTTTGCCGGCAGCGCCTTTCTGCAATGCCCGTTGACCATTGACGACACCGTGTTCCGCCAAAGCGTGGACGCGCTCGACGTCAACACCATTTCCCAAGGCGGCACCGCGCTGGCCGAAGCCATCCACACGGCGCGCACCGCTTTCAAGGAGGGCGAGAACCACAGGGTGCTCGTGCTGTTTACTGACGGGGAGGACAACGATGAAGGCGCGTTGGAGGCGGCGCGCGGGGCCGCTAGGGACGGGCTCCGTATTTTCACCATCGGCATCGGCACAACCGAAGGGGAACTACTCCGCATCACGGACCTCAAAGGCCGCATGGATTACATCCGCGATTCGGAGGGCAACGTGGTGAAATCGCGGCTTAATGAAACATTGCTCCAGCAGATTGCCGGGGCCACGGAGGGCGGCTTCTACCTGCCTCTGCGCGGCGCGAAGAGCATTGACACACTTTACGAAAAGGGCCTTGCGCCGCTGCCCAAGGGCGATCAAACCACGCGCCTGATCAAACGCCAGCACGAGCGTTATCACTGGCCGCTTGGGTTCGCGATCCTGCTGTTGTTCCTGGAAATGTTGCTGCCGGAGCGCAAACGCACCGCCAAACGGGCCGGGGCGCTGGCGGGGCGCACGGACACGATTTTGCGCGGTGTTGCCACCGCGCTGGCCGTGGTGCTCCTCCCCGCGTCGTTGCTCGGTTCACCCTCAAGCGCTCTGCGCGAATATCAATCCGGCAAGTACGACGCGGCGTTGAAGGAATACCAGCGCGCATTGCAGCGCAAAGCCGACGATCCCCGGCTGCATTTCAATGCGGGCGCTGCCGCCTACCAGAACCAGCAGTTTGAAGAAGCTGCGAAACAATTTAACGAGGCGCTTGCGGCGCAGGATTTGCAGCTCCAGCAGTCCGCTTATTACAACCTCGGGAACACCCTCTACCGGCAGGGCGAGACCCTGTCCGACCCTGATCAAAAGATGGAACTTTGGCAAAACGCCCTCAAGCTGTACGATGGCACGTTAAAACTCGATCCCCGGGACGCAGACGCGAAGTTCAATCGCGACTTCGTGAAGCAACGATTGGAGGA
>JAANMW010002705.1_pt1 | contig 15318 bp, 17 predicted proteins | sample 7279671 | NCBI WGS metagenome assembly JAANMW01 (sample SAMN14094541, study PRJNA606508) | bioreactor metagenome | isolation source: A lab-scale SPAN reactor treating ammonium-rich wastewater day 247 | place: Ireland: Galway | collected 2017-09-19
GACCTGGTCGTCGATCGTCAGGTAGAACTCCATCTCGTCGCCGCACAGCCCGCGGACCAGGGCCGAGCCGCTCGGGTCGTTCATCCGGCCGACGAACGGATCGCCGGTGAAGTTGCCGGTGGGGTTCATCGCTCCGCCTCGCGGTCTTGCGCGTTCCGATCGCATGGGATGCACAGGTCCTGTCCGTCCCGCCTGCGAACGCGGGTGGACATCACCCGCTCGCCGCAGACGGCGCAGGGCACGCTGTCGCGGATGCGGGCCGCATCGGGCAGGCCGGTCAACGCGTCGGATCGGACCTCGAACAGCTCCGCCGGATCGCGGTCCAGCATGAACTCGATCCTGCGGCGACGGCGCTCGGCCTCCGGCACATCCCCCGCCTCCGCGGGACCGGCAGGACGAAGGCTCAGACGCACGGATCGGCCGTCGCCCCGCGCCGCGAAGGTGAAGACCATCTTGCCGTGGTCGCGGAAGAACAGGTTGCCCTTGCCGAACGTGCAGCCGGTCAGCACCTGAACCGCGTCCACGGCGCAGGTGTCGTTCTCGACGATGGCGATCAGCTCCTCGTCCCCGGCCCGGCGGGCGTTCAGCTCGCGCATGCCCAGCCTGGCGGCGCAGTAGCCAATGACCAAACCGGGGCAAAGATGCCCGTGGAAGGCCACGCACTTTTTCAGGTCGCCGGGCCATTCAAGCTCGCCCATTCGTTACACTCCAACGGCCGCTTGTTCACGCTGCGCCTGGAGGAAGAGGTCTCCAAACGCGATTCATCGCGTTTGGAGCCTCAACCCGATGCGTCTGCGGATGGCCCCAAGCCTCGCCTCGATCCAGTCGGCGCGGCGCCGCAACCGGGTCAGTTCCGCATTGGCGGCAGCCCCTTGGCCGACCGGCCAACCCGCCTGACCGGCCGATCCAACGACGGTTTCGCCCGGCCTGCTGGGAAGCTTCAAGACGCAGAAGCCCCGCCCGCCGCCCATCATCGGACCCAATCCCCACGGTCCTGTCCCGTCAAAACCCGGCATGGGTCTCGCCTCCCACGGCCGACGCCGTCGCCGCGGCCGTCGTCAAGACATGCGCCCCGATTCCAAGCCCGAGCTGGTTCGCGATCACCGGGCACTTGCCCCTGAACAGGAAGAAGATGTCGCCCGCTTCTTCGCTGAGCGTCTCGAAGTTGCCCTGGCCCTTGGCAATCACCACGTCGGCCTCGGCGACTACACCCAGTGGCTCGCCACATCGGCGGCGACGGCCTGCTTGAGTGCGCCGGTCTTGAACTGCTCGACGGCCTCGGCCACCGTGCCGGTCGCCCCGGTGTAGACCTGCACGCCGCCGGCCTGTAGCGTGGCGTAGGCCTTCGGGCCCACGTGGCCGGTGACCAGCGCATTGACGCCAAGCTCGACGACCTTTCGGCCGGCCTGGATGCCGGCACCCTGGGCTGCGTTCAGGTTGACGCTGTTGTCCACGGCCGACGCCAGGCCGGTCTCGGTGTCGACGAGCACGAAGCAATTGGCCCGCCCGAACCGGGGATCAACCGGCGAGGAGAGCTCTTGGCCCTGCGATGTCACTGCGAGCTTCATGGAATCTCCTTTCACTGATTGTCTGATGCAAACAGCGTGCCAAACCGACGAGCCAGCGGCTCGGAATGTCATAATATGTTTTAAGACAATGTGTTAGAAAGTTCTGCTGGATGGCCTGAAGGGATGCTGCTTTGGCGTGTCCGGATGGACAACATTGCATAATGCAATGTTAGATGCGTCGCCGTCGGCCATCCACGTCTGGGGTGTCGATGCCGAGGGTTTTGATTTTGCGGAACAGGGTGGCGACGTTGATGCCAAGATCCGCGGCCGCCAACTTGCGGTTGCCGCGTCGGCGCTGGAGGGTCGCGGCGATAAGGAACTTCTCCATGGCCGCAATGCTCATCGGCCGGGCGGTCTGATACGGCCCGTCGCCCGGGCGGAGCTCCGGCGGAAGGTGGCTCAACTCGATCATGCCGCCGCGACACAGGACGAACGCCTGTTCGATGATGTTCTCCAGCTCGCGGACGTTGCCGGGGTAATCGTGCTCCATCAGCCGGGCCATCACCTCGTCGGACACACTGGCAATGTCCTTGCCCTGGAGGCGGTTGAACTTGGCGACCAGGTGCTCGACCAGCGGCGGGATGTCCTCGCGCCGCTGCGCCAGACCGGGTAGTTGCAGGTGGATTACGCGAATGCGGTAGTACAGGTCATCGCGGAACTGGCCGGATCGGACGAGCTTGGCCAAGTCCCTGTTGGTCGCCGCGATGACCCGCACGTCGATCGGGCTGGGGCGGTCTCCGCCAAGCGGCTCGATCACCCGCTCCTGGAGCACCCGCAACAGGCGCACCTGCATGGCCGCCGAGACGTCGCCGATCTCGTCGAGGAAGATCGTGCCGCCGTCAGCCCGGGCGAATCGCCCCGGTTTGTCCCGCCTGGCGTCGGTGAACGCCCCGGCCTTGTGACCGAACAGCTCGCTCTCCAGCAGCGTGTCCGGCAGGGCGGCGCAGTTGACGGCTACAAAGGGCTTGCTTCTGCGCGGAGAGAGGTTGTGAACGGCCCGGGCGAACAGCTCCTTGCCTGTCCCGCTGGGACCCTCAATCAACACCGTGCTGCCGCTGTCGGCAATCTGCGGCAGCACCTCGAACAGACGCCTCATCGCCTGGCTCCGGCCGACAATGTCCTCGAAGGTGTAACGGGCGTGCAGTTCCTTCTGCAATTGCTCGACCTGGCTGAGGTCTTGAAATGACTCGACCCCGCCGACCACCGTTCCCGCTTCGTCCTTCAGCAGGGCCGTCGAGATGCGGATCGGGACCCGCTGGCCGAGGTGATTGATGATGTGGGTGGTGGCGTTGACGACGGGCTGGCCGGAACTGAGCGTCCGGCGAAGGGCACACCCGGTTTCGCAGATGCTCGCCCTGAAGACTTCGCAGCAGGGGCTGCCTATAGCGTCGTCCCGGGCGACACCCGTAATACGCTCAGCCGCTCGGTTGAAGGCGGTGATCCGCCAGTCCATGTCCACGGTGAAGACGCCTTCGTTCACCGAGTCCAGGATGACGTGTTCGCGGCCGGCGGTGTCCTGCCTTGTAGTCATCGTGGATCGTTTCCGGGTCGAGTATTCGCGCATTATACAACGGCGATCGGCAGCTTAGTATAGCAAAATGCACGACTGCGAGACCCCGGAGTCACCGAGTCTGCTCCACGATGACCGATTCTGCCGCGATTTGCGGGGCGGCGTCGGCGTGGCATGCCGTTTGCTCAAGGGTTTGGGCGATGAAGGTGGCCATTCCATACTGGCAAGGGCGGGTCAGCCCGGTGTTCGACGTGGCGGGGCACGTGCTGCTGGTGGAGATCGCCGATGGCCGTGAGCAGGCCCGCCGCGACCTCGCCATCGAGCAATCAAGCCCGCAAGTTCGGGCGGCATGGCTGGCCGAGACGGGGGCCGACGTGCTGATCTGCGGGGCGATCTCCAGGCCGCTGGAGCTGGCGGTCTCCGCGGCCGGAATCGAGGTGTTCAGCCAGACCTGCGGCGAGGTCGAGTGTGTGCTGGCCGCGTTCATCCATGGCGAATTGAACCCCGATGCGTTTCTGATGCCGGGCTGCTGCGGGCGGCGGCGGTTTCGCGGGGGACGCGGCCGAGGTGGTGCGCCGTGCCGGCGCGGCGAATGGAAAGGCGGTAACGACAATGCCCAGGGGTGACGGAATGGGACCGCCCAACGGCGGCCAAGGCGGCGGCAGAGGCAGAGGTCGGATGGGCGGGCCGCGCGGCGCCGGACCCGGCGGAAAGTGTGTCTGTCCCAAGTGCCGCCATACGACGGCCCACAGGCCCGGCCGGCCATGCAACCAGCAGACCTGCCCCACGTGCGGAACCATCATGACCAGGGCGTGACCCAGGTACAGACAAAGGAACATCTCCATGGACTTCAACGCGAGCAGGACGCCGATGATCGGCGAGAAGGCCCCGTCGTTCCAGGCCGAGACCACCCAGGGGCCAGTCAGCTTCCCCGACGACTTCCGGGGCAAGTGGGTTGTTTTCTTCTCCCACCCGGCCGATTTCACGCCGGTCTGCACGACCGAATTCATGACCTTCGCCACGATGCAGCCGGAGTTCGAGCGGCTCAACTGCAAGCTGCTGGGACTGAGCATCGACAGCACCTACAGCCACATCGCCTGGCTGCGGACGATCCGGGAGAAGATCGAATACAACGGGATGAAGGGCGTCGAGGTGACCTTCCCGGTCATCAGCGACCTGACGATGGACGTGGCCCGGGCGTTCGGCATGCTCCAGCCCAAGGCCAGCACCACGCAGGCCGTCCGGGCGGTGTTCATCATCGACCCGGAGGCCGTCGTGCGGGCGGTCCTCTACTACCCCCTCTCGACCGGGCGGAACATGGAGGAGATCAAGCGGCTGCTGGTGGCGATGCAGACCGCCGACGCCCACCAGGTGGCCACCCCGGCCAACTGGCAGCCGGGCGGCGACGTGATCGTCCCGCCGCCGGGCTCGTGCGGGACGGCCAAGGAACGGGTCGCGGCGCCGGCGGCCGACACGAAGGTGCTCGACTGGTTCATGGTCCTCAAGAAGTGTCCGAAGCTGTCATAGGTCCATGCACCCCGAACAAGGAGAACGAATATGCCAGGTGGCGACAGGACAGGTCCGATGGGCGGCGGTCCGATGAGCGGACGGGCGGCCGGCTTCTGTGCAGGCTACGGCATGCCCGGTTACATGAATCCGATCCCCGGACGCGGCTTTGGGATGGGTTTCGGCGGCGGGCGTGGATTCGGTCGCGGCCGAGGGTTCGGCGGTCGAGGCGGCGGCCGCGGCTGGCGGAACTGGTTCCGAGCGACGGGCCTGACCGGCTGGCAGCGGGCCGCCGCCGGATACCCCGGCGTGGGCCCCGGGTCTTTCGCGGATCCTTACGGCCCGGTCGCCGAGTCGCCCGAGCAGGAGATAGAGACACTCAAGACTCAGGCCGAACACCTCCAGGGCGCATTGGAGGGCATTCGCAAGCGGATCGAGAAGCTCGAGTCCGAGGCGAAGGAGGAATAGGCCCCGCGACCCAACGCCACCGATCCCGACGTGACGTCGGGACCGGCGGCGTCGCCGGGCCCGGGCGGTGACGGGTGTACGGAACGGTCCGGCGTCGCGCTCGGCCAGGGCCCCGGGGACCTGTGACGACCTCCCGGCGACATGGCGCGCTCGCTTACAGGCTCGATCCGCCGAGGCCGGCGCCGGCGGGCGCTTCCTTTGAACTGCTGGGACGCAGCCGCGGGTCGATCCAGTTTCGCAAGGCCCCCGGTGCGGGAAGGACAGCATGATCATCGCTGTTGCCAGCGGCAAGGGCGGCACGGGCAAGACGACAGTGGCCACGAGCCTGGCCCTGGTCGCCGCCCGGTCCGGGCTGTCCGCGGCCTACCTGGATTGCGATGTCGAGGAACCCAACGGGGCGATCTTCCTCAAGCCGCGGATCGCGGAGGATCGGGCCGTTGGCACGGCCGTGCCCAAGGTCGATCCGGACAGGTGCACCGGCTGCGGCCTGTGCGGGCAAATATGCCAATACAGCGCCATCCTGTCCATGAACAGGACCGTGCTGACGTTCCCCGAGCTGTGCCACGGCTGCGGGGGTTGCCGGCTGGTCTGCCCGGCCGGGGCGATCAGCGAAGGGCGGCGGGAGATCGGGCGACTCCAGGCGGGGCCGGCCGGCGAGGTGCAGTTCGTCCAGGGCGTGTTGAACATCGGCCAGGCGTTGAGCCCCCCGCTGATCCGGGCGGTCAAGGCCGCTGCCCCGCCGGCCGAGCTGACGATCATCGACTGTCCGCCGGGCACGTCCTGCCCGGTGATCGAGGCCGTCCGCGGCAGCGACCTGGTGCTGCTGGTGACCGAGCCGACGCCGTTCGGACTGAACGATCTGACGCTGGCCGTGGATATGGTCCGATCGCTGGAGCTTCCCCTGGCGGTGTGCATCAACCGGGCCGACATGGGCGACGATCGGACGCGCGGGTTCTGCGACCGCAACGCCATCCGGGTGGCGGCGGAGGTCCCCGACGACCGGTCGGTGGCCGAGGCCTACTCGCGGGGCGTGCCGGCCGCCGACGTGTCGCCGCGCTATCGGGCGTTGTTCGAGCGATTGCTCGACGCGCTCGCCCCGAGGCCCTTGGCACGAGGCCTGGGGGTGCCCCGATGACCGAACTGGTCGTCATCAGCGGCAAGGGGGGCACCGGCAAGACGACCCTGGTCGCCTCGTTCGCGGCCCTGGCCGAAAACGCCGTGCTGGCTGATTGCGACGTGGACGCCGCCGACCTGCACCTGGTCCTGGAGCCGAAGATCGTGCGGCGGGAGGACTTCCGCGGCGGCAAGCGGGCGAGTATCAGGGCCGACGCCTGCGCCGCCTGCGGCCAGTGCCTCGAAGTCTGCCGCTTCGGCGCGGTGTCTTTCGACGGTCCCGGCAGCGGCGCGGTGGCCAGGACGTATCGGATCGACCCGATCGCCTGCGAGGGCTGCGGGGTATGCGCGTGGTTCTGCCCGGCCAATGCGATCGAGTTCGGCCCGGTCGTCAACGGCCAGTGGTTCGTCTCCGAGACGCGATTCGGTCCGATGGTCCACGCCCGCCTGGGCGTCGCCGCGGAGAACTCCGGCAAGCTTGTCAGCACCGTGCGGACCGAGGCCCGCAAACTGGCCGAACAGCGAACGCTCGACACGGTCATCATCGACGGCTCGCCGGGCATCGGCTGCCCGGTCATCGCGTCGATCACCGGTGCGAACCTGGTGCTGATCGTGACCGAGCCAACGCTGAGCGGCCGGCATGACACGGAACGAGTCGCCGACCTGGCCCGTCACTTTGGGACCCCCGCGATGGTGTGCGTGAACAAGTGGGACCTGAACCCCGCGATCGCCGACGAAATCGAGTCGCTGGCCCGCCGACGGGGCCTTGATGTCGCCGGTCGAGTTCGCTACGACGCCGCGGTGACCCGGGCGCAGATACGGAGCCAGTCGGTGGTCGAATACCAACCTAACGGCTGCGCCGAAGACATTCGTGCCGTGTGGACAACCGTTGAGGAAAAGCTGAAGAGGTGAACGCTCGAATTACAGTCCTGGTCGAGAACACCGCCGGCGGACGCGGGCTGCTGGGCGAGCACGGCCTGTCGTTCTGGATCGAGTGGGGGCACAAGAGGATTCTCTTCGACACCGGCGCCGGCCACGTACTGTCGCCCAACGCGTCCCGCCTGGGCGTGACACTGGAATCAGCCGACGCCATCGCCCTCAGCCATGGCCACTACGACCACACCGGCGGCCTGGCGGGACTGCTCCGGTCAGGCTGGCGCCCTCGTGTCTATGCCCATCCGGCCGCGTTCAGTCCGAAGTTCAGCCGCGGGCGCAACGGGGCGGTCCGGGAAATCGGCATGCCGATCCTGAACGAGCCGGCGGTCCGCGAGCGGGCCGAACTGATTCACTGCACGGGCCCGACCGAGATTGGCGACGGCCTGCACCTGTCCGGGCCCGTGCCCCGGAGAACGGACTTCGAGGACACCGGCGGGTCGTTCTTCCTCGACTCAGCCTGCCGGCGGGCGGACGACCTGATCGACGACCAGGCCGCCTTCGTCGCGGTCCCGGCCGGAACAATCGTCATCCTCGGCTGCGCCCATGCCGGGGTCATCAACACGCTGAACTACATTCGGGAACTGACGGGGGGGCGCCCCATTCACACGGTGCTTGGCGGCATGCACCTGCCCAACGCCGACGCCGAGCAGATGGACAGGACGGTGGCCGAACTCCGCCGGCTGGACGTGCAACGGCTGATGCCCGCCCACTGCACAGGCCTGCCCGCCACGGCACGGCTGTGGAACGAATTCCCCAGCCGATGTGCGCCGTGCCCGGTCGGGACGGTTGTCAGCCTGGATGGATGACCGCGGCCGGGAACGACATAGCCGGCCAGCCCAAGCTGTTGCTGGCGGACGAGCCCACCGGCAATCTTGATCCTGACACCGGCCGAACCGTCCGCGAGCACCTGTCCGCATTCGCTCGCCAGCAAGGCGGACTGGTCATCATCGTCACGCACGATCCCGCCGTCGAAGAGGTGGCCGACCGGGTTCTTCGACTCGAGTCGGGACGCCGTGTGGAGCAGAGCCCGGCAGTCCCCGCGCGGACACGCGATTCGGCCTGTTTGGGGTAGACGCGCCGGCAAGGCAAGACATAGTACTGCGCCCCGCCCGGGTCCGCACGTGCCACGGCGTCGCGGGGAAGCATACCTGCACCAAACCCGCCGGGGCACGTAGCCCCCCATGGCTGAACCGACCATCCAAGTCCGCGGGCCGGCCTGGCGGCTTGGTGACTTCCAGGCCGTCGCCGGCGTCGATTTCGACGTGCGCCCCGGCGCACGGTTCGGCCTCCTGGGCCCCAACGGCGCGGGCCAGACCGCGTTGACGAGCAGTTCGTGGCCGAGTTGAGGGTTCCTCGTGAGGCGGTTTCCCGGCCACTGGGAGGGTGCATCTCCACTGAAACCTGGTTTAGTGATATATTCTGGCCTGACGGGCGACCCTTTGATCCGGCAGAAGCCGAGTTCATCCGCGAGATGACGGCGATCCGTCCGCAGCAGTCCTGTGGCCTGCCCGGAGTGCACGAGAATGAAGAATGCCACATTTCGAAGTCGATCACGCGCGGAGACAAGAGGCCCGTCTTCGCTGAGGGCGGAAGGAAGGCCAGGTCGGCCGTGGCGATGCTTGGCGGTGATGTGCGGGTTCCTGGCGACGGCCGCGGCACGGTGCCCGGCGGCCGCCGTCCCGGCCCTGCCTGTCGACCTGTCGCTGAAGGAGCCCGGCGGCGTGGCCCGGCCGGCATGGCCCGTTACCAGCGGCGTGCCTCTGCCCCAGGGCGCGGTTGCGCAGGCTGGAGACCTGGCTCTGCTCGATGCCTCCGGCAGACCCGTTCCCTGCCAGATCGACGCGGTCTGCCGCTGGCCGGACGGGTCCGTCAAATGGGTCCATCTCAGCTTCCAGGCGGACGTGCCGGCCGGCGGAGAGGCCAGGTTCAGGCTCGCCAAGGGCAAAGCGGCGGCCATTGCCAAGCCGCTGCAGGTTCGCGAGGACGCCGATCGCATCGTGATCGACACCGGCGCCTTGCGGGTCACCGTGTCCAAGAAATCCGGTTCGATCGTCAAGTCGCTCGAGGTCAGCGGCAAGGAGATCGTCCTCGGCGAGGGACTGACGATGACCGGCGCGGTCCGGCTGGTCGGGCCGGAGCGAAAAGTGATCGTGGTCAAGCGGCCGCCGAACCTCTGCGTCGGCCCGAGCTTCGACGGCCAGGAAATCCGCCTCAACGCCGGGTGCAAGAGCGAGACGTGGAGGTTTCAGGTCGTCGATGACAAGACGCTCAGGCTTCTCGGCTCGGTCACGGGAGACGATGGCTCGGTCAGCGTCAGCGACGTCAAGGGCAAGGTCTGGACCAGCAGGAGCGGGGCGATCTCGGTCCGCGGCGGCACATGGTCCAGCTTCAAGCTGCCGACCGCCGAAGAGGTGGGGGCGGACAAGGCATACTTCGAGTTCACGACCGACGATTCGCGGGTCGGCAAGGTGTTCTCCACCCTCAAGGGAAAGATCGAGAGCATCGAGATCGAGCAGCGCGGCCCGCTGCTGGCGTGCGTCTATATCGTCGGGACGTTCTGCGACGAACAGGGCGAGCCGGTCATCCCGGTCGGCAAGGACCACAAGGGCCAGCCCTATCAGGACGCCGCCGGCGATTTCTTCAAGTACCGCGTCCGCGTCTACGCCTACTCGGGCAAGCCGTACATTTATCTGGTCCCCGCCATCACCAACACCGAACCGTACGACGATACGCCTGTTCCGGGCTCGGGCGCGGGCCACCCCGTGCCGATCGGCAGCCTGACGATGGACTGGGCTGCGCCGGCCGCCGCGCCGGACAGCAAGCTCGTCCTGGCCGGCTTTGCGGGCGTGGTGGGCAGGACCTCCCGGCTTACTCAACTGATCGGCATTCCGCCGCTGCCACACCCGATATTCGAGTTCACTCGCAAACCGTCGTACAGCATCGCCTTTGACGGCGCCGAAAAAGCCGCCGGCGACAAGGCCGTCGGTAACTGCCTGTTGTACGCCGGCAACACCACGCTCGGGTTCGGCGTTCGGCGGTTCTGGGAATATGGGCCCAAAGGCCTGGCCGTCACCCCCGGGCGGGTGTCGCTCCAGTTGTGGCCGGCGGTCCAGGAGGCCGAACACCACGCGGCATTGCCTCCGGGCCGGCAGCGCAGCCACGAGATCTTCGTCACCGTGTCGTCGGCCGCCGCCGAGGAACTGGCCGCCTTCCAGGCCCCCCGCCTGATCGCCACCGCTCCGCCCGCCTGGTACGCTGACGTCGAAGCGTTCGGGCTCATCGCCGAGGAGCGGGACTACCGCAAGTGCTATCCCGCCACGCAGGCCGAACCGCTCGAACGATACGAGACGCTCGTCAAATGCGTCGTCGATCCCACGCTCGCGGCCCGAAGGGACGGCAAGGACCCCGGCAGCGTGCAGGGCGATTTTGTCGTCGGCTGGAACGACTACGGCGATTTGACCTGGGCCGACGGATACTGCAACCTGCACTATGACTGGACCCTGTCGTGCCTGATCCACTTCCTGCGGACCGGCACGCGCCAGTTCTTCGACGCCGCCGACGCGATGGCCTGGCATCGCAAGGACATCGCCCAGAACCACTGCGGACAGGTCGGCCGGAACGACTCCTACTCCCGCGGGGCCAACTACCTCTCATTCTACGAGAAATCCGACCACCGCGGCGTCGGCATCACGCCCCGCGGCACGCACTCGTGGAACCGCGGCATGGCCTGCTGGTACCTGCTGACCGGCGACCCGATGGCCAGGCTCGTGGCCGTTCAGGCCGCCGAAGGCCTGAGAAGCTTCCATTCCGTCGCGGGCCTGATCTCCGGCAAGGCCAGGGCCGACGATCCGGCCGCCGAGCTGCGGTTTTACGGCTGGACGATCGAGAACTTCCTGGGCGCTTATGAATGCACCGGCGACCCCAAGCACCTCGATTCCGCTTTGGGCGTCTTCCGCTCGACCTACCAGGCGATGCACGAGGGCCGCAAGATCGAATCGGCTGTGAAGATGTCGCCCCTGATGTATGGTTACAGCCTCGAGCCGATCTGCCGGCTGCACTACTACACCGGCGACGCCAAGGTTTTGGAGGGGTTGCGCTATCTGGTCGACGAAGGCGGGCTGAAGCGGTTTATCGGCGGAGGGCGGATGGTTGCCGACGGGAAGTACCTGCCAACGATCTGGCCGTATTCATGGTCCCGGGCGGCCTTCGAGGCCGGCACCCTGAAATACACCGAAGTGCTCTGGAGTCACTTCTGGTCCAACGCCCTGGCCTATCTCTACATGCAAACCGGCGAGCCGAACTACCTGGATCTCGCCCGTCGCCTCTTTCGCGACAGCATCCTGTACTACACCGCCAACGGGCCGGTCGACCCAGGCTTTCGCAGCAGCCTGGCGTACCGCGACGGCATGTACACCATCAGCCGGACCAAGGCCCACGGCTGGATCAACCGATTTAATCTGATCTACCTGCGCATGGAGAAGGACCTGGCGACAGGCGCCACATTCCCTGACCCGGCACGCAACCCGGTCCGACGAGATCCGGGAAAGGACTCCATCGGAACAAAAGGGGCACTGAAGGAATGGGAAGTCCTTAGCCCCGACTCCCACAGCGAACTCGTCGGCCGGTCATTGCTGGGTGAATCGGACCGTCGGCTTGTCGATGAGCTAGCCTCGCTCGGAAAGATCCAGGTCACGGAGCTGCGATCTGGCCTCATGATTCGCGCCTTCTCCCATGTGGGAAGAATCCGCCTTGGCGATCTCGAGATCGTCGTGCATCCGAAGCTTGACCAGCAGTCGCTGTTGGAGCTTCTTCGCTACGCTTACGGGTTCCGGCAGCTGAAGCTTCTGCCCAGGACCACACAGCAGGTCGACCAATCAGGCTTCGGCGACCTGCTCGTGAGCCAGCTCCTTGCGGAGATAAGGGAGCTTATCGCTCGCGGTCTGCATCGCACCTACGTCCCGAGGGATGAATGGCTATCCGCATTGCGCGGAAGGATTGACATCGGCCGGCTCGCCGCCGATGGAGGCGTGATCACTGCTTCCTTGCCGTGCACGTATCATCCCAGGGTCGAGGACTCTCTCGTGAATCGAGTCATCCTTGCGGGCCTTGAGTTGGCGGCTAGGCTCGCTGGTGACATCCATCTGCGGCGCGACGCGAGGCGGCTCGCATCTCTTCTCGCCGAAGGCGTCTTCCCGATCCGACTCGATGGCGAAGTCCTGGAGACGTGCGCTCGAAGTGCAAATCGCCTGACGGTGGCATACGAAGCTGCGCTCGTGCTCGTCCGCCTTCTCTGGGAGGCGCAAGGGGTCACGTTCTCACAGGACAAGGCAGAACTGCGGCTTCCAGGGTTTCTCTTCGATATGAACCGCTTCTTTCAAGCGCTCCTGTCGCGGTTCCTTCACGAGAATCTTCCCGGGTACACGGTTCGCGACGAACAACGGTTACGAGGCATGTTGCAGTTCGTGCCAGGATTCAATCCGCGCCGTCGCCGACCGCCAACACCAAGGCCAGATTTTGTCCTCCTCCGAGGCGGTCGGCAGGTCGCTGTTCTCGACGCCAAGTACCGGGACCTGTGGGAGATGCCTCTTCCTAGAGAGATGCTCTACCAGCTCGCTATGTACGCGATCGCCGACAAACGGCGGACGGCCACGATTCTCTTCCCAACATTGGACCCTCGGGCATCGGAGGCTCGCATCCAGGTTCAAGACGCCATGTTTGGACGGCACATGGCGCAAGTGGTCTTGCGACCCATCGTACTGCCTGCGATGCAGGCGCTGCTTTCCCGAGGTTCTTCTCCAACGCTTGCGCGACGGAAGCATGCCTTCGCCGAATGGCTCGTGTATGGCGACGCGGATCCCGCGTCGGGCGACCATCTCAGAGTGTGATATCGGCGACGGTCGCTTGGCCTAGCGCCATCCTTAGATAGATGTCGGCGAGCTGGCGTATGGACGCGGTTCATCACACGATGACCAGAACCGACCTAGCGACCGATACTCGTCCTCTGCCGCCTGTGCTCAGCGGCCCGTTGGCGGTATTCGTTAGCTCCGCCGTCAGGAACTTCGCGGCGCAGCGGCAAGAGATCGCCCAAGCTCTGTTGGCTAAAAGGCTTACCATTCATCTCAGCGAAGACCCGGAATTTCCCGTTACACAAGGAGCTGCCTCGCACGACGCTTGTCTTGCCGTAGTCCGCCGATCTCATGTCTTCGTGCTGTTGGTCGGCGATAGCTCCGGCGGCGAGTATCGCGAGCAAAACAAGTCGATCACGTGGCGCGAGTGAGCCGAAGCCATCACGAACAACTTGCTGACGATCGTACTAATCAAGCGGAGTACCAACGACGTTTGCATTGGGCTCGCCAAAGAGCGCCAAACGCTGATAGCGAGTGACAAGGGACTGTCCGTCGACGAACTTGACGATCGATTCCGAAAAATGCCCGAGTTTCGAGATGGAGGGACGCGTTTGGGGCAGTCAATTGCCTCGGTACGCGTAGACGAAGCTTGATGTTGCGGCCGACAAATCTCTTGAAGAGCTGCGTTATTGTCGCCGGTTCGGCAAAATGCACCGAGTTCGCTCGGGTAACACTAAGGGCGAGCTCCGTCCCATGGGGGCAGCCGGGCTGCTCGCTGTCTGAGTGAGCAGCATGACATTCGAGGACGCTTGCAAAATATTGGGTGTGTCGAGAAGTGCGCAGCTACCTGAGATCCGCGCGGCATATTATCGACGCGCCAAAGAGTGCCATCCTGATGTCACCGGGACAGTGGACTTTTCGCAATTTCTGCTCGTCCGCGCGGCCTATGAATTTCTACTTCGGCGTCTGTCGACTGACTACGACCCTGAGGTTGATTCTGCTGACCTGGACGCCGAATGGAAGCTAAGAGAACAAGTAATCCGACGGAGATTTGGCGAGCTGCGGCGTGTTTGGAAGAAGCGACCGTTGACGGAACAGTTACTTGCACGCCTGCGGAGCCTGGTTGGCAACTACGGTACTGTTAGCGGACTCCGAGACAATATCAAGAAGGATGTGACTCGCAGTGTCGCGAACCACGTGAAGGAACTGACACGCGACCTGCATTCTGATGTCCGAAAGATCGCTGCTCGCTTCACTTCAGATGTTAACAGGCTGTACTTTCCATTTGTTCGGCGTCTCCGTCTCGTCCGTAAGAGATCGGTGTTATGGACGCCGGGGTTTTGGCTGCTTTCCGCAGGTTCGGCAGTAGCGGCTAGTGCGATCGTTTTGCTGACACCGCAGTACCCGCCAGCTGTGGCCACAGGCGTCGCTGGCGTGGGACTCCTTCTGAGCTACGCGGGCACAAGACTAGTGCTTGGCCGACCTCTCAAACAGTTTGTACGGCTCGACGTCCCAGTAGTTCGCGAGGTTGTCGAGAGCCTACAGGCACCAGCTTCCTTGACAAAGGAAGACCTGGTGAAGGGCGGCTTGCTGCTGGCCGCTATCGACTGGCTCGTCGATTCTGACCTCGAAGAGCTGGCCGTTATTGGTGCTGGCCTCGCGCTGTTATCTGTATTTTTTGGGAAGAGCCTCGAGAGAGTCAAAGCCGATACGATTGCGGAGATTGAGAAGACGTTGCCGCCTCGTCTCAACCTCGAACTCGAGCTCATGCGGCTGTTAGACACTTACGAAGACCGACTGGTAGCGACTTGTTATCAATCGTATAAGGCCGGGCGCCGACGCGCACTTGAATACGCTACGCGCTACACGCGCCCGTTGCTATCGCAAACATTCACGAGTCAGGAATTCGAGCGCGATTAGAAACGCTGGTCGCCAAACGTGCGAGACGAGACCGAATGTCTAAGAAGTGGACCGACCTTGAGATCGTTCTCAATAAGGCCACTAGCAAGGAGATTCTGGGCCTTCGCGCACTTCTCTGGGACGAGCAGGACGTGTCATTTGCCACGAGCAAGAGCTACCCGATGGGCGGTTTTTGGTCTTGCCCTGGTTGCGCAGATACCTGAGAGCCTGTGAATTTTTCCCCGCGATGCAGTAGACACACTTTATGGCGGATGCGGAGCGGGGAGTGGGGGCGGGAGGGGCGAGCCTGCCGCGGTTGGTGACGGCGAACCGGCGGCAGGTGGAGCTGCGACCGTTCGACTTGGAGTCGCTGTTGGCGCCCGAGCATCGGGCGCGCGCAATCTGGGCGATGGTGGAGGGGCTGGATCTGGCGAAGTTCTACGAGCCGATCGTGGCCCGGGGTAGCGAGCCT
>JAANMW010002706.1_pt1 | contig 15303 bp, 13 predicted proteins | sample 7279671 | NCBI WGS metagenome assembly JAANMW01 (sample SAMN14094541, study PRJNA606508) | bioreactor metagenome | isolation source: A lab-scale SPAN reactor treating ammonium-rich wastewater day 247 | place: Ireland: Galway | collected 2017-09-19
GTTGGCCCTGTGATGGCGGCGCGGCGTCCTCTTACAACGCCCACTGGCGCGCCGCCAGCGCCGCGCGGTCGGCGCGCACATCGGCGTCGGCGGCGAACGCGTTCACCCCGCCTCTCCGAGGAACAGCGCCAGCGCCTGCTCCGTCAGGTCGTCAAGCGAATACGCGCCCCGGGGATTGAACCACTGCACCGACCAGTTGAGCGCGCCGAGGATGAACAGGCGCGCCGTGGCCGGGTCGGCCTTGAGCACGCCCTGGCGGTGCAGGGCCTGCAAGGCCGGCGCCCAGCAGGCTTCGTAGGCGTCCTTGATGGCGGCGATCTGCTCGCGCTGGGCGCTGCTGAGCGAGCGCCATTCGTAGAGCATCACGGGAATGAAATCGGCGCGCGGCCCGTGCAACACCTCGAAATGCTGGCGCACCAGGCTCTTGAGCTGTTCGCGCGGGCTGGCGCCGTCGGGCAGGCGCGCCAGCGCGTCGCGCTGGCTCTGCGTGGCGAACGCCATGCCTTCCTGCACGACGACGAACAACAGGGCGCCCTTGCTCTCGAAATGGTAGAACGGCGAACCGCTTTGCATGCCGGCGGCGGCAGCGATGTCGCGCGTACTGGTGGCGGCAAACCCCCGGGTGCGAAACAGGCGCGCCGCCGCCTCGATCAAGGGGCGGCGGCGGTTGCCTTCGTCGGGGTCGGCCAGCGTCTTGGGTGGGCGGCCGCGCCGGCGCGCAGGCGCACTGGCGGGGGCGGCGGGCAGCGGTTCGGGCGGCTTGCTCATGCCGGGAACATAGCAAGCCCGGCGCTTTTGAGCAAGCAAATGCTTCGTGAAAATCTCGCGGTAGGTCGGGCCGCGTCAGGTCGGGCCGCGCCAGGCTGGGCCGCGCTAGGCCAGGGCGGCAGCCGGTTCGCCCTGGCGCGTGCGCGTGGCGGCAGGCCGGGTGCTGGCCCCGCCGGTACCCACGGCGATTTCTCCCGAGAGCTGGCCACCCTCTTCGATCACCAGCTTGCCGTAGCGTATCTTGCCGCTCACCTTCCCGGTGCTGAAGATGACGAGCTTCTGGCGCACCGTCAGCGCGCCGTCGAACGCGCCGCGGATCTCGGCGATGTCGATTTCGGCCGAGCCGCGGAAGGCGCCTTCCTCGGAAATCTGGATCACGCGCGAATCCATGGTCGCCTCCACCGTGCCCTCGACCACCAGGGTGTCGCAGTCGGTGATCTCCACGCCCTTGAGCTTGATGTTGGGCCCGACGGTCAGCTTGCTGCCGGCGCTGCCGGGCGCGGCCGCGGCGGTGGCGGTGGGCGCCACGGGCGCGGCGGCGGGCGCAGCATGCTGCGGCATCACGGGCGCACTGCTGTGGCGCTGAAAGCTTTCGGGTTCACGTTTGCCAAAGAACGGGGTTTGCACGGCCATCGGACCTCCTTGTTGCTAAGGCGCCGATCGTAGAAAGCCAGGGGTCGCGCGCGGCGCATGCATTCGCAAGAGACGTAAGCAAACGGTTCGTTGCTTGCAAACACTTGCAGGCATTGCGAGCGCTCACGCCACGTAACCACTTACGACACGATGTAAGCGCCCGCTCCGGTGGCCATCAAGCGGCCGTCGGGGCCGAGGAATTCCATGCGCGTGCTGGCGACGCGCGAGCCCAGGCGCAGCACGTGCGCGTGCAGCTCGAAATGGCTACCGACGCCAGGGCGCAGGTAGTCGATGCGCAGGTCGATGGTGCCCAGGCGCGAAAAGCGGTGCAGGCGCTGCTCGGGCGCTTCGTCCATGTGCTTGGTGCCGAGCGCGGCCATCACGGCCAGGCCGCCCATGGCGTCCAGCCCGGCACTGATGGCGCCGCCGTGGATGCGGTTGTAGGCAAAGTGGCCGACGAGCTCGGGGCGCATGGCGATGCGGCCGGTGGCGCCGTCGGCACGCAGCTCGGTCACCTTGAGGCCCAGCACCTGGTTGAAAACGATTTTTTCCTCGAACAACTGGGTCAAGGCGGCAACGAATTCGGGCTCGAACGCCGGCGGATGGGCGGTGCTTGGTGGGGTCATGAGGGGTCCAGGAAAGAAGCAAAACGCCCAAGGTGGGCGTGGTCGGGTCGGGGTAAATCCTATTTTTATAGCAATCTTATTAGACGGGATAAGCGCTGAAGGCCATTTTCATTCAAATTTTCCGTGCCGGCCCGCGCCTTGCGCGAAGCGCGCTGCGCCGTGCAAGGCGTCGGCCAGGCAGGCGCGGCCGCCCTGCCATTCCTGCAGCAGCGCGGCGCGTTCGGCCAGGCCTTCCTGCGCCAAGGCGCTGGCGCGGTCGGCACGCAAAGCGCCCTGGGGAAACGCGGCCAACTGGCGCGCCAGCGCCAGGGCCTGCTCCCGCGCACTCCCCTTGGGAACGACGCGCGTGCACAGGCCGATGCGCAGGGCTTCTTCGGCGTCGACCTGGCGGCCGGTCAGGATGAGGTCGAGCGCCCGCGCGCGGCCAATCAGGCCGGGCAGGCGCAGCGTGCCACCATCGATCAGCGGCACGCCAAAGCGCCGGCAGAAGACGCCGAAGTAGGCGTCTTCCTCCATCACGCGCAGGTCGCACCACAGGGCCAGTTCCATGCCGCCGGCCACGGCCGCGCCGCTGATGGCGGCGACCACGGGCTTGCTGAGCACGAGCCGCGTCGGCCCCATGGGCGCGAGCGGCTCGGCATCGCCTGCCGAAAAGTCGAGCCCTTGGGCCAGTACCTCGGGCGCGACGCCGTCTGCCAGCAGCTTCGCGCCGGCCTGCAAGTCCCAGCCGGCGCAGAAGTGCCCGCCGGCGCCATGGAACACGGCGACATCGGCCGTGTCGTCGTGCTCGAAGTCGACGAAGGCCTGGTGCAGCGCCCGGGCGGTGGCCGCATCGACGGCGTTGCGCACCTGGGGGCGGTCCAGCGTCACCAGTGTTACGCGTTCGAGTTTTTCCGTGTGGACGGCCATTGTTTGATGCGCGACATGGCGCCCTGCAGAACTTCGGGTTAGCCCCCGCTTGTGGCACAAGCGGCGGGCAGGCACATTATTTGAGCAAAGCGCTTGCTTCGTACAACTACCGGAGACTTCGTGCAGTTCCTGCAATTGGTGGTCAGCGGCATTTCACAGGGCTGCATTTACGGATTGATCGCACTCGGCTTCGTCCTGATCTACAAGGCGACCGAAGCCGTGAGCTTCGCGCAGGGCGAGTTGATGATGCTGGGCGCCTTCTGCGGCCTGGCGCTGATGACGGTGCTGGGCTTTCCCTTCTGGGTGGCGGTGCTCGCCAGCATCCTGGCCATGGGCGGCTTCGGCGTGCTGCTCGAGCGCGCGGTGATCCGCCCCATCCTCGGCCAGCCCGCGTTTTCCATCGTCATGCTCACCATCGGCATCGGCTATGTGCTGCGCGGCCTGGTCACCATGATCCCCAACATCGGCACCGAGACGCACTCCCTGCCCGTGCCCTACAAGGACCAGGCGCTGCGCCTGGGCGAGCTGGTGGTGGCCGCCGAGCAACTGGTGGTGATCGCCGCCACGGCCGTGCTGTGCGCCCTGCTGTTCGCGCTGTTTCGCTACAGCAAGCTCGGCATCGCCATGCAGGCCTCGTCGCAGAACCAGCTCGCCGCCTACTACATGGGCATCCCGGTGCAGCGCCTCAACGGCCTGGCCTGGGGCCTCGCAGCCGCGGTGGCGGCAGTGGCGGGCCTGCTGCTGGCGCCCATCACCTTCGTGCACGCCAACATGGGCTTCATCGGGCTCAAGGCGTTTCCTGCCGCCGTGGTGGGAGGCTTCGGCAGCCTGCCCGGCGCCATCGTGGGCGGGTTGCTCATCGGCATCGTCGAGTCGCTCTCGGGCTTCTACCTGCCCGACGGTTTCAAGGACACGGCCGCCTACATCGTGGTGCTGGTGATGCTGATGGTCAAACCGAACGGCTTGTTCGGCGAGAAGCTGAGAAAAAAGGTCTGACGCATGCGGTTCATCTTCAAGACCAGCTACGCGCAAGACATCCGCCTGGCCAAGCACGGCGGCCAGGTGTTCTGGTACAGCCTGCTCTGCCTGGGGCTGCTGGCCGCGCCCTGGGTGGTGGCCGAATACTGGCTGGCGCAGCTCACCTTCGTGCTCATCTATTCCATAGTCGGCCTCGGGCTGATGCTGCTGGCCGGCTTCACCGGGCAGTTTTCGCTGGGGCATGCGGCCTTCCTGGGCGTGGGCGCCTATACCCAGGCGGTGCTCACGGGCATGGGCTGGCCGTTCGCGCTGTCGCTGGCCTGCGCGGCGGGGCTGTCGGCCGCCGTGGGTGTGGTGGTGGGGCTGCCCGCACTGCGCGTCAAGGGCATCTACCTGGGCATCGCCACGTTGTCGTTCGGCTTCATCGTCGAGGAGGTGTTCGCGCGCTGGGAGTCGGTGACGGGCGGCAACGCCGGCAAGAGCATGCTCGCCCCGCAGATCGGCGGCTACGCGTTTGAAACCACCGGTTCGTTCTACCTGCTGTGCCTGGCCATCACCGTGGTCTGCACGCTGGCCATCCTGAACCTGCTGCGCTCGCCCACGGGCCGCGCCTTCGTCGCCATCCGCGATTCGGAGATTTCCGCGCAGAGCATGGGCATCCACCTGGCGCGCTACAAGACGCTGTCGTTCTCGCTCTCGGCGGCGTTCGCCGGCATCGGCGGGGCGCTGTACGCGCACAAGCTGCAGTTCATCTCGCCGGACCAGTTCAGCATCCTGCAGTCCATCGATCTGCTGCTCATGATCGTCATCGGCGGGCTGGGCTCGGTGCACGGCGCGTTTCTCGGCGCCATCTTCCTCATCACCATGCCGCAGCTCATTGCGATGGGCAAGGACTGGCTGCCCGAATCCATCGGCCAGTCGCCCGGCCTGCAAAGCGTGGTCTACGGCGCCGTGCTGATCACCTTCGTGCTGTTCGAGCCCATGGGCCTGTACGGCCGCTGGCTGAAGGTGCGCACCTGGCTGCAGATGTTCCCGTTCTACCGCCAGGGCATGTTCAAGCGGCAGAAATCGTTCCAGAAGTCCGATCGGTTGAAATGACCAGCAACGACGTGCTCCTTTCGGCCCAGAACCTCAGCGTGCGCTTTGGCGGCGTGCTGGCGGTGAACAACGTGAGCTTCGACGTGCGGCGCGGCGAGGTGTTCACGCTCATCGGCCCCAACGGCGCAGGCAAGACGACGGTGTTCAACCTCATCAGCCGCATCTACACGCCCACCACCGGCACCATCGCCTACGCCGGGCCGGGCGGCGCGCTGCTGCCGCTGACCGACCAGCCCCCGCACAAGGTGGCGGGCCTGGGGATTGCGCGCACCTTCCAGAACATCGAGCTGTTCGAGCACGCGAGCGTGTTGCACAACCTGCTGATCGGCCGCCACACGCGGCGCGAGACGGGCCTGTGGGCGGACATGTTCTTCACGCCCAAGGTGCGCGCCGCCGAGATCCGCGCGCGCGAGAAAGCCGAGCAGGTCATCGACTTCCTCGACCTGCAGCACTACCGCGACACCCTGGTGGCCGGCCTGCCCTACGGCGTGCGCAAGGTGGTGGAGCTGGCGCGCGCGCTGTGCACCGAACCGCAGCTGTTGCTGCTCGACGAGCCCTCGTCGGGCCTGAACGTGGAGGAAACCGACGACATGGCCTTCTGGATCCAGGACATCCAGCACGAGCTGGGCATCACGGTGCTGATGGTGGAGCACGACATGTCGCTGGTCTCCAAGGTGTCCGACCGCGTGCTGGCCATGAACCAGGGCGAGGTGGTGGCCCTGGGCACGCCGCGCGAAGTGCAGACGCACCCCGGCGTGGTGGAGGCGTATCTGGGCAGCATCGACGATGTGAGCAACCTGCGCCGACCGGCGGGCTCCGGCATGGGGGTGCGCGCATGAGCGACGCGATGGCAACCGCCAACGGTGACGCACTGCTGCGCCTGCAGAACGTGGAAAGCGCCTACGGCCCCATCAAGGCGATTCGCGGCGTGAGCCTGCAGGTGCGGCGCGGCGAGATTGCCGCCGTGCTGGGCAGCAACGGCGCGGGCAAGACGACGATCCTCAAGACCATCAGCGGCATCATCGACCCGCGCAAGGGCAGCGTCGAATTCAAGGGCCAGGACATCACCGCCCACGACCCGGCGGCCATCGTGCGCCGGGGCCTGATGCACGTACCCGAGGGGCGCGAGGTGTTCCCGCTGCTGTCGGTGCGCGACAACCTGCTGATGGGCGCCTACACCCGGGCCGACAAGGACGCGGTGGGGCGCGACATCGAGACCGTGTTCGGCTACTTCCCCATCCTCCAGGAGCGTGCGGCGCAGGAGGCGGGCCTGCTCTCGGGCGGGCAGCAGCAGATGCTGGCGATCTCGCGTGCGCTCATGGCCCAGCCCGAACTCATCCTGCTTGACGAGCCCAGCCTGGGCCTGTCGCCCAAGCTCACCAAGGAAATCTTCGAGATCGTGGTGCGCATCAACCGCGAGCGCGGCACCACCATCCTGCTGGTGGAGCAGAACGCCAACATGGCGCTGAACGCCTCCGACTACGGCTACGTGCTGGAGAACGGCCGCATCGTGATGGAAGACAGCTGCGAGCGCCTGCGCGAGAAGGACGACATCAAGGAGTTTTACCTCGGCATGAAGGACGAAGGCGTGCGCGGGGAGCGGCGCTGGAAGAAAAAGAAGACCTGGAGATGACATGAAACACCCCCTAAGTCGCTTCGCGCCTTCCCCCTCTCTCGACGCGCTGCGCGAGTCGGGAGGGGGACGCCCCCGGCGCGGCGGGGCGGCCCTTGCGCGGGGGCACTGGCCTAGGGAGCCTCTGCACAAATCGTCGCGCCGTGTGCATCTGCGGACTCGGGCGGTCTGCGGCGTTGCAAATGCTCGCAATAGCTACGGCTGTTGCTGCGCTGTGCGCCTTGCAGCCCATACCGATCCGCAGCGCCCACTTGCCGCTCGATTCGTGCAGAGGCTCCCTAGAGCGTGTCAGTTTCAAAAGCGGTCGGCGGCATACGACGCAATGGACCACTGATATGTCGAATCTTTGGGACCTCGATCACATCCAGCCCGCAAGCACCGACGTGCTGGCAGGCGACACGATCGCCGCCATGTTCTGGAACGCCGTGGCCGAGCGCGGCCCGCGCGTGTGGATGCGCCAGAAGGAGCTGGGTATCTGGAAGAGCTGGACCTGGGACCAGACCGCCGAGGCGGTGCGCGAGATCGCCGGCGGGCTCATGGCCCTGGGCTTTGCGCGCGGCGACTGCGCCTCCATCCTGTCCAACACCAGCATCGACTGGGTGCTGGCCGACCTGGCGGTGCTGAGCTGCGGTGGCGTGTCCAATGGCATCTACCCGACCGACGCCGCCGCGCAGGTGCACTACCTGAGCGAGGACTCGCGGACCACGGTGCTGTTCGTGGAGGACGACGAGCAGCTCGACAAGGCGCTGGAGGTGCGCGGCCAGCTGCCGCTGCTGCGCAAGGTCGTGGTGTTCGACATGGACGGGCTGCGCGGCCTGCAGGATGCCGACGTGCTGAGCCTGGCCGCCCTGCGCGAGCTGGGCCGCACCTGGAACCAGCGCAACCCCGACGCGCTGAAGGGCCGCGTGGCGGCCTGCCAGCCCGAGGACCTGGCCATCCTGGTCTACACCTCGGGCACCACGGGCAAGCCCAAGGGCGCCATGCACACGCACGCTGGCCTCACCTACACCTTGCGCGGCTACAACACGCTGATCTCGCGCACGCAGGCCGACGAGACCATGTGCTTCCTGCCGCTGTGCCACATCGCCGAGCGCATGGGCGGCGAGTACTTCTCGCTCTACACCGGCGCGCGCCTGAACTTCGTGGAGAACCCCGACACCGTCCCTGAGAACGTGCGCGAGATCGCGCCCACGGTGTTCACCGCCGTGCCGCGCGTGTGGGAAAAGTTCTACTCCGGCGTGATGATCGCGCTGAAGGAATCCACGCGCCTGCAGCAGGCGGCCTACGCCTGGGCCATCGGCGTGGGAACGCGCATCGCGGATCGGGTGCTGGCGGGCCAGCCGGTGGGCGGGCTGCTCAAGGCACAGTTCGTGCTGGCGCGCCTTCTGGCGCTGAACAACGTGCGCAAGCTCATCGGCATCCACCGCGCGCGCTTCCTCGTCACGGGCGCTGCGCCCATCTCGCCCGAGCTGGTGAAGTGGTACCTGGCCCTGGGCGTTCCCATGCTGGAGGTGTGGGGCATGACGGAGACCTGCGGCGCCTCCACCGGCGTGCCGGCCAGCCGCATCAAGCCGGGCTCCATCGGCCCGGCGGCCAGTTTCAACGAGGTGCGCATCGACCCGGCCACCGGCGAGATCCTGGTGCGCGGGCCCAACGTGTTCAAGGGCTACCTGAACCTGCCGGAGAAGACCGCTGAAACCATCGATGCCGACGGCTGGCTGCACACCGGCGACGTGGGCACCATCGACGCCGACGGCTACCTGCGCATCACCGACCGCATGAAGGACATCATCATCACGGCCGGTGGCAAGAACATCACGCCCAGCGAGCTGGAGAACGAGCTGAAGTTCAGCCCCTACATCACCGACGCCGTGGTGATCGGCGACAAGCGGCCCTACCTCACGGTGATCGTCATGATCGACCAGGAGAACGTGGAGAAGTACGCGCAGGACAACGACGTGCCGTTTTCCAACTACGCGAGCCTCACGCGCACGCGCGAGGTGCAGGCGCTGATCCAGGCCGAGATCGACCGGGTGAACGCGAAGTTCGCCCGCGTCGAACAGATCAAGAAATTCTTTCTGCTCGACACCCAGCTCACGGCCGAAGACGAAGAACTCACCCCCACCATGAAGCTCAAGCGCAAGCTGGTGCAGCAGAAGTACGCCGCGCAGATCGAGGCGATGTACCGGTAGCCGGTGGTGCGCGGCCGGAAATAGGGAAAGTGCTGGTGCCCCGCCCCGGGCATCGTTCTATAACGAGTGATCGTGTTTCGATCCAACCGAAGGAGACCCGCCATGAAACTTCACCACAGTGCCGCGCTGGCCGTTCTGGCCCTGGCCGCAGGGGCCGCGCAGGCCCAGCAGGGCGTGACCAAGGACACCATCATGCTGGGCTCCATTCAGGACCTGTCCGGCCCGCTGGCCGGCTTTGGCAAGCAGGCGCGCAACGGCATGCAGCTGCGCGTGGACGAAATCAACGAGCAAGGCGGCATCAACGGCCGCAAGCTCGAGCTCAAGGTCGAGGACTCGGGCTACGACCCCAAGCGCGCCGTGCTGGCGGCGCAAAAGCTCGTCACGCAGGACAAGATCTTTGCCATGGTGGGCCACATCGGCACCGCGGCCAACATGGCCACCTTCCCGGTGCTGTTCCCCAAGAAGGTGATCAACTTCTACCCCCTGACCGGTGCGCGCGAAATGTTCGAGGAACCGAACATGAACCTCAAGTTCGCGTTCAGCGTGCCCTACTACGACCAGACGCGCAAAGCCGCGCCCAAGCTGGTGAAGGAAAAGGGGCTCAAGAAGCCCTGCGCCATCTACCAGGACGACGAGTTCGGCCTGGAGGTGCTGCGCGGCGCCGAGGCGGGCCTCAAGGCCATCGGCATGGAGATGGTCGAAAAGACCAGCTACAAGCGCGGCGCCACCGACTTCTCCTCGCAGGTCGCGAAAATGAAGGCCGCGGGCTGTGATCTCGTCGTGCTGGGCACCGTGATCCGCGAAACCATAGGCACCGTGGGCGAATCGCGCAAGACCGGTTTTTCGCCCGTGTTCCTGGGCACCACCGCCGCCTACACCGACCTGATCCACAAGCTGGGCGGCAAGGCCATGGACGGCATCTACGCCACGAGCGCCGTGCAGGTGCCCTACCTGGACGACACCTCGCAGCCAATCCGCTTCTGGGCCAACAAGTACAAGACCAAGTTCAACGAAGACCCGGGCGTGTTCTCGGTCTACGGCTATGAAATCATGGACAACTTCATCCAGGGCGCGCAGCGCGCAGGCGCCGGCCTGACCACCGACAGCTTCATCAAGGCCATGACCAGCAAGCCCATCGAGTCCGACATGTTCGGCAGCGACACGCTGAAGTATTCGGACAAGAACCGCCTGGGCTCCGAGCGCTCGCGCCTGTCGCAAATCCAGGACGGCAAGTGGAAGCCGGTGTCCGACTACTTCTGACCACGCCCTGCTCCCTCCGACCGCCTTCGGGCGGTTTTTTGCTTTTTGGATAGGCACGGCCGGCACGCCGTGGCAGAATTTGACCAAGCAGTAGCTTTTTGAAAATACCCATCATGATCGAACGCACCCTCTTCGAGAGCGACCACCAGGCCTTCGCCGACAGCTTCCAACGCTTTGTCGAGAAGGAAATCATCCCTTTCCACGCCGACTGGGAAGACCAGGGCTACGTGGACCGCGCCGTGTGGCACAAGGCCGGCGAGAACGGCTTTCTGTGCATGACCCTGCCCGAGGAATACGGCGGCGCCGGGGCCGACCGGCTGTACTCGGTGTTGCAGATGGAGGCCATCGCCCGCACCGGAACCACCGGCATCGGCTTCGGCCTGCACAGCGAAATCGTCGCCCCCTACCTCCTGCACTACGGCACCGAGGAACAAAAGCGCAAGTTCCTGCCGCAGCTCGCCAGCGGCGCCATGGTCGGCGCCATCGCCATGAGCGAACCGGCCGCCGGCAGCGACCTGCAGGGCATCAAGACCACGGCGGTCAAGAGCGCCGACGGCAGCCATTACGCGCTCAATGGCAGCAAGACCTTCATCACCAACGGCTGGCACGCCGACCTGGTCGTCGTCGTCGCCAAGACCGACCCCTCGGCCGGCGCCAAGGGCACCAGCCTGCTGCTGGTCGAAGCGGGCATGCCCGGCTTCGACAAAGGCCAGCGCCTCAAGAAAGTCGGCATGAAGGCGCAGGACACGTCCGAGCTGTTCTTCAACAACGTGCAGGTGCCGGCGGCAAACCTGTTGGGCGGGCCGGCCATGGAAGGCCGGGGCTTCATCTGCCTGATGGAGCAGCTGCCCTGGGAGCGTCTGCAGATCGCCATCGGCGCCGTGGCATCGGCCGAGGCGGCCATCGAATGGACGCTGGACTACGTGAAACAGCGCAAGGCCTTCGGCCAGAGCGTGGCGGCGTTCCAGAACACCCGCTTCACCCTGGCCGAGCTGCAGACCGAAGTGCAGGTGGCGCGCGTGTTCGTCGACAAATGCTGCGAACTGATGCTGCAGGACCAGCTCGACACCCAGACCGCCAGCATGGCCAAGTACTGGACCACCGACCTGCAATGCAAGGTGATGGACGCCTGCCTGCAGCTGCATGGCGGCTACGGCTACATGTGGGAATACCCCATTGCCCGCGCATATGCCGACGCCCGCGTGCAGCGCATCTACGGCGGCACGAACGAAATCATGAAGGAAGTGATCGCGCGCAGCATGGGTCTGGGCAAATAGCTCCTGTATTCATAGCTTACATCTCTTACCAGATGTGCGCAAAAGGGCATTTTGACCAGTCAATCTGGCCGGACGCACAGCGCACTGATTTAAACCAAGCAAGCGCTCAGCCACGGAATTTATACTGCCGGCAGCGCGCAACCTGGAGACCCGCCCCATGACCGAAGCCTATGTGTTCGACGCCCTGCGCACGCCGCGCGGCAAGGGCAAAAAAGACGGCAGCCTGCACGAGGTCAAGCCGATCTCGCTGCTCACCGGCCTGTTGGCCGAGCTGCAGCAGCGCCACGGCTTCGACTCCGCGGCGGTGGACGACATCGTCATGGGCATCGTCTCGCCGGTGGGCGAACAGGGTGCGGTACTGCCCAAGGTGGCGGCGATCAAGGCCGGCTGGGACTTCACCACCGCCGGCGTGCAGATCAACCGCTTCTGCGCCTCGGGCCTGGAAGCCGTGAACCTGGCGGCGCAGAAGGTGCGCTCGGGCTGGGAAGACCTGGTGGTGGCCGGCGGCGTGGAAAGCATGAGCCGCGTGCCGATCGGCGCCGACGGCGGCGCCTGGGCGCAGGACCCCGAGACGAATTCGGCCACGCTGTTCGTGCCGCAGGGCATAGGTGCCGACCTGATCGCCACGCTCGACGGCTTCACGCGCGAAGACGTCGATGCCTTCGCGCTCGAATCGCAGCGCCGCGCCAGCGCGGCGCGCGCGGCCGGCTACTTCAAGCAGTCCGTCGTGCCGGTGCGCGACGCCATCGGCCTGGCCATCCTCGAAGAGGACGAGTTCATCAAGCCGCAGACCACCCTGGAGGGCTTGGCCGGCCTCAAGCCCTCGTTCGCGCAGCTGGGCGCCATGGGCTTTGATGCCGTGGCCCTGCAGCGCTACCCGCAGGTGGAGCGCATCCACCACGTGCACCACGCCGGCAATGCGTCCGGCATCGTCGATGGCGCGGCGGCCGTGCTCATCGGCAACGAGGCCGCGGCGAAAGCGCAGAACCTCACGCCGCGCGCGCGCATCGTCGCCACCGCGCTCTCGGGCGCCGACCCGACCATCATGCTCACCGGCCCCGTCCCCGCGACGCGCAAGGCCTTGGCGCGCGCCGGCATGACCATCGACCAGATCGACCTGTTCGAAGTGAACGAAGCCTTCGCCGCCGTCCCCATGCGCTTCATGCGCGAACTGGGCGTTCCGCACGAGAAGGTGAACGTCAACGGCGGCGCCATCGCCATGGGCCACCCGCTGGGCGCCACGGGCGCCATGCTGCTCGGCACGCTGGTGGACGAACTGCACCGGCGCCAGCTGCGCTACGGCCTGATCACGCTGTGCGTGGGCGGGGGCATGGGCATCGCCACCATCGTGGAGCGCTTGTAGCCCCCTGCGCCGCTGCGCGGCTTCCCCCTCAGGGGGACGGCACCAGCGGCCTGGCAAAGCCAGTTCCACGGTGCCACTGGTATCGGGCAGCGCTGCGTTCAGCGGCCGCGTAGATATTGAAATCCGTCATCACGATACGAGAGACCCCCATGCAAACCATCCGCTACGAACTTCTGGACGCCGCCGGCGGCAAGGTCGCCCTGGTCACCTTCGACGAAGCTGGCTCGCCCGTCAACACCATGTGCCGCCAGTGGCAGGACGACCTGATCGCGCTCGTCGCCCAGGTGCAGCGCGACCGGGAAGTGCTCAAGGGCATCGTGCTGGCCTCGGCCAAGACGAGCTTTTTCGCCGGTGCCGACCTGAAGGCGACCATGCGCGGCACGGCCGCCGACGCCCAGGCGGGCTTCGCCGTCATCGAGCGCATGAAGCAGCAGTTCCGCACGCTCGAAACCCTCGGCATCCCGGTGGTCGCCTGCCTGAACGGCGCGGCACTCGGCGGCGGCTGGGAGGTGGCGCTGATCGCCCACCACCGCATTGCGCTCGCCGACCCCAAGATTCAGTTCGGCCTGCCCGAAGTGACGCTGGGCCTGATCCCCGGCGCCACCGGCATCACCAAGATGACGCGCCTGCTGGGCCTGATGGGCGCGCAGCCCTACCTGCTTGAAGGCAAGCTGTTCAATCCCCAGGAGGCGCAGAAGCTGGGCCTGGTGCACGCCACCGTGGGCACGGCGGCGGAACTGCTGCCCGCCGCGCTGGCCTGGATCGCCGCCAACCCCAAGGCGCAGCAGCCCTGGGACGACAAAAACTACCGCATCCCCGGCGGCACGGCCAGCAACCCCAAGGTCTCCGGCGCCCTCGTCGTGGCGCCCGCCATGCTCAAGAAAACCACGCGCGGCCGGTACCCCGCGCCCGAGGCGGCGCTGGCCTGCATGGTCGAGGGCACGCTGGTGGACTACGACACGGCGCTGCGCATCGAGAGCCGCGCGCTGGCCGGCATCATGAGCGGCCAGGTGGCGCGCAACATGATCAGCGCCTTCTTCTTCGACATGAACGCCGTGAAAAGCGGGCGCTCGCGCCCCGGCAATGCGCCGCGTGCCAAGCTCGCCAAGGTGGGCGTGCTCGGCGCCGGCATGATGGGCGCGGGCATTGCCTGGGCGCAGGCCAGCAAGGGCATCGCCACCGTGCTCAAGGACGTGGGCCAGGACAAGGCCGAGGCCGGCAAGCAATACAGCGCCCGCCTGGCCGAAAAACGCGTCGCCAAGGGCCACATGGACGCCGCCAAGGCCGAGGCGCTGCTGGCGCGCATCACGCCCACGGCCAGCGCCGCCGACCTGGCGGGCTGCGAACTCATCATCGAAGCGGTGTTCGAGAACCGCGCGCTCAAGGCCCAGGTCACGCGCGAAGCCGAGCCGCAGCTCGCGCCCGGGGGCTTCTTCGCCAGCAACACCTCGACCCTGCCGATCTCCGGCCTGGCCGAGGCCAGCGCGAACCGCGCCAAGTTCGTCGGCATCCACTTCTTCAGCCCGGTGGACAAGATGAAGCTGGTGGAAATCATCCGCGGCAAGGAGACCGACGACGAGACCGTGGCGCGCGCCTTCGACTACGTGCAGCAGCTCGGCAAGCTCCCCATCGTCGTCAACGACGCGCGCGGCTTCTATACCAGCCGCACCTTCGGCACCTACGTCATGGAAGGCGCCGCCATGCTGGGCGAGGGCCTCCCGGCCGCGCTGATCGAGAACGCCGCCATGCAGGCCGGCATGCCCGTCGGCCCCCTGGCCGTGCTGGACGAAACCGCCCTCACCTTGAGCGTGCACGTGCTTGACCAGACCCGCGCCGACTACGCGGCCGAAGGAAAAACCTACACCGCCACGCCGGGCGAACTGCTGGTCGAGCCTGGCGGGGAATGCAGCACTGGGGATTGACCAACCGCTGATAACGCGCGACTTCCGTCCCATCGCCCCGAAACCGCACAGCCGCCATTTCCACAATCTGGCACGTCCCGGCGCGAAGCCCGGTCGTCTCCAAGTCAAAGGCGATAAACTCTCCGTCCGCAATCGCGTGCGCAGCACCGCTCATCCCGCTTGCCTACTCTTGAAACCGAGTCCTTGAACCGTCTTTTGGCGGATCTCCACCTTCCTCTACGGTATCGCACTCTTGTGCCCGACGCCAGCAACCGGCGTAGCTGGCCAAGGTGTTGCCTGGCAAGTGGGGAGCGAGACCCGTGAACTCACCTGGTTATGTTGGCGGATCGAGTGGTTCTCGGAGGCGCCGAAGCCAACACCGAGGTTTCGCACGGCCGCTTTCAGCGCTTCAAGGCGTTGAAAGCAAGGGCGATTTCCAAGGAGGTCTCTTTTCGGACGCGATGGGTGCGCCAAACTTACCGCAGGCTCGGCCTCCCTGCGAGAGTTTCCCTGTTTTCCGAGCCTTATGGCGGCGGCCGACACCGGGAACTTCGCGCCGCTACGGAAAGATTTACAACCTCTGGGAAGGCCGACGCGCTGACGAGGGGGGGCACCTTCGGATTCGTTTCCTCGTTCACGCGCCGCGATTCCGCGGAACATCGTAA
>JAANMW010002711.1_pt1 | contig 15277 bp, 13 predicted proteins | sample 7279671 | NCBI WGS metagenome assembly JAANMW01 (sample SAMN14094541, study PRJNA606508) | bioreactor metagenome | isolation source: A lab-scale SPAN reactor treating ammonium-rich wastewater day 247 | place: Ireland: Galway | collected 2017-09-19
CGCAGCTCGCCCTCGTCGATCAGCTCGGCCAGGCGGATGCGGCTGGTGCGGTTGATCAGGCTGAAGGTGACTTGCGTGTCGGGCCGGTTGCGAAACACCGACTGGCACATCAGCAGCTTGTAGAAATCGTCGTCGATCAGCGAGCGCACGATCGGGTCGATCTTCCACTTGTGGTTATAGACGCGGGTGGCGATGTCGACGGTCGGGATCATCATGCCAGCACCACCCCCGCCTTGCGCATGTCCTCGCGCGCCGCCTCGCGCGAGCCGTTCAGGTCGATGGCGCGGGTGGCATCCTCGATCACGGTGGCGCGGAAACCCAGCTTGGCCGCGTCGATGGCCGACCAGGCGACGCAGAAGTCATGCGCCAGCCCGACGAAGGCCAGATCCTCCATGCCGCGGTCGCGCAGGTATCCGGCAAGGCCGGTGGGCGTGCGGTGGTCGTTCTCGTAGAAGGCCGAATAGCTGTCGATCTGCGGCCGGAACCCCTTGCGGATCACCAGGTCGGCGCAATCGGCGGCCAGCGCCGGGTGAAAGCCCGCGCCCTCGGTCCCGATCACGCAATGCGCGGGCCACAGCACCTGCGGGCCATAAGCCATGTCCACGACCGAAAAGGCCGCCGCGCCGGGATGGTTGTCGGCAAAGCTGGCATGGTCGTGGGGGTGCCAGTCCTGGGTCAGCACCACGGCGTCGAAATCGGCCATCAGGTCGTTGATCGGCGCCACGATCTCGTCCCCGCCGGCGACGGCCAGCCGGCCGCCGGGACAGAAATCCAGCTGCATGTCGATGACGATCAGGGCCTTTGCCATGGCGCCTCTCCTGTTATCCCAGGAAAATTGGTAGGCGTAGGCGGCGGGGGCGTCAATGCGGCAACTTGATTGCACCCCCGCGCGGCGCTATGGCCAGCCCATGCTGATCGTCGCCGCGCTTTACCATTTCACCCGCTTTCCCGACCCGCAGGCGCTGAAGCCGCCGCTGGCGAAATGCGCCTGCGCGAACGGGGTCAGGGGCACGCTGCTGCTGGCGCCCGAGGGGATCAACGGCACCATCGCCGGCACGCGCGAAGGCATCGACGCGGTTCTGGCCCATCTCCGCGCCCTGCCCGGCTGCGCGGGCCTGGAATGGAAGGAAAGCACGGCCGAGGCCATGCCCTTCGGCCGCATGAAGGTGCGGCTGAAGCGCGAGATCGTCACCATGGGCCAGCCCGACGTGGACCCCGCCGCCGCCGTCGGCCGCTATGTCGCGCCACAGGACTGGAACGCGCTGATCAGCGCGCCGGACGTGGCGGTGATCGACACCCGCAACGATTACGAGGTCGAGATCGGCACATTCGCCGGCGCCGTCGATCCGGGCACCCGCAGCTTTCGCGACTTTCCCGCCTGGTGGCGCGAGAATGCGCATCGCTTCCACAACAAGCGCATCGCCATGTTCTGCACCGGCGGCATCCGCTGCGAGAAATCCACCAATTTCCTGCTGGGCGAGGGCGTGCCCGAGGTCTTTCACCTGAAAGGCGGCATCCTGAAATACCTCGAGGAAGTGCCGGAACAGGACAGCCTGTGGCGCGGCGAATGCTTCGTCTTCGACAAGCGGGTCAGCCTGGGCCACGGGCTGCGGCAGGGCCGCCACGAGCTTTGCCATGCCTGCCGCCGGCCGCTCGCGCCCGAGGATCGCGCCCGCCCGGAATACGAGCCCGGCGTCTGCTGCCACCGCTGCGCGGGCGAATATACCGAGGCCGACCGCGCCCGTTTCCGGGAACGCCAGCGCCAGGCCGAGCGCGGCGAGTGCTTTGGCGACACCGTCGAAACGGAAAGCTGAAAAAACATCGTTATCAGCGCGTTAGGGAATATCTCCGTTCCCGCATCACGCCCCATCACGCCGGCTTGAGCGCGAAGCCCCTGTATCGGCGGGCTTTTTTTCGCGCCCCGCATCCCTGCGGCTAACGGGCCGTCACTTGTCCGTGCCGCGACGCCGGCAAGCCTTCCAATCCGGGCGCCGGGTGGTAGGCAGGCGGTCCGAGTTAAATGGAGAACTCACCATGAAGAAAGTCGGATACGCAGCTTTGGTTTCGCTGGTCGCCGGTGGTGCCTATGCGGGTGGCTATGTCCCCCCCGTGGTCGAGCAGCCGGTCGCGGTGCCGCCGCCCGTGACGACCGTTTCGGACAGCGACTGGACGGGCTTCTATGCCGGTCTGCAATACGGCAAGGGCAGCGGCGATCTTGGCAATCGCGGCGCGCTGGCCGATTTCGGCGATTACGACGGCTATGGCCTGCATGCGGGCTATCAGCGCGACCTGGGCCGCTTCGTCCTGGGCGGCGAACTGGACTACAACAAGATCTCGCCCGACGAGAACTATGACGACGGCGACCTGACCCGGCTGCGGCTGCGCGCGGGCGCCGACATGGGCCGCTTCCTGCCCTATGTCACGCTGGGCGCGGCCAAGATCTCGGTCGACGATTTCTCGGAAACCGGGCTGACCTATGGCCTCGGCGCCGATTTCAAGGTCACCGAGCGCTTCACCGTCGGCGCGGAATACAGCCGCAGCGACTTCAAGGACGTGCTGGAAGACGAAACCGGCATCAGCGGCCGCGACCTGGACACCGACCTGGTGCAGCTGCGCGCCTCGTATCGGTTCTGATCCTGCCGCAAGAAGCAAGGCGCCCCCGCTTCGGGGGCGCCTTTCGTTTAGCCGGGCGGATTATTTCACCTGCCCCAGCCGGCCCGCGGCGATGGCGGCCATGTTCAGGATGTCGTTCACCGTCGAGCCGGTCGAACAGATCTGGATCGGCAGCGGCACGCCGGTCAGGATCGGGCCGATCACCGTCGCCCCCGCCATTTCCTGCAGCAGCTTGACCGAGATCGAGGCCGAGTGCCGCGCCGGCACCACCAGCACGTTGGCCGGCCCCTTGAGCCGCGAGAACGGGTATTTCGCCGCCTGCGACGGGTTCAGCGCCACGTCCACGGTCATCTCGCCCTCATATTCGAAATCGACGCGGCGCGCGTCCAGCACCTCGGTCGCATGGGCCATCTTCACCGCCCGCTCGCTGATCGGATAGCCGAAGTTGGAAAACGACAGGAAGGCCACCCGCGGCTCCAGCCCCAGCCCGCGCGCGACATGGGCGCCGCGGGTGGCGATGTCGGCCAGATCCTCGGCCTCGGGCCATTCATGGACCAGCGTGTCGCCCATCAGGATGACGCGGCCATTGTGCAGGACCGCGGTGATGCCCACGGCGCCGTCGGCCGGGGTCACGTCGAAAACCGTGCCGATCTGGGCCAGCACATGCGCGTTCTTGCGCGTGGCCCCCGTCACCAGACCGTCGCCATGGCCATGCGCCAGCATCAGCGAGGCAAAGACATGGCGGTCGCGATTGGCCAGCTTGACCGCATCCTCACGGTCATAGCCCTTGCGCTGCAGGCGGGCATAGAGCGTCTCGTGATATTGCTCCAGGTGGCGGGAATTGCCGGCATTGACCACGGCGACCTCGCGCGCGGCTTCGCCCAGGCCCGCCGCCTCCAGCTTTTCGCGCACGTCGCTTTCGCGCCCGACGACGATGGCCTGGCCCATGCCGCCGCGCTGCCAGGCCACGGCGGCGCGCAGCACGCGCAGGTCGTCCCCCTCGGCAAAGATCATCCGGGCCTGGGCCTGGCGGGCGCGGGCATGGATGCCTTGCAGGATGGCCGCGGTCGGGTCCATGCGCGCCTTGAGCGACTGGACATAGCCCTCCATGTCGATGATCGGGCGGCGGGCGACGCCGGTATCCATCCCCGCGCGCGCCACCGCCGGCGGCACGACATGGATCAGCCGCGGGTCGAAGGGCGTCGGGATGATGTAGTCGCGGCCGAATTGCAGCTTGCGGCCGTAAGCCACAGCAACCTCGTCCGGCACGTCCTCGCGCGCCAGTTCCGCCAGCGCGCGGGCGCAGGCGATCTTCATCTCGTCATTGATGGCGCGGGCATGGATGTCCAGCGCGCCGCGGAACAGATAGGGAAAGCCCAGGACGTTGTTGACCTGGTTCGGATAGTCCGAGCGGCCGGTGGCGACGATGGCGTCGGGGCGGACGGCATGGGCCTCTTCCGGGGTGATCTCGGGGTCCGGGTTGGCCATGGCGAAGATGACCGGGTTCTCGGCCATGCCCCGCACCATCTCCTGCGTCACCGCGCCCTTGGCCGAGACGCCCAGGAACACGTCGGCGCCCTTCATCGCCTCTTCCAGCGTGCGGGCCTCGGTCACGACGGCATGGGCGGATTTCCACTGGTTCATGCCTTCGGTGCGACCCTGCCAGATCACGCCCTTGGTGTCGCACATGATGCAGTTTTCATGCCGCGCGCCCATGGATTTCAGCAGCTCCAGGCAGGCGATGCCGGCGGCGCCGGCGCCGTTCAGCACGATGCGCACATCCTCGATCCGCTTGCCCGACAGCTCCAGCGCGTTTATCAGCCCCGCCGCGCAGATCACCGCCGTGCCGTGCTGGTCGTCATGGAAGACCGGGATGTCCATGACCTCTTTCAGCCGCTGCTCGATGATGAAGCATTCCGGCGCCTTGATGTCCTCGAGGTTGATGCCGCCGAAGGTCGGGCCCATCAGCCGCACCGCGTCGATGATCGCCTCGGGGTCTTCGGTGTCCAGCTCGATGTCGATGGCGTTCACGTCGGCAAAGCGCTTGAACAGCACCGCCTTGCCCTCCATCACCGGCTTCGAGGCCAGCGCGCCCAGGTTCCCCAGCCCCAGGATCGCCGTGCCGTTCGAGATCACCGCGACCATATTGCCCTTGACGGTATAGTCATAGGCGGTCTCGGGCTGTTCGGCGATGGCCTCGACCGGGACCGCCACGCCGGGGGAATAGGCCAGCGACAGGTCGCGCTGCGTCGCCATCGGGGTCGAGGCCACGATGTCGTATTTGCCCGGACGGGGTTCCAGGTGATAGGCCAGAGCCTCTTCCCGCGTGATGCGGGACTTGCGCGGGGTGTTGTCGTCGCTCATCCGGTGCCTCCTCCTCGTGACGTTCCGGCAGCAATAGCGCCAGCCCAAGCGGAACCGGAAGGGGTAAAATGCCCGGCGGCGCGGCTCAGGGTATCATGGCGGCCAGCACCGCGTCGCGATGGCCGTTCAGCGCCGTCGCCGCCGCGACGATGGCAAGCGTGGCGGCGACCAGGTCGTGGCGCGGATCCCAGCAGCCATGCCGACGCGCCAGCCAGACCGTCGCCGGATAGCACAGCACCTGCGCCAGCGCCTGCCCGATCAGCAGCCCCGGCAGGCCGTAAAGCACCGCGCCCCCGGCGACCAGCGCGGAATAGATCGCCGCGCGGGTGGATTGCACGACGAAGAAGCCGCGCGAATCCCCCGCCGCCAGCGCCGCGGATTCATAGCTCAGCGGAATGACCTGCAGCATCTGGATGCAGGCGATGGCGACCAGGATGCCGCCCGCCGCGGCATAGCGCGGGTCATAGAGCAGCTCGACCAGCGGCGGCCCGGCCCAGGCCAGAATCACCGCCACGGCCAGCAGCAAGGCCGTCAGCCCGCCGCGGGTGCGGGCCAGGATGCGGGTGTTCTCGGCGCTTTCGGCCGGCGGGTGCTGGCGATACATCGGGATGAACAGCCGCCCGGCGATGGAGGATCCCAGCATGGCCGGCACCGTCGCCAGGAACAGGCCGATATTGTAGATGCCCAGCTGGTTCAGCGTCAGCACCCGGCCCAGGATGATCCGGTCGCCCTGGAACAGCAAGAAGCCGCAGATGGTGCTGAAAAAGATCCATTTGCCGAATTTCATCACCTCGGCGCGGGCCTCGGGCTCCATCCGCAGCCGGTTGCGGTGTCCGGGCAGGAACAGCCGGAACATCAGCAGCTGGACCAGGGCGCCCAGCACATTGCCCCAGACCAGCGCCCACACCGATTGCAGGACCAGCGCCGCGGCGATGGTCAGCAGGATGCCGATCAACTGGTTGCCAAGCTCGATCACCGTCAGCCGGCCCAGTTGCAGGTGGCGCGCGGCGGTGTCGATCCGGGTGGGAAGGAAGCCGCCCACGATCATCGAGCAGGCCGCCGCCGGGAACACCCAGCCGAACAGCGGCGCGTCGTAGAACAGCGCCAGCGGCCAGGCCATGACCATGGCCGCGCCGAAGATCATGAAGCCGCGGATGATCTTGAGCGTCCAGATCGTGTCGAGGAAATCCGGCTCGTCCCCGCGCTTGCTTTGCATGATCGAGGGGCCGAATCCCATGTCGCTGAACATGGTCAGCCCGATCAGGAAGCTTGTCACCAGCGCCATCAGGCCGAAATCGTCGGGGCTGAGGATGCGGGTCAGGATCAGGTTCGACCCGAGCCGCATGATCTGGCCCAGGCCGAAATTGGCCATGGACCATGCGCCGCTGCCCAGGGCCCGCGAGGCAAAGCTGCGACCCGGCGCGGCGGCGGCGGCCTCGCTTCCGCCCTCCTGCCCGCTCATCAGCCCATCCCGTCGGTCGGCATCGGCACGACGCCGGGCGAGGGCAGGCCGGGAACCTTGCCGATCATCCACAGGGCGACCAGCACGCCCAGCACCAGAACCACGACCATGTAGAGGTTGCGCAGCCGGCGCCGGCGCAGGTCGGCCGCCGTCTGGCGATAGGGCAGCGAGATCACCGGCCGGGTGCCGGTGGCGCGGGCGAATTGCTCGCTGCGCCGCAGCACCGGATTCAGCAGCTCCAGCGCAAAGGCCGCGACCAGCGCCAGCCCGACGCTGACCCCCGCCCCCATCACCGCGCTTTTCTTGCGGTTCGACATGGCGGGATATTCCGGCGGCAGGGCGCGCTCCAGCATCACGAAACGCTCGGTCTGGTCGTTTTCCATCAGCATCTGCTGGGTTTCGACCTGGGCCAGCTGGCGCGAGATCTCGTTGTAGCGGTCCTGCAGGCGGCGCTGCTGGCGGGTCATCGCCTCAAGCTCGCGGCTGACTTCGGGGGCGCGGGCGCGGGCGCGGCCGATCTCGGTGCGGCGTAGCGCGATCCCGGCCTTCTGCTCGTTCAGCTTGGTCAGCTGGGCCTGGATCAGCTCGGTCTGGCGGCGGATCACGTCGGGCCCGCCGCTGCCGGTGCCGCTGTTCAGCAGCTTCAGGTTCTCTTCCAGCCGCCGGATCTCGGGATGGTCGGGCGCCAGCGTCCGGCGCGCCTGCGCCAGTTCGATCTCGGCGGTGCGGATCTGCTGCACCAGCGAGGCCGGGGGCCGCATCTCGGCCGCAAGCCCCCCCGCCTCCAGCGACAGCCGTTCGCGCTGCAGGGTCATGATGTCGCGGTCCAGCGCCGTCTCGGTCTCGGTCAGCTGGGCAAGCTGGGTTTGCAGGAACTCCTGCGAGCTGGGCAGCGCATCCTCGTTGCGGGCGCTGAACTCGACCAGCTTGCGTTCCTGTTCGGAAAGCTGCTCGTTCAGGCGGCGTTCCTCGCTGCGCAGGTATTCCTGCGCCTCCAGGATGCGGGCCTGGCGATTCTCGCGGTCGCGGTTGACGACGCTGTTGGCGAAGTCGTTGGCGATGGCGGCCGCGGTCGCCGGCGTCTCGGCCTGGGCGGTGATGACGATGGCGGCCAGCGACATGCGGGAATCGACCGAAACGCCGGGGGCGGCGATGCTTTCGATCCGGGTCGAGCGGCGCAGCGCCACCAGCTTTTCCGACTCGCTCAGCGGAGTGTCGGCGAAAAGCCCCAGCCGCTCGATCACCTCGCGCAGGTTGGCGCGCGCCATCAGGCGCTGTTCGATCAGCTGCACCCGGCGCGAGGCGGGCAGCGAGCTGTCGGTGCCCTGGTCGATGGCGGCCGGCATGTCCAGCTGGATCACCGCCGAGGCCTCATAGACGCGGGGCGAGGAAACGATCATGTAGAACGAGGTCAGCACGCCCAGGACCACGATCGTCAGCACCAGCGGCAGCCGCCGCCAGAGCATCGAGATCAGATCCTGCAAGGATTGAATCGGTCCCAAATCTTGAACCCTGTCTTTCGTTGTTCAGTCTTCCGACTTGTTCAGGACCACGCCCATCACCGGCGGCATGCCGACCAGCAGCCTTTCGCATTCCGCCATGTCCGAGGCGGTGCCGCTGCGCCCGTCGGCGACCAGCAGCAGCGCATCGGCCAGCGGCAGGGCGGCCAGCGCCGCATCCTCGCCCAAAAGGGCGGCGGTGTCGATGACCGCGATCCGGGCGGGATGGCTGTCGTGCAGCTGCCGCATGGCCTGGGCCAGCGCCTCGTCCTGCAAAAGCTCGGCCGCGTCCGGCTCGGCCCGGTCGGGGGCCAGGACCGACAGGTTCGGCGCCTCGTCCACGCGCGAGACCAGCGCGCCCAGGCCGCCGCCGCCCTCGCGCAACGCGGCCGAGACCGCCGTGCAGCCCGGGATGCCCAGCTGGCCGGCCACGCTGGGCTTGCCCAGGTCCAGGTCGATCAGCGTCACCTGCGTATGCGGCTGGCGGGCCAGCGCCAGGGCCAGGTTCACCGCGACGAAGGTGCCGCCCGCGCCCGGCGTCACCGGCACCACGGCAAGCCTGCTCCAGCCGCGGCTGCGCATCTCGCGCAGGATGCGGGTGCGCAGCAGCGAGAAACGCTGCGCGCTGATCTTGGCATGTTTCGCGTCCATGGCGGCCAAGGCCGCCTCGCGCCGGATGAACTTGCTCGAGACATGGCCCTGCGCCGCATCGGGCGCAGCCTGTCCAACCGGCGTCCTGTCCGGGTCGTTCCCTGTCGCGGGCGTCAAACCTGTTGCCCCTCTGCCTCTGGTGAAACGGCGCCGCCCACGGGGGCGGCGGCCTGCCGGTGACTTTCCCGGCAGCGGCATGGTAGCGTCGGCGCCATGAACGCGACAACCCAAAACCGGCCCGATCCCGACAATGCCCCGCATTTCCCGGTGTCGCGGTGCCGTTTCCCCCCGTTCCGGCCGGCGACCGGCGCCGGCGCGCGATTCTCAGCCGCCGATTGCCCTGCCGCTCGATTCGGCGGCGGCCCGTCCGAAGGCCCGGTGCCGGCCCGATGACGCCCTGCACCATCATCCTGCCCGCCCATGACGAGGCCGGCTATATCGACGCCTGCCTCGACCATGTGCTGGCCCAGGACCATGCCGGCCCGGTCGCGCTGGTCCTGGTCGCCAACGGTTGCCACGACGATACGGCTGGCCGCGCCCGCGCCCATGCGCCGGCCTTTGCCGCGCGCGGCTGGCGGCTGCGGGTCGAGGAACTGGCGCAGGGCGGCAAGATCGGCGCGCTGAACCACGGCGACGCCTGCGCCGGGCCGGGCGTGCGGCTGTATCTGGACGCCGACATCCGCATGGGACCGCGGCTTCTGTCGGGGATCATGCGGGTGCTGGACGTGCCCCGGCCGCGCTATGCCGGCGGGCGGCTGGTGGTGGCGCCCGCCCGCAGCGCCGTGTCGCGCGCCTATGCCCGGTTCTGGCAGAAACTGCCCTTCGTGGCCCAGGGCGTCACCGGCGCCGGGCTTTTCGCGGTCAACGAGGCCGGGCGCGCGCGCTGGGGGGCCTTTCCGCAGGTCATCTCGGACGACACCTTCGCCCGGCTGCAATTCGCGCAGGACGAGCGTTTCCTGGTGGACGAGCCCTATGAATGGCCGCTGGTCGAGGGGTTCGGGCCGCTGGTCCGGGTCCGGCGTCGCCAGGACGCGGGCGTGGCCGAGATCGCCCGGCTGTTCCCCGACCTGCCCCCGCGACAGGGCCATGTCCGCCCCGGCAGGGCAGAACTCGCCCGCCTTGCCGCCGCCGATCCGCCGGGCTTTGCCGCCTATGCCGCCGTCGCGCTGGCGGTGCGGCTGGGCCGCAACAGCCAGGAATGGGCGCGCGGCCGCTAGTCGGCGCCGAATTCCTGCACCACCTGCCAGGCAAGCTCCTGCAGCACGGCCGCCTGCTCCTGGGGCACCTGGGGATAGGGGCCGCCGCCGCCGGGGATCCGGTTGGTCAGCCCGACCGGGCTTTTGCCGGTCAGGGTCGCGTAATTGATCATGGCGATGTAATAGCACCCGCCCTTCTCGGTCGGGTGGATGTCGTCGAGGAAAAAGTCGCGGATCGAGGTCGCGCCGGGAACCTTGCCCGCTTCGGCGGCGTCATGCAGCCGTACCATGCCCAGCCCCACCGGGACCAGCCGCATCGGCTCGGCCCCCTCGGGCAGGTCGCGGTTCACATGGTCGGCGATCGCCTGCCACTGCGGCAGATCCGCCATGATGCGGTCGCGCCAGGCCCTGGTCGAGCCCGGCTCGATGTAATCCCAGGTCTGGTAGAGATAGGGCTTGACCCTGGGGTTCGACTGCCGCGCCAGTTCGACCCATTTCGCGGCATAGCCAAGGCTGTCGTGGTATTCCATCGCCGGGGCCAGCGGTACGCGCTCGGTGATGACCAGCGCCTCGACGGCATGGCCGGGCAGCCATTTGCGCCCGTTCACCCCTTGCGCGTGATGCGCCTCCTTCCACTGCCATTCCAGCGGGGCGCCGTTGAGGATCTGCATTTCCACCGGCTCTTCCAGCAGGCCCTGCATCATGCCGGGCACCGTCGTGCCCATCAGGCTGTGGCCGATGTAGAAAGCCGAGACGCTTTCAATTAAAAATTGCAGGACACCCGCCATATCGACAACCCTCGATTGTGAAATGCTTTTGTCCAGCATCGCATCCCGGCATCGCGAATTCCACCCAATTCAACCGACAGTTGCCAATATAACGCCGCGACAACCAATACGCCGCACGACCAGCAAAACTCTCGGGTTTCGCCCAATATGTTTACCCTAGGTAAAGGCGGTTCCGCCCGGCCGAGAACCTGCTGTAAAGCATTGTTTTTAAATGAACCTATACTTTTCGTCAGTGTCCAAATTCGTTCTAGTTTTATTCAAATGCCCGGCTATACTGCGAGGGTAGTGATGAGGGCGGGTTTTCAAATGCGGCACACCACGGATTTCGATATCGAGACAATCGACTCGGTCCTGCAAACGGTCGCAAAAGGAAACACCAATCAGCCCCTGGGCGCCCGATCCCTTTACTCCCGCTTTATCAAGCGTCCGCTGGACATCACCGCCGTCCTTCTGGCGGTGCCGATCATCATGCCGGTGGTGCTGATCCTGGCGCTCGTCATCCTGTGGCACGGCGAGAAGCCCTTCTACACCCAGCTGCGGGTCGGCCGTTCCGGCCGCAGCTTCCGGCTGTGGAAGCTGCGCACCATGGTCGAGGATGCCGACCGGCGGCTGGAGGAATACCTGGCCGCCAATCCCGAGGCCAGGGCGGAATGGGATCTGACGCAGAAGCTGAAGAACGATCCGCGCATCACCTCGACCGGCCGCTTCCTGCGCAAGACCTCGCTGGACGAGCTGCCGCAACTGTGGAACGTGCTGCGCGGCGACATGAGCATCGTCGGCCCGCGGCCGATGATGATCGAACAGGCCCCGCTTTATCCGGGGGCGGATTACTATCACCTGCGGCCGGGCGTCACCGGGCTGTGGCAGATCTCGGATCGCAACGACAGCACCTTCGCCGCCCGCGCGACCTTCGACGCGCGCTATGCAGCCGATCTGAGCTTCAGCGGCGATGTCGCCATCATCGCCAAGACCGTGGGCGTGGTGCTGCGCTGCACCGGCTACTGAATGGTGCGGCCGCGTCCGGCCCCTATTTCGGCCTGCATCTCGTGCCGCTCGATACACCGGAAACGCCGCCAGGCGACGAAAAGGGTGGCGGCCGTCCCGCTGACGATATAGATCAGCAGCGCGGCCCAGAACGACAGATCGAAGGCAGCAAACCCGATCAGCGCGCTGGCCAAGGCAATTGCGACACCAAGGGTCAGGATGCCAGTCAGAGGCTTTCTCCTCAAATGTACAAATCCTCAGAACAATAGTGCCAAAGAAACCGGAAATCGCTAGACAAACTTTGGTGCGTCTTGCGGTAATACGGCATATCCGCCCATTGTTCAGCAAAAATAGGCGCCAACCAGCCGAAATCTCGGGGCGATAACGGGGCGCAAGGGCTTTTCTTCATGGATTAGGGACCGTCAGCTTGCGAATCGGTTATTTGATCAATACCTACCCTCGCCCCTCGCACAGCTTCATCCGGCGGGAAATCGCGGCGCTTGAGAACGAGGGGCTCGAAATCCACCGATTCGCCATGCGCGGCGACGGCGGCGCGCTCAGCGATCCCGCCGACCTTGCCGAACATGCCCGCACCGAGCGGGTGCTGGAGGCCGGGGCCGCGCGGCTTCTGGCCGATCTGGCCGGACGCGGCACGGCAAGCCCCGCGCAATTCGCCGCCGCCCTGCGGCTGGCGCGGCGCCGGGCGCGGGCCGGCGAAGGCAGCCTTGCCCGGCAGTTGATCTACCTGGCCGAGGGCGCGCGGGTGGCAGGCCGGGCACGGGCGCTGGGGCTTGCGCATGTTCACGCGCATTTCGGCACCAATTCGGCCAGGGTCGCCGCCTATGCGCGCCTGCTGGGCGGTCCGCGCTTCAGCTTCACCGTCCACGGCCCCGAAGAATTCGACAATCCCCAGGCGCTGGATCTGGGCGGCAAGCTGGCGCTGGCCGAGTTCTGCGTCGCCGTCAGCAGCTATGGCCGCTCGCAGCTTTGCCGCTGGGCCGCGCCCGGCGACTGGGACAAGATCCATGTCGTGCATTGCGGCCTGGACCTGGCCCGCTGGGCCGAACCGCAGCCCCTGCCGCCCGGCCCCTTCCACATGGTCGCCGTCGGCCGCTTTGCCGAGCAGAAGGGCTTCGGCCTGCTGATCCGCGCCTTCGCCCTGGCCTGGCGCCGCAATCCGGCGCTGCGCCTGTCGCTGGTCGGCGACGGCGAGCTGCGCCCGCAGGTCGAATCCCTGATCGCCGCCGAAGGCATGGGCAATGCCGTCCGCCTGCTCGGCTGGCAGGACGAGGCCGGCGTACGCGCCGCCATGGATGCCGCCCATGCCCTGGTCACGCCCAGCTTCGCCGAGGGCCTGCCGGTGGTCATCATGGAGGCCATGGCCTGCGCCCGCCCGGTGATCGCCACCTATATCGCCGGCATCCCCGAGCTGGTCCGTCCGGGCCTGGAAGGCTGGCTGGTCCCCGCCGGCGACGCCGCGGCGCTGGCCGAGACGATGCTGCAAGCCGCGGAAACCGCGCCCGAGGCCCTGGCAGCCATGGGCGCCCGCGCCCGCGCCCGCGTCACGGAACGCCACGACATCCGCGAATCCGCCCGGCGGCTGGCGGCGCTGTTCAGCCGCGCCACAGGCTGAGCGCCAGCCAGCAGCCCGCCGCCTGCCCCCAGCGCCCCCCGATCAGCCGCTCGCCCATACAGGCGCGGAACCGCCGGGGTCCGACCACCGCCGGCACCGCGCGGAAATCCAGCATTTGCCCGGTCAGCGGATATTGTGCCTTGAACATCGCCTCCTTGGCGCAAAAGGCCAGCAGGGCATCCCCCGCGCCCTGCAGGCGAAAGGGCATGACCGTCTCGGCCAAGCCCTGCGGGACGGAGCGGTCGCAGGGTTCCAGATCGACGCCCACGCTGGCCCCGCCGGGCGGGGCGGCGATGGCGATGCAGTAGTCGCCGCTATGCGACAGGCTGGCGCGCAGGCCCGGCGGCAGGTCCGGCTGGCGGTCCGGCCGCACCGCGATCGGCTGGCCGGCGGGCAGGTCGTGCCCCGCCTCGCGGATCGCGGCCCGCAGCGCCATGCGCCCCAAGGCAAACTCGCGCCGCCGCTTGGGAACGGCGCGGGCGATGGCCTCGGCCTCCTGGGGCAAAAGCGGCGCGGGCTCGGCCGCCAGCGGCAGCACCGCGCAGCCGTAGCCCGCGGGCAGCAGTCGCCGGGCCAGCGCGTCGAGCGCGGCGGTCCCGCTCACCGCCCGCCGCGCAACTGCGCCCGCAGCGCCCGGCGCCGGGCCATGGCATCCTCGGCCGCCAGCACAGGCTCGGGCACCACCGCTGCCGGCGTGGGCGCGGGCGCAGGCGCGGGCGCCACCGGGGCGGCGACCGTGCCGAGCGGCGCCAGCGAGGCGACATGCTTCAGAAAATCCGCCATGACCGGGAAGCGGAAGATATCCGTCACCCCCAGCCGCGGCAGCGCCAGCCGGTCGCGCATGGTCCGGTGCAGCTGGATCGCCAGCAGCGAATGCCCGCCGAGCGCAAAGAAATTGTCGCGCGGGCCGATCTGCTCGACGCCCAGCACCTCGGACCACAGCGCCTGCACCGCCTGCGCTAGATCCTCGGTCGGGGCGGCGCTTGCGGCGACAGCCGCAGCGTCGGTGGCGGCCTCGACGGCCGCCGCCGGCGCCGCCCCCGCCGGAGCCTGCGCGACGGCCCCCGGCACCGGCAGATGCTTGCGGTCGATCTTGCGGTTCGGCGTCAGCGGCATCTTCTCAAGCCGCAGGATCCGCCCCGGCACCATATGCGCCGGCAAATGCGCAAGCAGAGCCTCGCGCAGCGCCTTTTCGCACAGTTCGGCCGCGCCGGTGACATAGGCCACCAGCCGCTTGTCGCCGGGCACGTCCTCGCGCACCAGCGCCACCGCCTCGCGCACGCCGGGCAGGCTGGCCAGCTGCGCCTCGATCTCGCCCAGCTCGATGCGGAAGCCGCGCAGCTTCACCTGGTGGTCGGCCCGGCCGATATAGTCCAGCCCGCCATCCTCGCGCCAGCGCACCAGGTCGCCGGTGCGATAGATGCGCGCGCCCCAAGGCGCGGCGCGATCCGCCGGCACGAAGGGATCGGGGCGAAAGGCCGCCGCGGTCAGATCCTCGCGCCGCCAATAGCCGCGGGTCACGCCATGGCCGCCGATCCACAGCTCGCCCTGCGCGCCGGGGGGCACCGGCACGCCGTCGCCGTCCAGCACATAGACTTGGGTATTGGCGATCGGCCGGCCCAGCGTCACCGCGCCGCCGTCGCTCAGGTCGGCCACCGTGGACCAGATCGTCGTCTCGGTCGGGCCATACATGTTCAGCACCCGCGCCCGCGTCGCCGCCTTGATCTCGGAGAGCAGCGAGGGCGGCAGCGCCTCGCCGCCCACCATCACGCATGTCAGCCCGGCCATGGCCGCCGCCACCTGCGGGTCCGAAACCAGGATGCGCGCCATGCTGGGGGTGCATTGCAGATGCGTCACCTTCCAGCGCCGGATCTGCGCCGCGATCGAGAAATCGCCCTCCTCGGGTTCGGCGCCATGCGGGTTCACCTCGGCCCGCAGCCGCGCCAGCAGCGGAAAGCCGGCCATCACCTGCTCGGGCGCGATGCCATAGTCGATCAGGCAGGCGATCTCGCCCACGCCGATGGCCTTCAGCTGCTCGACCCGCGCGATCCCGTCCTCGAGGGAGCCGAACAGGCCCGAATCCTCGA
>JAANMW010002712.1_pt1 | contig 15275 bp, 11 predicted proteins | sample 7279671 | NCBI WGS metagenome assembly JAANMW01 (sample SAMN14094541, study PRJNA606508) | bioreactor metagenome | isolation source: A lab-scale SPAN reactor treating ammonium-rich wastewater day 247 | place: Ireland: Galway | collected 2017-09-19
CGCGTCGGTCAGCCAGAAGAGATCGCTCATGTCACCGCTCCGTTTTCGGAGGCGTGAATCACGCAGAGCAACAGAAATCAATGCATCCTGACCCTAGGGCAGAGGCCGGGGCCGGGCAAGCCTTTGCGGCCTGCCGCCGCGCCGCGCCTTGCGCCATGGGGCCCTGCCGTCTGTCCGTGCCGTCCTTGCTGCGGGCCTTGGGGGGCCTTGGGCAGCCTGCGACGGGTTTTCGGATTGCGGCGGGCGGGATCCGTCAGCCGGGCGGGGCTTGCGGTTCCTCTTCCGCTTCCTCCTCGGCTTCCTGGGCGATCAGGAACAGGTCGCCCGCCGCCTCCATGCGGCGGATCGTGACCACGACCTGGTCCATCGCCTCCTCGGCATCGCGGGCCGAGACCTTGCCGAGCGCCTCGATCTCTTCGCGCATCGACTCGGCCAGGCGCGAGGAAATGCCGCCCAGCAGGAAATCCACGGTTTCGCGCGCCGGACCGCGGGCGCCGGCCAGCGCCTTGAGCAGCACGGGATTGTCCACCTCGCGCAGGATACGGGCGATGTCGCGCCGGTCGATGCGGCGCGGGATATGCGCCCAGGTGAAGATGGTCTTGCGCACCTCGCCGGCAAAGGCGGCATCGTCGTCCTCGAGCCCGGCCAGGACGCCGTCGCGCATGCTGGAGGGCGAGAAGTTCAGGATCGCGCCGACCTTTTCGCCCGCCTTGCCCTCCAGCGCCGGCTGCGGCACGGCGTCGGCGGCATGGAGCAGCGCCCGGCCGATGCGTTGCAGCGCCTCGGGGGTGATGCCGCCGGTCAGCGACATGGCATAGGCGATCTGGCGCGCGCGTTCCTGTTCGAGCAGGCCGAACACCTCGGCCGCGCGCGGCACCGGCAGTTTCGAAAACATCACCGCCCCGATCTCGACCGCTTCGGTGCGGGCCAGTTCGGCCAAGAGCGCGGGGGGCAGGGCGGCGATGCTGTCCCAGGGGTTGCCGGCGCCGTTGAGCGCCGCCATGCGCCGCAGCTGGTCGGTCGTGTCGGGCGAAAGATGCCCGTCGAGCAGGTCCAGCGTGCCGTCGATGTCGCCCGGAAAGGACAGGCCGACCGCTTCCAGCCTGTCGCAGAACTCGGCCACGATGGCATTGCGCGTCTCGCGGTCGATCATCCCCATCAGCGCCATTTCCTGCGCCAGGTCGGTCTGCAGTTCCGGCGGCAGTCGGGCGAGGTCGATGTCCCCGCCCTCGGCCAGCACCAGCCGCACGATCACCGCAGCCTTTTGCCGCGGACTGAGCCCCGCCGTCGCCCCGAGCGCCGGAACACCCATGGATTGCCCCCGATTCCAAACCTGTCGGGGGCAATCTGGCAGGAAAAAGCGAACGCGGGGTTAATGCGCGCCGTTTTGGCCGAACACGCGGGCGAAAATCGTGTCCACGTGCTTGGTGTGATAGCCCAGGTCGAACTTTTCCTCGATCTCGGCGGGGGACAGCGCGGCCGTCACCTCGGCGTCGGCCAGCAGCTCGGTCTTGAAATCGGCGCCCTGTTCCCAGACCTTCATGGCGTTGCGCTGGACCAGGCGATAGGCGTCCTCGCGGCTGACGCCGGCCTGGGTCAGGGCCAGCAGCACGCGCTGCGACATGACCAGCCCCTTGAACTTGTTCATGTTCCTGAGCATGTTCTCGGGGTAGACCACCAGCTTTTCGATCACGCCGGCCAGGCGGTTCAGGGCGAAGTCCAGGGTGATCGTCGCATCCGGGGCGATGCCGCGCTCGACCGAGGAATGGCTGATGTCGCGTTCATGCCACAGCGCCACGTTCTCCATCGCCGGCACCACGGCCATGCGCACAAGGCGGGCAAGGCCGGTCAGGTTCTCGGTCAGCACCGGGTTCCGCTTATGCGGCATGGCCGAGCTGCCCTTCTGGCCGGGGCTGAAATATTCCTCGGCCTCCAGCACCTCGGTGCGCTGCATGTGGCGGATCTCGATGGCGATGTTCTCGATCGAGCTGGCGATGACGCCCAGCGTGGCGAAGAACATGGCGTGACGGTCGCGCGGGATGACCTGGGTGCTGATCGGCTCGGGCGAGAGGCCCATCTTGGCGCAGACATGCTCTTCGACCGCGGGGTCGATGTTGGCGAAGGTGCCGACCGCGCCGGAAATGGCGCCGGTCGCCACTTCCTCGCGGGCGCGCAGCAGGCGTTCGCGGCCCCGCGCCATCTCGGCGTAGAAGCGGGCGAAGGTCAGGCCCATGGTCGTCGGCTCGGCATGGATGCCGTGGCTGCGGCCGATGCGGACGGTGTCCTTGTGCTCGTAGGCGCGTTTCTTCAGCGCGGCCAGCACCTTGTCCATGTCGGCCAGCAGGATGTCGGCGGCGCGCACCAGCTGCACGTTCAGCGTGGTGTCCAGCACGTCCGAGCTGGTCATGCCCTGGTGGACGAAGCGCGCCTCCTCGGCGCCGATATGCTCGGCCAGGTGGGTCAGGAAGGCGATGACGTCATGCTTGGTCACGGCCTCGATCTCGTCGATGCGGGCGACGTCGAACTCCACGTCCCGGGCCTTCCAGACGGCCTCGGCATTCTCGCGCGGGATCACGCCAAGGTCGGCCTGGGCGTCGCAGGCATGCGCCTCGATCTCGTACCAGATGCGGAACTTGGTCTCGGGCGACCAGATGGCGACCATTTCGGGACGGGCATAGCGCGGGATCATGCAGGGCTCCTTGGGTTTGCCGGGGTTTTAGCGGCAAGGCCCCGGACCCGCAACCGCGGCGGCAGGGGCCGCGGCGGCCCCTGCGCGGCTGTTGCCGATTCAGGCCAGGACGAGCGGCTGGCCGTTCTTCGAGTGGCGATGCGCCAGCTTGCGCGCCTTGCGCCCCGAGGCCAGCATCCGCGCGCCCGCGGGGGCATGGGTGCGCTGGGTCAGCTCGGGGAAGATGGCGAGGATTTCCTCGACCGCCGTGGCGGGCAGGGCGGCAAGGGCCTGCGGACCCAGATACAGCGACTCGGTCGCGGTGCCGTTGGCCCGGACCACCTCGTGCTGGTCGAAGAGGATATGGACATATTCCACCTCGGCCAGGTCCGTGGCCAGATCGACGCCCTCGATCTGCAAAAGCTGCTTGGCGGCGACCAGGATCTCGTCGGTGCCGAACATCCGCAGGGCGACGCGCGAGCGCAGCAGGATCCGGTGCTGCGGCGAGACGACCAAGTCCGCCGAGGGCATGTCCGGCCCCAGCGCCCCGGCCCTGATGCGGACGGGCGTCAGCCGGGCGCCATGGGTGGCAAGCCGATGCGCGGCAAAGCGGCGGCGCCCGATCCAGCGGACCGGCTGGGGGCCGTGGTCGGCCGTCAGCACCAGGTCGCCGACCGACAGGCTTTCGACCGGAACCGGGCCCTGGGGCGTGTCGATCAGCGTGCCGGCGGTGAAGCAGGGAAAGACGTCGTCGTCGTCAAGGACCAGCGTGCCGGCGGGATTGTAGGCGACGTTGACGACGATGGTGTCGAGAAGATTCTGCACCGCCGCAAGAACGTCGCCGGTCAACGAGCCGCCAAGGTCCGAGATGTTCACATCCGCCAGGGTGAGCGGTAGTCCAGCGACGGTGCCGGTGATCTTGACGCTGATATGGTCCTCGGTCAAGGGCTGGTCGGTGACGAAATAGGTGTCGTCACCCTTCACGACGAAAGAGCCGCCGATCGGGTTGACCTGGACCGTCAGCGAGGCCAGCTCGATGCCGAGGAGCTTGACGGTCAGTCCCACGGCCGCCGTGGACAGCGTGCCGGTGCCGGCGAAGGTGCCGCCCGACAGCAGCGGATCGCCCTCGCCATCCACCAGCGAGACGTCGTCGCCGCGGGACAGCGTGGTGCCGTGGGGTTCATCTACGTCGTACTGGGTGAACTGGGTGGAGCCGCTGAGTTCGTTCAGCAGAAGATTGTTCCCCAGAACCAGGACCGGGGTCTCGGCCTCCAGGTCGATGGTCGCGTCGGGTATTTTGGTGAAATAAGGCATTCTAAGATCCTGTAACAGGCAGGGCTGCGCCCATGCCGTAGGCTGGAAACCAGCCATCCGCCGACCCCAGAGGACGGATGACCGCACGTCTTGCAACCAAAACGCCATGCGTCTGGCACAGGATCACTGTAGCCGGTTTCGCGTTCGGATTTCCATCCATTTTGCAGACAAATTGAACTAATTACGGATTGCCCCCGGTGCAGGGCGCCGAATGTTCCGGCATCTGCGGTCGATCAGCCGGGCCAGCCCTTATCGACAAGCGCCGCAGGGACGGGCTGGCGGCGCGGAAATCGGGCGATAAGTCCGGCCCTTGGGTGGCTTGGCTTCGCCGTGATGCGGATCTGCCGTGCAATCCTTTCGGAAGCAACGGCGCGCTGCGCTGTCGTGGCCCTGGGCTCCAGCAAGACGTTGCCGTGCGGAGGCGATCGTGGCTCCGGCCCGCCCCCGCCTTTGGATCTGCGGGGTTCCAGAGCCTGCCGACCCCCGGCGCCGGATCGCCGGTTTCCGGGATCGGGAAATGAAAAAGCCGCCCCGAAGGGCGGCTTTCCGGTTCGTTCCGGGCTGCGGCTCAGCAGCTGTAATACATCGCATATTCGATGGGATGGGGGGTATGCTCATAGGCATAGACCTCTTCCCATTTCAGCTTGATGTAGCCTTCCAATTGGTCGCGGGTGAAGACGTCGCCGGCCAGCAGGAAGTCCATGTCCTTCTCCAGCTCTTCCAGCGCCTCGCGCAGGCTGCCGCAGACGGTCGGGATCTCGGCCAGCTCTTCCGGCGGCAGGTCGTAGAGATCCTTGTCCGAGGCCGGGCCGGGGTCGATCTTGTTCTTGATGCCGTCAAGGCCGGCCATCAGCAGCGCCGCAAAGGCCAGGTAGGGGTTCGCCGCCGGATCGGGGAAGCGGGCCTCGACGCGCTTGGCCTTGGGCGACTCGGTCCACGGAATGCGCACGCAGCCCGAGCGGTTGCGGGCGGAATAGGCGCGCAGCACCGGGGCCTCGAAGCCGGGGATCAGCCGCTTGTAGCTGTTGGTCGCGGGGTTGGTCAACGCGTTCAGCGCCTTGGCGTGCTTGAGCACCCCGCCGATGAACCACAGCGCCTCTTGCGACAGGTCGGCATATTTGTCGCCGGCAAACAGCGGCTTGCCGTCCTTCCAGATCGACATGTTCACGTGCATCCCGGAGCCGTTGTCGCCCTTCATCGGCTTGGGCATGAAGGTCGCGGTCTTGCCATAGGCGGCGGCGACGTTGTGGATGACGTATTTGTATTTCTGGATGTTGTCGGCCTGCTCGACCAGCCCGCCGAAGATCATCCCCAGCTCGTGCTGGGCGGTGGCGACCTCGTGGTGGTGCTTGTCGACCTTGATGCCCATGCGCTTCATGGTCGACAGCATCTCGCCGCGGATGTCCTGGGCGGCGTCGACCGGGTTCACCGGGAAATAGCCGCCCTTGTGGGCCGCGCGATGGGCGAGGTTGCCGTCCTCGTAGACGGTGTCGGTGTTCCAGGCGGCATCGACCGAGTCGAGTTCGAACGAGACCTTCTGCGGCGTGACCGAATAGCGCACGTCGTCGAACAGGAAGAACTCGGCCTCGGGGCCGAAATAGGCCGCATCGCCGATTCCGCTGGATTTCAGATAGGCCTCGGCCTTCAGCGCGGTGCCGCGCGGGTCGCGGGCATAGGGCTCGCCCGTGTCGGGCTCGACCACGTTGCAATGCACGCAGAGGGTCTTTTCGGCATAGAACGGGTCGATATAGGCCGAGGAGGCGTCCGGCATCAGCTTCATGTCGGACTGGTCGATGGACTTCCAGCCGGCGATCGAGGAGCCGTCGAACATGAAGCCTTCCTCGAAGAAGTCCTCGTCCACCAGGTCGGCGACCAGCGTCACGTGCTGCAACTTGCCCTTGGGATCGGTGAAGCGGACGTCGACATATTCGACCTCTTCCGTCTTCATCAGATCCAGAACGTCCTTGACTGTCATTGGGATCCTTCCTCCATCAGTCTGCCCGGCGCCGCCGCGGGGCTGGGGTCATCGGTTTCTTGTTGCGGGTCGGGCGGGATCAGACCGCGTCGTCGCCGGTCTCGCCGGTGCGGATGCGGATGGCCTGTTCGACCGGGATGATGAAGATCTTGCCGTCGCCGATCTTCTCGGTGCGCGCGGCCGAGATGATGGCGTCGACGGCGGCCTCGACCAGGTCGTCGGGCAGCACCATCTCGATCTTCACCTTGGGCAGGAAGTCCACGACATATTCCGCGCCGCGATAAAGCTCGGTATGGCCCTTCTGCCGGCCAAAGCCCTTGACCTCGGTGACCGAGAGGCCCTGGACGCCGACTTCCTGAAGTGCCTCTTTCACATCGTCCAGTTTGAAGGGCTTGATGATGGCTTCGACTTTCTTCATCGCCTGATCCTTCTCTCGCGACTTGCCTGCGACCTGATTGGCGGGTTTGATGATGCGGGTAAATGGGGCAAGGCCAGGATCATGCGGCCGATCGCATTTGCCCGGCCGATATGCGTATATTTCGTGCAGAACGATGATAATTTAGGCAGTCACCATGTTTCACGGCACCGAAATCCTGACGACCGCTCAAATGCGCGCCATCGAATCTGCCGCGATGGCCAGCGGCCGGGTCACGGGCGCAGAGTTGATGGAGCGTGCCGGCTGCGCCGTCGCCGGGCAGATCCGGCTGCGCTGGCCCAAGGCGGGCCTGGCGGTGGTGCTGTGCGGGCCGGGCAACAACGGCGGCGACGGCTATGTGGTCGCGCGGCACCTGCACCGGGCGGGCTGGCAGCTGCGGGTGCTGGGCATGGACAATGCCGCCGGCGCGGATGCGGCCCGGATGAAGGCCGAATGGCGGGCGTTGGGCCCGATCCTGCCCCTGACCGAGGACGCCCTGCGCGAGGGCCCCGATGCGGATGTCTATGTGGACGCGATCTTCGGCACCGGCCTGACCCGCGCGCCCGAGGGCGAGATCGCCGCGATCCTGGATCATCTGGGCGGCTCGGGCGGCGATTGGGCGTTCTTCCGCGAACGGCTGGTGGCGGTGGACTGCCCCAGCGGATTGTGCCTCGACAGCGGCGCCTTTCCCGGCCGGCCGCGCGAGCCCGGCGATTTCGACCTGCGCGCCCGGCTGACCGTCGCCTTCGACAGCCCCAAGCCGGGGCATCTGCTGGAACGCGGGCCGGAATGCTGCGGCGAGCTGGTCGTCGCCGACATCGGCCTGCGGCATTGGAGAGAGCGCAACATCGACGGCCGCGGGTTCCGCCCCGCCCGGCTGACCGGCATCTGGCCCTCGTTCGATATTCCCGACGCCCGGTCTGGCACGGTGCTGGCCGACCGGCTTGCCAAGCGGTCGTCCTCGCATCCCCACAAGTTCAGCCACGGCCATGCGCTGGTCGTTGCCGGCGGGCCGGGCAGGGGTGGGGCGGGGCGCCTGTCGGCCCGCGCCGCCCTGCGCATCGGCGCGGGCCTGGTGACGCTTGCGCCGCCGGCCGAGGCCCTGCCGGCCCATGCCGGCCCGCCCGATGCGCTGATGCGCCGGGGAATCGACGATCCGGCCGGGCTGCAGGACATGCTGGCGGACCGCCGGATCAACGCGCTCTGCATCGGTCCCGGCTGCGGGGTCGAGCGCGCGGCGGCGCTGCTGCCCGCGATCCTGGGCGCGGGCCGGGCGACGGTGCTGGATGCCGATGCGCTGACCGCCCTGTCCCGCGACCCCGGCCTGATGGCGGTGCTGCACGAGAACTGCGTGCTGACCCCCCATGCGGGCGAGTTCGGGCGCGTCTTTCCCGATCTTGCCGCGCGCCTTGACCACCCGCCTGCGCCTGCCGGCATCGGTGATGCCCAGGCGTCCGATCCGGCGCGGATGGCGCGGTTCCTGGCGGAACATGCGGCCTATCGCGAGGAATTGGCAAAAATGCGCGGCCCGCTTTATTCGCGGCTCGACGCCGCCCGCGACGCGGCCGCGCGCTGCGGCGCCGTCGTGCTGCTGAAGGGCCCCGACACGGTGATCGCCGCCCCCGACGGGCGGGCTTGCATCCATTCCGCCTTCGACGTGCCCTGGCTGGCGACGGCGGGCGCGGGCGACGTGCTGGCGGGGATCATCGCCGGCCTTCTGGCCCGCGGCCTGCCGGGGCTGGAGGCGGCGGCAACCGGCGCCCGGCTTCATGCCGAGGCGGCGCGTCGCTTCGGTCCCGGTCTGATCGCCGACGATCTGCCCGAGGCGCTGCCCGCCGTGCTGCGTGGGATGGGAGTCTGAAATTACCCCTCGCATGTGGGCGGTGGCTTTGCTAGACAGCGCGCCATTGCGGGTGTGGCGAAATTGGCAGACGCACCAGATTTAGGTTCTGGCGCCGCAAGGCGTGGGGGTTCAAGTCCCTCCACCCGCACCATTTTGAAAGCAGACGATAATCCGCCTGCGATCGCAATGGTGCCGGCCCTTGGCTCAAGGCGTTTCGGCACATTTTCGGCGCGGTCATGTTCGGTTCCCGGCGGCGTTGCGCCGCCTTTGGCTTGCGCTTTCGGTCGGCCTGGGACCGGAACTTCCAGACCAGGGCGGGCGTCTTGTGCCCGGTGAGGGGCTGAATACACCCCAGCTTCGGCATATCGCCCGCCGTGGATCACCCGCCAGCCGGCGTCATCCAGGGCGCCGATCTTCTCGCGCATGTCCTCTACAGCCCGCTTCCCGAGCGGTTGGGTCAGTTGGGGCCCATGTGACGGCTGATCCGGGGGCGTTCCTTGCGATGGGCGCGCAGCCGGGCCGGATTCTTCCTTGGCCAGTTTGATCCCCGTCAAAGCGCGTCGCGGCCGGATGTGCCCTACAGGGCATGGTAACTGGTCTGGGGGTGGAAATGACCCGTCTTTTCATGCTTCTGTTGTCCATCAGCCTGACGACGCTCGCCGGGATCGGCGTGATCATCGTCCTGGCGATGGGATTTTACGATCTGCGCGCCATCCTTCTGGCTGCCGCCGGGGGCGCGATCATCGCCTTGCCCATCACCTGGTATGTCGCCGGGAAGCTGAAGGACAACATGGGCTAGCAAGCGCCGGGCGCCAGCCCGCAGGGCAGGCAATCAGCCGCGGGGCTGGTCTGCCCGTCAAGCCGCCAGCGCATCCGCGCAGGCGGCAGCCGTGCTTTTTTGCCGGCATATCCAAGGCCCAAAAGCCGAAAGGAACGGTCCTGCCCATTTGCGGCGGGGCTTTCCCGTTTTGTTGATTCCCGCGCGGGGGCTGCCCCGGCGGGCCGGCCGCAAGCGCGGGTGGGCCGAAGCCGCCGGCCCCGGATGACCCGGCGGCAAGGAAAGACAGGGCCCCGCGAATCCATCGCAACCTGGGGGTGTTCGCCGCCGCCGCGCAGGGCTCTTATTAAAATCAAGTAAAAACAACGTATTGACGCGCCGCTGTTAAGAAATTGTTAACCTGTCTTAAAGGGCAACTGGCCTAAACCGAACAGATCGTTTTAATTGTAAGTCATTGCGTGATCTCTATTGTTGGTTGGTGAGTGATGTTGGTGAATGGCAAGGCCACGCATGCCGCTGGCATGCATTATACCCCTGGCGACAACGGTTGCCTGAGCTTTCTTCAGGTTCCGGGAATCGGGGTCGGCAGCCGAAGCTTCTCGGGCTCGGTGGCGGACTGGTGCGAGCAGGGGTTCTCGATCTGCGAAAGCTACCTGATCGAGGCGCAGACCCTTTCCATCGAAGGCGATCCCTCGGGGTTCGTCGCCATGGCCGAGGCGCAGTTCGACGACGAACTGGCCGACGAGGTGCTGCTGCACGCCAATGCCCTGCTGAGGGGCATGGCCTTCCGCCGGCTGGGCGGGCGGCTGCAACTGGTCGAAACCGGCGACGAGCCCCTGGGCCTGAACTGGACCGCCATCGCGAACCTGTGGTGCGCGATGGAGACGACCAAGGGCGACATGCGCCTGCCGCGCCTTGACCCGCAGTTCGAAAAGCGGATGCGCGCGGCGATGCGCCTGTCCTGAACGGGACGGCGGCGCCGGGACGCTTGGATCGGCGGCCGGTTTTGTCTAAGACGGCGTTCCAGTCAGCAGAGGATGCCGCCCGTGGACGCGACCGACCGCATTGCCCGCACCATCGCCGCCGAGATCAGCGCCAGCCCCGCCCAGGTGGCGGCGGCGACCGGCCTCTTGGACGGGGGCGCGACGGTTCCCTTCGTCGCGCGCTATCGCAAGGAGGTGACGGGCGGGCTGGACGACACGCAGCTGCGCACGCTGGCCGAACGGCTGGCCTATCTGCGCGAACTCGAGGCGCGGCGGGCGGCGATCCTGGACACGATCCGCGGCCAGGGCAAGCTGACCGAGGATCTGGCCCGCACCATCGCCGGGGCCGAGACCAAGGCCACGCTGGAAGACATCTACCTGCCCTTCAAGCCCAAGCGCCGCACCAAGGCGATGATCGCGCGCGAAAACGGGCTGGAGCCGCTGCTGCGCGCCATCCAGGAGAACCGCAGCCCCGAGCCCGAGGCGTTGGCGGCGGGCTATCTGACCGAGGCGGTGCCGGATGTGAAATCGGCGCTGGACGGGGCGCGCGATATCCTGGTCGAGGAACTGTCCGAGAATGCGGCGCTGCTGGGCCGGCTGCGCGAATTCATGCAGGCCGAGGCGATCATTTCCGCCAAGGTGGTGCCGGGCAAGGAGCAGGTCGGCGCCAAGTTCAGCGATTATTTCGACCAGTCCGAGAAATGGGCCGCGATCCCGGCGCATCGGGCGCTGGCGATCCTGCGCGGCGCCAAGGAAGAGGTGCTGACCATCGAGATCGCGCCCGAGCCGGAAACCGGCGCGGCGCGGGCCGAGGGCATCGTCGCCTCGGCGCTGGGTCGGCTGGGCGACCAGCCGGGCGACAGGTGGCTGCGCAAGGTGGCGGGCTGGTGCTGGCGGGTGCGGCTGTCGAACACGATGTATATCGACCTGCTGACCGAGCTGCGCACCCGCGCCCATGCCGAGGCGATCCGGGTCTTTGCCCGCAACCTGCGCGACCTGCTGCTGGCCTCGCCCGCCGGGCCGCGCGCGACCATCGGCCTGGACCCCGGCATCCGCACCGGGGTCAAGCTGGCCGCGGTGGACGGCACCGGCAAGCTGGTCGAGACGGTGACGCTCTATCCCTTTCCGCCGAAATCCGACCTGCGCGGGGCGGAAGCCGCGCTGGCCGCCGCCATCACCCGCCACAAGATCGAGTTGATCGCCATCGGCAACGGCACCGCCAGCCGCGAGACCGAGCGTTTCGTGGCCGAGGTGCTGAAACGCCTGCCCGAGGGGGTGAAGCAGCCGGTGAAGGTGATCGTGTCCGAGGCCGGCGCCTCGGTCTATTCGGCCTCGGAACTGGCGGCCAAGGAGTTCCCCGGCCTAGACGTGTCGCTGCGCGGCGCGGTGTCCATCGCCCGGCGCTTGCAGGATCCGCTGGCCGAGCTGGTCAAGGTGCCGCCCGAATCCATCGGCGTCGGCCAGTATCAGCATGACGTGGACCAGCGGCAGCTGGCGAAAACGCTGGAGGCGGTGGTCGAGGATGCGGTGAACGCGGTGGGGGTGGACCTGAACACCGCCTCGGCGCCGCTCTTGGCGCATGTCGCCGGGCTGGGGCCGTCGCTGGCGCAGAACATCGTCGCGCATCGCGATGCCTCGGGCGCCTTCCGCTCGCGCGCGGCCTTGAAGAAGGTGACGGGGCTTGGCCCGCGCGCCTTCGAGCAATGCGCGGGCTTCCTGCGCATCCGCGAGGGCGACGAGCCGCTGGACGCCTCGGCCGTCCATCCCGAGGCTTACGGCGTCGCCCGCCGGATCGTCGCCGCCTGCGGCCGCGACATCCGGCAGATCATGGGCAATGGCGCGGCGCTGAAGGACATCCGGGCGGAAGCCTTTGTCGATGAGCATTTCGGCCTGCCCACCATCCGCGACATCCTGTCGGAACTGGAAAAGCCCGGCCGCGACCCGCGCCCGAGCTTCGTCACGGCAAGCTTTGCCGAAGGGGTCGAGGATATCAAGGACCTGCGCCCCGGCATGGCCCTGGAGGGCACGGTGACGAATGTGGCGGCCTTCGGCGCCTTCGTCGACATCGGCGTGCATCAAGACGGGCTGGTGCATATCAGCCAGCTGGCCGACCGTTTCGTGAAGGATCCGAACGAGGTGGTGAAGGTCGGCGACGTGGTCAAGGTGCGCGTGACCGAGGTGGACGTGGCCCGCAAGCGCATCGGCCTGACCATGCGCAAGGATGGCGGCGCCAGCGCCAGGGATGCGCAGAAGGAGCGCGGGCCCAAGGCCCAGCCGGCGCGTGGTCCGAAATCCGCCGCCCCCGCCGGCAAGGAACAGCCGGGCGCCCTGGGCGCGGCGCTGCTGAACGCGCTCCGCAAGAACTGAGCGGGCCGGTCGCCTAGTCCGGCACCGAGGATCGCCGGGGGACCAGATCCGGCAGGTCCGCATCGACCGTGCGGCCGGTCCCCTCGATCCGGTCCAGCAGCAGGTGGACCGCCTGCTCGGCGATCGCCGGAAGATGCAGGTCCAGGGCGGTCAGCGGCGGATCGGACAGCTTTGCCCGCAGCCCGTCATAGCGGGTGGCGATGCGCAATTGCCGGGGCATCGCCAGCCCCAGCTCATGCGCCGCGCGCACCGCGCCGCTGGCAAAGGCGTCGATGGCGGCGAATATCCCGTCGATCGAGGGGTCCGCGCGCAGCAGGCGCAGGGTTTCGCGATAGGCGATCTCCTCGCCCTCTTCCTCGTCCAGGGCGACCAGGGTGGCTTGCTGGCCGCGCCGGGCGACGAAGGCGCGATAGGCCTCAGCGGCCTCGATCTGGCTGGTGCGCGGGGTCGCGCCGACCAGTGCGGCGACATGGCGGCAACCCTGCTGCGCCAGATGGTCCAGCAGCAGCAGCGCGGTTTCCCGCGAGCGGATGTTGACGGCGGGTATGTCGGGCCGGCCCGGCACGGTGCCGATGGAGACGACGGGGATCTTGCGCTGCTCGAACAGGGCGACCAGCGGGTCGTCGCGCATGGGCTCGACCAGGATCACCCCGTCGAAGGCGACCGAGCCCTGGCTGCGGATCGCCGGATGCGGCGGGATCAGGCACAGCGCCAGCTGGCGGGTCAATGCCGACATCGCGGCCGAGGCTGCGATCTCCATCAGGAAGCCCAGTCGCGACGGCCCGGCGGCAATGGCGAAGGGCATCGAGGAGGCCAGCGCGATGGTGCCGCTGCGGCCGCTGCGCAGCGCCCGCGCCATGCTGCTGGGGTGATAGCCGATCTCCTCGGCGATGGCGTGGATGCGCTTGCGGGTCTCGGGGTCGACGTGGCGGCGGCCGCTGAAGGCATGGGAAACGGTCGTGACCGACACCCCCGCGGCCCTGGCCAGATCCGATATGGTGGGCTTGCGCAATGCGTCCTCATTCGCCGCTTTTCGCGGCAAGGCTAGCAGCATCGCCGCACCGGAGGCAACAAAACGATTTGCACGAATCGCGCCGCGTGGTATTTCGGGGGTAAGCAAAACGATTTGCATAAATGTAAACGCCGCTTCAACAACAGGGAAACGCCACGATGGCCAATGCAAAGACGCTTACGCCGCCCGATCCGGTGGACCGGGTTCTGCCGCCGAGGGATCTGATCCTTTACGGCTTCCAGCATGTGCTGGTGATGGCCGCATCGCCGATAACGGCGGTGTTTCTGGTGGCGCAGACGCTGGGCTTCGACCCGGCGCTGACGGTGTCGATCATCAGCGCCACCTTCCTGGTCTGCGGGCTGGGCTCGATCCTGCAAAGCTTCGGGCCGGCCGGCTTCGGGGCGCGGCTGCCCTTCATCATGGTTCCGGGCGGCGCCCCCATCGCGATCTTCCTGGCCATCGCCAGCCAGACCGACGTGCAGACGGCGGTGGGCGCGGTGCTGATGACCGGAGTGTTCTATTTCCTGGCGCTGCCGGTCTTTCGCCGGCTGCTGCGCTTTTTCCCGCCCATCGTGGTGGGCACCATGCTGCTGCTGGTGGCGGTCAACCTGGTCAAGATCTATGGCGGCACCATCACCGGCAAGCCCGGCAGCGAGGGCTTTGCCGATCCGGTCAATGTCGGGCTGGCGCTGGCGACCATCGCGCTGACGGTGATCTTCTCGCGCGTGTTCACCGGCACGCTCCAGCGCATCTCGGTGATGCTGGGGCTGATCGCGGGGACGCTGCTGGCGGCGGCGCTGGGCCGGCTCGACCTGTCGGGCGTGATGCAGGGACCGCTGGTCGCGGTGCCGCAGCTGTTTCCGTTCGGGATGCCGAAGTTCGACCTGATCGCCTCGCTGCCGCTGGTCATCTTCTCGATCATCTCGATGGCCGAGGCGACCGGCCAGACCATCGCCACCGCCGAGATCGTGGACCGCAAGGGTGACGCCCATGCCATCGTGCCGCGCACCATCCGCGGCGATGCGGTGGCCTCGATCCTGGGCGGGCTGTTCGGCACCTCGCTGATCATCACCTCGGGCGAGAACATCGGCATCGTCCGCGCGACCGGGGTGCGCTCGCGCCATGTCACCGCCATGGCGGGGGTGATCCTGGTGCTGATCGCGCTGCTGGCGCCGGTGTCGCGGCTGGCCAGCGTCCTGCCCGGTCCGGTCGTCGGCGGCACGGCCGTCATCGTCTTTTCCATCATCGGCGTGATCGGCATCCATGTGCTGAGCCGCGTCGACCTGCGCGAACATGGCGCGATGTTCACGCTGGCCTCGGGGCTGGCCATGGGGCTGATGCCGATCCTGGTGCCCGGCGTCTACAGCCAGTTCCCGCAATGGTCGCAGATGATCCTGGGCAACGGGCTGGCGATGGGCACCATCACCGCGGCCGTGGTCAACGCCTTCTTCCAGTTCAGCGCCCCCAAACCTGTCGATGCCACGGAGCATGCCTGATGACCGACCTGCGCCAGACCTTTGCCCGAACAGACGAGACGATCGTCGCGCCGGGGCGCCTGCTTCTTGACGGAGGGCCGCAGCGCGACATGGCCGTGCTGCTGCGTGCCGGCCGCTTTGCCGATGTCGGCCAAGCCGCCGCGCTTTGCGCCCGCCATCCCCAGGCGCGGCTGGTCGAACTGCCCGATCACCTGATGATGCCGGGCTTCATCGACACCCACACCCACCTGACGCAATCGCTGGGCAAGTCGCTGGTCTTCGGCGAACCCTCCGAGATCTTTCGCCGCATCTGGGTGCCGCTGGAGGGCAGCCTGGACGAACACATGGTCTACCTGTCCTCGAAGCTGGCGGCGCTGGAATGCCTGCGGGGCGGCTTTACCACGGCGATCGACGCCGGCACGCGCTCGGCCGGCCATATCGGCAA
>JAANMW010002714.1_pt1 | contig 15267 bp, 10 predicted proteins | sample 7279671 | NCBI WGS metagenome assembly JAANMW01 (sample SAMN14094541, study PRJNA606508) | bioreactor metagenome | isolation source: A lab-scale SPAN reactor treating ammonium-rich wastewater day 247 | place: Ireland: Galway | collected 2017-09-19
TCGGCGTCGAGCTTATGGTAGGCGCCAAGGTGAGCGAGGACAGCCGAAAACCGCACGGCACGCGCCGCGTCGATCTGCTCCTGACTCCAAGGCCCTGCAACCATCAAATGCACTCCTGAACATCACTACTGGACGTGAAAACACATACAAATAAAATTTACTGTTCATTTTAGACGCGCTTGAGTGATGGGATGGACTCCCCCGTCTTTTTCGCGCCCAATGTGCGCAACCGGTACTCATGGGGATGGGGATCGGTCTTCGACGAAAGGAGTCCGAGATGAATGCTACTACTGTTGCCGTTGATCTGGCCAAGAGCGTATTTCAGGTGGCGGTCGCCGACGAGAACTGGCGGGTGGTCGAATCGCACCGTCTGACCCGAACCCAGTTCGAACGCTGGTTTGCCAATCGTCAGGTGTCCCTGGTCATCATGGAAGCGTGCGGCTCGGCCCATCACTGGGCACGCTGGCTGAACGCCCTGGGCATTGAAGTGAAGCTCCTGCCGGCGGCCTATATCCGCGCCTACGTGAAGCGCAACAAAACCGATGCGGCTGACGCCTGCGCACTGATCGAGGCGGCCCGTTGCGCCGAGATCGTCCCGGTGCGCGTCAAATCGGTCGAGCAGCAAGCGCTTCAGGGCCTGCACCGAACCCGCTCCCTGTGGATGGGCACCCGCACTTCGCGCATCAATGCGCTGCGCGGCTTCTGCCGCGAATTCGGCCTGACGATTCCGCAAGGCGCGCGCACCGGCGTCGAGGCGATTTCGCGCGCCCTGGCCGATCCGGGTTCCGCCATTCCGCTGCTGATCCGGCGCACGATGCTGTTGCTGGTCGAGGAGATCCGCCTGCTGGAGGCGCGCATCGCCCAGCTTGAGCGAGAACTGACGGAACTGGCGCGGCACTCGCCCGCCTGCACCACGCTGCTCACCATTCCCGGCATTGGTCTCTTGACCGCGACCGCGATGGTGGCCGCCACGGGCGGCGAGGTGAAACATTTCAAGGATGCCCGCCACTTCGCCAGCTGGTTCGGCCTCACGCCGAAGGAATACTCCTCGGGATCGGCGCGCCGGCTCGGACGCATCTCCAAGCGGGGTGATCGCTACCTGCGCATGCTGCTCACCCATGGGGCGCGCGCCATCCTGCGCGCAGCAACCCTGGCCAGACAGGCCGGCCGCCCGCTCGATGGCTTGCGCCACTGGGCCACCGAAATCCAGGGCCGCACCCACCACAACAAGGCCGCCTGCGCGCTGGCCAACAAGCTGGCGAGGATCTGCTATGCGGTCTTGCGCGATGCCACGCCTTACGGCTTGCCCCAGCCCCGGCAGGCCAAGAAGCTCAACCGCACGGCCTTTGCCGTGGCGGCCTGACGGTCTGCCAGGAAACACCGTGATGTTCTTCCCCCTGCGTCTGCAACGAGACTGATCGCCCATCATGGCAAACAGGGTCGCACCCGCACGGACTGACGCCGATAACACTTCCGGCAGCATCGCGCTTGCCGCTTGTAACGATTGGCGCGCCGTGAGCAGATTCCATGTCGGCACGGGCCAAAGAGAGCCCACTCACGATGCCGGATATACGACTGCATGCGCATCCCCATCGCCATTCCTATCGACCAGTTTCCTTGCTTTTTGGGGGAGTCCATATATGTAATGTTAATACGTAGCCAACTTGTGCGTATCACGGCGCGGCTTCCGGCGCACTCGAGAGCGAGGAATTGACGGGAGGGCAGGACGGCGGGATAATGCTGCCGTCCTGCCCCCTCCCCAGAGTTGCAGGACATCCTCAAACCGGCTCCCCGTGGGCCGGTTTTTCTTTAACTGTTAGATCGCTCTGGCGTACTCTTCCACTTCTTTCCAAAGTTCTACCTGAGTAGGGCTAGAGATGATTGGCACCAAAGGCCAGTACCAGGGGATCCCTAAACGGTCTCTCACGGCAACGGGGATTTGAGGGAGCATCTCGCGTTCCTTATCCGAAAAACCGGCCGCATCAAGAAGGGCAGCGTACTGCTTTCTGGTCTCAGATATTCTCGACTTGATCTGCTGGTACTCAAGCCCATGAAAGCGTCGCGCCCCTTTGTTCAACTCTCTCTGTGTCACACGATATCCAGACTCAAACATAAAAGCTGGGGCTACTGCCTCAACCTCTAGGAATCTCTCCCTAGCTCCATAGAAATGGCTGTTTAGTTTTCGATATCGATGATTGGGCGCGTGTACACCTGGGAATATATGGAACATCTGTTTTCCTTCAATTCGATTCGGTGACGGATCCAAACGTAGTTTCGCAGCGTCTCTCACATCCAAAGCCTTTGCGAGCGAGAATCCCGGTGGGCAGAGAGGATGTTCCATTTCAGTTGATGAACTCCACCAAAGGCCATTCTCATTAAGCATTTCTCTCTCGAATACCAAGTCCGGCTCATAGATCACGCGATGCTGACGCCTGAAATCCCTTGTTGCGGCGAGAAGATGAGCAAATTCGTGGGCGTAAGGTAAGGGGATGCCAAGCACGTCGCGACAAAGTATGGCCTGATCAAGCCGACGCCCCTGGAATGCATTCTCGTCCAGATCCTGGTCGTAAATGAATGTTGGAGGTGTAGAGCTGCAAGCTTTCAACAGGCTTTCCCAGGAAGGGAATCCGTATTGGGTCGCTACGGCACGCAAATGATCTGCGTGAGAGTGAAACGGAAGAAGTTCCTTTACGTCTGTGACCAGACGCTTAGCTAGATCTGGCGAAAGAATAGCTAATTGCATCGTGCAATCTCCAATTTAAGGTGCGCCAAGGCCCGCTCTTTGCGCTCATAAATTGGGATTCACGCGCAAGACTAATTAATCACATCAATAGGTGTCGTTCTCGACTGTGCCAGCGGGCGGCTCGGGCCTTTGCTCCGAAGGCTCATATTATCTGTCGGCCCACAGGGTGTCTACAATTTTGACTCTTTGGCCGCAAGAACAGCGTAGGCAATTACTATGAGTTCAGCGCAATGGCCCAGGGAAAGCTTCTTCCCGTTCTGATCTCGGCATAGGATTTTTTCCTGATCGAGGACACGCTCCAGCAGCGCTGCATCCAGAGGGACGGAAAACTCCAAGAATCGCCGCCCAAAGAGTATGTAGAAACAATCGGCCCCAAGCTCATCGAGCTTGTTCAGGACTTCCACCGTAACAGGGTGGAAGTCTGTTTCATGATTGAAGACGGTTCTTCTCGCAACGCCAAGCTGATCGGCGAGTTGTTCTTGGGTAAAACCCAGTCTTTTGCGCTCATCACGGAGACGCTGGCCCAGCCCTGAAGCGAACTGAATACGGGACGAGGGCTTCACATCATGCTCCTCGTGCCGCGCGCCACGCGGTAAGGTAGGGCGATAATTCCTGTGGGAGATCACCGGCAAAAGCATCGTCGAGCGGATAGTGTGGCATCAAATCAGCGATGGCATCCAGCAGCCGCTCCCCCTGCTTTCGGTCCTTTGGCCGCTTGAGCTGGTTTCGTTTTTCCTGATCACTCATCCAAAGCTTGTGCAACGCGAACCATCGCGGGTCAGGGGCAACCACTCGCGCTGCGCTTCCATCGCGGGCCGCGACAACATGATCGACAAAGCGCCCCTGTAGAAGCCACTCCTGCTCAGGCATCGGAACCGGCACCGGTTTGTCGCCAATCACAAGGGTTGAAGCCCGGCTCGGCGCAACGAGCAATTCAACCTCATAGGCGTTGGCATTTCTGGCCTGAAAGGGCCGCTCGCTGTTGACCGTGTAGGTTGAATCGACCGCCTTGAGCAGATCCCATACCGGGCTGTTTCCGCCCGTCTGAGGCGTTCCTGTGAGCGCCAGATCGAGCCCGCCGATCCAGGCCATGTCAAAGTCCGTCGTTTCATCAAGGCCTACAGCAATCCGGCTTTGCGCTTCGATTTCGTAGGCCGGCATGGCATTGGTGCCAACCGCTATTACAGCCTTCCCGAGCAAGCTCCTGATATCGGCTTCACGAAGGATAGCTGCCGCCTCTGCTGAAATTGTGCCGAGGCGCAGCGCCCGATAGAGCCGTCCGGCCTCGGTTAATGCGTTCATGGCGCCGTTACGGCGATCCCGTGCCGCATGCCAGTTCGTGTGCATGGTCTCTGTGCTTTGTGAGCGCGGCCCGAGGCTGGTAGCGTTTCCACGGCTGTCGAGGATTGCGTACAGATAATCACGACCCTTGACCGACTTCCAGTGCAAGGGGTGGCGGCTGATAGCACGCATGCCGCGCTCGGCGTCACGGAGCGCCTCATAGAATTGCGCCAAATTGAGCAGGATCCGGCGTTGCTCATCGGTGAAAGGCAAATACTGCATGGTTATCCTGAATTTAAGTAAATAGCTTATTTCAGGATAATATTCCTTATTACATACAGTTAGCAAGCTTTAAAGAATTGCGGTGTGCTTGTGCGCAATCAGCAATCGGCACCGTTCCCCGAATGCCCGCGCGTGCATCCGAATGATCGGTAGTGCCTGGAGGTTCTTGACTTCCGTACGCCTGCTCGTATGATTCACTTTACTGTACAGTACGCTTTCATCTGCCATGCTCCCGCAGCTCGACACAAAAAACCATCGCCTGAGCCTCCTCGGCCACCTTCTCAGGTGGGAGGGGCGCCTTAACCGCAGCCGGCTGCAGCAGCTCTTCGGCCTGGGGTCGGTGCGCGCCAGCGAATGGATCCGGGAGTTCCGTGACCAGCATCCTCGTCTGCTGGAATGGGACAGCAGGGCCCGCAGTTACCTGGCGACGCCGGAGGCCTACCGTACCAAGCGGGGCAAGGATGCCGACCGGCAGGAAACCGCGGTTTCCCTCGCCCAGTACCTGGCCCTAGTGGGGCTGCCGCATGCCGCGCCAGGCATCGAGACCGGCCATGGGGTGTGGGCGGCCTTCCCGGACCTCTCCGTGCCGCAGCCACAGGTGTTTGCAGTGCTCTACGAGGCTATCCGGACGCGGCGCATGGTGAAGATCACTTACCGTTCGATGCGCACGCCTACGCCTCACGATCGGGAGATATCGCCGCACAGCCTGGTGCGCGCCGGCCGCCGCTGGCACGTGCGCGCCTTCTGCGAGACCAATGAGGACTTCCGCGACTATGCGCTGGGGAGGATTGCCAGCGTTGAATCCCTCAATGAACCCGCCAGGCGCGGCGAGCAGGATGATGCAGCGTGGCAGGCGCAAGTTCCCGTGCGGCTTGTAGCGCACCCGGATCTGACGCCGGAGCAGGAAGACCTCATCCGCTTCGAATACTTCCACAACACCTCCGCCAGAGTGGAAACCTGCCGGGGCGCCCTGGTTGGATATTTCATCCAGGATATGCGGGCCGCCCTCAACCCGAAAAAACAGCGTCCGCCCGACTACCAGTTGGCGGTGGCCAATGCCGAGGAGGTGAGCCGGTGGCTCTTCCCGGGATAAGAGCTGTGCCCGGCCGGGCCGGGGTCGCGGCCGCGCTGCTTCTTTTCGAGCGGCTGCCGGACCGGCTTTTCGCGCCGCTGGCTTCGGACAACCGGCGCCGCTATTGGGACATCCTGTGCCAGCTGCACGCCCGCCGCTTCGGACCGGATGCGCCCTTGCCGCCCAGCCATGGCTACACGACGCGGGAGATCATCGCCGACATCGAGGAGGAGTTGCTTTGCCAGGACACTTGGGAGAGCGAGGAGGGTGAGGCGCCGGAAACGCCGGTGGGCATCCGCGCCGCCGGCGTGTTCAACCGCCTGGTCGAGGCGGGCTGGTATCGCGTGGAGAAGCACGGGCTGGGCAGGCGTGTGTCGATGCGCCCAACGGTGAGCCAGTTCCTGTCCATGCTCGTTTCCTTCGCCGAGACGGGCCCAGTGTTCGTCTCCGCGGAGATCCGCTCGGTGGCCGCCAACATCAAGATGGTCGCAAGCGGCGAAGGCTCGGGGGATTCGCTTTCCGTGGCCGCCAAGCAGGCGCGTGAGCTCATGGAGCGTATCCGCAACACCGGTACCAATGTCCGCGACATCATGGAGTCGCTTGGCGCCGACATTCCCACTTCAGAGTACGTGCAGCGCTTCTTCAGCGACTACATCGAGGGGGTGTTCATCGGCGACTACCGCGAGCTGCGGACTAAAAACCACCCGCTGGCTCGTCGCGCGCAGATTATCGAGAGCGTCGAGGAGATCTACAGCTCGAGCGCCCAACGGGATCGGCTGATCGCCTGGTACGAATCGAAGCATTGCGCGGGTGACGGCGCGAGGGCCGAACGGCTGTTTCAGCGCGACATCGACCGGCTCTTCGAGCTGAAGAAGATCGATGAGTACCTTGACCGGCTCGATGAGGAGATCCGGCGAGCCAACAAGCGCGCCCTGGTGTTCCTCGATTACCGGCTGCGCTCGCTACGCCCTGTGGACAATCTGGTGCAGCAAGCCGTCGCGCGCCTGATCTCTGGCGGCCGGCCGGGCATGAATGATCCTTTCGCGCCGCTGGAGCTGATCGGCGGGGAGCGACTGGCCGAGCCGCGCAAAACGGTTGAGCGCCCGGTGCCGGAGGCGATCGTGCGCCGGGTGCCCACGGAAGCGGAAATCGCCCGGTCACGCATCATGCTCCGAGCCAGGGATGCGCGCGCCATCACCGCGCCCAAGCTGGCCGCTTTCATCCGACACCAGCTCGCTGGCGGAAGCGAGATCCAAAGTCGCGCAATGACATTAGAAGACGTGGCGGATGTCCGGGCCTACCAGGCGCTGGGTGCCGCAGCTGCGGCGATGGGCTCCGGTTGCCGGCATCTCCAGATGACGGCACGTGCACTGGTGCGCGGGGCCGAGGTGGTGTTGTCCGGCGGCGCCGAGGAAGACCACCCATTCATCACAGGGAAGCCATTCGTGGTTGAGGCCCGCAAGCGGCGGGCAGCGGTCAAGGGGGACACATGAGCCAATATTGGGAAGGACCGGCCAGCGCCACCGATGGCGCACATGCGGCCGATGAATTCGAAGCCGCCGCCTACCGACTGGTCGCAGAGCAGGTGCTCTACCATGCCGACCGGCACAGCCGTACCGCGTACTGGCTGCTGGATCGGTTCGAGCGCGATTTCCGGCATGCGCTGGCGCCTCTGGGCATCGATGTGCTGGTCAACCGGCAGCTGCGGTATGCCTGCGCCTTGCCACGGCATGCAAAGACAGGGCTGGCCAGCGTCGCCCAGACGCTTCTGGCTTTGGTGTTGCGTGGCATTTACGACGAAGGAGCGCGACTTGGGCAGATGAACGAGCACGGCGAGATCGTCTGCGACTTGGTTGAGCTTGCCGAGAAGTACCGGATTACTACCGGGCGAGAGTTGCCCGGCAAGGGGGAGTTCGACGGCCTGATGCGTGCCATGCAGCGGTGGGGGATTGCGCGGAAGGGCGAAGAGGCCGAGCCGGAGGACGACGAGGGTGCCGGCCAACCCTATACGGTCGTGATTCGACCGGCGATCGCGGACGTGTTGGGCGAGACGGCCTTGGTCCGCCTGACGCAGTGGGCACCGGGGAGCGCTCCCGTACCTGAAACCGGTTGCGCGGCCGCCGGCGCCAAGGAGCAGGAGGCGGCCCAGTGAAAGTTCTCGAGAGCATCCGGCTCGTGCAGTTTTTCCTGTACGAGAAAGAAGATATCCGCGTGGGCGAGATCACGGGGATATTCGGGGCCAACGGGAGCGGCAAGAGCTCGCTCCTCGACGCGGTGCAGATCGCCATGTTCGGCGCCAATGAGCGCCTGGTCGCGTTGAATGCGCAGGCCGACGAAGAAACGGCAACAACCCGGTCGTTGCGCGCCTATTGCCTCGGCCAGTACGGCGAGACGATCGAGCATCGCTATCGGGACACTGCCACGACCTACATCACGCTTGTCTGGCGTGACACGGAAACGAAAGAGCCGGTGTCGACCGGGGTATGCCTGTTCGCTTCCGCCGACCGTGAGAAGCATGATGTGCTGGGCCGCTACATCCTGCGAGGCATGGAACTTACCTTGGGCGACCACCTCGAGGTCATTGACGGCAAGGAGCGGCCGCAAGAGTGGGCGACTTTCCGGCACCAGTTGGTGGAGCGCTCGAGGACCACCGGGGACGATCCGGTCTTCGACAGCGCGGAGAGTTACATCAGGCAGCTGCTGCTGGCACTGCGCGGTTCGGGCGGCGTCCCCGCCTACGACAGCTTCGTGCGGGCCTTCCGCTTCGGGCTGCGCATGCGCTTCGACAAGTCTGTCGATCGCATCGTGCGCGAGGATGTGCTGGAAGCGCATCCTACCAACATCCGCAAGTTCAAGGAGATAACCGAATCGTTCCGCCGCCTGGCCGAAATGGTTGCCCAGGTGGAGAAGAAGATCGCAGATGGCGCGGTGATCGAGGCAGATTTTGCCCGGGCCGAGGAAGAAGACCGGCAACAGGCGAGCTGGGAGGCGTTGGCCGCCGCCGCCGCCGCAGAAGAGGCCGGGGATATCTCGAACAAGGCCGTGGAGAGGCGCCAGGATGCCGAGGAAGCGCTACAGCAAAAGACCGAGCAGTGCGCGGCGGCCGAGGCCAAGGCGCTTGCCGCACAGGAAGAAGCCAGACGCTTGCGGGCGCTGCGTGAGGCGCATTCTGCGCATCGCGAGCATGGGGTGCTGCAGAGCGATATTACCCGACATCGCGAAACGGCAGCCAGAAAGGAAAGGGAGCTTTGTGCCCAATTCGGGCTCATCCGCCGCACGTTGGGCGAGGCGGCCCAATCCCCGCATCTCGTCGAGATCAAGCCTGATGTCTCCGCCCAGGCGGATTCTCTCGGGCAGCTCGCCGCGCGCCTGCCGGAGGCCGGGCAGGAGGCGCTGCACGACGGAGCAAGACAAGCCGTGAAGGTGATTGCCCGCGCCGCGGATCTTATGTTCAAGGCGAGGCGCGGAATTGAGAACGATTTGAGCGTGAATGACGCCAAGCTCAAGACGGCGAAGGATGCGCTGGCGCGCACCCTGGAGGGCAAGGCACCCCTGTCGGATGACATCCAGCGGCTGCTTGCGGAGTTGCGCGACAAGGGTGTCCAACCGCAGCCGGTCTGCGATCTGGTGAAGGTTGCGGAGCCGGAGTGGCAACCGGTGATCGAGTCCTACCTCGGTCGCCGGGTCGAGGCGCTGATGGTGACGGCCAAGGAAGAGGGCGCGGCATTTGCCGCCTATCGCGGACTCGCTGGCCAGCGCGCGATCTATGGCGCAAAACTCGTGGTGGAGGAACGGATCGAGACTTCCTTCTCCACCAAGCCCGGGTCGGTTGCTGAGCTGATCACGGGCGAGAACCGGTCTGCCGTGGCCTATCTGCGTCGCCAGTTCGGCGACATCATGCGGGCCGGGACCGACCGCGAGGCCTTGGCTGGCGCGCGCACGCTCACGAAGGATGGCATGTTGGTTGGCGCCGGCGAGATCGACCGGCTGCGGCCGACAGCCGTGGGTTCCCTGAAGATCGGTGCCGGCAGCGGCGAACAGCGCGACGCGCTGCGCGCCGAAGTCGCTCGCCTGCAGCGGGAGATGTCCAGGCTCAACGACGAGAGCGAAAAGGCGAAGAAGCTCAATGATGCGCTGATCATGCTCGCCGACGAGGCGAGGGTGCTGGCGTTCGTGGATGAGGCCTGGGGCGAGATGCGGTCGTCGGCAGCGGCTGCCGAGAGCCTGACGCTCAAGCTGGCGTCGGCCGCGGACGAGGAATATGTCCGCCTCGGGAAAGATGAGGCCGCAAAAGAGGCCGAGGCGCGCGAGCTGGCCGAGCAGTTGCCTGGTCTTCAGCAAGCGGTGGGGGCTGCCAAGAGCGCGTTGGGAACACTGTCCGTCGAAGAGCAAAAGGCGGCGCAGGCCTGGGCGTTGCTCGTTGCCCAGGAGAAGACCCTACGTGACAAGCCGAACTACGACCCGGCATTTGCCGAGCGCCAGTGGGATGCGCTGTTGAAGAAACGCGGAGAAGGCTTGGGCGAGATGCGCACCTACTGTCTGCGCCGGGGCAAGGAGGCCGAGAGTAGCAAAAACAGCGCGATTCAACGCGGCACGACCGCCCTGGGCGGTTTCATTACGACCTATCGCGAGCAGGTCTCACCGGAGCTCGCCGGCGACTGGCGGCGCGCGCAGGCCTGGCTCGCCGAGGTTTTGAAGCGGTTGCGCGACACGGAGCTGGACAGGTTCCGCGCGGACATGGAGGCGGCCTACCGCGCTTCGCAGGAGACTTTCCGCAACGACGTAGCGATCGCGCTGCACACAAACATCGAGTCGCTGGATGCCACCATGAGCCGGTTGAACAAGGTGCTGTTGTCCTGCCCGGCATTCACCAACGGAGAGCGCTATCAGTTCCGCCGGACGGTGCGGGCGGAACTGAGCGGCCTGCTGACGTTCATCAAAAACGTGGCTGAGCTTGGGGCGCAGGACGATCTGCTGGGCGGCCCGGGGGAGATGCCGGAGGAGTTCCACCGCCTGCTGGATGAGAAGACCGCGCCGGGCGCGGCCGGCATGCGCAGCCCGCTTGACGATTACCGCGAGTTCTTCGAGTTCGACATCGACATCCTGCGCGAGGATCCGGACACCCGGTCAAACAAGAGGGTTGGCTCCCTGAGTAAGCGGCTTGGGCCGGGCTCCGGCGGCGAGCACCGGGCTCCCCTCTACGTGATCGCCGGTGCGGCCCTGGCCTCGGCGTACCGGATGAACCAGGGCGGTGGTGACGGCATGCGCCTGATCGTGCTCGATGAGGTCTTCAACAAGATGGACCTAGCGAACATCATCGCCTCCATGCGCTACCTGGAAAGTCTGGGCATGCAGGTGCTGATGGCCAGCCCGGGGGAGAACCTGGGGGCGCTGACTGCTTTCATGGACCGCTATTACGAGATCATGCGCGATCCGGCGAGCAACGCTATCCTGATCGAGGGCCACAACGTCACGGCTGAGACGCGGGCGTTATTCCGCGACGATCTGCCGGAGTTCAACCCGGATCTCGTTGAAGAGGAGGTTGCCGCCCGCCGGGCGCTGCCGATGGACGCGCCGCCGCTCAGTGCCGGCCAGGCCGGCTAATGGATATCCAAGCAAAAAAGCTGCTCGCCAAGCTGCTGCTCGATGCAGAGAAAGCTGGTGTCGGACGACGATCTCGCGCCGCGGCGCTGACAGCCAGGCATCTACAGGAGTACAGCAACCAGCGCTCATTGCGGGTCAAGGAGGAGTTTGAGACCACCATGCGCGCTGCCCAGGCTGCCGGCGCGGTATCCCTTACGTGGGACGGACTGGGCGCCAAGGAGGGGTTCATCCGCCGGGTCGACGCCACGGATACGGTTGCGCTGGCCCGGTTTCTTGGCGAAACGCCCGTGAGTGAGCAGATCGGCAGGGTGGAGGAAATGTTCGCTCCCGGGATGTCCCAGTATCCCGTGCTGGGAGAGGTGGTCCGGCGCTGGGGGGAACTGCGGAAAGTGCGGGCGCTCGGGCCCGATAGCGCGCAGGACTGGCTGGACGCCATCCGCACGATCGAATATGCCCGGGAGTCGCCTTTGGCGGCGGAGACGTTGCTTCCCGTCCGAGAGGCCAGCGCCCGGTTGTTCAAGGACAGCAAGCGGATCGAGAAGTTGGCCGCGCCGCTTGATGTGCTGCTTGCCGGATCGATCGACGTCGAGATTCGCGAGCCTACTGAGGTCTGGAAGGAGCTTGGTCTGTCGCGTGAAGAGCAGCCGGTGCGGATGGCTGGACGGGTGGTGGTCGAGCGCAGCCGGGTGACTTCCTTGCTGGACGAGCCTTATTCTGCATTCCCGGCGCCGGCGGTCATCCGTTTGTCGTCAACGCCAGTACTGGTGCTGACGATCGAGAACCAGACGACCTTTCACAGCGAGGCGGCCCGCCGGTGCAATGAAGAGGTGCTGCTGATCTATACAGCAGGGATGCCCAGCCCCGTTTGGCGGGCGATGTACCGCCAGTTGCTGGAAGGATTGGCTGCCGGTGTCCCCGTGTGTCACTGGGGAGATGTCGACGAAGGCGGTTTCCGCATCGCTTCCGTCCTGGCAATGGATGCGAAGGCGGCCGGGCATGTGCTCAAGCCATGGCGCATGAGCCCGGATGATGTGCCAGACAGCCATCGGGTGAGCGCTTCGAAAGGCACGCTTGAGCGCATGAGACGTTTTGCCGAAGCCGCGGGGTGGGACGAGCTTGGCGCGGCCGTCGTGGCGGCCGGCTTCACGGTCGAACAGGAAGCGTTGTAATGGCAATTCTCGGCGTGCCGATTCCCAGAAGCCAACTATTCAAGGTTTGCGAATACCGAAAGTGCCGCAAGCGCTTTCGCGTGACGCCAAGCGAATTTCATCGTCGTCGGTTTTGCAGTCTGTCTTGCGCCGCTCATGGCAATCATGGAAATACCGGGGGACCTCGCAAGACGTTTGCCACTTCGACATCAGGTGTTGCAGGTATCTGCTTGATCAAATGGAACGCTAGTTGGGCAACTTACATGCAGGTAGGAGATAAGCGAAAGCAGCGTTCATTCGCGATTCGCAAGTACGGCTACTCTGGTGCTTGGCGCCAAGCGGCAAACGTCCGTGCTGAGCAAACCGGATTCAAAATCCCGGTGAAGCCTCCGATGCCACCAGCATGGTTGAGGAAGTGGGCGAAGAGCCAGAAAATCGAGCTTGTCTAAGGCGAGATGAGGCTCGCATGTAAGTATTGGAGGACGTGAAACCATGACGACGCATCTTCCTTTGGGGGTGACACCTTAGCCGACCCCAAGCACACCGATGGCAATCGTCTGCGCAAGTTCGATGTCATCCTGGCCTGCCGGGGCGACAAAGGGCGTTGGGCCGTCCTCTGGCCACAGAAGGATGCTTTGTGGTAAAGCTCGACGGCTTGGATAGGGCATGATCTTTTGGCGCGATACCTGTTACCGCGCCACAAAATGGCGCAATTATTGACATATCGCGCCAATAAGCCTAGTCTTTTGGCGCGTAAATAATTAATACGCGCCAATAAAGGTGAATCATGCCAAAAAAACTCCCTGACGATCTGTCCGCAAGAATCGAAGCGGAGATTGCCCGTCATCCGGAAGGCGTGGGCATCGACGACCTGCACGCAGCCTTGGCCGACATCGTCAGTCGTCGCACCCTGCAACGCCGCTTGGGTGAACTGGCTGATCAAAAAAAGATCTCTTTGATCGGCAAGGGCCGCGGGCTGCGCTATCGCAAGCCCAGAATCATTGAAGCCACCATTACCGAACGAGCTCACGCGACGGATGAGGTCACTGCCGAGATTTACATACCCGTCTCGCCCGCCGGACAAAAAGTCCTCGACTACATCCGTCAACCCATCCAGCAGCGCAAGCCGGTGGGCTATGACCGCAAATTTCTGGAGTCGTATCGCCCGAACGAAACAACCTATCTGCCGCCGGAAATCCGTGAGCACCTGCACAACATCGGAGGCTCTCCCAACGGCGAGCGTCCGGCGGGCACTTATGCGCGCGATATCCTGGGGCGCCTGCTGATCGACCTGTCCTGGGCATCGAGCCGGCTCGAAGGCAACACCTACACCCGGCTCGACACGCAAAACCTGATCGAACTCGGCCAGGCGGCCGAAGGCAAGGATCGCCGCGAAGCGCAGATGATCCTCAACCACAAGGCCGCCATCGAACTGCTGGTGGAGCAGGCCGAGGACATCGGCTTCAACACTTTCACCTTCTTCAATCTGCACGCGCTGCTCTCCGAGAACCTGCTCGCCGATCCCGGTGAGAGCGGGCGGCTGCGCAACCGCATCGTCGAAGTCAGCGGCACGGTGTTTCACCCGCTGGGCATCCCGCAGCAGATCGACGCCTATTTCCGCATGATTCTGGACAAGGCCGACGCCATCGAGGATCCCTTCGAGCAGGCCTTCTTCATCATGGTCCACATCCCGTACCTGCAACCCTTCGTGGATGTGAACAAGCGTGTCTCCCGGCTTGGCGCCAACATCCCGCTCATCCGGCGCAATCTCTGTCCCCTTTCCTTCATCGATGTGCCAGAACGGGCCTATGTCGAAGGCGCACTCGGCGTGTACGAGATGACACGGGTCGAGTTGTTGCGCGACGTGTTCGTTTGGACATATGAGCGCTCATGCCAGCGCTATATGGTCATCCGCGAAACCGTCGCCGAACCCGATCCCGTGCGCCTACGCTACCGCGAGGCGCTGATCGCCATCGTGGCCGAGATAGTGCGCGGCCGGCAGGCTCGCTCCGAAGCGGCGGTGCGCGCCATGGTGGCAGCCTTGGTCCCGCCGCAGGACCTGGATCGGATCGTCGCGTTGGCCATGGAAGACCTGGCCAATCTGCATGAGGGCAATGTCAGCCGGTATCGGCTGCGGCTGTCCGAGTACCGGGCATGGCAGCCGATGCAGCAGGGCGGGACGGTATGATGACGGGCAATGAGGTGGGAATGGATTGCATGGAAGCCGGTTGGGATGGCCATAAGGAGGTGTTCGGATAGCACACGGTTTTGGCGCCCCTGCTTGCCATGAGCACTATCACCACCGCGTCCGACCGTAATAGGACCGCCGTCGCCTACCGAAACCCGTTCTCCCCTTCTTCACGCCGGCGGCCTTGCAGGTCGAGCAGTTCTTGCCGTATCCGCCGTTCCCGCTCTTGAGCTTGGTATCCCAGAACTCCTCGATGTTGCGAATCTCGCCGCATTTCGGGCACCGCTTCTTCGTGCCATCCTCCAGAGAATCCGCGTCATCGATCAGCTGCGCCACGGCAGCCGAATGGGCGTCTTCCATCTTTGCATCCCTGGCGAGGGCGTAGAGCCTGTCAGAGAGAGTTGAGATCGGGTCGGCGCTGAGGTTGAAGCGATTCAGGCGCAGGAAGCGATAGCCGTAGGACTCGATGATCATCTGCCGCTCGATGTCCTCCGGCCGGTAGTAGTGATCCCAGTTGCCATTGTGGATCCTGGCGTGTTGCGTGAAATGCTCTGCGAACCCATCGTACTCGATGATGATGTTGAGCACGTCGCCGTGGTCGTAGAGACGCAGCAGGAAATCACAGCGGTAGGCGGGATGCGAATAGAAGGGATCCAGCTGCTGGAGATATTTGCCGATCGGGAATTGCGCGATGACTTCAATCTGTTCGGCGTGCTCCTGGTAAAAGGCCGTCTTGCCGATCCAGTCGGCCACCTTGGCTTCCATCGGGGAGGCCGGATCGGTGTCTTTCCCGGTCGGCAGGTCGCGCGTCTCGAGGACGTTCTTGTAGTGCGCCAGAACCCGGCCGATAGCGCCCCGGAAATTTCCGACCGGCTTTGACAAGACGAACAGGATGCCTTCCTTGGCCCGAGAAAAGCCGACGTTGAGGCGCTGAACCTTCAGGGCATCC
>JAANMW010002725.1_pt1 | contig 15224 bp, 12 predicted proteins | sample 7279671 | NCBI WGS metagenome assembly JAANMW01 (sample SAMN14094541, study PRJNA606508) | bioreactor metagenome | isolation source: A lab-scale SPAN reactor treating ammonium-rich wastewater day 247 | place: Ireland: Galway | collected 2017-09-19
TGAGCGTTACGTGCTGAAGGTTTTGCCTCTCCTTCGGAGGCGCCTCCACACAAGTCTGTCGGCGCGATTTACTGCAAAACCTTCAGCACTTCACTTTAGCTCAGATGACGTTGGCGTCGCGCTGCAGCTGGCCCTACGGGGTCTGATGGGACACTTACCCGAACTTCGTTTCAGCGCGTCGTAAATTGGTCGAGGGACCCGGCGGGTTGGGACGGCGGTATCGAACATTCCTTCGGTCGCCCGGGCCCAGTCCCCGGTCCCAGGCCGGATCGCCCCCAAGAATCCTGTTCGATTTTTGAACCGCCGGTATCGGACATTTGTTCGGTCGCCCGGGCCCAGTCCCCGGTCCCAGGCCGGATCGCCCCCCCAAGAATCCTGTTCGATTTTTGAACCGCCGGTATCGGACATTCGTTCGGTCGCCCGGGTCCAGTCCCCGGTCCCAGGCCGGATCGCCCCCCAAGAGTCCTGTTCGATTTTTGAACCGCCGGTATCGTACGTTTGTTCGGTCGCCCGGGTCCAGTCCTCGGTCCCAGGCCGGACCGCCCCCCAGGAGTCCTGTTCGAAATTTGAACCGGCGGTATCGTCTCTTTGTTCGGCATGGGCGGTGTCAGCGCAGTGACAATACCCGTGGACATCGCGAGGCCGATGGTGTACACTTGGGTATCACCATGGGCGAAGTAGGAATTGCCAAAATCTTCATGCATGGGCGCAGCCAGGCGGTGCGACTGCCGGCTGCTTTCCGACTGCCGGGCGAGAAAGTGCGCGTTCGGCGGGTACCCGAGGGGATTTTACTCGAGCCCATCATCACTGACCTGGATGCCTGGTTTGCCCTGCTCGATGAGAATGCCGACGAGTCTTTTCTGGAGGAGGGCCGAAACCAGCCACCGATGCCACCACCCAATGACCTCTTCCAGTGAGTTATCTGCTCGACACGAACGCAGTGATTGCGCTCTTGAGGCAGAAACCACACCCGGTCGATGAGCGGTTTCGGCGAGAGCTGAGAGCGAGAGAAGTGATCGCGGTAAGTTCCATCGTGCTCTTCGAGCTTTGCTACGGGATTGCGCGCAGCCAGCATCCCGAGAAGAACGCGAAATCTTTGCGAGACTTTCTTGCCGGCCCGATCCAGGTGCTGGATTTCAACCCTGAAGACGCCGCTCGAGCCGGCGAGATTCGAGCTCACCTGGAAGTCCGGGGCACCCCCATCGGGCCGTATGACCTCCTGGTCGCGGCCCAGGCTCTGAGAACCGCGACCACGCTCGTGACGGCCAATTTCGCCGAGTTCGCGCGCGTGCCGGGCCTGCGCTGGGAGGACTGGAGTCTTCCCGACTGAGTCAGAAGCTGAAGCGGCGAGGGGCTGACCCGAGAAGTTGGCGCGGAGGAATCGGCTCGGCCGGCCAGGCGGCTTGACCGGACCTGCAATAGCTGGAGCAGTGAGGAGCCAGTCTACCATTCGAGAGGAGGCTGGCTCGTCTCGTTCCAGTGCTCGGGATTACACTCGTCGGGAGCGGGTCTTGAGGGGCTCGGTCAGCCCCTGAGGCGGCCTCCGCGGGCCAGGAAACCAGCTTGTCAAAATTGAACATGAAGTGTTGAAATATGACAGCATATCATGAGCGAGAGATCGCCTCCCCTCTCCTCGATGCCCTTGAGACGATGCCCGTTGTGGTGGTGACCGGGGCCCGGCAGGTGGGCAAGAGCACCCTGCTGCAAAGCCACGAGCGACTGGGGCAGAGGCGCTACCTCACGCTGGATGACTTCGCGCAACTGGAGGCAGCCGAGAGCAACCCTGAAGCGCTCCTCTCCGGTTCGGAGCCCATTACGGTGGACGAGGCCCAGAAGGCACCCGGCCTGCTCCACGCGATCAAGCGGATGGTGGACTCCAAGCGCCTGAGCGGGAGGTTTCTCCTGTCCGGGTCGGCCAACTTTGCTCTGCTCAAGGGCATCACGGAGAGCCTGGCGGGACGGGCTCTCTACCTCACGCTCCACCCGTTCACGCGCCGCGAGGTTGCCGGGAGCGTCGAGAGCAGGCCGTTTCTCCTCGACTTCTTTGAGACGCTCCGGGTTGGAGCCCGCAAACCGATCCCTCTCTCGGGCGCCGAGGTCCTGGCGGGCGGCTTTCCTCCGGTTTGCCTGGGCCGGCCCGAGACTGCCCGACCCTGGTTCCGAGGCTACGAGCAAACCTACTTGGAGCGGGATCTCCGCGAGCTCTCGCAGGTGGCCGACCTGGTCACCTTCCGACAGTTCCTCGTGCTGACAGCTCTGCGCACCGCCCAGGTTCTCAACGTCAGCGAGCTGGCCCGAGACGCCCATCTCAACCACACGACCGCTTCGCGTTATCTCGGACTGCTGGAGGCGAGCTTCATGCTCCGCCGCCTCGGCCCTTATCTGTCCAACCCGACCAGCCGCCTCATCAAGTCGCCCAAGCTCTACATGGCCGACTCAGGGCTGGCGGCTCACCTGGCCGGCGTGACCTCGGTGGAACCGACCTCCGGCGAGCCGCTCCGGGGACCGCTCTTTGAGACTTACGTGGCGGCCAATCTCGCTGCCTTGCTCGAGTCCCACTGGCCGGAGGCTCGACTCCATTACTGGCACGTCCAGGGACGCTTCGAAGTGGACTTCGTGATCGAGGCCGGCCGACAGTGCATGGCGATCGAGGTCAAGGCGGCCACCCGCTGGAGCTCGCGGGATCTCAGATCGTTACGCGCCTTTCTCGACTCGACTCCCCACTGTCGGGCGGCCATTCTGGCCCACAACGGCACCCAGGCGGTGCAGCTCCAGGACCGGCTCTGGGCACTGCCTTTGGGGATGCTGCTGGAGTAACCACCCGCTCGCTCCGGCACAGCCCGGGGAAGGCCGGAACGCGCAGGCGTCCCGCCTGCCAAAGTCCGGCCGGAGGACCGTTGACCGGACCTGCAATGGGGGGCAACTCGCAGTGAATTGGATTGTGCTATCGGAGCCAGTCTACCACCCACGAGATCGGGGCGCAGGGCCTTGACCGTCAGCAGCACTTCTTTGCCCTGGTTTTCTGGTCGGGTCAGACGCGGCAGGAGGTGAACAGGAGCGTGTTGGGGTGGTTGACCACGTCGTGGCGGATCTCGGCCTGGATGTCGCTGAAATACTCGCGGATCAGGCGCTCGTAGCCTTCCTGGTCGCGGATGAACTTGCCCCGGTCCAGGCGCAGCCAGATGCGTGTGAACCAGTGCTGGCCGGGCACGAAACAGCCGTCCACCGTGACCAGGCGGCCGCCCGGGCGCAGGTAGCCGCGGGCCAGCTCGAGCAGCTTGCGAGCGTTCTCGTCGTCGAGGTGGTGCAGGACGCCCGTGGCGATGACGGTATCGAAGTAGGCCGGCTGGGCCACCGAGTGGTCCTTGATCAGCTGGCACAGAAAGCGCCCGCGGTGGCCGTACAGCTTCTGGGCTGCCTCGATATAGGCAGCGCTCCCATCCACGCCCCAGTACTCGATGTCGCACTTGATCCAGGGCAAGATCACGCCCGGACCGCAACCGATGTCGAGAATGCGATGCCCGGGCTCGGGGCGCACGAAGCGCGAAACGTAGACCTCGTAGAACTTTCGTCCCCGGCTGAGGGTTTGAAACCAGGTATAGATCCGGGGCCACCGGAGCAGAAATCTCATCGGCTCTCAGGGGCTTCGGGGTGCCTCGGGCTTGTCCTGGATCATCCGGGCCGCCTCGCGCAGGGCCGCCTCGCGCTGAGGGTCGCGCCCGGCCGAGTAGGGGAGGGCTCGATCCACAGTAAGGTCGGGCTCCACCCCCACGCCTTCCAGTCGCTCTCCGTCGATCAGCGCGTCGCCCACCGCCAGATAGAGCAGATTGCCGCTCTTGAGCAGGTAGGGTCGGCCGAACACCACCGCCCCTGCCGTGCGCGCTCCCACCACCCGGCCCAGAGCGTAGCGGCGCACGCCGAAGGCCAGGATCTCCTTGCCGCTGCGGCTGGTCTCATCCACCAGCAACACCAGCGGCTTGCGCCAGGTGGAGTCCATCTGGGCCCGATTCTGGCGCCCGATGAAGGTGATGGACGGGAGGCGGGCATTGAACAGGCTCAGGTAATCGGGCGAGGCTCCGCCCCAGCCGCCTCGCAGGTCCAGCACCAGGGCCTCGGCCTCCTTGAGCGGGCCGTCCAGGAGGGCTTCCTCCAGCGCCTGCTGGTAGCTGTCGCTGGCGTAGCTCCAGAGGTGCGCGTAGGCCACCTTGCGCCCCTCCACCTCTTCTACCCGCAAGCTCTTCTTGAGAGCGTGCAAAAACATGGTGCGCCCGTCCAGGCGGCGCGGCGTGACCTTCAGCTCGAGCTCGGGCCCGCCCGCCTGACGCCGAAGTTGTAGGGCCACCGGGCGTCCCTCGGTCAGCCCACCCGGCAGGGGAGCGAGCAGCTCATCTCCCTCCAGCACACCCGCTTCCTGGCCCGGCCCGCCCTCGAGCACGCCGCTGACGAAGCTCTTGCCGTCCAGCTCGCGGCTGGTCAGGCCCAGGCCCACGTAGACCGGTCCCTCGGGCAAGACCTTGCGGATGCGCCTGGAGAAGTCGCCCCTATCAAAGACCGCCAGGAGCTGGTAATACTCCGGCTGCTGGCGGTGGTAGTAGGCCACGTGCGAGGTCTTCAGCCGGGCCAGCATGGCCGAGATGATGCCGGGCAGCTCCGCCTCACCCGCCAGGCGGGCGCGCGGCTCGAGCTCTGCGCGCACGGCCTCCCAATCCAGGCCGCCCAGCTTCTCATCGTAAAATTCGCGCCGCACCGTCTCCCACACTTCGGAGAAGTCCGAGAGCCGGGCCTGGGCCGAGGCCGGCACGACCAGCAACAACACCAGCAAGACAAGCCGATTCATGAAACTGGCTTGGCGTGCCGGGCCGGGAGTCCTCCCTGTCAGGCGTAAGCCTGGTTGGATTGGACTGCGGGGTTCATGGCCAGCTGCAGGTTCTCGAGCAGGGCCTTCAGCTCGGGCCGTTCCTTCAGCCAGTCGGAGAAGGTCTGCTGGAAGCCCCCGGGGGCCTGATCCTTGACATACTGGTTGAAGCTGACCAGGTAGAAGTAGCGCTTGAGGTAGTCCTGCCCGCGCTCGAGCGCGTGGGAGTCGCCCGCCTCGGCCTGCTGCTTGAGCCTGGCGATGGAAGTCCGCAGGTTCTGCATGGCGCTGGTGCGATCGATGGCGTCATCCACCCCGGCCTTGGCCTGAGAGCCCTCCTCCAGGGCCCGGATCAGGCCCAGGATGACCCGATAGTCGCCGTTGGCGTAGCGACCCACCTCTTTGATCTGCTCGCGCACCGCGCCCCGCTGCGCGAGGGTCATCTCGGAGCCGTCCATCAGGTCGGCGATCACCATGGCCGTGGTGGTGCGGCCCCGCCCGGCGTGGCAGTTCATGACGAGCGGAGTGTCGGCGGGAACCCCCTTCAGGCGGGCCACCAGGGCGTCGAAGTCGGCCTCTTCGGGCACCTTCTCATCGGTGACCGGGATGCGGGCGTAGTCGACCTGAAAGCCCTCCCGGGTCATCTGCTGGAAGACCTCGAGCGGGGTCTTAAGGCTGGCTGCGTCCACGCTCACCCAGCGAGCCTGCACCTTTCCATCCGGGGTCTCCTCGTGCAGCAGGATGCGCCCTCCATTGGCGGCGGCTTCCTTGAGCACCTCGGCCTTGAGCGCAACCTCCTGGGCCTGGACCTGGGCCGGGGTGCTGCCCGGCTGCTCCAGGTTGGCGAAGGGGTGGGCCAGCTCGCGCAGGGTGACCGAGCGTCCCTGGATGTAGAGAGCAGGCTCCTCGCGCATGGTGGTCCAGACCACCTTCTGGCGGTCGGCTCCCAGGCGTTTGAGCACGCCGCGCAGTCCGTCCACGCTGGGCTGGGCCACCCCGTAGATGCTGGTGCCCTCCACCCCGCGAAAGTTGGGGGCGCCGGGCACGACTTCCAGCGAGCCGTTCTGCAGGGTGGGATAGTGGTCGTACTTGAGCATGCGTCCGCTGGATAGATTGGCCTGAGAGCGAGCTTCCACGTGCCGGGCTGCCTCGGTTGGAGAGGCCAGGGTGCCCTGGGCCACGGTGATGGCCGCCGGCGGGCCGGGCACGAAGCTGGCCGCCAGGCCTGGCCCGGTCAGGCCCAACGCCAGGGCGGCCGCCCACAGGCGCGGGCTGGTGATCTTGCGCTCCGGCTCGGGCGAGCTCTTGCTCGGGATTGGAGCTGCCGGCTCATAGCTCTCGGTCGGCGCCTCGTTTCCCCGCCAGGGCTCGCGCAGATTGCTCGGAGGCGGGGAGGCGCTGGCGAGGGGAAGGCGGGGGATCTGCACAGGGGGAGTATACCAGATTTCGGGACCTACGTTCCAGCGTCCTGCTGATCGGCACGGCCTTTCCGCCCGTGCCTCGTGAATCCCAGCCTGCGCTCGATCTCCTCGGGCTCGGCCGGTTTGCCGAAGTGGTAGCCCTGACCCAGGTGGCAACCCAGATCGCGCAGGCACTCGTGTTGGGCGGCCGTCTCGATGCCCTCGGCCAGCGACTCCATGCCCAGGTTGTGGGCCAGCTCGATGACGGCGCTGGCGATGGAAGCGTCCTTGTAGTCGTCGGGCAGGCCGTGCACGAAGGAGGAATCGAGCTTGAGCAGGTGGCTTCGCAGGCTCTTGAGACGCGAGAGCGAGGAGTGGCCGACCCCGAAGTCGTCGATGGCCACCTTCAAGCCCAGCTCCTCCAGTCCGGCCAGAATACGATCGGTATCGGCCCCGGCGCGCATGATGGCGGTCTCGGTCACCTCGATCTCGATGCTGCCCGGGGGTAGGCGATGAAGAGCGAGCAACTGCTTCAGTCGGGTCAGGAAGTCGGGGTGCATGAATTGGGCCACGGAGACGTTGCAGGCCACCACCAGGCGGGCCCCCTGAGCGTGCCAGAGGGCGGCCTGGCGCAGAGTCTCTTGCAACACCCAATCGCCGATGGGAATGATCAGGCCGTTCTCCTCGGCCATGGGGATGAACAGGGCCGGCGAGGTCAGCCCGCGTTCGGGCGAGAGCCAGCGGATCAACGCCTCGACTCCCACCATCCGGCTCGTTCCGAGCTCCACCACCGGCTGATAGGCTAGAAAGAACTCGCCCCGGCGCAGGGCCTGACGCAGTCGATTCTCGATGGCCATGCGCTCGGACTTTTCGCGCAAGAGGTCGCCGGAGTAGAGCTCGTAGCGGGTTCTCCCCAGCTCCTTGGCGCGATAGAGGGCGCTCTCGGCGCACTTGAGGGTCAACTGGGGGTCCAGCTCCGGGTGCACCAGAGCGATGCCGATGCTGGCCCCCACGTAGACCTCGCTCCCGTCGATCTCGAAGGGAGCCACCAGGCTCTCCAGCACCCGCTCAGCCACGGCTCCGGCTTCCAGGCTCGGGTCGCGCCTCCGGCGCCGGTCCATCTCGTGTTCCTCGGCTTCGTGGGCCCGGGCCGAGAGCACCACCAGGAACTCATCCTCGCCTCGCCGGCTGACCAGGTCGGTGGCCCGCAGGGTGGAGGCGAGCCTCAAGCCCACCTGGCGCAGCAGCTCGTCCCCCGTACGGTAGCCCAGCACCGCGTTGATGACGTGAAAGCGGTCCAGGTCGACCACCAGCAGGGCCGAGCTCGAGTGCACCCGGGCGTCCAGCGAGCGCAGGGCGGTCTCCATGGGGACCAGCCGGCGACCGGGCTCGGGCGCCGCCCGGGGACCCGGTCGCGTGCGCTGCTCGGGGAGCGAGCGCAGCACCACGAGCTCGGCCTCGGCTCCCTGCCAGTTGATGGCATGGCGCGAGACAAAGGCGCGACCCAGGCCGGGGATGGCCAGGGTCGAGTCGGTGGGAAGGTCGAGCTCGCGCCCCTCGATGGGGCCAAAGAGCTCTCGGGCGCGCTCGTTGGCAAAGGAGACGACGCCGTCGTAGCGCAGGATCAGCAAGGGCTCCAGGGCGGCCAGAATCCCGTGCAGGTCGCGTGGATTCACGGCGGCCCCGCCAGGGGCAGGGTGAAGTGGAAGCGGCTGCCCTTGCCCGGCTCGCTTTCGACCCCGATGCGGCCCCCGTGCTGGGTCACGATGCTCTTGCAGATGGCCAGCCCCAGACCGGTGCCCCCCTTGACCCGGGCGTCCGAGGCATCGACCTGCTGGAAGCGTCCGAAGACCGCGTCCAGCTTGTCAGCCGGAATGCCACGGCCCTGGTCGGTGACGGTGAATTCGACGCTGTGATCGACCAGGCGGACGCTCAGTGCGACGGTTTGCCCCTCACTTGAGAACTTGACCGCATTGGAAAGCAGGTTTACCAGCGTTTGCACCACCCGATCGGGGTCGGCTCGCAACGGAGACTGCAAAGGGTGGCCCTCCAGCAGCACCTTGCCCTTCTCGGCCAGGGGCTTGACGATGTCCAGAGCCGAGGTCACCAGGGCGGAAACTTCGGTATCCGAGACGTTCAGGCTGACCGTGCCCGACTCCATGCGCTCGATGTCGAGAATGTCATTGATCAGCCGCACCAGGCGGTCGGTGTTGTTGACTGCTATGTCCACCATCCGCTGGGCCTTGGGGCTGAGCTGGCCCAGCGCTCCCCCCGCCAGAAGACCCAGGGAGCCCCGGATGGAAGTCAGCGGCGTGCGTAGCTCGTGGCTGACCACCGAGACAAACTCATCTTTCATGCGCTCGACCTCTTTGTAGGCGGTGATATCGCGAAAGCTTACCACCGTTCCGAGCTGGCGTCCATGCTCTCGGATGGGCGTGACCACCAGCTCGGCCGGAAAGCCTGTGCCATCTTTGCGCTGGAGCCATTCGTCGCGGTCGGAGAGAGTGGTCGATTGGGTCAGCGGGCAGTCGCTGCGTGCGTGCCTCGAGCCCGCGTGCACCAGGTCGTGGAGGTGAGCGCCCAGAAGCTCCAGGGCGTGATAACCTGTCAGCCGGACGGCAGCTGGATTGGCGAAGGTGACCCGGCCGAGCTCATCCAGCCCGCAGATCCCGTCCCCGGCCGAGTTCAAGATCAGCTCCATCTGCCGATTGATCCGTTCCAGGCTCTCGCGCACGCGACCGCGCTCGATCGACTGGCCGATCTGGGAGGCCAGCGTCATGACCAGTTGCATGAGATCGGGGTCGGGCTCGAGCGGCTCACGACGGAAGAACTCCATCACCGTGAGCACCTTGCCCTCGACCGAGATGGGGAAGGCCATGGCGCCTTTGAGACCGGCCTTGAGAGCCGGGCCGGCCCGGATGAAGATGGGATCGCTCTGCACGTCGGCCACCCAGGCTGGAATCCTCTGTTGATAGACCCGACCTGGCAGGCTGGTGGAGCGTGCGGCGAACGAGGAGCAGGCCTGAGTGAATGTCTTCAGCTCGTCGGCCGAGCCTCGAGTCCAGGAGCTCTGGAGCTCGAGCGTGTCGTCGAGCTCGTCCACCCCCCAGAGCAGGGCCACGTCCCAACCCAGCCCCTCGCCCAGGGTATCGAGCAGACGAGGCATGCTGGCCACCGTCGAGGTTGTCTGAGCCAGTTGGCGGGCCAGAGCGTACTGGATTTCGCGACGGCTCTGGTTGGTCTTGAGGTCGGTGATGTCGCGAGCCAGAGCGTAGAGGCAGCGGTCCTCCGGGAAGGAGCGACAATTCCAGGCCAGCCAGCGGTGCAGGCCGTCGCGCCGGCGAAAGCGGGCTTCGAAGGCACAGCTTGCCTGGCCCTGTCGGCTGCTCTCCAGCTCGCGCTCAGCCCGGGCCTGGTCGTCGGGATGAAGCAGCTCTCGCAGCGGGCGACCCTCGAGCTCGGAGCGGCTGTACCCGAACAGGGCCAACCAGACCGAGTTGAGTCGTTGGAAGCGGTGCTCGAAGTCAAGCGTGGCCAGCGGGTCGGCCGTGCTTTCGAACTGGCGGTCTCGTTCCAGCTCGGCTCGGGCCTGCTGGCGCAGGGAGCGGCCGAGGGCCAGAAAACAACCGGCCGAGAGGAGCACCGCCAGCAGGGCTTCGCCCAGCACGGCCAGCTGGGCAGTCCGGACCTGAGTGGCCATGGTGGTCCGTAACGAGCTTAGCCGTTGCTGTCCGCTTGCGCGCAGGTCTTCGGCTGCTGCCAGAAGCTCGCCCATCAGGGCTCTGCCCTCTTCTGCCCGGATGGACGCGACCGCCTCGGGGGTGCGTCCGGTCGTGGCCAGCTCGATGAGGCTCTCCATATGCTGGCGCAACGCGAGGAAAGCGTTTTCCAGTCGGGCCACGCGCTGGGCATCTTCGGGGATCTGGGCCACCAGCTCCCGGGTTCTGGCCAGGTGGAGGTCGAGGGTGCCGTGGACCTCCCGAAACTCGTCGAGGTAGATGGCCTCCCCGGTGAGGATCAGGGCGCGCTCGCTGGCTTTCATCTGAAAGAGCCGGCTGATCAGGTCTTCCACCGCGTGTTGGACTTCCAGGGTTCGGGCCGCTTGCTCGGTGGTGCGAGCGTAAGCGCTGGTGGCGTAGGAAGCGAAGCCGCCTCCCAGAGCCAGGATGGCAATCTGCACCAGGACCATCAGGGGGAGAGTGCTTCGGATCAGGCTCAAGCCGGGTGGCCGCCAATCGTCCATGTGTTCGCTTGACCGCAACCGCCTGCCGGGTGTATGATGCGAGCATGGTTCGTTAAATTATGCGAATGCATAGTTCCCTGGAGGGAAGAAATGATGAAAACTCTCACCGCTCGCCAGTCCCAGATTCTCCATATGGTCTCCGATTTTCTGCAAGAGGGTCGATTGCCCTCGGCAATCCGACTCTCCGAAGAGCTCGGCCTGGCCGGAGAATCCAGTGTCACGCCGATCTTGAAGGCACTCGAGAAAAAAGGCTACCTGGATATCCAGGGTGGTATCAAAGGGCGCCCCCGCCAGTTGAGCTTGACCCCCAAAGGCAAGCAGGCGGTGCATAAGCCGGGTCTGCCGATTCTGGGCTCGATACCGGCTGGCCCTCTGCGCGAGGCACTCGAGCAAGCCGGCGAGTTCGCCGAAACGCTCAAGGACCTTTTGCCCTATCAGGACGGCGACTTCTTGTTGACCGTCGAAGGCGAGTCCATGATCGGGGACGGTATTCTTCCCGGCGATCAGGTTTTGATCCGGCCGGGCGTAATCCCTGCTGCGGGCGAGATCGTGGCGGTATGCGTGGGAAGCCACTACGAGGCCACACTCAAGCGCCTTTACCCCGAGCCCAGCAAGGGCAAGGTGCGGCTGGTTGCCTCCAATCCCGACTTCAAGGAGCAAGCCTACCCGGCGGAAGAGGTCAAGATCGTCGGGGTCCTGCGCGGGGTGGTGCGCCGCCATGTCGGCGGCTGAGCTGGCCTTCGGCGTCCTCTGGCTGGCCGATTTTCCGGTCTGGGCCTGGCGCCGTCTCGAGCCGGCTCTGGCCGAGCGCGAGCTTCTGGTGGTGGCCGCCGGACAGGTGGTCAGCCTCACCCCGGCTCTGCGCCAGGCCGGCATTCGAGTGGGCTTCAGTCGGGAGCGGGCTCTGGCCCTGGCCCCCCGGGCCGAAGTGCGGCTGGCGGCAGGCATCCCTCAGGGCCTGATTGAGGAGGAGGTGCTGCAAGCCTGCAACCGCTATACTCCCTGGCTCGAGTCTCAAGGGGCGGGGCTGTTGGTGGCCAGGCTGGCCGCTCACGAGCTGGACGAGCTGGCCGCTTGCTTCGGGGCCCGGGCGGGGCTGGCCAGCGATCGCTCCACCGCTTATCTGGCGGCTCTGGCTGCTCGCCCGGGCCGGTTGCTCCAGGTGAGCGCCGGCCACGAGCACCTCTTTCGCCAGGCCCTGCCGCTGGCCTTGCTGGGTCGAGCCGAGCTCTCGCCCGACAGCTTGCAGAAGCTTTCCTGGCTGGGCTTCAGCACGGTGGCCAGCTTGCTGGGCCTGACCCGGGCCCAGCTGCAGGCCCGTCTGCCTGAAGGCGAGCAGCTTTACTGGCTGAGCCGCTGGGAGGATCGTCGTCCGGTGCCGCTCTACAGCCCTCCTCTCGAGTTGGAGTCTCGCTGGGCGCGCGAGGAAGAGCTCGATGAGCTCGAGCCGGTGCTGCGCCACTTGCTTGGCGAGCTGTTGCCTCGATTGGGGACGCGTCGGGTCAGCCGGGTCACGGTCGAGGCCGGCTCGGTGGCGGCCCGGCGTTACCTGCAGAGCCCCACTGCCCGTTCTGGTCCGCTCTGGAATGCCGTGTCGAGAGCCGGTCATGAAGCCCTGGCTGCTTGCCGCGAGCGGCCTGACGAGCTCGCTCTCCGGTTGGGCGGTTTGCTTTCGCCACCGGCTCGCCAGGAGCTGCTGTTCGCTCCTGCTCGACGCAGCCTGCGCCCCGAGGGGTTGCAGAAGGCGCTGCGCCGCCTCGAGGCGCGCCTGCCGGGTCGGCTGCTCAAGGTGCGCTACCACAACCCCGAGGCCTACCTGCCCGAGGAAGCCTGGACGCTGGAGCGCCTGCACCCCTCATGAGGCAGGTCATGGAGCCGATCGAGGTGCGGGTGGAGGCCGACGGATTGAGGGCCTTTCGCTGGCGCAGACGGGTCTATCCCGTCGAGCAGATCCTGGAGAGCTGGGTCTACCGGGGCCGCTGGTGGACCGACGAGTGTCTGGCCGGCGAGCGGCGGGTCTACTACCGCCTCCTGGCCCGACCGGGCTGCTATGAGCTGTATCGCTCCGACCGCCAGGGCTGGGTGCTCAGTCGAGTCCTGGATTGAAGCGCCTGTTCTGAGCGGGATCTCCTACCAGAGCTGGGCTCGCTCGGTCTCGGGCAGGGCCATCGGCTGGCCCGGCTCCACTGCGTAAGCGGCTGCGAAGGCGGGCAGGTTCTTCAGCGTCTGGTTGATGCGGAACTCGACCACCGGGTGCGGGTCGGTCTGCACCTGCTGGCGGGTGGCCTCGGGGCGCTGGTTGTTGGCCCACACCTGGCCGAAGCCCATGAAGAAACGCTGCTCGGGCGTGAATCCGTCCAGCTTGGGTCCGAAGGGTTTGCCCTTGAGCGAGTTCTGGTAGGCGGTCAGGGCCAGGGTCACACCGCCCACGTCGGCCAGGGCTTCGCCCAGCACCAGGTTGCCGTTCAGGCGCAGGCCCGGCTCCACCTCGTAGCTGTCAGCCTGGGCCTTGATGACCCCGGCCCGGCTCATGAACTCCTCGCGGTCGGCCTCGGTCCACCAGTTGCGCAGGTCGCCCTCGGCGTCGAACTTGGAGCCATTGTCGTCGAAACCGTGGGTGAACTCGTGCCCGATGACCATGCCGATCCCGCCGTAATTGATGGCGTCGTCGGCCTGAGCGTCGAAGAAGGGGGGCTGCAGGATGGCGGCTGGGAAAACGATCTCGTTGTTCTGGGGGCTGTAATAGGCGTTGACCATGGCCGGGGACATGTGCCAGGCTGCCTTGTCGACCGGTTGCCCGATCTCGGCCAGGTCCTTGCGGGCTGCCCAGGCGCGAATGCTCATCACGTTCTGGCCGTAGACCCCGCGCTCGACGGGAATGTCGGACTCGTCTGGCCACTCGTCCGGGTAGCCCACCTTCACGCCCACGTTGGCCAGCTTGTCCAGGGCCTGGGATTTCGTCTCGGGGCTCATCCAGTCAAAAGAGCGGATGTGCTCGCCCAGGGCTCCGCGGATGTTCTCGATCATCTCCTCGCAGCGAGCCTTGGATTCGGGCGGGAAGGTGCGCTCCACGTAGGCCCGGCCCAGCGACATGCTGAGGTGGTTGGCGGTGGAGTCGGCCATGCGCTGGTCGCGAGGCTTGCGTCCCTGGGCCCCGCTCAGCACCTTGCCGAAGAAGTTGAAGCTCTCCTCATCGAATCGGGCCGGCAGGAAGCCGGCCGCGCCGTCCACCAGGCGCACCTGCAGGTAGGCCTTCCAGTCCTCCACCGGGGTCTCGGACAGCTCGCGGTCGAGCTGCTCAAAGAAGCGCGGGGTGGCCATGTTGACGGTCTCGAGCGATTCCAGCCCCAGCCCGCTCAGATAGCCGTTCCAGTTGAAGTTGGGCGTCAGCGCCTGCAGCTCGTCGCGATTCATGATGTGGTAGAGGTTGGCCGGGTCGCGCATCTCGGCCTTGCTGAGCGAGGCGTTGGCCAGCCGGGTCTCCAGGGCCATCACCCGACCGGCCTTGGAGGCGGCCGAGGCGCTATCGTCTCCAAGCAGCTCGAACACCTTGCCCAGGTGCTCCACGTAGGCGGCCCGCAGCTGGTCGGCCTTCTCGCCCTGGTCCTCGTAGTAGTTCTTGCCGGGCAGGCCCAGGCCGCCCTGGTAGGCGCCAGCGATGTTCATTGTGCTGTCCTGGTAGTCGGTCACGCTGCCGAAGCCAAAGGCGGCCCCGTTGCCGGTGCGGTGGAGCTCGGTCAGGGTGGCTTGCACGTCGGCCGCGCTTTGCATCGAGCCGATGCGGTCGAGCAGGGACTGGATGGGGGAAAGGCCGGCCGCCTCGATGCTGGCCGTGTCCATAGCGCTGGCGTAGAAGTCCCCCAGCTTCTGCTCCACCGAGCCCTTCGGGGCGTCGGTGCGCCCGGCGTACTCCTCCAGGATTTGCTTCTGGATGCGGGTGCTGGCCTCGCGAAGCTCGTTGAATCGGCCCCAGCGCACCTGCTCGTTGGGGATCGGGTTCTTGGCCAGCCAGCCGCCGTTGATGTGCTGGTAGAAGTCCTGCTGGGGAGCCACGGCCGGGTTCAGGTTGCTGAGATCAAACCCGTGGCCGGGAACGCTCTCGGACTGGCTCAGAGCGATGTCGCGCAGGGTGGTGAGATAGGCCGCCCCGGCCCCGCTGGCCTGCGGGCTGGTTTGGGCCGTGACGGCGGCAGCTTTGGCGGCCGCTTCCGGCTCGCTCGGAAGAGTCGCGATCTGGTCGAGGTAGATGTTGGCGACCTGGGCTCGCACTCGCGGGTTGTCCACCGTCTCCAGGGTGCGCACTCCAAGCTGGGCAAGCACCACGCTGGCCGGTCCACTGAGGCTGACCCCCAGAGCGTTGGTGGCTGTAGCCTGGCCGCTCTTGGCCAGCGAGGAGGCGCTGGGTGGCTGGGGCCGGCCCAACTCGGCCTGGTCCACCGGGACCGATTCTTGCGTCTGGCCGGCAGAAGCCGCCTGGGGTCTTGAGCTCAGCGGGGCGATGGACTGGGCGGAGAGGGGGCGAACGAGCAAAGAAGCCTCCAGAATGTTCTTGTGGTAGCATTCTAGAGGCTCCGACCGGTCAGGATGGTTGCCTTTGTGTAAAACTACAGTCGGGGTCGCAGTCGAAAGGTATTGCTGCTCAGCCTCGCTGGCCCGTGATCGCTCGCTAGAAATGGCCACGCAGGCTTAGAATAATGGCCGCCGGGCACAGGGCCGCGGCGGCCGG
>JAANMW010002728.1_pt1 | contig 15210 bp, 13 predicted proteins | sample 7279671 | NCBI WGS metagenome assembly JAANMW01 (sample SAMN14094541, study PRJNA606508) | bioreactor metagenome | isolation source: A lab-scale SPAN reactor treating ammonium-rich wastewater day 247 | place: Ireland: Galway | collected 2017-09-19
GTCCAGGTGCCCGAGGTTCCATGCCAGCGTCCCCCCGGCATACCCCACCCCCTGGATTCCCATGCCGATCAGGATCAGTTCCAGCCGGTGCAGGACCGTCCCCAGCAGGATCACCGACTGCGCAAGAACGAACACCCACGAGTGGTACGACCGGAAGACCACGACATGCCGCGCCCGAAGGAGCCGCGCCCACAGCGGGATCGCCAGCGGCATCACCAGCAGCGGGATGGAACTGGTCGCAAGAATCCCACCCAGGTACTGCTCCCGGAACTGGTCGCGCAGCGTGATGACCAGCGGCGCCGTCAGCATGATGTTCCCCGTCCCAAGAAGGAACATGAACAACTGGAAGAACGCGAAGTGGGGGTCGCGCCGGAGCACCCTCGGGACGGCCAGCGGGTTGAAACTGGGCCGGTCGTCGTCGGTGTGGGCGTCTTCCCGACGGAGCAGCCCCTTGTGCCGGCGAACACGGATGCGCGAATAGGCGAAGACCCCGGCCAGCCCGAACGCGCACGCCGCCGGCACGAGGAACCTGAACGACTCCGGACGAGCATCGAGCGCGAGCCCCAGCGCATAACCCGCAACGGCGACGACGAGGACGGTGAGCGTCGCGAAGCGCCCGGTCGCGTGCGCACGCTCCGACCGGTGGTAGTTCGCACTCCACACCGTCGCGCGAAGCGTCACCACCCCCGCCATGAAGACCCGCGCGAGCATGACGACGCCGGCGAGCGCGAGCACGCCCGGACCCGACCGGGGGAGGAACGCGATCACCAGAATCATCGCCAGCGTCGAGACCTGGAGCGTGTTGATGAACCGGATCTTCGAGCGGCCGTGCGCCGCCGCCGCCCACGCGAAACTCGTGATGTTCGCGAACTCCGGCGCGGCCATCAGCAGCGCGACGATGAAGTTCAGTTTGCGGACCGGGACGGCATCCTCGAACGCATTCTTCGCGATCACGGAGATGATGGAACCCTCGATGACGGTGAGGGCGACGGCGAAGAGCGAGGCATAGGCGAGCTCGCGCGAGAAGTTCCTCCGCACAGGCTTGGGCATCGAAGAGGGATGGAACCCGCGCAGGAACCGGGCGGGGAGCCCGAGGCCGAAGCGGGCGAGACGGCGCACGGGGGGAAGGGTTGGAGGGCAGAAGGGGGGAAGCAAGTCCGCGACGGGTTTCGTACCAGCCCAGGTCCCCGCGACCCGCTACGCTCTGCCCCGTGAGCCAGCGCGAGTACGTGCTCGGGACGGACGCCGCCGAACTGGAGCGCCTCGGGCTCCAGCACCGGATTTGGTCGGCGGCGGCTTTCGGGGCGTGGGAACGCGCCGGGATCGGGCCCGGTTCGAGGGTCCTCGACATCGGCTGCGGGCCGGGATACGCAACCACCGACCTGGCCGAACTCGTCGGGCCGGGCGGGCTCGTCGTGGGGATCGACGAATCGGCGGGGTTCGTCCAGACGCTGCGATCTCGGGCGTCGGCACGCGGGCTCTCGAACGTGGAGGCGATCGTCGGCGATGTCCACGACCTCGCCGGCATCGAGCCGGACGCGTTCGACGCCGCCTACGCCCGATGGGTGCTCTGCTTCCTCCCCGACCCGGCGAGGGGCGTGCAGGCGGCGGTGAGAGCCCTGCGCCCCGGCGGCAGGCTCTGCGTGCAGGATTACTTCAACTACGAGTGCATGACGCTGGCGCCCAAACGACCCGCCTTCACACGGGTCATCCGTTCGGTGGGCGAGAGTTGGCGCGCACGCGGCGGGAGTCCGGACATCGTGGGGGATCTCCCCAGGTTGATGCGGGAGGCGGGATTGCACGTCGAGCACCTCGACGTGAACGAGCGGATCGCAAGGCCGGGCGAGCCCGCGTGGCAGTGGCCCGACACCTTCTGGCGGTCGTTCGTGCCGCGCCTGGTCGCGGGCGGCTTCCTGACCGAGGCGGAGAAGCACGCGTTCTTCGCGGCGTGGACCGAGGCATCGGGCGACCCGGACTCGTTCATGTTCCTGCCGCCGGTCTTTGACATCGTGGGCCGGAAGCCGGGCTGAAGAGGGCATCGAGCCCCGGCCCTCGTGCGACCGCCCGGAAGCCTACTCGGCCCCCCCGATGCACGCCAGCACCGGCAGCCTCATCAACAGGCAGAGCACCACGAGCAAGGTCAGCATCCAACTCGCGGCCGGCATCACCTTGTCGATCAGGTTCGAGTAGAACCCGATCTGGGTCGGTCGCTGGGCCATCCAGATCGAGATGATCTTGCCGGGAGTGTCGAGGACTGGAGACTCACCCCGCACTGACTCGTCGAAATCCCAGTCATCAAAGATCGAGGGGTTGCCGTTCGGATGTTTCCATGGAACGAGCCTTCCCTTGAGAGTACCGCAGTTCATGGCATACTCCATCCATGAGTGCGTGAGCGGAGCGCCGACCGCCTTCGCGACCACCGTGGCGTGGAGGGCCGCGGAGCAGTAGAGTTTGTACCCCGCCTCCAGTCTCCAGCGCAGGATGTCCCGGACCGCGACGGGCACGAGGAACGCCGTCACGCTCAGCACGGCGAGGGCGATCGACTTCCAGGCCCGCGCATCATCCGGAAGGTCGATGAACTGGAAGAAGACGAGGCCCCCGGCGCCATAGGACAGGAGGATCGTCGAGAGCACGTGACGGGCATCCTGGCAGAAGGTCTCTCTCGCGAGGTAGATCTGCTCGATGGCGCCGTTGAGCAGGCCGTCGAAGAGGCCCGCGTCTGTCGGTTCTTCCTCTTTGGATTGAGAAGGAAGCGCGCCCTCGAGCAAACTGGCGGTGTCTTCGATCCACTTCGGCGTCGGCATCGCACGAGCATACACCGGCCCGACGGATGGCTGGTTTCCTCTCGATGTGAAGCCTCTGTGAAGTTCAGGGCCGGGGCCCCGATCACCCAGCCGACGATCAATAGTTCGGCGTCGGTGGGCGGAAATCCTCGAAGCGGATGGCGCGGAAGTAGGCGATCGTGCGGGCAAGCCCCTCGCGGAGGGGAACGTTGGGCTTCCACCCGAGACGTTCGCCGGCGAGGTCGATGACGGGTCGCCGCTGCGCGGGGTCGTCCTCGAGGGCGGGCCGGGTGACGAGCGGACTCCGGGATCCGGTGAGTTCGAGCACGAGTTGGGCGAGTTGGCGGATCGTGAACTCGCCCGGGTTGCCGATGTTGACAGGGCCGACAAAGTCATCGGGCCCGTTCATCATCGCGAGAATGGCGTCGATGAGGTCGTCGCAATAGCAGAAGGACCGGGTCTGCTCGCCATCGCCGTAGAGCGTGATGGGTTCGCCCAGGATGGCTTGTCGGATGAAGTTGGAGACGACGCGCCCGTCGAAGGGGTGCATCCGCGGGCCGTAGGTGTTGAAGATGCGGACGACGCGGATGTTGACCTTGTTGGAGCGGTGGTAGTCGAAGAAGAGAGTCTCCGCGGCGCGCTTGCCCTCGTCGTAGCAGGCGCGCGGGCCGATGGGGTTCACGTTCCCGCGGTAGGACTCGGGCTGGGGATGCACCGTGGGATCCCCGTAGACCTCGGACGTGGAGAACTGGAGGACCTTCGCGCGGCACCGCTTCGCGAGCCCCAGCACGTTGATCGCGCCCATGACCGACGTCTTCATCGTCTTGATCGGGTTGTACTGGTAATGCCCAGGGGCCGCGGGGCAGGCCGCGTTGTAGATCTCGTCCACCTCGAGCCAGATGGGATGCGTGATGTCGTGGCGGATGAACTCGAAGTTCGCCTTCTGGAGCAGGTGGGCGATGTTGGCCTTGTGGCTCGTGAAGAGGTTGTCCAGGCAGATCACGTCGTGCCCCTGGGCGACGAGGCGGTCGCACAGATGGGACCCGAGGAAGCCGGCGCCGCCGGTGACGAGGACTCGCTTGACCTTCGACAAGGACTCGGCTCCTTCAGGGAGAGTCAGCGCGGGAGGTGCTCACGAAGGTATCGGGCATAGGCAGCCACGGCATCCAAGGGTTCGTGGCGCGGCTCCCACCGGAGCCCGGCACGCGTCCGGGTCAGGTCGGCGCAGGTGTAGTCCTGGTAGAAGGCTCGGATGGTCGCGGGCATGTCGATGTAGGTTGTCCGGCCCGGACCGCTGTGTCCGAGATCGGACTGGAAACCATCAGGCGACAGGGACGCGATCCCCAGACCCCTGCGGATCGCCTCGACGATCTCGTTGAAGGAGGTGGCCCGGCCCGACCCGAGGTTGTACACGCCGGGCTTGGCATCCGGCTCGGCCGCCTTGAGCGTGCACTCGACGACATCGTCGATGTAGACCTGGTCGCGGGCCTGAGACCCGTCGCGGAAGAGGCTCGGGCTCATGCCGGCGAGCATCTGCCAGGCGAGTTGGAAGACCATCGAGGCCATCTTCCCCTTGCGCGATTCCCCCGGTCCGAAGACGTTGAAGAAGCGCAACCCGACGACATGCGGCCCGACCCGGGCGTGGGGATCGACGGCGTAGACGGGGGACTCGCGCGAGTGCTCGAGCCAGACGCGGTGGTGGACCTGCTCCATCATCCACTTGCTGAAGCCGTAGACATTGCTCGGCAGGCCGGCGGCGTCCTCGGGAAAGGGGGTTCGGTCTCGGGCTTGCGGAGGCGTGCCGTAGGTCGCGGCGGAGGAGGCATAAACGAGCGGGACGTGATGGAGGAAGGCCCAGCGGAGCATGGGCTCGAAGCCCTCCACATTCTCGCGGAGCATCTCCCCTTCGTCGGCAAGGGTGGTGTCGGTGATCGCGCCGAGGTGGAAGACGGCGGCGGGCTTGACTGGGCCAGGGAAGCCCTCACCCCACCGGAGTTGTCGGGAAGAGAGGGGAAGAACCTCGCCGCGGAAGGGCCCGGCGTTGAGCCTGGCGCACGCTTCATTGAGATTCGCGAAGGAACCGGATCGGAACGGGTCGACGACGATGACATGGTGGCCGCGCGCCTGCAGTGTGGCGGCGAGGTTGGAACCGACGAACCCGGCCCCGCCGGTGACGATGGAGGTCGGCATGGGCGATGGTAGGAACGAGGAAGGGCGGGTTACTCCCCGACCGGGGCGGGGGCCTGGAAGTCGGCGGGGAGGACTTCGAGTTCGAGGTGGAAGTGCGTTGGCTCCTGGAACGATCCCGGGGCCGTGCGGACCCAGGGGTCCTTGATGTGTCGGAGGAGGGCGTAGGGAATCCTGGCTTCGATCGTCAGGGAGCCATCGGCTTCGATGCGGGTTTCAACCTTCGCGGCAGGATCTGGCCTGCGGTCGTCGACAGGGTGGGCCGCAGGATCGGGCGTCGGCGGGCGATTGATGATGCCCATGCGGGCGGTGTCTTCGGTGATGATGCCGTGGAGGGTGTCGGTGAGGCTCGCGGTGTTATAGAGATTGATGGACTCCCCGCCCAGCCCGCAGGCGGCGAGATCCTCGGGCATGTACTTGACGTGCTGGAGAATGGTGTCGGGGACGGTGACAATGGGCTGGTTGAACTGGACGCCGGTGAGGCGGATGTGAATCTCGGAGTCGGGGGCGAGGTCTTCGAAGAAGGGTCGGACGTTTCGCTCCTTGTAGAACCCGACGCGAACGATGGCGCCCGCGGGGTTTCCCGCCCCGGCGTCGAGGCGGGTGCCTCCCAGGGCGACGAAGCACTCCAGATTGTGACCCATCACGCCGCGCTGCTCGGGGGCGGTGTAGGGGCGGTCCATCGTCAGTTCCATGGACTTCCCGGACCGCTGGGGCCAGCCGATGGCGATGGTGGGGTGGCGGGCGTCGTCCACGAGCAGCATGGGCCCGCTCGTGAGGGTGGTGGAAAAAAAGATGCAGGCGGCGGCGAAACCGGGTAGGCTCATCCGTATAAGGCTACCACCCCTCCGGAACCGGGCAAGGAAAAGAAGAGGTCAAATCGGTGCTTGGCGACTTCGGAGGGTCGTGCTAGTCTGGATTTTTGGCCCGGGCCCAGCCCCCCCCCCACCAGGAGCCTTGGAGATGCTGAAGAACACGGCGTGGATGTGCATTGTCGCGGGGATGACTTCGAGCGTGGTGATCGCGGATGACGCGGACCAGAAGTACAGGGATCGTCGCCCGGCCGTGGCCGGCCCGGTGATGACGGGGCCGCAGGCCCAGGCGCTGCTGGCCCTGGAGGGAGGCGGAGGCGGCGGCGGCGGGGGCACGGGTCGGGAGGTCTTCAACGCGAAGGCGATCAGCCTGGAAGCATGGCTGCCTCTGAGCGCGTTCCCGAACAACAACGGATCAGGAAACGACATCTGGGGGTACGTCTCCCCGAGCGGTCGCGAATACGCGATCGTCGGCCTGGAGAAGGGCTTCGCGTTCGTGGAGGTGACGGTCCCCAGCGATCCGAAGATCGTGGCGTTCATCACAGGCCCGACGAGCCTCTGGCACGACGTGACCGTCATCGGTCACTTCGCCTACGGTGCGAGCGAGGGCGGCTCAGGGATCCAAGTGATGGACATGAGCAACATCGACAACGGGGTCGTCACCCTCGTCCAGAACAAGACCCAGTTCGGCCACTCATCGACCCACACCATCCTCTCGAACCCGGACTCCGGCTTCCTCTACCTCTGCGGCGCAAACATCGCCAACGGCGGGCTTATCGCGGTGGACGTGAACGCCAACCCGGCCAACCCGTCGTTCGTCGGCAACGGACAGGGCGGGTACACCGGCGCCTGGACGACGAGGTATGTCCACGAGGCGCTCATCCAGACCTACACCAGCGGGCCCTACGCCGGCAAGGAGATCGCGTTCCTCTTCACCGGCGGGCCGGCAAACGGGAACAACTCCACCGGGCTCGACATCGTCGACGTCACGAACAAGTCGAACTTCGTCCAGCTCGGTAGCCTCAAGTACAACTCGATCCGCTACTCTCACCAGGGGTGGACGACCGAAGACAAGAAGTTCCTGTACCTCAACGACGAACTCGACGGACCAAACCAGGGCGTCTCGTCGTCGCTCACACGCATCATCAACATCGAGAACCTGTCGGCGCCGTTCGAGGCCGGTTCGTTCTCCTACGGCGGGACGGCGATCGACCACAACCTCTATGTGAAGGGCAACCTGCTCTTCGAGAGCAACTACACGGCGGGGCTGCGCGTCTTCGACATCACCAACCCGGTCTCGCCCAAGCAGATCGCGTTCCTCGACACCAGGCCCGAGAACGACAACGACTCCTTCAACGGTTCGTGGGGGAACTACCCCTACCTGCCCTCGGGCACGATCCTGATCAACGACATCGAGCGCGGGCTCTTCGTCGTCAGGCTCGGGCTCCTGAACATCTCGTTCGAGGGGACCATCCCCACGACGCTCGCGCCATCCACACCCACGCCCGTGACCGTCAAGATCGCGGAGGAACTCTCCACGCTCGATCCACAGACCGTCACCCTGCACGTGAGCGTGAACGGCTCGGGGTTCAGCGACATCCCGATGACCGATGCCGGCGCGGGCCTGTTCACCGGGAACATCCCCGGCGCAGCCTGCCTGGACAGCATCAAGTTCTACGTCTCCGCCCAGAGCACCGACGTGGGTGTGAACAAGGCGACGCGCAAGCTGTTCCCGGTGGCGAACACGCCCCAAGCGATCCTTGCCCTCGGTCTGGAGGGGCTGGAGGGCCACATCAAGACCATAGGGCTGTACCGCAGCAAAGCGCGGCACCTGCTGCAGACCTGCCAGATCCTGGTGGAGCAGCACGGTGGGTGTGTGCCGGGCACGCGCGAAGCGCTGGAGCAGCTCCCCGGAGTCGGCCGCAAAACCGCCAACGTGGTGCTGAACGTGGCCTTTGGCCAGCCGACCATGGCCGTGGACACACACATCTTTCGCGTCGGCAACCGCACCGGCCTGGCGCCGGGCAAGACGCCGCTCGAAGTCGAACGCCGGTTGCTGCGGCGCGTGCCCGCTGCGTACGCGCGCGATGCGCACCATTGGCTGATCCTCCTGGGCCGCTACGTTTGCCAGGCGCGCAAACCGCGCTGCTGGGAATGCGTGGTGGCGCCCTACTGCGACTACCGGCCCAAGACGCCGCCGCCGTGAAGACGCGCGCCGCTATCGATTTTGTATCATTAAAGGCTTGCCCGGCGAGCCCTGGCAACGCACCGCGGAAAGTTCAACAGCCCCGCTGCAGGGCCGAAGCGCACCCTGGCCCTGGCTATACTGGCTGCACCGCCCCACGCCCGCATGCCCACTGAATGACCAGCCTCGACCCGCGCTCCCTGATCGCCATGGGAGGCTTCATGGCCCTGGTGATGGGCATCGTGCTCGGCTCCATGCGGCGCTATTACCCACCGAGCATCCTGGGCCTGGGCTATTGGGCGCTGACGCCGGTTGCCTGGCTGATCACCGCAGGCCTGTTCGCCTACGCCGGCGACTGGCTCGATACGCGCCGCCTGGTGGGAAACGGTTTTCTGATCGGCGGCTTCGTGCTCTTTCACATCGGCTGCCGGCGCTTTTTCGGGCAAGCCACGGCGTGGCAGGTCTTCCTGCCTGCGTGGGCCCTGCTCATGCTGGCGCTGGGGTGGTTTTCCTGGGCCGGCCCGTCCTATCCCATTCGCGCGGCCCTGGTGACCACCGCCATCGCGGGCGTGCACTGCGCCACGCTCTGGTTTCTCTGGCGCCACGGCAACCACAACTTCCCCGTGCGCATGGTGCAGGTCACGGTGGCCGCGCATCTGGCGGTTCTGCTGTTCCGGCTGCAATCCCTGTTCCAGGCGGATGCCGTGCCCGACCTGATGATCGCCTCAGCCGTGGAGACCTATTACCTGGGCGCCTACGTCCTCGCCGTGCTGCTGCTCTCCATCGGCGCGGTGCTGATGGCGACCGACCGGGTGCGCACCGAACTCGAACACATGGCCACGCACGACGGCCTGACCGGCACGCTCAACCGGCGCGCCATCCTCGACCGCTGCGAGGAGGAGCACGAGCGCAGCCTGCGCTATGGCCAGCCCTTCGCGCTGATGATGGTCGACCTGGACCACTTTAAGGCCGTGAACGACACCCACGGCCACCAGCACGGCGACCGGGTACTGGTGCATTTCGCCGAATGCGCCCGCGCCGCCCTCCCCGCCCCGACCGCCTGGGACGCTACGGCGGCGAGGAATTCCTGGCCCTGCTGCCCGGCACCACCCTGGAGGCGGCGCAACCCGTCGCCGCGCGCATTCACGCCGCGCTGCAGGCCGGCCACCCGCTGGACTGCCAGCTGAGCATCGGCGCCACCGCCTGGCGGGGCCAGGGCGATTCGCTCGACGCCATGCTCGCCCGCGCCGACGCCGCCCTCTACCAGGCCAAGGCCCAGGGACGCAACCAGACGTGCACCGCCTGAGGGCGCGCTACGGCGCCGCTTGCCCACGCGTCAAGGTGCCGTACTGGGTTACGTTACTGGGCACCACGGAGCAGGTCGGTTTTGATTCAAATGGTTCGCTAGCGACCGCCCATATTGATCGGGAGCTATTTATTTAATAGCTCTCGATGCAGGGCGATCCAACGGGCATCACTTTGCATCGACGCGGGCGAGAGGGCTCGGCGCAACGTGCAGCGCGTCGCGCGCGGCCGTCCACGCGGGGTCTGCGGGATTGAGCGCGGTGCGCAGATAGGCCCACGTCAGCTGCGCCACCGCCTCCACGCGCGCCGGGTTTTCGTCGGTCGTCTCCGCCGCGTCGTAGCCGGAGATCCCCCCAAGGATGTGTTCGCCCCCGAACACGGTGAGCAGGTCCTTGGGGCTGGGGCTCAGGGTGTACGCGCCGGCCCGATACTCGGCCTGGTCGGAGAACATCGGGTTGACATCCCGGTCGCCGACTACGACGAGCGCGGGCGCGGTCATCGCTGAGAAGTCGAGCGTGCGCAGGACCGGATAGCGGTCCCGCGCGGCCCCGGTCAGATAGGTCGGGTTGCCCGGCCCGGCGATGATGACGCCGGCAGCGATCCGCGCGTCGCGCAGATCGGCCACCGAACCGTCGGCGTCGGTGACGCGCTGGCCGAGCAGCATGCCCGCCTTCATGGCGCCGAGCGAGTGCCCCGCTACAGCCACCCGACCCCGGTCCATCCGACCGCGCAGGCCCGGCACGGCCTCCTCAATCGCCTCCAGCGCATCTAGGAGGCGCGTCATGTCCTGGGCGCGGGAGCGCCGGAAGAGCGCTCCCTCGGGTCCGTTGGCGTCGACCACGCCGCGCAGGGTGGCCGACGACAGGTGCGTCGGCTGGATCAAAGTCCAGGAATGACCGATCCGCTCACCGAGGTGGTCTCGCTGCTGCGCCCGAGTGCTCCGTTGGCGAAGATGGCCACCGCCGCCGGAACGTGGATCGCGCGCCGCGCGGAGACCGGGCGCCCGTTTTTTTGCGCGATCGTCGCGGGGGCAGCCCGGTTGACGGTCGAGGGGCACGAAGCCCTGGTGCTCGAGCAGGGCGACTTTGTCCTCGTGCCCGCCGCATTCGACTTCACGGTGTCCAGCCTCGATCCACCCGCGGACGGGGAGGAGACGGCGTACGTCTTCCGCCCCGACGGGGAGATCCGGCACGGCGACCCCAACGCGTCGCCCGATGTGCGGATGCTCGTCGGCTACTGTGTGTTCGCGTCGCCGGACGCAGGGCTGCTTGTGTCCCTGCTGCCGCAGCTGGTGCACGTGCGCGGCGAGCCGACGCTCACCACGCTCGCGTCGCTCATCCATGCAGAGTTCCGCGCCCGGCGCCCGGGGCGCGACATCGTGCTCGCGCGCCTGCTGGACGTGCTCCTGATCGAGGCACTTCGCTCGGCGCCGGGGCGCGCGGCCTCGCCCGGCCTCGTCCGCGGCCTCGCCGACGATCGGCTGGCCGTGGCGATGCGGCGGATGCACGCGCAGCCGAACGCGCCGTGGACCGTCGCCGAACTCGCGCGCGAGGCCGCGATGTCCCGGTCCGCGTTCTTCGCCCGGTTCAGCCGACTCGTCGGCGTGACGCCGATGGAATACTTGCTCGGGTGGCGCATGGCGCTCGCCAAGTGCCTGCTGCGCGACGGCTTGGCGGTCGGCGATGTCGCAGAGCGCGTCGGCTACAGCTCGGCCAGCGCGTTCAGCGTCGCATTCGCCCGAAACGCCGGCCGTCCCCCGGCGCACTTCGCACGCCGCGAACGAGAGATGCGCACGGCGGTACCCGTGGCAGGTGCCGCCGACCCGGAACGGACGGGAAACGCCAACACCGTTGCGGACAGCGCCCACGTCGCGCGGCCTGAATCGTCGGGCTGTTAAGCGGCCGTCGCGCGCCGCTGCCCCCCGCAGCGCGCGAAAAATACAGCAAAATCACCCTGTAGCGCCCGCCCCAAAAGCGCCAGAAGCTATTGATTCAATAGCTGCGAACGCATGTCCTCTCCTCCAACGGGCGACAGGGCCACCCCTCACGCCGCGGTCTTCTCCGACACCCCCGCCGCCTCAAAACTCGCCATCTCGCGCAGGATGGCGCAAGCCGATTGCAGCAGCGGCCAGGCCAGCGCGGCGCCGGAACCTTCGCCCAGGCGCAGGCCCAGGTCCAGTAGGGGCTCGGCCTGCATCTGCGCCAGCATGAGCTGGTGGCCGTGCTCGCCCGAGCGGTGGGCGAACACGCAGCGTTGCAGCACCAGGGGCTGCAGGCGGCTGGCCACGAGCACGGCGGCGCTGGTGATGAAGCCGTCCACCAGGATCACGCGGCGCTCATGCGCGGCCTGTAGCACGGCGCCGACCATGGTGGCGACCTCGTAGCCGCCGAGCGCGGCCAGGGCTTCGAGCGGCGCGGTGGCGGCGGCGTTGGCGTCCAGCGCCTGTTGCAGCACGGCGCGCTTGCGTGCTATGCCTGCGGCGTCCAGCCCGGTGCCCGCGCCGGTGCAGTCGTGCAGCGAAAGGCCGCACAGGCGCGCCAGCAGCAGCGCGGCCACCGAGGTGTTGCCGATGCCCATTTCGCCCAGCAGCAGCGCATTGCCGGGCAGTTCGCGCACCAGTTCGATGCCGTGGTGGATTGCCTGGGCGCATTGGTCGGCGCTCATGGCCGGGCCGGTGCTGGCGTCCTGCGTGCCGGGGGCCACCTTGCGCAGCAGCAGGCGCGGCTGGCCGGGGGCGGCTTCGCGCGGGGCGACATCGCGCGCCACGCCGCAATCGACCACGGTGAGCGCCAGGCCGTGCTGGCGCGCCAGCACGCTGACGGCGGCGCCGCCGGCGAGGAAGTTTTCCACCATCTGCCAGGTCACGTCGCTCGGGAAGGCCGAAACGCCGCGCGCCGCCAGGCCGTGGTCGCCGGCACAGACCAGCATTTGCGGGGCCTCCAGCCGGGGCGCCTCGCTGCCGAGGATCTGGCCCAGGCGCAGCGCGAGCTGCTCCAGCCGGCCGAGCGATCCGACCGGCTTGGTCTTGTGGTCCAGGAGATGCTGCAGGCGCGCCGTGAGGGCGGCGTCGGTGAGGTCGGCAAGCACAGGAAGTTGCATGGAAGTCGGAAAGATCAGGCCAGCAGGCCGTGGAGAAAATCGGTGTCGAAACAGGCGTCCACGCTGCGTGCCAGGCCGTCGAACACCGCGTCCAGTGTGGGCGCCTGGGCGCCGAACAATGCCTGCAGCGCGGCCGGGTCCTCGAACAAACCATGCAGGTACACGCCCAGCACGTTGCCGGCCGGGTTCTGCCAGGCGATGGCGGGCAGGACTTCGCGCGCCACGTCGCCCTTGGCGGCCATGGCCGGGTGCTGGGCCGTCTGGCCGTGGTGGATTTCGTAGCCCGAGACGGCCACGCCCGAGAGGCGCGCCCATGCGCCCGTCAGCTCGGCAAAGCGCGCCGTGGTGCGCTGCACCGTCTTGGCGGGCTCGAACACGGTGACCAGGGGCAACAGGCCCAGGCCGGGGCCGTTGCCGTCGATGCCCTCGGGGTCGATCAGTGCCTCACCCAGCATCTGCAGGCCGCCGCACACACCGAGCACCGCCCTGCCCTCGGCGGCGTGCACGGCAATCGCGCGGTCCAGCCCCTGCACGCGCAGCCAGGCCAGATCGGCGGCGGTGGCCTTGGAGCCGGGCAGCACCACCCAATCGGCGCCGGCCAGCTCTGCCGGGCTGCGCACCCAGCGCAGGCGCACGCCGGGCACGTTCTTGAGCGGCTGGAATTCGTCGAGGTTGCTGATGCGCGGGTAGGCGACCACGGCCACGGTGGTGTGCACGGCGCCGGCGGCCGTGCTGCGGTCGTCGAAGATTCCGTCCTCCTCGGGCAGGCCGTGGTGCCACTGCATGGGAATGGTGGCCACGGTGGGCACGCCGGTGCGCTCCTGCAGGTGCTGCGGCGCAGGCGCGAGCAGGCTGGCGTCGCCCCGGAACTTGTTGAGCACGAAGCCGTGGATGAGTGCGCGCTCGTCCTCGGGCAGCAGCGCCCAGGTGCCGTAGAGGTGGGCAAAGGCGCCGCCCCGGTCGATGTCCGTGACGAGCAGGCAGCGCGCCCCGGCATGGCGCGCCACGCGCATGTTGACGATGTCGCTGGCGTGCAGGTTGGTCTCGGCGGGCGAGCCCGCGCCTTCGATGACAACGACGTCGTTCTCGGCGCGCAGTGCATCGAGCGCGGCACTGATCTGCGGCCACACGCGCTCGCTGCGGCCGCGCCAGGGCAGCGCGGTGAGTTCGGAATGCACCTGGCCCATGAGCACCACCTGGCTGTGCGTGTCGGCCTCGGGCTTGAGCAAGAGCGGGTTCATGCGCACTTCAGGCACGGCACGCGCAGCCAGGGCCTGGAAGTACTGCGCCGAGCCGATCTCGCCCCAGGGGCTCGTGGCGCCTGCCCCCTCGCCTTCGCCATCAATGCCTTCCACCACGCGGGCGTTGTTGCTCATGTTCTGCGCCTTGAACGGCGCCACCTTCAGGCCCTGGTTGCTGTACCAGCGGCACAGCGCGGTGGTGAGCCAGCTTTTGCCGGCGCCGCTGCTGGTACCCAGCACCATCACGCAGCGTGCGGGCCGGCGGCCCGGAACAAAGGCTTGTGTCATGCGAATTCCTTGGTGGGTTGCCGCGCCCAGGCCTGGCACAGCGCATCCTGCGCCTCGGGCGCCAGCACGCCCATGCGCACCACGCCGGGGAGGCCGAACGAGGCGCAGTCGCGCAGCTTGATGCCCTGTGCGCGCAGGTCGCGCAGCAGATCGGGCAGCGCGGCCACCGGGGGCCGCGCGCAGAAGTAGTTGGCCTGGCTGCCGGGCAGCACCTGCCAGCCCAGCGCGGCGCACACAGCGATCTGGCGGTCTTTCCAGTCGCGCAGCCGGGGCAGGCACGCAGCCAGCCACTGCTGGGTGGCGGGCTGCACCCAGGCCTGCAACAGCGCCACGCCATGCGCACCCACGGGCCACGAGGGGGCCAGGGCGACCAGATCGGCGGCGTCGGCCTCGCCGCCCTGGGTGGCGATGGCGTAGGCGGCACGCACCCCCGTCAGACCCAGGGCCTTGTTGGGCGTCCAGATCTGCCAGCAGGTGGGTGGCGGCGGCGCAGGGTGGGCGTGCAAGCGCAGCGGCTGGTAGGCGCAATCGAGCACGCGCAGCAGCTGCGCCGGGGCACCTACCGCCTGCCACGCAGACAGCGCCGCGTCGGCCTGGCCCAGGGGGCTGGAGGGCTCGCAGGCCCAGTGCAGGCCCGCCGTGGCCAGGGGCGCCGGGTGCACGGCCAGGCCCCGGGCGCGCGCGGCCTGGGTGTAGTCGCCATAACCATGCGCAGGCACGGCCACGGCGCGCACGCCGCGCTGGGCAGCCAGTGCGGTGATGCGGTGGATGAATTCGCTCGCGCTGCCCGCCAGCACGATGCGCGCGGCCTCCACGCCATGGAAGGCGGCCAGCTGCGCACGCAAGGCGGTGTAGGCCGGGTCGGGGTAGCGTGTGGCGTCGGCCTGCTGCACGGCGGCCAGCGCCTCTGGGCAGGGTCCGCAGGCGTTGGCATTGGTGGAGAAGTCCCAGAGCGGCACGCCCTGGGCGTCGGGCCCGCCGTGCGGGCTTGGCCGTACCGGCATCAGGCCGCCCTTCCGAAAAGTGCAAAAAACAGAGCTGCAGAGGCAATCAGGACAAGCGCCAGCGCCACTTTCGACACCAAATTCTGCGCGCGCCCAGCATCCTGCGCCGTGGGCGCGCGGCCGCCGGGGTGGAGCTGGTACACGCCGGGCTTGGCCAGCCGCACGCCCAGCGCCAGCGCCATCGCCGCCATGGGCCAGCCGCTGTTGGGCGACGGGGATATATCAATTATTCAGCAAGTTTTATTGCGCTTTGTTTGATCTCTGTGTGGATGATATTTGTTTCTGTTAAATTTCTTAAAAGCGGCA
>JAANMW010002729.1_pt1 | contig 15209 bp, 12 predicted proteins | sample 7279671 | NCBI WGS metagenome assembly JAANMW01 (sample SAMN14094541, study PRJNA606508) | bioreactor metagenome | isolation source: A lab-scale SPAN reactor treating ammonium-rich wastewater day 247 | place: Ireland: Galway | collected 2017-09-19
GGGGACAGCACTGACCAGGCCAGGCCCAGGTAGGTGCCGCGGTGCGCTGCCTGGAACTCGCGCTCGGCATAAGTCATGATCAGTTCGCGATGTCGCAGGAGATCGCGAACGATTACAGGCGGATAAATCAGCCGCGTTAACGGATACCGCGGGGTGCTGGTATATACAACGCGGGTCATGTCCTCTCCCTTATACGGGAGCGGTACATTCTTAACCGCCCGGCCAGCTTGCCCGGTATCAGCCGCCGGTTCTTCCACAAATGACGCAAGCGCAAGCGTGCGGGTTGCAACCTTGCCAGAAAGCGCGCAACCCCTCTGCCGCCGTTTGGATGCGACTTGTGCTGGCTTTCCAGCCGGTCCAGATTGGCCCGGCACGCTCTTCCCACTTCCGGCTCGCGGCGTTCGGCGGCAAGCCGCAGTCGCAAACGCAGAAATTCCGGAAAATTCTTGCACATTTCCGGAAAATGGATCTCGATCCGGTCAAGGATCGACCCAGCCCAGCTTGCGCGCTCCTTCTCCTTCCCTTCGAGCGCGATTTGCGCTTCCTGAAGTTTCGGCCAGACCAGGAAGGCGGTTTCCTTGTCGCGGTAGGTCTCATCGAGGAAATAGCGCACGCTGGTGGCGCCGGGGTAAAGCCATTGTGCCCGTTCCCACTCCCAACTGCGCACGTCGATCGCCAGGTCCAGCGTCGGCTTGCGCCCTGGCCCGCGGGGCGGGACACCCGCCAGACCCTGCCCAAGCAGGCGCAACAGCAACTCGCTGGTTTCCGGCTCGTAAATCAGGCGCTGCCGTTCGGTGGCGAAGGGCAGCCGGTCGGCACCGAACTCGATCTCATAGGCGTTGCAGGACTCTCGGCCCATTTTGGTAATGAAGTAGGGCAGCTTGGAGAAGTTCGCCAGCGCCGCGAAACCGCTGGAGGTGCCGATGAACAGGTCGCCGCGCAGCATCAGCGTCAGTTCGTGGCCGAGACCGAGGCCCAGCGTGCGCAAGCTCATTACGTTCGGCAGGCGCAGCAGCTCCAGCGGCTTCTCCTGTAGGCGCCCCAGCACGACGAACAGCACGTCGGGAAAGCGCATCTCTGCCTTGCGCAGGAAGTCGTACCATTCGAGAAAGTCGGAATCCCGTGCATGGGTATGCGTGCCGCCGTAGCCAGCGTCGAGTCGGCGCTGGCGGATGTGCACGAGAACGATGCGCTTGTCCGCCAGATGATTGGCGAGAAGCCCAGCGATGTCGGGCCCGCAGCCGAGGCTGGGCTGCAGCAAAGGAATTCGTCCGTGCCTCGCGGCAAAGGCGTTGATGCCCTTGTGGTAGTAGATGTACTTGGTGAAATAGGCGATCAGCGTGTCCTGGTCATGCCGATTGGACAGCGCATGCTCGTAGTCGGCCAGGGCCTCCGCGTTCACCGGGTCGGCCGCCGCCTCGGCCCGCAACCGCTGCAGCGCATCCTCGCGGCGGCGGTGGATGACGATGTTGCCCAGTCGCGGGTGGGTGCCGAAGGCGCCGAACAGCTCGTTGAAGAACATCCAGCAGTTGTCGGCGTTGACGGTGTCGGACTGATAAATGCTGGACGGGTGCCGCTGATCGAGGCAGATGTGCACATCCACAGCCTCGCGCTCCGCCTCCTCGCAGCGGATGGCCGTCTGCACGTTCCAGGTCAGAACGTCCCCCAGCGCATAGGGCATCAGGTCGAAGTCGTATATCGCGCAGCAGTTTCCCATTGGGTCACTTCGTCCGATAAAGCGTCTCGAAAAACGCCGTCTGTACCGCACAAGGCCGGGAATAGACTTTCTTCCACTTCGGCGGAACAGGATAATTGTCCTCTGTCAGTACCAGACTATCGAAGGCATTCTGCGACACTTGCCATTGCTTCATGTAGAAATGGCCGTTGGACAAACGCTCCAGCGCCTGAAAATAGCCGTCAATCTGATCGCGCTGCATCTCGCCGAACGAGGAGATGTTCAGGGTCAAGTCGAAGCGGCGATCAGGCAGCAGTTCCAGTTGGTGTGGGAGCAGGAAGACGACGGAAGCGCTTTCCATTTCATTGGCGACCTCGGCATAACTGTGGAAGTCGCGCACATGGAACACCTTGCGCTCAGGGAACACCGAAGACAGGTAACGTTGCGCGATCCACAGCGCGGGCGGGATGTCCACCAGCGTGTACTGGAGATGCGGGTTCAGCTTCATGACGACGAAGGCGTCGCGCCCATAGCCGCCGCCGATTTCCAGCACCCGCTTGCAATTGGTGAAATCAACGCCTTCGGCCATCGAGTAGTATTCGAGCACCGAGTTCGCCAGATCCTGCGATGCGCGCTGCGTTCCCGTGGGCACTATGACGGGATTCCCCTCTTCGGGTTCCTCGATTCGGTGCAAATATCGCTTGACGTCCATCTTGTTCGCATAGGCCCACAACAGCAGCACAAAATAGCGATAGGCCTCTTGTTTGTCCCAGGAAAAACCCGGGTCGTCGGGCAGGCTTGCGGCCTCCCTCGCACACGCCTTCCTCTCGGCACTGCTGAGACTGCCCTCGAGAAAGGCGATCTGGGGATCGCCGGACTGAACCAGGAAATTGAAATAGCTGCAACCGACGGTGCGCTTGAAATTGCTATAGCCGTCGCGCAACAACTGATTGAAGTTCTTGAAACCAAGCGCCTGCCAACATGACGAAAGATTGCTGATCGATCCGTTCCCGGAGCTGAATAGACGGATCATTTCCATCAATTCTGGCATTCCCGTTGTCTGCTCGACCGTATCCTTGATTTCCGGCCAGTTCAGCAATCCCGATATCTCATCGGCCCAGTGCCGGCCTCTCTCGACCTCCAGGCTCTGCTTGGCGTGAATGATGCTTCTAAGCCTTCGTTGTGTAGTGGCATCGGTAACAGCTGAGGCGGATTTTCCGATCTCTACCTCGCCCTCCTCGCTACCAGCTTTGCTTTCAATGCGATACTGCAATTGTTTGATTAGCGCATCCTGCCGCCGCACCAGTTTTTGCAACTCAGATCGCTCCCGGGCTGCGGCTGCCTTTGTATAGGCCAACTGGTTGCTTAAGTTAATAATTCTCTCTCTCACCCCATCCAGTTCGGCGTCTATCAGGTTAATCAGACGATGCCCTCCGGGCAGAACCCTGACAATGGATAGCGGCAAACTGAGGCGAACCCATTCCAAAGCCGTGTCCTTGATCACCTTGTCGTAAAAGGTCGCCAGGCGACCGATATTCGCCTTCAGAGACAGGGTTGTTGCCGCGCTCTCGATACGCCCGGAAACCGCTCGGTCATGCTTGTGCGCCAACAGATGCTCACGGAAACCAGGCGAAAGTATTTCGCCCAGATCCACCGCCAAACCGTAGCGCTGGAGCAGCCAGAAATCGAAGCGCACTTCCCGATTGATCAGTACCGGCAGGCGCGCATCGATATAATCTGCAATGCGGCCGGAGTAGCAAGCCTTCATGTACTCGGGTTTCAGCAGTTTGAGCTTTTGTCCCAAAGCTTCGCTGCCGCCGGCGACAATGCCGAAGTCGTATTGCGGCAGGACTCTGGCCAGTTCGTCTAGCGGCAGGCTTTCGTGAATGTGTAGATATGGGGTACGTTCCGCCAGCCTGAAGAAATCGACAAAATCAGTTTGCAGATTGTGGTTGAAGACCGATTCCCTGCTCTTGCGGTAAAACCAGTGCGGGTAGATATGGAAATGGATGCGTTGCTCAGTAAGCATTTCCGCCAAACGCAGGTAGCCGCTGTCGTGCATGCCTTGTGACTCAAGGCAGAAAGTACCCACAGACACCACATGCACTTCGTTAGGGTCGCTCTTGGCCACGGCGCCTGGCAACCGCGGGCCATCGAGCCAACTGTATTCAGGAAACAGGAGTGTATGGCGCGGCAACTTGTAGCCTTCAAGCTTCTCTGCGCTCTTGGCTTGAAGGTCGCGCGCGCACAGGCCATCAGCGCGTTCCAGGCATTCTCTCGTGGGTTCGAAGCGCTCGTGGCAGTAATCGAACAAGGACGCGCAAAAAACATCATTGATGTCGATGATGATCGGGCCCGGCTTGTCGGTGCAGAAGCGGTACAGCAAACCGTCCACGGCGCCCGAAAAGACATGGCATAGCCTTGGGGAAAGCCACTTTGCGTACAGATGCGCTTCTTTTTCGGTATGGGCCTGGATCGCCTCGTCGAAGTAGCCGTCAGGCTTGAAGGGTGTCGTCTGCAGATAAATAAGCGCCACCTTCCAGCCAGCCTCCCGCAAGGCAAACGCCATCTTTTGCTCACGCGCACGAAGCAGAGGGGTAACGAATAAAACGGATTTTGCATCCCCCCTTAGCAAGCTGACCGCACGGACCAGCTTCCTCAGATTCAACAGACGCCGAACTCTGAAGGAATCCAGGCGAAGTTTTTTATGCAAGGCCGTGGCCTTATTGCGCAAAGCGAGAAGCATTCAGCGAGACCTCATGCCAGAACGGGCGCCATGGCAAACTGCAGCGGAAGCTGCGCCAGCCGTCGCGCTATCTGGGCCGCGACGTCGGCGATAAAGGCGAGGTACACCGTCGCGCCGGCCGGTACTTGGTCGGGTGTCACGATGGGGCGACCGAGATGCTTGCGCCCCAGACGGGCAGGATCTTCATCGACATAGAAATCGATGACCTCGCCCAGGCCGCTGGCGAGCCAGGTCGCGGCAACCGATGTGCCGAACACGCCAAAGCGCCCCTTCCCGGCCTGTGCTGCCGTGGCCCGGGCATGTTCGAGCATGCTGCCGAGCCAAGCCACATCGCGCCGCACCCTCGCCCGCGCGGCGGGGGCATCGTCGGCAACGGGATCTGCTGCCGGCTTGTGGACGGCAGCCAGCAGCGAGAGTTCCTTGTTGACCCAGTCGGTGCGCACGCTGTCGACGGCAAGCCCGGCCTGCGCCGCCAGGTGGGCCAGGGAGCGCGGCGTGAAGTGGCTCAGGTGGTCGGCCACGACCAGATCGAAGGGCGTGCGTTCGACATTGTTCACCTGCACGAACAAGCTGCCGCCGGGGGCGATCAGGCCGCGCAGCGTGCGCAGCATCGCCACCGGATCGGGAAAATGTTCCAGTGAGTGGATCAGGGTAAGGAGATCGAACCGTTGCGCCACCTGCTCTGGCGGTACGGTAAACAGGTGCTCGAAGCGCGGGATCGCCTTCAGTGCCGGTTCCTTGCGGTCGTCGAGATCGAGGCCGAACAGCCGCCAGTCGCGGCTGGCTGCGGAAAAGGCTGCCAGCATGGCGCCGTTGCCGGCGCCGACATCGAGCAGGCTGCCCGCAGCCGGCAGCGCCCCCGAGGCAAGCAGGCGCTGCGCCAGCACCTCGCAACGCCCCATGGGGCGGCCGCTGACTGGGTCGAACACAGCCTGGTCGTTGGCGGCCGACTGGTGGTACATCTCGTAGTCGCGGTAAATCTCGCCGATTTCGGCCAGCCATTGGGCATCCGGCAGCTTCTGCACCAGGCCGCAGGATTCGCAGACGGCCAGTCGCCCCCCGGCACGGAAGGGTTTGCTATCGGAGGTAACGCGAGGAAGCTCGGAAAACCCGGGGATCTCAAGCAGACGATCGGCTGAACAAGCTTGGCAAAAATGGCTCAATGGCGGGCACTCGGTTTATGTCGCTAGAATCCGCTCATTTTAACCCGCGCAGCGGGAAATCGCCGTATCCGGCATCGCGGGCTGAGACGACCGGGTCGGGCAAAGGCCAGCGAATGGCGAAGGCGGGGTCGTTCCAGCGCACCCCGGCCGCGGCCTCGGGCCGATACATGGCGGTCATCTGGTAGAACACCTCGCTGTCGTCGGCGAGGGCCTGGAAGCCGTGGGCGCAGCCCTCGGGTACATAAAGCATGCGGCGATTCTCGGCCGTCAGTTCAACCGCCACCCAGCGGCAAAAGCCGGGCGAATCGGGCCGCAGGTCGACGAGCACGTCGTGGATCGCGCCGCGGGTGCAGCGCACCAGCTTGGCCTCGGCATGCGGTTCGCGCTGGAAATGCATGCCGCGCAGCGTGCCGCGCTGCCGGTTGAACGAGGTGTTGCACTGCACGAATTCGGTATTCAGGCCATGGGCGGCAAACTCGTCACGGCAGAACGTGCGTGCGAAGAAGCCGCGCTCGTCGGCCAGCGGCTCGATATCGATGACAAAAGCCCCATCAAGCCCTGCTGGCACGAATTTCATGGTCTCCCCTTCGATAGGATGCTTCGATCTGGCTGTAATATATGCAAGGGCAGCAGCATTCAGGTCTGTCTGTGACTTATTCCGCGAAACCATAATGATAAACAATCCACCCGCCATGCCAACCGTTTTGCTTCTAGGCGCCTCGGGTTTTCTCGGTCCCGCCCTGATCGAGGCCTTCGGCCCCGGGGTGACCATTGCCACGCATTGCCGCCACCCCCGCCCCGGCAGCCTGTTCTTCGACGCGCGGCAAACCACGGTAGCCAGCCTGCTGGCCGGCCAGGCGCAACCGCCCTCGGCGGCCATCATCATGCTCGGCGTCACGGCAATCGACGATTGCGCGCGCGATCCCGTAGGCACTGCGGCCGTCAACGTCGGGGGCGTGATCCGCGTCATCGACGAAGTGCGCGCGCTAGGCATGACCCCGGTCTTCGTCTCCAGCGACGGCGTGTTCGACGGCAGCCGCAGCATGTGGCGCGAAGACGACGCGCTCAACCCGATACTCGAGTACGGCCGCCAGAAGCTGGCCGTCGAACGCTACCTGGCGTCGCTGGCGCCGCCCTGGCTGATCGTGCGGCCGCCCAAGCTGCTGGATCCCGCCGCCAACCCGCGCTGCATGCTCACCGGCTGGGTGCAGGCACTGGGCCAGGAGAAGCGGATACTCTGCGCCACCGACCAGTACTTCACGCCCGCCTCTGCGTCCGATGTTGCGCAGGCCATCGCCCTGCTGGTACGGCGCCGCGCGCAGGGCCTCTATCATCTGGGCGGGCCGCGGCGACTCAGCCGCCGCGAGCTGCTCGATGCGGTGCTCGCAGAGTACCGACGCCATGCCGAACCACGCGCCGAGATCGTGAATTGCAGCCTGCGCGACATCCCGGTGCTGGAGCCGCGTCCGCTGGACAGTTCACTCGATTCGACGCGCTTCGCCAGCGCGTTCGGCCATCCCTTCCGCGATCCGGCTGAAATTGCGCAAGCAGCGGTACGAGCAGCGCTTGATGGGCCAGGCAACACCGCTACTTCACGATAGCTGCGTTCGAGCGCTCCCACTTGCGTCTCTCTTCCTGAAAGTTCTTCACGAACTCCGGGTTGGCCTCCGCCCACTGGCGAATGGCGCTGCGGCGGCTTTCGATGTGGGCCGCCACCCTGTCCGGCGTCAGGCGCAGCGCGAAATTCCGTGGCAAATCGGCACCCGGCGCACCCGTCAGCGATTGCAGCATGCCGCGCCCCATTTCCAGGGAGAAGTGGTAGGGGTCATTCCAGAAGCGCATCTGTGTCGACACCGGCTCATGAACCCAGCCATTGGGCTGTGAATAGCTGTAGAGGGTCGCCGGCTCGGCGCTCAGTCGCATCAGCCATTCCTGCACGGTATCCCACGCCCCGATCGCCTCGATGTAATAGTCGTCGTAGGCGTGGTTGGGCGACAGGACGAGGATCAATTCCAGTTTGTGCTCGCGACACAGTTCGATGATCTCGCGCACGGCGTCGAACGCGGGTTGGTGAAGCTTCATGCCTGTCGCGCGCGTCTCATGGAGCTTCCAGATGCCGGCCGGGTAGCCGTCGAACGGCCCTTTCGCGTTGTGTCCCGGCGGGTAAGAGAAATATCCGCCGGACTTGATCTCATAGACAGGACGGCCGCGCGTCAGGTTGTAGCCCAGCGTCTGCAACGAAGCCCAGAGGGTATCGCTGCTGATGAAGAGATTCAGGCTGTTGCGCAGGTATTCCTGGAAATCCTTGGGCGGATGCTCCTGCCCCTGGCCGAGGAAGTTGTAGAGAAACAGCTCCACCACCACCGTGCGCAGTTGCGGGTCGAGTTCGATGTACTGCCGCAGATGGGAGATGTTCAGGCCCAGCGAACTGGCCGGGATCGAGGCGTTGTAGGCCGGCGCAAAGCGCGTGCCGTCGAGAACCGCGGGATCGAGCGATTGATGGATGCGCGAGGTGCCGAGAAACACGGTTTTCGGCTGGTAGCGCCAGACCTCGTAGGGCTTGATGATCCGGTCGATGTCCAGCCGCTTCGGCTTGAACTTGTTCACGCGGTCGATCGACACGCTCAGCGGCGAAACGCCGTAGGGATCGATGATCCAGGTGAAGCCGACGAACGCTCCGCTCCAGAGCATCACCCCGATGGCGAGCGCGGCAAGGTAGCGGGGCGAGATCATCCTAGAACTGGAAGTACAGGAAGGGACTGACGCGCGACAGGTGCAGCACGGAGAAAACGAACAGGCCGGAAACCGCCAAGGCGACTTTCCAGTCCAGGCGCGTGAGCGTCCCGCGATGCGCGAACTGCGCCTCGCTCAACCCCAGCACCGGCGCGAAGCGGCCGAAAATCTGGTTCGTGTTGGGAAGAAACATTGTGGCCATCGCTACGCCGAGCAGCAGCAGACCGACCGGCTTCTGAGCGGCGATGAACTCCGGCGGCAAGGTCGCCGGCCAGAGTTCGCGCGCCTTGAACCACAGCGCGAAGTCACCGAGATCCTTGAATATGGCGGTTTGCGCAGCAAGAAACTGCATGCAGGACTTCAATGCCGGGGCCAGGCCGGCGCCCGCGGGAAACAGGGTCGCCAGCATGCGCCCGGCGTCGGCCAGGCTTTCGGCGCGGAACGGCACCCAGGCCAGGGTGACGGCGAGAAAAGTCAGTGTCCCCAACACGGCGCGCGCCGGTCGTCCGGCGAACAGGCCCCACCGCGACGGCGGCAACTGGTTCCAGGCGTGGTTGACCGCGAGCAGCGCGCCGTGGACCGCGCCCCAGACGACGAAGGTCCAGTTGGCGCCGTGCCAGAGCCCGCCGAGCAGCATGACCACAGCCAGGTTGAGCGACTGGCGCAAACCGCCGACACGGTTGCCGCCGAGCGGGATGTAGAGGTAATCACGCAGGAAGCGCGACAGGGTGATATGCCAGCGGCGCCAGAAATCGATGATGCTGGTCGCCTTGTAGGGGGAATGGAAGTTGACCGGCAGGCGTATGCCGAACATGCGGCCGAGACCGACCGCCATGTCGGAATAGCCGGAGAAGTCGTAGTAAAGCTGGAAACTATAGGCCAGCACGGCGATCCAGGCCGAGGCGAAATCGAGCGGCTGGCCGGCCTTGAGCATGGCGTAGCCGGCATCGGCATACACCGCAACCGAATCGGCCACGACCACCTTCTTGAACAACCCGACGCAGAAGATGCTGAAGCCGACGGCGAGATCGGAGGCGAACTCGCGCTCGGCCGGCTTCTTGTCGAACTGCGGCATCATCTCAGCGTGATGGACGATGGGGCCGGCAATGAGCTGCGGGAAGAAGGTGACGAACAGCGCATAGTTGCGCAGCGAAAAGTTGCGCACCACGCCGCGGTGCGCATCGACAAGGAAGGCGATCTTCTGGAAAGTGATGAAGGAGATGCCGATCGGCAGGACGATCTTCGGCACGGTCAGCCCGGCGCCGAACAGGTCGTTCAGGTTCTGGGTGAAGAACATCGCGTACTTGAAATAGCCCAGCAGCCCGAGGTTGAAGACGATGCCGGCGACGAGCGCCGCGCGCGCAGCCGGCTTCGACAGGCGTCCGTCGCAGAGCAGTTTGCCGAACACGGCATTGACGCTTACCGACACCAGCAGCAGCAACAGGAATTCCGGTTTCCACCACGCGTAGTAGAACAGCGAGGCGAACACCAGCCAGGCGATGACCCAGCGATGGTCCGGATGGCGGCGCGCCCAGGCATAGCCGGCCAGCACGACCGGCAAGAAGACGAAAATGAAAACGTAGGAATTGAACAGCATGCGCTGAAACTAGCGGCCGTCGAGGTATCGGCAGAGTTCGAGATAGGTGCTGCGGAACTCGGGCTGGCCGGCCAGCCAGCACAGATCCCACGGCAAACTGCAGCGCCATGGCGTGGCGCCGAGCCGACGCGCACGCCAGTCCAGGCTTAGGCGAGAGGGAGCAAAACGCGCGGCCTGCAGCGCCAGAAGCGTCGCCGCCAGCAGGTAGTGGAAATTGAATTTTGAAGGGGCGCCGCCATTCTTCCCGCTGTCGGCAGCATCGGTTGAGCGCAACTGATCGAACAGGTCGATTGGCGACTGTTGAATCCTGCCGGATGCGTGGTACTTGAGAATCAGTTGGTCGAGATCGATTCTCGCCGATGCCGCGAAACGATCGTCCGGCCAGTATTGCTGAAGAACGGAGTGAAAATATTCGGGAGGGCACCCGGCGGAGAAATAGACGGCGTGGGCAAGGTCCAGGGTCTTCCGGAAGGCGGCACGATCGAGGCGGGGGGCCTGGCCATGCGTCTCATAGAAACGCCAGAGGTCATCGCAGTAGACGCGGTAGTGGTCGAGCAGCTCGGTGGAATTGCCGGCGAACCAGTAATAAGTCTGCCAGTTGTCCCGCTCGGGCTGGGCCGGCGTGCAGGACTGGCGCGCGGCATAAAGGCGGGGGAAGCGCTTGACCTTGCCCTTGATGAGGGTGGCGACGGACTGGAAGAGTTCCTGGAAGTGCAGCGACGGGATGCCGGGCACGCCGGCGAAGACATCGCGCAGGTCGGCGCTGCGGAAGACCGCATAGAACAGCGATTCGTAGTTCTGGAACAGGCGGTAAATGCGGGCGCCCGGGTGGCCGGCTTCATTGCCGGGCCCGCCATATTCACGCCATATGTTCAGATCATGCCTGCCTTCGTGCACCTGGAAGTTGAGGTACAACCCGTGAGCACACACGTAGTCCGGATTTTCGCCGAGGAAGCGGATGGCATCGGCCAGGCCTTGCGGAAAGACGAGATCGTCATCGGCGCAGAACGAGGCGTAGGGCGTTTCCACCAGGAGCAGGCCCTGGGCCAGCTTGGCACCGGGCTGCAGGGTGTCGGGAAAGACTACATGCCTGACGGCCGGACCGCAGGCGGTGAACCATGCCGCATTGGCCGCAGCGGTGTCGGCCTTGCTGGAATCGAGCACCAGCATGCGCATGGACGTGCCGTGTCTGAGGTAGTAGCCCACCAGGCGCCGCACCAGCTCGGGCCGGTTGTAGGTGGGAATGACAAGGGTGTGGTTCATGCGGCGCTGCAGATCAGCTCTTCTTCTTCAGCCAGGCGCTGGGCCAAGCGGTGATGTTGCGGTCGAGCTCGCTCTCGTTGAAGCGCCAGGCCGGCGACTCGATGACGAATTCGGGGTGGCGCGCGGCGAAGTCCTCGGCCGCCTGGGCCGGGTTGTCCATGAGCCAGTCGGGGGAGCCGCGCGGCACATCACGCACGTCGCGCATGATGCCGTCGGTGGCGACGATGTAGGAGCCGGGCGTCACCAGCGCATGATAGGCCTCGAGCTCGGCGGCGACGTGCTCGCGCGTGTGGTTGGAATCGAGGATCACCAGCACGGTGTCGCCGGGGCGGATGTCTTCGGCCGCCTGGCGCACGATCCCGGGCGCCACGGAGTCGCCCTCGACCAGCTTGATCATCGGCGCCAGTTCGTGGGCTTCGATGGCCTTGCGGTTGTGCGGGCGGATCTCGATGTCTACACCGACCACGCGGCGGCCCTTGCCCATGGCCTTCATCAACGAGGCGGAGAGGATCAGCGAGCCGCCGTGGGCGACGCCGGTCTCGATGATGACGTCTGGCTTGAGCGTGTAGATGGCTTCCTGCAGGCGCACGAGATCCTCGGGATGCTGAATGATGGGGCGCCCCATCCAGGTAAAGGTGTAGGAGTATTTCTGGTTCCAGCTGGTCTTGAGCCAGAGATGTGAAATCAGCTCGAAGGCGTCCTTGCCGTAGAGGTCGAGCGTCCGGCTGTCGCCGCCATCGGCGACGGAGAGCAGATTTTTTTCAGTGTCGATTTGGATAAGCATCAGTTTTTTCCTCAGTACGCAATCGGTCGCGCCAGGCCGCGATGGTATGGTCAATGCCTTGCTCCAGGCTCATCGCCGGCTGCCAGCCGGTGGCGGATTTCGTCCTGCCCATGTCGGCGACGACACGCCGCGGGTCGCCCGTAGGCGCCGGCCGCGCGCCGAACTGCACGAGTTCCGCGCGCCCCAGGCGCGCCGTGACCAGCCCGGCGACCTCGCGCAGGCTGGTGGCCCGCCCGCTGCCCATGTTGAACGCGCCCGTGGCATCGCAGCACAGCAATTCGACCAGGCCCCGGGCGGCGTCATCGACATGGATGAAATCCCGTATCTGGCTGCCGTGCGAACAGGCCACGGCCTCGCCGCTCAACAGTCCGCGGATCAGCGACGGAATAAAGCGCCCGGCCGGCTCGCCGGGTCCGTAGGGGAAAAACACCCGCGCCCAGGCCGCGCTGCCGCGACTGGCCACGGCTGCCGCTTCCAGCACCAGGGAGGCGGCGAGCTTGCAACGGCCATAGATGGTGTCGGGATGCAGGGGCGTATGCAGTTCGTCGCAGTCTTCTTCCACCCGCTGGTATTCGGCGCAGGTGCCGACGCCCACTGCCCTTTGTCCTCCGTTGGCGTAGAAGGCGCGGAACAGCTCCTGGCTGGCCGAAAGCCAGAGGAAATTGTCCTCGCTGCTCCAGAACTCGCCGGGTTTGGCGCACCAAGCCAGGTGCAGCAGGTGCGTGGGGCGCAGTTCGCGCAGCAGCGCCGACGCCGCACCGGCCACAAGCAGGTCGAGCCGATGCCAGGTCAGCGGCGAAGCCGCCTCGGCCGCCATGGTCACCACTGGGCGGGAGGGCAGCGCATGCACTTCGAAGCCCTTGTCCAGCAGGGGGCGCAGGCAGCGGTTGCCGATGAAGCCGCTCGCCCCGGTAATCAGGACACGGTTGCGTCCGGCAGTGATTGCGTCAGACGACACGAACTTCGGGCACCGGCACGATGAACTTGCCGCCTGCGTCGCGGTAGGCCGCCTGCTGCGCGAGGACCTCGTCGAGGAAGTTCCACGACAGCAGAAGCAAGTAGTCGGGCCTGTCGACGGCCAGATGCGAAGGCGCGAGGATCGGCAGCCGCGTGCCCGGCGTGTAGCGGCCCTGCTTTTCGGTGCTGCGGTCGACCACGTACTCGAGGGTCTCGCCGCCGATGCCGAAATAATTGAGCAGGGTGCTGCCCTTGGCCGACGCGCCATAGGCGGCGATGCGCTTGCCCTGGGCCTTGAGCTGCGCGAGCAGCGCCAGCAGGTCCGTGCGCAGCCTGCCCACACGCCCGGCGAAGCCGGCGTAGTAGTCGCTGCCGAGCATGCCGGCAGCGCGTTCCTCGTCCAGCAACGCGGTGACGGCTGCTGCTTGCGCGCCCTGCTTCGAGGCGAACAGGCGCAGCGATCCGCCATGCACGGGGATGCGCTCGGTGTTGACGAGCGCCAGGCCGTGACGGGCAAACAGCGGCACCAGCGCGCTGACGGAGAAGTAGCACAGATGCTCGTGGTAGATGGTGTCGAACTCGCACTTCTCGATCATGTCGCGCACGTAGGGCGCCTCGATGACCGCCACCCCCCGGGGCTTGAGAACGGCGGCGATGCCGGCGACGAAGCCGTTGAGGTCGGGCACGTGGGCCAGCACGTTGTTGGCGTGCACCACGTCGGCGGCGAGGCCTTCGCCCGCCAGGCGCCGCGCGCACTCGAGTCCGAAGAACTCGCTGCGCGTGCGGATGCCGCGCTCGTTGGCGACCCTGGCGATGTTGGCCGCGGGTTCGATGCCGAGCACCGGCACGCCCGCCGCGACGTAATGCTGCAACAGGTAGCCGTCATTGCTCGCCAGCTCGACCACCAGCGAGTTGGCGTCGAGCTTGCGCTCGGCCACCATGCGGTCGGCAAGCGTTTTTGCCGCGGCGACGATGGTGTCGGAGAACGAGGAGAAGTAGGCGTAGTCGCTGAACAATTGCTTCGGCGGCACGAACTCGGTGATCTGCACCAGCGCGCAGCGCTCGCAGAACGCCAGATCGAGGGGGAAGCGCGGCTCGGGGGCGGCGAGGGCATCCTTGTTCAGCAGGGCGTTAGCCAGCGGCGTGGTACCCAGCGACATGACGGGCTTGAGGGCAGGCGCGCCGCAGGAGATGCAGGTCTTGCCGGCCATCAGCGGCTTTCGTCGAGGAATTCGCGGTACCAGGCGATGGTGCGCTCCAGGCCGCTATCGATGGTGAACTGCGGCGTCCAGCCCAGCACCTTGCGCGCCTTCCCGGCGCTGAGATACTGGTGCCTGATTTCGTTGCTGGCTTCGTTGCGAATGTCGGGCTCGAGCGGGGAGCCCATCATCGCGCCGATCTTGTACACAAGGTCGAGCACGGTGATCTGCGTTTCGTTGGAGAAGTTGAAGGCTTCGCCGCGCAGATCGGGCGAGCCTGCCAGCTTCTCGGCAAGGAAAAGATAGGCTTGCACGGCGTCTTCCGCATAGATGTAGTCGCGAATGAAGGTGCCGTCGGAGCGAATCACCGGGCGCGTCCCGCGCAGGATCGAGCGGATGGTGCCGGGGACGATGCGGTTCCAGTTGAGGTCGCCGCCGCCGTAGAAGTTTCCGCAACGGGTGATCGCTACGGGCACGCCGTAGACGCGGGCATAACTCTGTGCGACGAGGTCGGCGCAGGACTTGCTGGCATCGTAGATGTGCCTGCCCTGCAGCGGCATGTCCTCGGTGTACGGCAGGTTCGACTGGTCGCCATAGGCCTTGTCGGAGGAGGCGAGCACAATTTGCCTGACCGTGCTGCAGCGGCGCGCGGCTTCGAGCAGGGCCCAGGTGCCGGCCACGTTGGTCTCAAAGGTGGACACCGGATTGCAATTGGCGGTGCCGACGATGGTCTGCGCCGCCAGATGCAGCACGGTATTGATCTCGAATTCGTTGAGCACCCGTTCAAGGGTCGCCTGGTCGCGCACGTCGCCGCGCGCCGCCTTGACGCGATCGAGGGTGCCACTGCGCACCATTTCGCTTTGCGGCACCCAGTCGCGCACCAGGCAGACGACATCGGCGCGCAGTTCGACGAGGGCCTTGACGATCCAGCCGCCGAGCAGGCCGGTGGCGCCCGTCACCAGAACGGTGCGATCGCGCCAGAAATCACGATTGATCAGCATGATTGCTTACCAGGTTTTCCACGGCGCGCTGCCGCTGTTCCAGAGTTCTTCGAGGAAGCGCTTGTCCCGCACCGTGTCCATGCATTGCCAG